>RRZT010738553.1_pt1 | contig 26583 bp, 19 predicted proteins | sample 2165551 | NCBI WGS metagenome assembly RRZT01 (sample SAMN10456910, study PRJNA506462) | wastewater metagenome | biome: wastewater; feature: sludge; material: wastewater sludge; isolation source: wastewater sludge with Escherichia coli K12::gfp cells carrying plasmid... | place: USA: Moscow, Idaho... | reverse complement strand
CGTGCAAATTATTTGTAAAAAACACGTACTTTTTCTTGCTTGCCACGAACGGTAAATATATGGGTAGTGGTGGAGTAAAATATGTTTTTTGTTAGTATAATCTAGTCGTTACAAACGACTAACCATAAACCCCTCGTTGTGAAAACGAGGGGTAGGGATTTCTTATGTTTTTTTTGTTTGGTTCGAATATGGAAAGCTGGAGCTTTCTTTTTAATACCAACTGTACATATAAAATAACCCAAAATTATTTTATATGTTTACTGTTGTTAATGCCGATTGAGTATTTCGAAATGCGTATGGAACATCCCGCATAGCGGGACAAACAAATAGGACAATGAGACTTTGTCGAAATTGGGCTATATTGTTTGTGCAATCGGTATAACTTCGACATAGCGAGACGCTACGGCGAACACGCAGATTGTCGAAATTTACACTACGGCGAACAGGGGCCGTGAAAATAGGCGTGTGTTATGGGCTAGGTGTTTGATTTGCAGTAGTTTTTTCTCTGTATTAGTTTTAAATAATTGATTTTATGACAAAGTGTTATATGCTCTGCATTTATCCTCAATTTGGGCACTTAAATTACTACAAATCGTGACATCTAATTTCCAGTTCTGATTTGCTTTTTTTATTTCTGCGAAATCATGATTTGATTCGACTATAACATTTCCAAATTTTACAGTTCTTTCATGAATTAATTTTCTGTCAGATGAAAATTTTACAGTTGTTCTTCTTCTCCCAAAATGTTTTTTTATTTCGGAGTTCAGTCTACTAACGTCAAATTGAGATTTAAAAGCTGAACTTGTAAATGCTATAATACTTGCACCTCTTGTCTTAAGTGGTTCAAATAACAAATGCCTATGAAGATTACAATAACTATCAAGAATATAAACTTCATCTGTGTTCTTTACAAAGTCAAAAATTGATTTAAAGAATAATTGAATCTGTCTGTCATTTGTAAAATCTGAATACCTTACAGTTACAGGGTCGCCTGACAGTAGATTAAATATCAACCAACATTTGTTTGTTTTTCTAATGTTTGGAAATTGACATGTGCAATGGAAATAATCATCATAATTGATTAATTGATTATTTTGTTTATCAACCAAAATGAATTTATCATCATCGATTTCAATAGAGTTATATGTTTGAATTAAATCTTGAATTTCGTCAGAATGTGATTCACACGGTATATATCGTTTATTGTCAATTATGTCTTTAAGAAATTGTTGAAAGATATTCAACATCGCAGGGGATGAGTTTATTTGACTTTCAATGCGTTGAATTAATTCATCAGTAATTGCGATTTTATTGTTCTCATTTTGGAATATCTTTATTAAAGAAAATATCTCAGGTTTTCTTCCTATTGGTCCTAAACTCTCCAAATATCTAATAAATATATCCTTATCAAATACTACTACCATATTAGAATAATAATGATTTAGTTAAGTTATAGGAATTGTCATAAAAACCAGAAGGGAAATTTTTATCAAGATGACCATTTTGCAAAATAGTGTGTTCGCTTACATTGAATGTATTTTCTCCCCTAGAAAAATAATAGATTTTTACATCTTCAGGTTTGATTTTATATTTTTTCTCCTTAATTAGAACTTGTAACATTCTAACAATATGTTCACTATGAGTTTCAATTATATATGAATTTTTATTTCCCATACTTAATAAAACATCTATAAACTTCGCTTGTAATCTGGGATGAAGATGTATTTCTGGTTGCTCAATTAAAAATAGATTACCGTGTTTTTTTTCACTTAAGAATGCCTCAAATAACATTGGTATTTGTAGTGACACACCATAACCTACATCATAAATATTGCTTGTCAATTCTTTAATAGTAACTTTAATTTCAGATACTGGAAAGTCTTTTGAAGTTAGGAGTTTGATATTGTCAACAATGCCAAAGTCAGAAAGAATTTTGGAAAACTCTTTCATATCCTTTGTTGAAACGATATCGTTTGAAATTTGATTTGCAAATTTTTCCAAATTATTTTCTTTATACGAACTTTGAGCATCCTTTTTGAAATAAATTCTTCTAGGAGTTGTGTATAAGGGGTTTAGATATATTATATTAAGCAGGAAACTTTCTAAAAGATTCTGATTTAATAATAAATAGGCTATTTCAAAGAAAATTAAAGAGTCTAATTTTCGCTTTTTTATTTGACTATTAAGGTCATCTGAATGAATTAAGGATAAAAATCCTTTTCCATCATAACCAATTTCCGAAAACTGATAAATTTCATTATCAATTTTTCTTTTATAGTTTAAAGTGCATTGAGGCGTTTCGCCAAGTTGTAACTCAGCTTTTGTGTTGTGTATCTCAATTTCTATTTCACCTAAAAACTCATTTGAAAATTTAGTGCTGATATTTTTATGTGAACTCAATTCTTTATTCAATAAGATATTTACATATGTTTTATATTTTGAGGCTTTAGAAATATGCGTTGATATCTCTTTATTTTTAGTCGGGGAATCATATAAAAAGAAATATTTAAAGTATTCTAGTAAATCTTCACCAAACATAAATCCAAAAGAAATAGATTCTTTCTCATCGTGATAATAAATTGCTTCTTTGTAATTTCCTAAATCAACTAAGGAGCCATTTAAAATTAAATTGCTAATTTCAGGTTCTTCAATTGTTTGTTTTAATGCCAGTAATAATTTTAACAATGAACTTTTCCCAGAGCTATTTTCTCCTATTAGAATGTTTATTCTCGACATTTCGAAATTAAAATCTTTAAAACACCGAAAATTATCTATAAAAATCTCTTGGTTTGTTTTCATCTTTGAAAGTTTACTTGTTTATATATCTTGTTTATTTTTACGTCTGTAAAGAATTGCCTGTAAGTTATTTATAGCACAAAAGTCTTTTTTTTCTACACTTGCCCATAACAATATATATCCTTACCTTATCTTTGGATATGCGGAACTCAGTTCCGTATATATCGCATTTATACAACTATCTGAAAAATATAATCTATTGTTATTCAGGCTGTTATATATGTATTGTTTATGTTCTCTATTCCGCATATCCATTTTGGATATAGTATTAAGATTCTCAATCCTTTGATTCTATTTCTTCCAACTTGTCAAGGGGATTTACTATCTTATCAAAACCTTTGGTTTGTATTCTTTATAATATTTTCGTAAAACTACTAAAGTTTTTTTACTTAGCAAAGTGTATCGGTCTTTTTTTTTTGTTGTTCGTATTGTGGTTTTTTCTGTTTCACAGGCAATAGCTATCTCCATCAAATCAAAAAGGCAAGATAACGAAGTATCCTGCCTTTGTTGAATTCAAAAAAAATAGTATTATTTTACAATCACCGCCATGCTTAGTGCAGGTACTGTTACTTTCTTCATCTCTATTTTTACTGCTGTATCGTCCTTTTTAATTGGGGTGATACCTGCTTTGTTGCCATCGGCAATTACGCTCCATTCTTGTGGGTTGGTAATTGTTGGGATATCCACAGTAATGGCATTTTCGTCTGCATTGTGTATTACGATAATGCGCGAGTAGTTGGTGTTGCTGATATGTGGAGCAGTAACATTTTCAAGTGTATTGTCTATTTCGTAGGCAATAAATGTATCCACCTCGCGAGGCACATATCCTGTAGCAAAATCTACTACCGATAAATCCACTGTTAGGGTGCTATTGTCATCAATATCTACTGGTCTTAGTCTATTGTTGCCCGAACCTGTATAGGCAGTGGCTATGCTTTCCCACGTGCCAGGGTTTTTTACCAATTTAAAGTTTAGGTTTTTAGAGTCGCCCCATTTGCCTAAGTCAAAATTGTTAATTTGGTCGCGGCTAAAGGTAATTTCGCCTACACCTGCTTGGTTAAATGTTACGGCGTACATAGTGCTTGCAGTTGTATTAGCTTCGGTGCGTTTGTCGTACACCTCGCCAGCTATGTAGTAGGTGCTATTGGCAGGACCGTTGGTAAACTTGAGCGTTAGTTTACTGAGTTTTTCATCACTGAAATCAGTAACTCCCAAAGTTTTTGGTTTACTGGTTTGAGCACCTTCTTTTAAATCCATGCCATAGAATGTAATGCCTTTTCTGATGTTATCGCCATCAAACATACGCAAGCCAGGTAATGCACGACGCATAGCAATTAAGCCTTGGTAATATTCTACCATTGGCACAGCAATGTGGCTAAATTCGTTTGTAAAACGATCCCAACGAAGTTGATTGGTATAGTCGTTAGATATATACGTATTTTCGTGGAAATACTCAATGCCTTCTTCGGGGTTGGTGTAAGGAGTTTTGTGAGCACGTGTTTTTTCAATATCATTAATTGCTAGTGGTTTAGTGCGTAAAAACTCATCTCCTGCATGTAAAATTACTTTGCCTTGCGAAGTGAATATCATGGCGGTAGCCAATTTCATTACTTTGGCACGTTTTAATCCCGATGGGTCGTTTACCGAAAGGTTAATTTTGTCCCACAAGGTAAATCCGTCGTGTACCGTTAGGTAGTTGAGGCATACAGCAGGATTTTCGGCAAAAGCATTGTAATCGTCGGTAAGTACTTCGGTGGCAAACGCTTTACCTGTCATAGGAAAGTTTTTTACGCCTCCCAAAATGGCTGTAACGCAACGGTCAATTTCGCCATAGCTTCCTTGCACAAAGCCTTTTTGGTGTTCACGTCCAGCGAAAGCATCGCGCGATACATCGTTAAAAAAGCCCAGATTTAGGTATTCTTTTGGGTGGTTTAGTTTGGTGGTAGCGGCATTTATGCCAGTAGCTTTGGCATCGGTATCTAAATCGGAAAATACCCACGCTTCGCCTTGCAATACCAATTCGTTGATGTTGTTCGGGTTGTATGTTTTACCCACTTCTTGGCGGATAAGACGCATTGTTTCGTGGTCAATAAAGCCCATTAGGTCGAAACGGAAACCATCAACCAAGTATTCGGTAACAAAATGATTGAGTGATTCTACGGTTAATTTTTGTACCATTTTGCGACGCGATTCTACTGTAGGTCCTGCACCCGAATGTGCCGAAATACCATTGGTATCATTGTAACGGTAATAGCAACCAGGAGCTACATTTTCGAATGTTTCTACCAAATAGGTATGATTATAAACTACGTCCATAATCACACCAATACCTTTGTTGTGTAAGTCTTGTACTAATTGACGCAACTCACGAATACGTGCATAGGGGTCGGCAGCGTTGCTCGAGAACCATCCTTCTGGCGTAAAGTAGTTGTGAGGGTCGTATCCCCAGTTGTAGTTGCTTACAGGAGCATCTGTGTCAGAAAACTGACGGTTTTTTTCGTCTGTAGTAAAGAAATTTTGAATAGGCAATAGTTGAGCATGCGTAATGCCTAATTCTTTTAAATAATCTGTTTTCTCGGCAAATCCTTTGTACGTTCCAGCAAGTTCGGGTTTTACCACTCCTGGTTGTACGGTAAAGTCGCGTACATGTACTTCGTAGCACACTAGGTCAATGTCGTTGGCTATGTGGTCGTAGTTTGTATATTTACGTACAAAATTTGCGGGTGTTGCACGAGGCGATTTCATATCTACGATGGCTGCTTTGCCTATTTTGTCCGTTCCTTTTGGCGAGTGTGCCGCCATTGATTTGGCGTATGGGTCGAGGGCTAAACGTGATTTGCCATAAGCATACACTTCGTATTGGTAATATAATCCATCTAACGATTTAACGCCAAGGTTTTTGGCTGTTACTTGAGCTTGCCAAACACCGTTTTTGCCAGGCTTCATCTCAATTTTGCGTTTGATGGGTTGTTCGTTTTGGTCGAAAAAATGAATGGTAATTCTACCTGCAGGAGGCGACCAAAGTTTAAAAGTAGCTACGTTGTTGGCAAGGTTAACACCTAAATTTTGTTCGTTAGATGCATCAAAATAGGTATCTAAAATACCACCAATAGCATGGTCGAGAAATACCGGCGATTGATTTCCTTTGATATCAATAAGGTAATTGGTGTTTAAGTTGAGCGATGCTAGGTCGATGGTAATGATGTTGCCTTTTTGTGTAAAAGCAGGCGTAATTTTAGTGCCTAAACGAAAGCTTTCTGTGGTCGGTTTTTTAGCGTAGTTATACGTGTAAAGAGATATATCTCCTTGGTTGTAAGGTGTTTCGTTTTTTAGGGTTACTTTTATCTTGGTAGGCGATACGATAAAGGCTACGTCTATTACATCGTTGGTAGAGCCAAACAAATTATACTGACTTAATTGTGCTGGTATATGCACCTTGTCGATGCGATGTGGATTATTTTCGCAGTTTTTTGCAAAAGCACTTATACTCAGCAAAGAGAAAGCAATAAGTAGGATTTTTTTCATATGATTACACTATTGATTGGTTAATTATTATTTGCTATTTTTTTATCACGGTAAAAATAGCAAAGTTTTTTTTATTTGCAAAAAAAATACGAATTTACACACCTTTTATTATGCAGATAGTAATGGTTTTAATGCGAATGTAAAATAGTATTGATAGTTTGTTGGTATCATACCTAAAACCTTGTATATTTGCACAATCTAAAATAATTGGATGTTTACGTTAAATTCGGATTTGGTTAAGTAAATAAGTGTAGGCAATTTTCTATACTTATCCCTACAACTGGTACTCAGGCATATTCTTGTCCGAGTAGTTTATCATAACTATTTATTAGTTGGCATTGAATACGTATGTATTTTAGCCATATTTATTAACGAAACAATTTTAATTATCATGAGTAACGAAAATAAATCAATTCACGAATTTGATTATCAATTAATTTGCGACTATTTTTCACGTATCGAACGTCAAGGACCAGGTAGTCCTGAAGTAACCGTAAAAGCCTTGAGTTTTATCGACAAGCTAAATGAAACCTCAAAAATTGCAGATTTAGGTTGTGGTACAGGTGGGCAAACTATGGTGTTAGCACAACATACCCAAGGTAGCATTGTAGGGCTCGATTTGTTCCCTGAGTTTATAGCGTTATTTAATAAAAACGCACAACTACAACATCTTCAAGATAGGGTAAAAGGGATACAGGGCTCAATGGATAAGCTGCCTTTTAAGGCTGAGGAACTTGACCTGATTTGGTCAGAAGGAGCAATTTATAACATCGGATTTGAACGTGGATTAAGGGAATGGAAGACATTTCTGAAAAAAGGAGCTTACATTGCTGTAAGCGAAGCAACGTGGTTTACCGATGAACGTCCAGACGAAATTACTGCGTTTTGGCAAGATGCTTATCCCGAGATAGACACAATACCTGCCAAAATAGCTAAAATGCAAGCCTGTGGATATATTCCAGTAGCTAGTTTTATATTACCTGAAAGCTGCTGGGTAGAGCATTATTATAAACCCCAAATTGAGGCTCAAAAATTATTCTTGCAACAACACAAAGGGAATAAAACAGCCGAAGAGCTTGTGGCTAACGAACGACACGAAGCTCAATTGTACGCCAAGTACAAGGAGTTTTATGGCTATGTCTTTTATATTGGAAAGAAATTGTAGCTATTTTAAAAGCGGATTGCCTGTTTGGTGGGCAATCCGCTTGTTTTAACGGATAGTGAGTGAATCAAATTCGTTGCATCTTTTCACTGAAAAGTAAAAAAGAAGTTCATAAAGAAGTTCCAAAGTGTTACCACTGCGATGGCAAAAACTTTAACTATGTAAAAATTGTAGTCTCGTTTGCGAAGCACCAAATATATCACTCCATTGTTAATGCCCAAACCAATAAGAGAAATAATGATAAACAGCAGATATTGTGTAGAGATGTTGGGGTCAGTGTTCTCAAATGTCCACATACGATTGAGTAGGTAGTTGCTACTAGCTGCAGCAATAAAGCCTAATGAATTGGCAATGTATTTATTGAGCTTAATTTTTTCTTTACACAGATAGGTAATGCCAAAATCAACCAATAAGCCAGATGCTCCTACTACACAAAATTTGATAAATTGAATAATCATTGTTCTGTTATACTATTTATAATGGCAAAGATAAATAAAAGGAATTCATTGTAGGTACTTTTTTGTGCTTTTTTCTTTTTAGCTTACTATATACAGTTTTTCAGGGTACTATCTGTATGTTATATATGGGGCTGTTGTACCACACAATATATGGTGGTTTGGTAAGCAAAAAGCCTGTTTCGTATGTTTCATTTGGCTTGGCTTTTTCGCTTTCAATACTAATTTTTTGTTGGATGTTGGTGGTTGAAAATGCTGTTAAAATAAGCGGATTCTCTACATCAACAGGAAAGTATTCAACCCACGACCAAGGTTTTCGGATAATGTAATGAAGTTGTATTTTTTCGTTATCTATCACTATATCATAAGGATACGGATTGTGTATTGATAGAGTCATATTCTTTTCTTCCCTTTTTGATGCTATCGTATTGTAGGGGTTAAGCCACTGGATTTGTACCTTGCGGATAGGCATATAGCAACTATCTATAACAAAACTAAATTGACCATTAGCAGTTTGTATATGTGTAGCATTAGGGTAATCGCCACCTACGTGAATTGCTACTGGTTTTTCTAGTAAGTTGCTATCAAAATCCCATAGTTGGTATTGGCTGGTTCTAAAATGGATATTGGGTGAAGCATGTGCATCTAAACCTGTATAATAACTGTATTTAGCTGCCATAGTGTATTTACCCATAAATATTACTGGTAAATTTCCTGTAGCATTGGCAATTTGAGTGTAGCTTGTTTTATTATTAAACACCTCAGCTTTCATCCCGAAAGGATTAGTGGCTGCAACAATGCGGAAACCTATCAGTATAACAATGGAAATAATACTAACTGTACGTATATAGCGATACCTTTTTTCATGGTTTCTAGCCCATTGCCAAACCAATGCAATAACACTGAAGGTTACAAAAATAAACCATTGCGGTTGCACGTGTCCGCGTATGCATGAGGCAAAAAAGAATAAAAAGAAAAATAAAGCTATGCGTTTTAGGATTAGCAGTGTAAGCTCGTCTTGATGTCGGTTTTTGAAACCAATCCATACTACCAAAGGCAGAATAAATGGATTGAATACAGCAATAAAATTACCTACGTATTCTGCTATGTAAAAGGCATTAAAATCTTGATTTCTGCCTACAAGATGATACTGAAACGATACCCATTCGTGTTGATATTGCCAATATAAGTGAGGTAACATTAACAATAAGGATAAAGTGGCTGTAATGTAAATTCCCTTGCGTAAAAATACTTTAGGATACGCTGCACAAGCAAATAGTACTACTAGCACACCTGTATATTTACTATAACCAATGGCGGCTATTGCCAATGCCATGAATGGAATATAGTACCAAGATGTATGTTGCAGATACTGCACAAAGAAGTATAAAAATAGTGCTGAAAAAAGCATCAGAGGTGCATCGGGAACCGCTACAAACCCATAAATATGCAATATGGGCATAGCCAAAGCGATGATGAAAAATAACCAAACATCTTTTTTTTCTACCGTGGCAGGTGCTATCAGTTTCCATAGCAACCATATATAGATTGGTTGGGATAGTACCGTAAGCAGACGTACACCTAACTCGCCAGATAACCATTGCCCAAGATAAATAAACAAGGCAATCATAGGTGGATGATCATAATAACCCCAATCGAGATGCTTAGCAAATACTACGTAATAAGCTTCATCATTGGCTAGTTCTGTTACACTGGCTTGCAACAGATTTAACAACATCCATGCTATGTTCAAAATCCAAAATAGTTGATTGGCTGACAGTTTATTCTTATTCATAGTAAGGGGTTATTTTACAATACTCACACTATCTACTTTTTCTCCTTGTAAGGTGTATGAATATAAAGTTAAGATGTTATTGTCAACTTTTATATGCTGAAATAAGGCTGTGTTTGGAATAATTGCATCGGTAATTTTTGTTGCTTTAAAGCTGGGATAAAACTTCTTTGACAGATGAGAGCTTACGTAAATAGGTAGTTTACTAGTGCCGCTTTTGTCTTTTTTTGAATTACGAGCATATCCATGTTCGTGTCCTTGTAGTACCAAATCAACAGGGTATTGAGATAAAATAGGTTCCATCATCAAACGGATAGATGCATTGTTCCAGCTACTTTTGTTTGATAATACAGGGTGGTGTAGCATTACCACTGTAAATAGAGATGAGTTGTTTTTTAAAACTTCTTTTAGGTAATTTCGTTGTTGCCAAATGTACCAAGGTTCACGATTTGAGTCGAGCAAGATAAACCGGACATTACCATATACAAAAGTAAATACATGGTTGTTGTTATGGTTATTGATAAAATAAGGGAATGTATAAGTAAACCTATCATCAATTTTGCGGATGGCATATTTAAGGTATTCGTGATTGCCAGCAATAGCTATAATTGGAGTAGATTGCCTTATGCCATCAAGGTCGTTCATAAAAGCCTCCCAATAGCTATTCATTGGACGCTCAATCTGGTCGTCACCAAAAGCCCAAAAATCAGCCTCAGGAAATTGTTGATATATGTATTGAAAAGCCTGTTTGCTGGTATTACTGGTATCTCTGTCTTGCACATCGCCTATGTACATAAAAGAAAACGGACTATTAGTTGATGTTGTTTTAAACTGGTACCATTCAGTTTGTTTTTCGCCCGAAAGTACTTGATATGCGTATTGTGCATTACTTGATAAATCGTTCAATTGGGCAGTATAAAAGGCTGTTACTCCTCCACGCGAGCGTACAATGTTTCCTTTGGCAGTAATTACAAGCGTGTCAGTAGAATGTAATTTGGTTAGTTTTACTGTTGCTTGTTGTATAATAGAGTCGTGTTGCCAGCTAAGTATCCGTTGGTTGGTGTTTTCCCCCAAGGTAAGTAAGATTCTGTGTGGGTAGGGCTTACTTGTAAAAGGCATTTCGGGGCGATTGCCAAACCACACATTCCATCGTTGCCAAACCATACCTCCAATTGTTATAAGCAACAGACTTATTACAAGTAGGAGGTATTTTCTTTTTTTATTCATTGGCAAGGGTATAGTGTATAAAACAATAGTTTACATGGTAAGCTATTGCAACAAACTTTTTACTTTTTCAGAAATAAGTTTTCCTTCTACTTTTCCGCTTAATTGTTTGGTGGCTATGCCCATTACTTTGCCCATATCTTTAGCTGAGGTGGCACCTACCTGCGAGATAATGGTTTGAATAGCAGTAGTAAGTTCTTCGTCAGATAATTGCTTGGGTAAATAGCGAGCAATAATTTCTGCTTCCTCAAGTTCTTTATCGGCTAACTCCTTGCGGTTTTGTTCGGTATAGATTTGAGCAGATTCTTTGCGTTGTTTTACCATTTTTTGAAGAATTTTTGTACCCATTTCTTCGCTTACAGTGCCGTCGCCACCTTTGGCTGTTTTGGCTTCTAACAATTCTTTTTTAATGCCACGTAGAGCGTCAAGAACGGTTTTTTCTTTAGCCAACATGGCTTTTTTAATATCTTCGGTTATTTGGTCTATTAGTTCCATAATTAGTCAACATTATCGTGTAAAAATTTATTTTTTTGAGAGAATAATACGTCATCATCCGTTTTTTCTATAAAAATTGACGAACGTTCACTAGCCGATGGTTGAGTATTTGGGGTATCTATATTATTACGCTTAAATGCTGGAACTGATTCAAACTGTTGCATTGTAGCATCGTCATCCCATTCGTCCATATCAATAGTTTCTGTTACAACAGGTTTGGGGGTTGGTTTAGAGTAAAAATCATCTTTGGATAGAGGTATACCTGCAATTGGAGATTGTGTTTGATTAGCTGTTGTATTGCTACTTGTATTTTCAGAAATAGTACCATAGTCAAGTTCTACTGTATTTGTTTCTTTTATTACAGGTACGTTCAGTTTATCCATGCCAAATCCAGTGGCAATAATGGTTATTTTTATTGATTCTTCCAGATTTTCATCGTATGTAGCACCCCAAATAACTTCTGCATCTTTAGCAATATTGTTTAAGAAATGTTTAATCTCAATGGTTTCAGTCATGTCGAGTTCATTTTCTTTGGAGGTATATACATGTAATAGTATGCGTTTGGCTCCTTTTATATCGTTATTATTGAGAAGAGGAGAGTTCAATGCATCGTGAATAGCTTTACTTACACGTTTTTCGCCACTAGCAAACCCTGTATTCATAATAGCAAAACCACCTTCTTTTAAAATAGTTTGTACATCAGCAAAGTCCACATTAATATATCCTGGAATGGTAATTATCTCGGCAATTCCCTTGGCTGCATCTGTTAGGATATTATCAGCTTTGGCAAAGGCTGTTGACATTTTTAAATCTGGAAAAATATCAATAAGACGTTCGTTATTAATCACTAACAGAGCATCTACATGTTTGCTCATTTCGCGAACCCCATTCAGTGCTTTCTGAATCTTTTTTTCTCCTTCAAATTCAAAAGGGATTGTAACAATTCCTACTGTTAAGATAGATTTGTTTTTGGCTATTTCTGCGATAACAGGGGCAGCACCAGTACCTGTTCCTCCTCCCATTCCTGCCGTAATAAATACCATTTTAGTACTATCATCCAATAGTTCTTCGATTTTGTCCATGGTTTCAAGGGCTGCTTCGCGAGCTACCTCTGGTATATTACCCGCTCCCAGTCCTTTGTCTCCTAGTTGTATTTTAATAGGGATTGGAGAGCGTCTTAAATCTTGGTAATCGGTATTACATACAGCAAATGTAACGTCCTTAATACCTTGATTAAACATGTAATTTACAGCATTGCCACCACCTCCACCTACACCAATTACTTTTATAATTGTATCAGCATTTGTTGAAAAATCAAAATTTACCATGATAGTTATTTTTAGTTTGTTGTCTTATTGAATTGTATCACTATTGTCGGTAAATAAATCTGTTAATCGTTGTGATGCACTATCGGCAAAACGTACGAATAAATTTTTCCCAGTTTTTTTTGTTTTTTTCGATGGTATAAATTTTTCTTCAATAGTTTCTGATACGCAATTTTCTGTTCCCATTGATAACAAGCCAATAATTTGACTGTAAGATGGTTTTTTAAAATCATCCGAAATAGAATCTTCTGTAAGTAAATGTACACCAACAGTAGTACGAACGTCCACACCACTCAGCGATTGTACCAAAGCTCTCATATTCTTGAGTTGAGCTCCTCCTCCAGTAATAATGATACCGGCACCGAGTTGTTTCATGTATCCTTTTTGTTTTAATGGGGTAATGATGAAATTTAAAATTTCACTTGCCCTTGCTTCGATAATTTGAGCTAAAAATGTGCTTTGTATCGATTTTTCTTCTTGTTCGTGAGCTGCTTTAGCGATAATAATACGCTTATCAGGCACCTCTAAAGTTGCCATTGCATTGCCTAGTTTTTGCTTTAGTTTTTCGGCTTGAGGTTCTGTTAAATTAAGTTCTCTTATATCGTTTGTAATTGTTTTAGCTCCCAATGGAATGACACCTATTTCTCTGAGGTAATTTTTTGTAAATACACTATACGAAGTTGTACTCCCTCCAAAATCAATTATCATACAGCCAAGTTCTTTTTCGTCATCCGAAATAAGTCCGTTTGCTGTAGCAATGGGAGAGGAAAATGTGCTAATTATTTCTAATTGTGATTTTTCTGCCAAGAGTTCTTTTACTTTGTTGATTCCTGTATTAATTTCGCTTTTTGTATAAATAATTTTGTAACGTCCTTCTAATTGTGTGCATGCTATACCTGCAGGATCTGCTACCCACTCATCATCAACTAAATATTCCTGAGTGATTACATCTAAGATATCAAACTCAGTAGATTGTAGTTTAAAGTTCTCTTGATACAATTTATCAAGCAAATTTTGTTCTACAATTTCGTTATAACCTAATGTACGTTTTGTTGTGTTTTCTTTGCAACGCAAATACCTGCCACCTATACCAATATATGCTTTGGTTAGGTTTAACTTAGTCTTGTTACGTAATTTTGTAACAATACTATTGATAATAAAAGCTGTGTCTGCCACATTAAATATAGCCCCTTGTTTAATGGTAGTTGGCTTGGTTTCCTCTTCTTCGTATGCCACAATTGAGAGCTTTCCTTCGGTTGTTTTTTGAGCTACTGCACCAATTATTTTGGTTGTACCCAAATCAAAAGCTAGGATGTAAGGAGTAGATGTGTTCATAGTGTTGGAATTATTTTTTAGTTGCATATAGTAATTTCTTGTATTCAATATTGATATTTGAGTAAGTGTCTGTTAAAGCAAATTCAGGATATGTTTTATAAAATGCATACAGTTTTTTTAATTTGGTTTCATAATCATCAAGTGTTCCTAATGTAATAGTGTATAATCCTACTTTTGGCACTAATTCAATTTTTTTATTTTCCTTGATGTATATTTGATCAATTTGAGCATTCCAAAATGAATCGTTGGTGATATATGTTACAAAATCAAAGAGTTCGTTTTTGGCAAAACTTTCTGTTACATTACCAGATACGATAGGCAATATAACCGTGAAATCTTTAGATATTGGCATCTTTTTTCTGTCTTGATCAATGTAATAAGAATAGAATGGTGTAATAATACGAACAATAGGTTGGCGTTGCCATATGCGTATGACCACATCTCCATGATTGGTTCGATAACACTCTACCCGTTTTACATAGTTCATCTCTTTGATTTTTTCTTCAATAGCATGTGTAAATGCGAAATCAATTTTTCGTCCTATCGGATATATATTGTTATCTGTTAATTGTTTTTCAATTTCTTTGCGTTTAATAAAATTATAATCAACACTATCAATTTTGAAAATATGTATTGTACTACACACTTGCTCTTGTGGTGTATGGGTAAAGGAGATTGCTGCGTAAATTAAATACGACAGAAACACTACCGAAACTACTATAAGAGCAATCTTTTTAATCATTTTTATATCAATTAAAGCTGTTTTTTAAGTTGTTGAGTAATTAGTGGCACCATTTTATCTATATCTCCAGCTCCCAATGTAATTAAGACGTCAAAATTATACTTTTTTATCTCCTCTAGCAAATCTTCTTTGCTACAAATTGACTTATTTTTGCATTGTATGTGTTTGAATATCATTTTTGAACTTACTCCTTTGATAGGTAGCTCACGAGCAGGATAAATATCCAATAAAATAACACTGTCAAGGAGCGAAAGGCTATTCGCAAATTCAGTTGCAAAATCACGTGTTCTGGTATACAAATGCGGTTGAAAAATACCACAAATTGACTTATTTGGATACAGTTTACGTATTGATTGTATAGAGGCTTTTAATTCTTCGGGATGATGGGCATAATCGTCAATAAAACGTACATTTTCTGTTTGTAATTGAAAATCAAAGCGTCTTTCTATTCCTTTAAATGTTTCAATAGCATGTTGTAATTCTTCTTTAGTAACACCGTTTAGATATGCTATGGTCATAGCAGCTACTGCATTTTCTACGTTGATTAAAATAGGAACTCCTAGTTTGATTTTTTCTATTGTAAAAGTAGGCGTAACGTAATCAAAAAGAATTTTCTCATTTTCAATTAGAATGTTTGTAGCATAAAAATCTGCTACTTCATTTGCTGAATAGGTGTATATCTTTACCGAATTCTTTGTGCTAGGCACTAACTCAATACCTTTTTTAAGCAACAAGCATCCATTTTCTTGTATAAGTGATGTAAAGTGTTGAAAACTAGATAGTAGGTTTTCTCTATCTTGATATATATCTAAATGGTCATTATCGGTGGCTGTAATAATAGCCATATGTGGAGATAACTGATGAAATGATCTGTCATACTCATCTGCTTCCACTACTACAATATCTGATGAGGCATTCACCAATAAATTTGTGCTGTAATTTTTTGAAATACCTCCTAAAAAAGCATTGGTTCCGAGGCTTGATTGTGTGAGAATATGGGCAAGGATAGTTGAAGTAGTCGTTTTTCCGTGTGTTCCAGCTACACATAAGGCTTTTTTTGAACGTGTAATTTCACCTAATATTTCTGCTCTTTTTAGCATTGTGAAACCAGCTTTTTCAAAGAAAACTCGTTCGCTCATGTCGTGTGGAATTGCAGGTGTATATACGATAGTCGTATTTTCCTTATCCATGTATTTCACAGGAATGGTATTTACACTATCGTTGTAATGAATTTCCATCCCTTCTGACTCTAATTTTTGTGTAAGTGTATTTTCAGTAGCATCGTACCCTCCTACCTGATGCCCAAGTTGTTTGAAATAGCGAGCTAAAGCACTCATACCAATACCCCCAATACCTAAAAAATAATAATTTTGTTGGCACGATTTTATTTTTTTAGTCGTTGATTTTCCCTTTTTTTGTATGTTATGTGATACATCAATACCAATTATTTTTAAGATTTCTTTAGCAATGTGATTAGCTGCTTCTGGTTTAGCAAAATGTTCAATATTTTTGCTAAGATATGTCAGTTTGGTATCGTTGCTAATGAGTGTTAGTGCTGTTGAAATAAGAAACTCTGGTGCTTCTTGGTCGCTTATCATAACAGCAGCTTGTTTTTCGACCAACGCCATTGCATTTTTTGTTTGATGATCTTCAGAAACATTGGGCGATGGCACCAAGATACATGGTTTTTGTAGCATACTTAATTCTGATATAGAGCTTGCTCCTGCACGCGAAATAACCAAGTCGGCTATACTATAAGCCAAGTCCATACGAGCCACAAAATCAGTAATAACGATGCTTTTTGAATCAATATGGCTTGTTTGTTGTTTTATACTATTGAAATAATACTTCCCTGTTTGCCATATAACTTGTATGCCAGTATCTGCTAGCTGATTAATATGTTGCAATACGCTTTGGTTTATAGTGCGAGCTCCCAAGCTACCACCCACAATGAGAAGGGTTTTTTTAGTAGGGAGAAAGCCAAACTCGCAATACGCTTCTTCTTTGTTTTGACTATTTTCTAATAATTGTTGACGTACAGGATTTCCTGTAAGTGTAATTCTATCTGATGGAAAAAATCGATGCATATTATCATAAGCTACACATATGCGTGAAGCTTTTTTGGCAAGCAATTTATTGGTAACTCCTGCATACGAGTTTTGCTCTTGAATAACTGTTGGAATACCTAATTTATTTGCCATATACAATGTAGGTCCACTAGCATAACCCCCTACACCAACTACAATGTCGGGGTTAAACGATTTGATTGTTTTTTTTGCTTTATATAAACTTTTAATCAAATTGGGAAAAAATGCTATATTACGTTTCATATCCGAACGGTCAAATCCGCTTACTGGTAACCCAACAATAGGATATCCAGCTGCAGGAACTTTCTCCATTTCCATTTTATTCTCAGCACCTACAAATAGGATGTCTGCTTCTGGCAATACTTCTTTTAGGCTATTGGCAATAGAAATGGCAGGAAAAATGTGTCCTCCTGTTCCTCCTCCACTAATAATGATACGTACGTGTTCTTTCATAGATGTATGCTATTTAATATCGGTTTGTCTTGTTTCTGTGTCTGATGCTGTTTCAGCCGTATCTTCACTGTCTGACACAACTTCATTTTGTGCTTCGTCAGCAGGAGCATTCGTAGTATTGTTGGATACTTTTTCTTCTTTTTTGATATATTGACTAATATTTAATATGATACCTAAATACACACTAGTCATAATAATAGATGTACCACCTCGACTAATGAGCGGTAGTGGTTGTCCAGTAACTGGACCTAAATGAGACGCCACAGCCATGCTTATAAAAGCTTGAATTACAATCAATAAAGATAGCCCTACAACCATAAATGTAGGGTAGGCTTTGTCGCATTGGGTAGCAATTCTTCCAGATCGGAATAAAATTATTAGGTACAGAAGCATAATAAATATCCCTCCAGCTAAACCATATTCTTCTATCACAATAGCATAAATAAAATCAGAGAAAGCCAATGGTAGAAAATCTCTTTGTGTACTATTTCCCGGACCTGCAGGTGTCATCCCGTGTGCAATTGCAATTTTAGAGTGCATGATTTGCATGTTATCATCCGTGATAACATATGTCTTGTCCGCAGAAGGTTTATTTATTTCGCTAACAAAATCGTCTATACGACCTACCCACGTATTTAAACGACCTAAGAATTGTGGCTGAAAGTAATGTGAAATAACATAAAGAGAAAGTAATAAGGCTGCCAACACTCCAATAGTGATACCTAATTTGGCAAAGGAAATTCTACCTATCATCATTAATAGAATACCTACTCCGAATAACATTACGGCTGTAGAAAGGTTTTGTGGGGCAATTAACAAACAGAATATGCCTAAAACTGAAATGATGGGCCAAAAAGCTTTATCGGCAGTTTGACCTTCTTTTTGATTTCTTGCAAGCATATCACTGATAAATACAATGGTACTGAATTTTGCTAATTCTAGTGGCTGAAACTCAAATCCTAATACTTTAATTGCACGTATTGCATTATTTGCTTCTACTCCTATAAATGGTAATAATACTAGCAAAACTAATGCAATGGGGAGTATCAAATAGTTTAGTCCTCTGATATAGCGATACGGAAAACGATGTACAATAATCATGGCTATTAAGCCTAATCCGAGCATTTGAATATGGCTAAAAAATGGAGCAAGATGATTACTGCGTCTAAAAGCCTCTTGACTGATAGCACTAAACATTTCGATAGACGAAACCAAAAGGAGAAGTCCTATGGTAATCCATAAGATAAAATCTCCTTTAAATACTTTTTTAAATAGTTCGCCCATAATTATTCTTACATCAAATTGTTATAAATTTTTAACACAGTTTTTAAATTGTGTTCCTCTATCTTCGTAGTTAGTAAATAAATCAAAACTGGCACAGCAGGGTGATAATAAAACAGAATCTCCTTTGTTGGCTGCTAAATAAGCAGCTTTTACAGCATCATCCATCGAACTGGTGCTAATTATTTTTTTATTTAGTTTCCCAAAAAACGCTTCCAATTTACTATTGTCAATACCTAAAAAAACCAGGGTGTGTACTTTTTGCTCTACCAAGCTTTTTATTTCGTTATAGTCATTGCCTTTGTCTGTACCACCTAAAATTAATACCACTGGTGTTTTCATACTTTCAAGTGCGTACCAACACGAGTTAACATTGGTGGCTTTTGAATCGTTAATAAACATGACATTTCGTACCTTTGCTACAGGTTCTAGACGATGTTCAACTCCTTCAAAATCTGCCAAAGAGTTTCTTATCTGCTCTTTTTTAATGTTCATTACGCTAGCAGATAGTGCCGCTGCCATTGAATTGTACACATTGTGAGTGCCTTTGATTGCCAAGTTGTCGATGTTGATGCTCATATCGGTTTCTTCTGTATTGATTATAAGGTTATTTTTGTCAACAAATGATTTGGTGTTATCTTTCTTTTTCATAGAAAATGGATATAGTTTTGCTTTTATAGTATGTTTCGTTAGTTCTTGGTTAATAGATGGATCATCTTGCCAATAGATAAATACATCGTTTTCTGTTTGATTTTGTGTAATACGCATTTTAGCATTCACATAGTTTTGAAAATTGTAGTCATACCTGTCCAAATGATCGGGTGTAATGTTTAACAATACAGCTACGTCGGCTCTGAAAGTATACATATTGTCGAGTTGAAAACTGCTTAGTTCAATTACATAATAATCAAACTGATTTTCTGCTACTTGTAGTGCAAAGCTTTTACCCACGTTGCCTGCTAGTCCCACATTCAATCCTGCTTGTTGCAAAATGTGATAGGTTAGCATTGTGGTGGTGGTTTTTCCATTGCTTCCTGTGATACAAATGGTTTTAGCTTTTGTATAACGACCAGCAAACTCTATCTCCGAAATAATGGGTATGTGTCTAGCTTTTATTTCTTTAATGAGAGGGGCTTTGTCTGGTATACCAGGGCTTTTAATCACCTCTGTAGCATCCATTATTTCTGAGTATGTATGTGTTCCTTCTTCCCATCTGATAGCATATTTTTGTAATACTTCTCGATACTTTTGTTTGATACCAGAAGCGTCTGAAACAAATACATCAAAGCCTTGTTTTTTTGCTAATACAGCAGCACCTACTCCGCTTTCTCCTCCACCAAGTATCACTATCTTTTTCATATTTAGCGAATTTTAAGTGTTATAAGTGTAAATATTGCCAGTGCAATACCAATAATCCAAAAACGAGTTACAATTTTAGCTTCAGGAATGCCTTTTTTCTGATAATGATGATGTAAAGGGGACATTAAAAATATGCGTCTCCCTTCTCCATATTTCTTTTTTGTATATTTAAAGTACGATACTTGCATCATTACCGACAGGTTTTCTATTAAGAAAATGCCACATAAGATTGGTAGTAAAAATTCTTTGTGTATGAGTATCGCAAACACGCCAATAATGCCTCCAATTGTTAAACTTCCTGTGTCGCCCATAAATACCTGAGCAGGGTAGGAGTTGTACCACAAAAAACCAACTGTGGCTCCCACAAAAGCACTTGCAAATACTACTAATTCCTCGCTTCCAGGCACAAACATGATGTCAAAATACCCAGCAAACCCCACATGGCTAGATACATATGCTAATACGCCCAGTGTAATACCAATGATACTAGACGAACCAGCAGCAAGTCCATCTAATCCATCCGTTAGGTTTGCTCCATTTGACACTGCTGTTACAATAAATATAGTAATTATAATAAATAAAATCCATGCTCCTGTTTGTGCGTGTTCTTTTAAGAATGGTAAAAAATCAGCATAATCAAAGTTTGTATTTTTGATAAATGGAATAGTGGTTTGTGTTGATTTTACAGCTATGCTTTTTGAGTCGAATTCGGTTGTTTCTATATGTTGTACTTTAACGTGATTGGTATTTTCTATCATTACTACTTCAGGACTTAAAAACATGGTCATACCCACTAATAGTCCAATGCCAATTTGCCCAACAATTTTGAATTTTCCGTTTAATCCCTCTTTGTGTTTTCTGAACACTTTAATATAGTCGTCGAGAAAACCGATAACTCCCAACCATACTGTAGTTGCTATCATCAAAAGTAAATATATATTACGTATGCGACCAAACAATAAACTAGGAACCAAGATGGCTATAATGATAATAATCCCTCCCATAGTGGGTGTTCCTTTTTTGCTCATTTGTCCATCAAGCCCTAAATCACGAATGGATTCTCCTATTTGTTTTTTACGCAAATAGTTGATGATATTTTTTCCGATAACCATCGAAATAAAGAGCGAGAAAATGAGTGCCATGCCTGCACGGAATGATACATAACTAAACAAACCTGCACCAGGTAAGTTAAAGTTTTCTTCTAAAAATCTAAATAAATAGTACAACATACGCTACTTTGTTTTATAGTTGAGCAAATAGTTCCGCTAATACCTCTTTGTCGTCAAAATGATGTTTTACGCCTGCTATTTCTTGATACGTTTCGTGTCCTTTTCCTGCCACCAGAATAATATCTCCACGTTGAGCTAACATACAGGCTGTTTTTATGGCTTGATACCTATCTTCAATTACTAGTGTTGATTTTTTTTCTTCTTCATTTATTCCTGCTACCATATCATTCAGAATATCCTTGGGGTTTTCATTGCGAGGGTTATCTGAAGTAAAGATTGCCATGTTGCTTGCTTTTACTGCTTCTTTTGCCATTATGGGTCTTTTACCTTTATCTCTATTACCACCACAACCAACAACTGTGTATAGTTTTCCCATATTTTCAGCGATTCCTTCTGATCGGATATCATTGATTGTTTCTAATACGTTGTTCAATGCATCAGGTGTGTGTGCATAATCTACAATAGCTGTAAATCCAGTAGGAGATTGTAGCGTTTCAAAACGACCGCTTACAGGTTTTAGTGTACTCAAAGCGACGAGAGCTTCGTCGGGGTGTATGCCAAGTAATACTGCTGTTCCGTATACAGCTAGTAAATTTGAAACATTAAATTTGCCTACAAATGCTACTGATAGCTCTTTGTTATTGATAGAAAGTAACATGCCCTCAAAGCTTAGCTCAATGATTTTTCCTTTAAAGTCAGCTAATGTTTGGGTTGAATAGGTGTATTTGTTTGCAGCAGTATTTTGCAACATGACCAATCCATTTTTATCATCAGTATTTGTAAGTGCAAAAGCCGTTTTTGGCAACAAGTCAAAAAATGTTTTTTTGGCTTTTAAATAGGCTTCCATTGTTTGATGATAATCGATATGGTCGCGTGTAAGATTTGTAAAAATACCTCCTGCAAAATGTAATCCAGCAGTGCGTTTTTGATCGCTAGCGTGCGAACTTACTTCCATAAATGCATACGAACATCCTGCTATAACCATTCTATGTAATAAAGCTTGTATGCTAAGAGCATCGGGCGTGGTGTGTGTACTTGGTATTTGCTCTTTGTGAACATAATTACATACTGTAGAAAGTAATCCAGAAACATAGCCTAATTGTTCAAATAGATTATATAGCAAAGTGGCTATAGTTGTTTTTCCATTGGTACCTGTTACACCTACAAGAGATAGTTTTTGTGAAGGATTATCATACCAATTAGCTGCCATATTACCCATAGCTATAGCACTATCAGCAACTTGTAAGTATGCAATATCGCTATGAATGGATGTTGGTAGTTGTTCGCAAACAATAGCTGTGGCTCCTAATTCAATAGCATCTGCAATGTATTGATGCCCATCTACAGCTGACCCTTTCGTAGCAAAAAATAGGTATCCTTGTTGAACTTGTCTCGAATCGAAACACAATCCATTTATTTGTCTATCAGAAGTGTAGTGCAAACGTCTAATAACTGCTATGTTTTTTACTAATTCGTCAAGCGTTTTCATTTTCTCATTTTTAGTTTAATGTAAGTGTTACGGGCATACCTTGTACGATGTGTTCGTTTTCTGGTATTGTTTGCTCTACTACTTTTCCAAAACCAATAATTGTTACTTTTAGTCCCATTTTTTCTACTATATACACAGCATCTTTAGCACTCATACCAATAGTATTTGGCATAGTGTGTTTCCTTGTAACAAAAGGATTAAACGAGGCTATTTGTGTAGAGTCATTCACAATGTATTCTCCCCATTGCATAGTTTTATCTGCCATTTTAATTGGCTTTGCCATGGTTTTAAGTACTTCATTAATGTGTGGTACGTATCCTTTTTTTATGATTGCTAAAGAATCCGTTACTTCCGAATGAGCCCAAGAAGGTATATCTCCTAGTTTCATTGTGTATACTTTTTCTGCTACATTTTTGAACACTGCACCGCTCATTTTTCCAGCAGAAGCATCAGCCCCCATTGGATTTTTTATGTATACAATCATTGAATACATTGGTTTATTTGCAGGGAAATATCCACAAAAAGATACTTGGTGTCTTGCTTTTCCACTAGCATCTTTGTATTTGCCATCAATAGCAATTTGGGCTGTACCCGTTTTTCCTGCAATAGAAAATAATTTTGACCGAATACTTTTGCCAGTTCCCTGTGTTACCACACCTTCTAGCATGGATTGTATTTTGCCTAATGTTGCATCCGAACAAATCTTTGGATTGATAACGATTGGGTCAAATTGCTCCACCGTAACGCCATGTTGCCTGATTTCTTTAGTGAAATAAGGTTTCATCATTTGTCCATTATTTGCAAATGCATTATAGTACATAAGTGTATAAATTGGAGGTAATTGAATTTCGTATCCTATTGACATCCAAGGCAGAGTTGTGTTGTACCATGTTTTCATGCTTGGGTCTTTAATCTTTACGTGTCCGTGTCCAGGTATTCCTAAATCTCCTGCCTGATGTATTTTGGTGCGTTTTAGTAAATCAATAAAGCGTTGTGGATTATGGGCATAATGATCGTATATAATGCTGGATGTCCCTACATTAGATGATTGATACAATATTTTTGGCATACTCATTACACCAAATCCCCCTTTGTTGGCATTCCAGTCTCGCATGGTTCTTTTCCCAAATTGTTTTAATCCATTGCCTGTATTTACAGTAACAGTAGTATCTACCACGCCATCTTCTAGTGCTATCATCAATGACATTGTTTTAAAGGTAGAACCAGGCTCTACTTCGTCTGCTAGTGCAATATTGGTGGTTTCAAGATAAACACCTTCTTCTCTCCGAGTTAAATTGCTAATTGCTTTTATTTGACCTGTTTGCACTTCCATTACAATAGCAGTAGCCGATTGTGCGTCAATTTCAATCAATTTCTTTCTTAGTTCGCTATCAACAATGTCTTGAATGTCTAAGTCAATAGTGCTTACAACGTCATACCCATTCACAGCATCTTTCACCACAATATCAACAAATTTTCCAGCCATTTTTCTGCGATAGTAGAATCCTTCTTCCCCTTGCAAAAGTTTGTTGTATTGTTTCTCTAAGCCGCTACTACCTCCTTTTTCTTCTTCCCCATAGATGTCTCCAATAGTACGTGAGGCTAGTTCTCCAAAAGGTTTGATGCGGGTTACTCGTTTTTTTGTATAAAAACCTCCACCATATCTTCCTTTTTGCAAAATTGGGAACGTTTTTACTTCAGCTAAATCAATATATGATATGGGTTTAGGATACAACAGATATTCTCTTTTACGTTTGTTTGTTTGGTCGTAAAAAGTGTTTAAAAATTGTTTCTCATATTCCCATGCTGTTTTATCTTTAAATTTTTTTGCTAATGCTACTGATAAACGTCTAACGTCTTGTTTAAATTCTGCTTCATTCTTTGTGCTTTTTTGCACCAAAGCATCAGCCATTAAATCCATATACAAATAATACGTAGGAATTGAGCTCGCTAAAAGGCGTCCATCACTCGCTAAAATATTACCTCTGTTTGGCTTAATTGGTCGCAATGCAGATTGTTGGCTAGCTGTTAGTGCCCGTAATTTTTCTCCTTCCACATATTGTAGATGAACAATTCTAAATATAACTCCTCCAAATGCAATTAGAATAAAAATGTAGATAATTGCAAAACGAAGCATAATCTCTTTTTTTACCGTATTTTTACGTATAAACAATAACACCAGCAAGCTAATGATAGCAACTACTGCAATTGCAAGTAATATAAACAAAACCGCTTTCATTGTGTTATTTTGTTGTTAATTTATACGGTGGAATACTTAGTTCTTTTAACTCAATAGCATGTTGGTGTAATAATGCTTCTATTTGTGTTCTTCTACTTATACTAAGCAAATCAGCTTCTACTACCATTGATGTATATTTTACATCAGTTAATTGTTGATTTAAATCATTGATAGTTGCAATTTGTTTTTCACATTCCATACGGTTATCCATATAAAAAAATATAAAAAAACTAACCAATACAATTAATTTAATTTGTTTTAAAAAATAGCTTTTGGAAAATACATTTCCATCAAAAATATCTTTAACCGAAGTTTTTGTTAAATCGTTAAATTCTTCGCTTTCCTTTATTTTCTTTTTTAATGTTTTTATTTTTGCCATACTGCTATTTTTTGCTTGCTATGCGTAGTTTTGCACTTCTTGCTCGTGAATTGCTTGCTATTTCTTCGGTCGTTGGAATAATTACTTTGTTGTTTATCAGGCTAAATGGCGTTTGGATATTCCCAAAAAAGTCTTTGTTTATAATCCCTTCCATGTTGCCTGTTTTTAAATAATTTTTCACCAATCGATCTTCTAATGAATGATAGGTAATGCAAACGAAACGACCTTCTTTCTTTAAAACTTTTGCACTACTCAGTAACATTTTTTTTAATGCATCCATTTCGTTGTTAACGGCTATTCGTAATGCCTGAAATACTTGTGCCAATTGTTTTTTTTCCTTTTCTTTTCCTATCAAAGGTTGTATTATGCCGACAAATCCAAAAATGGTTTCAAATTGTTCGTTTTTTCGTTGCTCTACTATTTTTCTCGCTATTTTTCTTGCCAGAGGTAATTCTCCATAATAAAAGAATATATCCGCAAGTTGTTGTTCTGTGTATGTGTTTAAAATTTCTTTTGCTGTAAGTTTTGCAGCTTGATTCATGCGCATATCTAATATTCCATCAAAACGGAATGAAAAACCGCGTTCTGCATCATCAAAATGATGAGAAGATACCCCTAAATCAGCTAATATTCCGTCCACTTCGTTAATCCCATAGTATTGCATAAAATTTTCTAAGTAGCAAAAGTTGCTTTGTACAAACGTAAATCGGCTATCATTTACTGCATTCATTTCTGCATCCTTATCTTGGTCAAATCCAAATACTTTTGCATCGCTATGTAGTTGACTGAGTAAAAAACGAGAATGACCACCTCCACCAAACGTTAAATCAACATATACCCCCGATTTGTTAGTGAGTAGACCTTCAATACTTTCTTTTAAAAGAACGGGAGTGTGATACGTTGTCATTCTATATTTTCGTTTTTTTTATTTGTTAACCCTTATTATATATTTGCGATTATTGTATATATATGTGCGAAATATTGTCTCTTCGCAATTTCTTAATCTTTCGTAGATTTGCCAATATTCATCAAATTTTCTATTTCAAGTGCAAAATTATCCGCATCAATAAAGGTGTTTTCAACTTTATTAATAGGCCAAATTTCAATGACGGTATCTGCTCCAACAAAACGAATATCTTTGTCAATTTGTAAGGCATCAATATACCGTTTTGGAATAAGCATTCGCCCGTTTTCTTCTAATTCAATGCGATCGGCT
>RRZT010604360.1_pt1 | contig 26586 bp, 18 predicted proteins | sample 2165551 | NCBI WGS metagenome assembly RRZT01 (sample SAMN10456910, study PRJNA506462) | wastewater metagenome | biome: wastewater; feature: sludge; material: wastewater sludge; isolation source: wastewater sludge with Escherichia coli K12::gfp cells carrying plasmid... | place: USA: Moscow, Idaho... | reverse complement strand
TGCTTAATTTCTTTCAACACAACTTATTGATTTTACACGGCGAACCATCCGCCGCACCCCACCGCGTCATTCCCGCGCAGACGGGAATCCAGGGACATCCACAGCGCGCTGACTATCCGACAACGCTCAACCCCCACAGCGCACACTGTGGTGCGGTCTGGGTTCCCGCCTGCGCGGGAACGACACGTCAGGTGAAACGCATGCCGAAAGCGGTCGAGTCGCCTGTCATTCGGTTCATATCACGATGACTGGCTACCAGATCGGACAAGGGAGGCAGCATGCCGGTTTTCTGTGCTCCTGACAATGGCTGTTTTCTGTGCCTTGAGGAGCACAGCGCAGGGGTCTACGCTGGGCGGCATTGTGTTTTGTCCGGAGTTGGTCATGGCGGTATCCCCTTCCCGTCGCCCCGTAGCGGGCGGCCCCTGTGTGCCCAAGCTGGTCAGTGGGCGATTCAATACCGTGCGGGTGGCGTTTGTGCTGTTCACCCAGCTGATTTTTCTGGGCACGCCCTGGCTGCGCTGGGATGGTCGTCAGGCGGTGTGGCTGGACCTGGAGGGACAGCGGATTTTTCTGTTTGGCTGGAGCTTCTGGCCGCAGGATCTGGTGTATCTGGCCGGGGTGCTGATTGTCTGCGCGCTGGCGCTGTTCTGGTGGACGGCGCTGGCCGGGCGGCTGTGGTGTGGCAATAGCTGCCCGCAAACGGTGTACACCGAAATCATGCTGTGGATCGAACGGGCGGTTGAAGGCGACCGCCCGGCGCGGCTCAAGCAGGCCGCCGCGCCCTGGCAGCCAGCCCATCTGGCGCGCAAGCTGGCCAGCCACGCGCTGATGCTGCTGGTCAGCCTGGTAATCGGCTTTGGTTTCGTCGCCTATTTTATCCCGGCGCCAGAACTGCTGGCCAGTGTGCGGGACGGCAGCCTGGGCGGCTGGACGCTGTTCTGGCTGCTGGCGTATGCCGGGTTTACCTATTTGCTGGCAGGCCGGCTGCGCGAGCAGGTGTGCTTGCATATGTGTCCGTATGCGCGTTTTCAGAGCGCCATGTTTGACGACGACACCCTGCTGGTGGCCTACGACGCCCGACGCGGCGAACCACGCGGCGCGCTGCGCCGCCAGGGCCAGGCCAGCGCGCCGCGTGGCGATTGTGTGGACTGCAGCCTGTGCGTGCAGGTATGCCCCACCGGCATTGATATCCGCGATGGCCTGCAATACGCCTGTATTGGCTGTGGCGCGTGCATCGACGCCTGCGACGCGGTGATGGACAAGCTGCATGCCCCGCGCGGGCTGATCCGGCTGACCACCCAGCGCAGCGAAGCAGAACAGCGCCCGGCGCAAGTGGGCTGGCTGCGCCCGCGCCCGCTGATTTATCTTGGCCTGATTGTCAGCACACTTGGCCTGATGGCGCTGGGCCTGGCGCAGCGGGTGCCGATGCACGTCAATGTGCTGCGCGACCGGGCGTTTCTGGTGCGGGAAACCAATCAGGGCCAGCTGGAAAACGCCTACCAGCTGAAGGTATTCAACGCCGATGCCCGCGCCCACCGCCTGCAGCTGCGGGTGGCCGGCCTGCCGGGGGCCACGGTGCAAACCGACCCGCCACAGCCGCTGCTGCCGGCGCAGGGCCAGGTGCGTTTTTACGCCAGGGTGCAAGTGGATCCGGCTCAGGCGCAGCATCAGGCCCAGCCGATTCGCCTGCAAGTGGTCAGTCTGGATGACCCGGCAATGGTGAAAACCGAAGACAGTGCGTTTATTGGCGAGTAAGCGCCGCGCCAAACCCTGGCCGGAGCGCCGCCGACGCAGCCCGCCACATCACCCCATTGTGCCAGCTGGCGCATCCTCCTGCGCCAGCTGGCCATTCAGCCAGGCCAGCACCCAGGCCGCGGCCTGGCCCAGTGGCCGCTGACGCGACCAGACCGTGTCAATCGGCTGGCGGCGCGGCCAGCCGGGCAGGCGCAGGGCCACCAGATCGCGGCCATAGCGCTCCACCAGCCAGTGTGGCAGCTCGGCCCAGCCAAAACCATGCTGGGCCATTTCCAGCAACAGCAGATAACTGGGCGCCGACCAGCAGGGCTGCCGGCCAGGCTCAGGATGGGCAGGCGCCTGGCAGGTTTGCAGGCGCAGCTGGCGATGGGCGGACAAATCCTGCTCGGTCAGCGTAACCTGGCTGGCCAGCGGATGGCTGCGCGCCACAAACAGCGCGCTGTGCGCCGGCAAGGGCAGCCGGGTCCGCGCCAGGTCAGCCGGGTAATCAGGCAGGGCAGTCAGCAAGCCCAGCTGGGCGCGCCCACTTTGCACCAGCGCCAGCACATCGTGCTGCTCACCCACCAGACATTCCAGTTCCACACTGGGAAAACGCCGGGCAAAAACCGACAGCACCGCTTCAAAATCTCCGCTGTGAAAGGTGTCCGACAGCACCAGGGTCAGCCTGGGCTCCACACCAGCGGCCAGCAGCTGTGCCTGATGCAGCAGACCATCACGCGCCAGCAGCAGCTGGCGTGCCCAGCCCAGCAGCTGCTGGCCGGCAGCAGTCAGGGTGGGCTGGCGGCCCTGCCGTTCAAACAAGGCCAGGCCCAGGTCAATTTCCAGATTGGCCAGGGTTTCGCTAATGGTGGACTGGCGCTTGCCCAGCGCCCGCGCCGCCGCTGAAAACGAACCCAGCTCAGCGGCGCGCACAAACGCCAGCAAGCCTTCAGGGTGGACAGACATATCGGTTGCTCCGATGGAAGCCAACTGTTTTTCACCTGCCGACCCTATCACAATGGCAGCCATTCCATCACCTTGAAGCAGTGAACAAGCCCCTCCTGGCGTTGTTGCCCGACCTTGCCGTACTGCTTGTACTGTCTGCGGTCGTGCGCCAGCCAGGGTCGCTGCGCCGGGTTTTGTTCACCGCGCTTACCACAGGCCTTGAAATATGCTGGTGCTTCCCCGTCCCACGCTGTCGGCGCGTGTGCTGCACGCGGTCTTGTATGAAGTGTGCGCCATGGCGCTGCTGGTGCCGCTTGGCAGTATGTTGCTGGGCCACAGCCTGGGCCATCTGGGCCTGCTGGCCTTGCTGCTGTCGGCACTGGCCATGCTGTGGAATATGCTGTTCAATGCGCTGTTCGAGCGGCTGGAACACCGCCGCCAGTGGCAGCGCACCTGGCGGGTGCGCAGTTTGCACGCGCTGGGGTTTGAAGGTGGGCTGGTGGTGTTGAGCGTGCCGCTGGTGGCCGGCTGGCTGGAGATTGGCTACTGGGCGGCGCTACTGGTGGATATTGGCGTGATGGGGTTTTTCCTGCCCTATACCTATGTATTCAACTGGGGCTACGACCAGCTGCGCGCGCGCTGGCATCGGCAGCAGGCTGGCAAGCCAGGGTAATCGGCCATGCCGCCATGGCCCAGCCGATGGCAGCGTTGGCGCAACGGGCAGGCTTATCGGGGCAGGCCATCCGGGGCGGGCATGAAGGTGATGCTGCCAGAGGCGCTGCGCGGTTCGCCCAGCGGAATCCACAGGGAAAACTCGGCGCCAGCCTGGGCGCCGGCGCGCAGCTGGATATGTCCGCCCACCGAATGGACAATGCCATGCACCATGGGCAGCCCCAGCCCTACGCCCTTGCCCACTTCTTTGGTGGTAAAGAACGGATCGAACACCTTGTCGATAATGTCCGGGGCAATGCCCTGGCCATTGTCGCTGACCGACAACACCAGGTAATCCCCCTGAAAAGGCTTGCGGCACGAGACACAGGCGCCGGGCTGGCCCAGCCGCTGGCGGGTCAGGCGCACGTCAATCTGGCCGGTGCGGCCCGACAAGGCGTCATAGGCGTTCAGCACCAGATTGGTCACCACCTGACGCAGCTGCACCGGCTTGATCAGCACGGCCGGCAGGCCTGGCTCCAGGTGCAGCTGCAGGCGGATATTGCCGCCGGCCACCTGATTAAGCGGTTCAATCACCTCAGCCACCAGCGGCGCAATATCAATCGCCTGGCTGGCGGTTTCGTCGGTGCGGCTGAACGCCAGCAACTGCGCCACCACGGCCTGGCCTTCGCTGGCAGCTTTCATCACCTCGGCCAGATAGCCATCCAGCTTGTCGGTCTTGCCGGCGGCCAGTGCAGCCTGGGCAAACTGGGTGTAGCCCAGAATCAGCGACAGCAGGTGGTTGAAGTCGTGGGCAATGCCGCCGGCCAGCTGGCCAACCGCCTGCATTTTCTTGGCTTGCCACAAGGCTTGCTCCAGCTGGCGATGTTCGTTTTCCATCGCCAGGCGCTGGGTAATGTCGCGCCGATAGCACAGCATGCCGTAAATGGCGTTTTCGGCATCCCTGAGCGGGGTCTTGAAGGTTTCAAAATAATGCACGCTGCCGTCAGGCAGGGTGATGCGCTCGCGGTCGTGGTAAACGGTCTTGCCGGCAAACACCTCGCGCTCTTCCTCATGCCAGTCACAGCGCGGCGCGCCAGGCTGGTCGCACCCATCGCAGGGCAGCGCCTGGCAGTCAAACCGGCCAATCAATGCCTCAGGCTGGGCATAGCCCAGGCCATTGGCCATATTGCGGTTGGCCAGCAGATAGCGGTGCTCGCGGTCGGTGGCGCAAATCCAGTCTGGCCCGGAGTCAATCACCGTCAGCAGCAAGGCCTGGCCCTGGCGCAACGCCTCGGTGCGCTCGCGCACGCGCTCTTCCAGATGGGCGCGTTCGGCTTCCAGGGCTTTCTTGACCCGCGCCAGGGTAATGTGGGTGTCCATGCGCGCCAGCATTTCGTCCTGGGCAAAGGTTTTGCTGATGAAGTCCACCGCCCCCACCTGCAAGCCCTGCACCCGATCCGGAGTTTCATCCTGGGCGGACAGGAAAATCACCGGAATATCCTGGGTAACCGGGCTGGCCTTGATCCGGCGGCAGACTTCAAAGCCGTCCATTTCTGGCATGCGCACATCCAGCAGCACCAGTTCTGGCAGACGCACCCGCAGCGTCATCAGCGCCAGCTCGCCGCTGGGGGCTTCACGCACCAGATAGCCGGCCAGCGTCAGCATGGACGACAGATAGGCCAGCGAGGAAATCGAATCATCCACCAGCAGGACTTCTCCCCGCTGACCTGCTGTCCATGGTGTGGCGCCGTGTGAATTCATGCTGGGGTGCTTTCGTAAAAAGGAGGCGGGCAGCGGGGAGTGATTGTCTACAGGCCTGCCAACGCTGCCAAGAGGAGGGCCAACCCCGACGCTGTGTAGTTTTACTCTGTTCAGCATAGGCACATGTATTCAGAATGGAGGCTGCCGCCCAACCGCCTGCCAAAGCCAGCCTTCCCCAGGCCAGAACCCGGAGATCCAACATGACCCAGTGCGTGGCGCCCCCCAGCCAGCAGGCCGGGAACGATGCCAATCCTGCCGCACACGCCCCCTCACAGGGAGAAGTGCTGGTGGTGGACGACACCGCCGCCTCGCTGGCGTATTTGTGCGACCTGCTGACCATGCATGGCTACGATGTCCGCGCGGCGCCCAATGGCGAGCTGGCCCTGTGGACTGCCGCCAGCCGCCGGCCCGACCTGATTCTGCTGGATGTGCGCATGCCCGACCTGAGTGGCTTCGAGGTGTGCCGGCGGCTGAAGGCCGACCCGCGCACGGCCACCGTGCCGGTAATTTTTCTGTCGGCGCAAAACGATATCGAGGACAAAATCCAGGGGTTTCAGGCCGGTGGGGTGGATTATGTCGGCAAACCATTTGCCAGCGAAGAAGTGCTGCAGCGGGTGGCCACCCATCTCAAGCTGGCCAGGGTTACCCAGGAACTGGAATACGAGCGCGCCCAGCTGGAAAGCCGGGTGCAGGAGCGCACCGCCCAGCTGGAGTGCACCACTGCCGCCTTGCGGGCGGAGGTGGCCGCGCACCATCAGGCCGAGCAGCAGCTGCGGCTGACCTCCAGCGCATTTGAAGCCAGCCTGAGCAGCATGTGCATTACCGACACCGCCGGGGTGATGGTTGCGGTAAATGCGGCATTTACCGAAGCCACCGGCTACGCGCCGGCAGACTGCCTGGGCCAGAATATCAGCCTGCTGAACTCGCACAAGCACGACGCGGCGTTTTTTCAGCAGATGTGGTCAGCCATTCGCCATGAGGGGCGCTGGACCGGTGAGTTGTGGAACCGGCGCAAGGACGGCAATGTGTTTCCCTGCCTGCACACCATTGCTGCCGTGAAAAACCCACAAGGCGACACCGTCAATTATGTCAGCGTGTTTCTGGATTTGTCCGAAACCAAGGATGCGCAGACGCTGATTGAGTTTCTCACCCACCACGACCCGCTGACCGGCCTGCCCAACCGGGTGCTGGTGCGCGACCGCTTCAACCGGCTGATCAGCCAGCCCGAGCACGATGAGCTGATTGCCGTGGTGTGCATCAACCTCGACCGCTTCCGCCATATCAACGATTTTTATGGCCATGCACTGGGCAATCAGGTGCTGCAGTGGGTGGCCCGGCAACTGACCGAAAACCTGCCCTCCAAAGATACGGTGTTCCGGGAAGGGGCCGACGAATTTGTGCTGGTTCACCGTGAACGGGCCGGGCTGCTGGGGGTGCGCATGCTGATTGAAACCCTGCAGACCCGGCTGAACACCGAGCTGACGCTGGACCAGCAAGCTGTTGCCCTGTCGGTCAGCCTGGGCGTGGCGGTCTACCCCAGCGACGGCCATCTGCTGGAAGACCTGGTATCCAATGCCGCGCTGGCCATGGCGCGCGCCAAGGAGCGCGGCGGCGGCAACTATGCGTTTTTTACCGAAAAGCTCGACCATGGCGTGCGGGTGCGCTTTGACCTGGCCCAGCGCCTGCATCATGCGCTGGAACAGAACGAATTTGCCATCCACTACCAGCCACAGCTGGACAGCCATTCCGGACGGATTGTCGCCGCCGAAGCGCTGTTGCGCTGGACCTCGCCCGAGCGCGGGGTGATTTCGCCAGCGCAGTTCATTCCGGTGGCCGAAGAAACCGGCAGCATTGTCAAAATTGGCGCCTGGGTGCTGCAGCAGGTGTGTCAGCAGATTGCCCGCTGGCGGCAGCAGGGCCTGGGCGATGTCAAGGTGGCGGTCAATTTGTCGGCAGTGCAGTTCATGCGCCAGGATATTGGCGAAATTGTCGCCCAGGCGCTGGACGCAAGCGGCATTCCACCGGCCTGCCTGGAGCTGGAAATTACCGAAAGTGCGCTGATTGACGATGTGACGCGGGCGATTGCCACCATGCGCCAGCTCAAGGCAATTGGCGTCACCCTGTCGCTGGACGATTTTGGCACCGGCTATTCCAGCCTGAGCTACCTGAAAAAATTCCCCATCGACTTCCTGAAGATCGACCAGACTTTTGTCCGCGACCTGATCCACGAAGCCGACGCCGACGCGATTGTGCGCTCGATCATCAGCCTGGCGCACAATATGCGCATGCAGGTGATTGCCGAAGGCGTGGAAACCCCGGCACAGCGGGATTTTCTGGTGACACAGGGCTGCGATGTGCTGCAGGGGTATCTGTTCAGCCGGCCCGTGGCAGAGGCCGAATTTCGCCGCTGCCTGCTCACCCAGCGTATGGCCGAGCATGCCGCCAGCCCCGCACACCCAGGCAGAACCCCATCATGAGCAGCGGCACACTGTCTTCACCCGGCCAGATTCTGCTGGCCGACCACGACCCGCACACCCAGGCGGCGTTGCGCCGCCTGCTGGAAGCCGCCGGCTACCTGGTGCGCTGCGTGGACAGCGGCGAACTGGCGCTGTGGTCTGCGCTCCAGCATGCCCCCGACCTGATCGTGCTGAGCATTCAGCTGCCGGGCATGCGCAGCGTGGCGGTGTGCCGCAGCCTGAAGCTGCTGCCGGAAACCGCCAGCATTCCGGTGATTTTTGTCTCTGCCTCACAGCCGGCCCAAGCGCGCGCGGCGGGTTTTGCCGCCGGCGGGGTGGATTTCATCAGCCAGCCTTACGTGGCCGAGGCCGCCCTGGCGCGGGTGAACACCCACCTGAACATGGCGCGGATGGCCAAGACGCTATTGCAGCGCAATGCCCGCGCCGCGCCATCCGCTGCCGGGCCAGCAGACAGTGAGCACGATATTCTGGTGGTGGAAGACGCGCCGGAATCGCTATACCTGCTGGCCTCGCTGCTGAGCCAGGCCGGACACCGGGTGCGCGAAGCGCCCAATGGCGAGCTGGCGCTATGGAGCGCCACCCGTCATCCGCCCGATCTGGTGTTGCTGGATATCCGCATGCCCGGCATGAATGGCCTGGACGTATGCCGCTGCCTGAAAGCCGACCCGGCCACAGCGTCGGTGCCAGTGATCTTCATCTCGGCGTTTACCGATGCCGAACAACGCAGCGAGGGGCTGGCCGCCGGGGCGGTGGACTTTATCAGCAAGCCATTTGACCCGGATACGGTGCTGGACCGGGTGCATGCCCATCTGCGTCCGGCCCACGCCAGCCAGACGGCCAGCCACGCCGATGCGCCGTTGCCCGCGCCTGATGACCGGCTGCGCCGCCTGCAGGACGGACTGGACGCCAGTGGTGCGGCAGTGGTGCTGCTGGACGAGGCCGGCCAGGTCTGCTACACCAGCGCGGCACTGCGTCAGCGCTGCCCGACTGGCGCCAGCGACGGGCTGGCGCAGTGGCTTCCCGACCTGGCGCCCGACTTCTGCGCCCGCGCCGGCCAGGCAAGCTGGCAAGGCCGCGCCCTGCTGGCCGGCCTGGCAGGGCCACAGCCCTGCCTGTTGTCACTGTCGGCGCTGCCCGCCGAAGACCAGCCGCCAGCCCCTGTGCGTGCCATACTGGTGATAGGCGATGACGCACCAGCGATGGATCTGCTGGAGGCCATCCCGCCAGTGCCCGACGACGAACCGGCGTTTCCCTGCCTGCCCGGCCTGGACATGGCCATTCATGACGCGCTGGCCCGAAATGAAATGCAGCTGGTGTATCAGCCGCTGTTCCACCTGGCCAGCGGCCAGCTGGCGGGGGCAGAAGCGCTGCTGCGCTGGCATTCTGCCGAGCATGGCTGCCTGCTGCCGGGGCAGTTTCTTGGCGTGGCCGAAGACACCGGCGAAATCATCGCCATTGGCCGCTGGATTCTGGCCACCGCGTGCGCACAGATCACCGCCTGGCAGCAACACTGGCCAGGCGGGCTGCCAGCCGGTTTCAAAGTGACGGTCAACCTGTCATCCTTGCAGTTCTGGCAGGATAATCTGCTCGACCATATCCGTCAGGCGCTGGCCTGCCATCAGCTGCCCGCTGGCGCGCTGCAGCTGGACATCACCGCCAGCACCCTGCTGGAAGATCTGGACCAGGGCATGGCCATTCTGCGCCGCCTGCAGGCCATGGGTCTGTCGCTGGCGCTGGACCATCATGTGGACAACAGCCTGACCGAGGGCGTGCTCAACCGCTTGCCACTGGACAGCCTGAAGCTCGACCCGGTGCTGATTGGCCTGATGCCGATATCGCCAGCCAGCCAGCATAAGGTGCATGCCGTGGTGGCGCTGGCCCGTCAGCGCAAGCGCCAGACGGTTGCCTGCGGCATCGAACAGCCGTGGCAGCTCACGCTGATGCAGTCTTGCCAGTGCGATCTGGGCCAAGGCTATCTGCTGGGCGCGCCCGTTTCTCCCACCACCTTTTTTGCCGAATACGGCCAGGGATGGCATGCCGCATCCACCTGATTTACGCCATGCCCTGCAGGATGCCATCAACGTAACCCAGGGCGCATGGGTGGTTGAACGCGAGCGGGTGTTGTGCACCATCCTGGGCTCGTGCGTGTCGGTATGTCTGTTTGACCCGGTCAGCGGTATTGGCGGCATGAACCATTATGTCTATCCACCGCGTGGCGGTGCATCGCCATCACGCTTCAGCCAGACCACCCTGTCTGGCGATATCTGCATGGAAGGCCTGCTGGCGGCGATGCTGCAGGCTGGCGCCCGCCGCGAATGGCTGCGCGCCAAGGCATTTGGCGGTGGGCGGATGTTTGAGCATGAAGATGTGCTGTCGGTAGGCAAGCGCAACAGTAGTTTTGCCAAATACTGGCTGGAAAACAACGGTATTCCACTGGAATTAACCGATTTTCATGGCAGCTACAGCCGCAAGCTGGTGTTTTATCCGGCCACCGGGCAACATCTCTGCTTACGCACCCCCACCTGCTTTTCCATTGCCGGCTGACCGGCTGTGGCCAGGTGAACGCCGGCCATGCTTACCTGCCTCGAGACTTATGACCCCGCCGATCGCCCCGTCATCCCACGCACCCGATTCTGCCCGGCACCAGCCCGGAATCAACATGCGGCGGGTAGATTACCGCCCTGCCGCGCTGGCTGCCGGGCTGACCCTGTTGCTGGCTTTTGGCCAGTTTCTGCCTCCGGTAAGCTTTTTTGCCTCGCCCATCCACTATCTGCCCCTGCACACCATTCTGGAAATGCTGTCGATCACCATCTCCGGGATGCTGTTTGGCCTGACCTGGAGCATGCGCGGGCAAGATGACAATGCCCGGCGCATGCTGATTGGCTGCGGGTTTCTGGCCGTATGCCTGGTGGATGTCGCCCACACCCTGTCGTATGTTGGCATGCCGGATTTCGTCACCCCCAGTGGCGCAGAAAAAGCCATCAATTTCTGGCTGGCGGGGCGCTATATCTCGGCGCTTACCCTGCTGGCAGCGGCGTTTTTGCCGCTAGGGCGCTGGTCGCGCCGCACCTGCTACCTGGCGGTGATGCTGGCCTTGCTGCTGGTGGCCGCAGTGTACTGGCTGGAGCTGGGGCTGGGCCGGTGGCTGCCGCACACTTTCGTTGCCGGCCAGGGGCTGACCGATTTCAAGATTGGCGCCGAATATCTGGTGGCCTGGCTATATGCGCTGGCAGCGCTGCGTCTGACCCTGCACAGCCGCCAGTCGCCATCCGCCGACTGGCAATGGCTGGCGGCGGCGGCCTGGATTCAGGGGCTGGCCGAGATGTTTTTCACCCTGTACACCGATGTCACCGACATTTTCAATCTGCTTGGCCACACCTACAAGGCCATTTCCTACCTGATGATTTATTCCGCCATCTTCGTTTGCGGGGTGCTGGCCCCCTACCGCGAGCTGGCCTACGAACGCAGCTGGCTGCGCACCTTGCTGGCCACCATTCCCGACCCGGTGTGGCTGAAAAACCAGGAAGGCGTGTATCTGTCGTGTAACCGGGCATTTGAACAGCTGTTTGGCAAAACCCACGGCCAGATTGTCGGCCACACCGACGTTGACATCACCAGCGCCGATGCCGCCGCCCAGTTTCGCCAGCATGATCTGCAGGTGCTGCACAGCCATGCGCCACTGACCGTCGAAGAATGGGTCAGCAGCCCCGGACAGGGCCAGCGGATGCTGGAAACCACCAAAACCCCGATGCACCTGCCCAGCGGCGAGCTGATTGGCGTGCTGGGCATGGCGCACGACATCACCGAAAAAGCCGCCACCGAAGAAAGCCTGCAGGTGGCCGCCACCACGTTTGAATCGCAGGAAGGCATTTTCATCACCAATGCCGAAGCCATCATCCTGCGCGCCAACCATGCATTCTGTCGCATCAGCGGCTATGCCAGCGCCGAGCTGGAAGGCCACACCCCGGCCATGCTCAAATCGGGCCGGCATGATGCGGCATTTTATGCCGCCATGGTGCAGTCGATCACCCAGACTGGCGCCTGGCACGGCGAAGTGTGGAACCGGCACAAGGATGGGCATGATTATCTGGTGTTGCTGACCATCACCTCGGTCAAGGGCAAGGATGCGCAAATCACCCACTATGTCGCCAACCTGATCGACATCACCCGGCGCAAGCAGGATGAACAGGAACTGGCCACCTACCGCAACCATCTGGAAGAACGGGTGGCGGAGCGTACCCACGCCCTGGTGGTGGCGCTGGAGCAGGCCGAAGCCGCCAATCGGGCCAAAAGCGTGTTTTTGTCGAACATGAGCCACGAACTGCGCACCCCGCTGAATGCAGTGATTGGCTTTTCCCAGCTGATGGCGCATTCCGCCCACCTGGACGAGCAGGAAAAACGCAATCTGGCCATTATCAACCGCTCGGGCAATCACCTGCTGACACTGATCAACGATGTGCTGGAGCTGTCCAAAATCGAAGCGGGCCATGTGCATCTGTCCGAAGCCGCCACCGATGTGGCCGAGCTGGCGCGTGAGGTGGCCGACATGCTGCGCCCACGCGCCGAGCAAGGCGGGCTGACCCTGAACCTGACGCTGGGGCCGCTGCCGGGCCGGGTGCGGGTGGATACGGTGAAGCTGCGGCAGATCTTGCTCAACCTGCTCAGCAATGCGGTGAAATTCACCCGGAGTGGCCAGGTGGGCCTGAGCGTTGCCAGCCAGGGCCAGCTGGCCGGCATGGCGCGGATTGAATGGGTGGTCAGCGACACTGGCGTGGGCATTGCCCAGGCCGACCAGCAAAAAATCTTTGAGCCCTTTGTGCAGATGGTCACCCACGCCACCGCTGCCGGCACCGGCCTGGGGCTGACCATCACCCGCCAGTATCTGCATATGCTCAATAGCGAGCTATGCGTGGAATCCACCCCCGGTGTAGGCAGCGTCTTTCGCTTCAGCCTGCTGCTGGCGCTGGCCGAACCCTCCGTTGCAACGCAGGCGCCAGCCCCACCTGGCGACCATGCGCTCCAGGTTGCGCCGGGCGCGCAGGGCAAACGCATTCTGGTGGTGGAAGACCACGACGACGCCCGGCACCTGCTGGTGCAGCTTCTTACCCCGCTGGGCTTTGTGGTGGAACAGGCTGCCGATGGCAGTGAAGCGGTGGCGCAAGTAGCGGATGCGGCGCCGGACCTGGTGATCATGGACTGGCGCATGCCCAAGATGGACGGACTGGAAGCCACCCGGCAGATTCGCGCCCTGCCACTGACGCAGCAGCCAAAAATCCTGATGCTGACGGCCAGCGCCTTTGAAGAACAACGGGTAACCGCCTTGCAGGCCGGAATTGACGATTTTCTGCGCAAGCCGTTGCAGGAAAGCCAGCTGCTGGCGGCGCTGGAAAGCTTGCTGAACCTTCGCCTGCCGCACGAGACATGCGCGCCAGCCCCCACACCAGCCCCTGGCCAGACGCCCGACAAAGACGCGCTTGCCAGCATGCCCGACGCCTTGCGCGCCGAACTCTGCCAGGCAGTGCACGCGCTGAATCTGGGAAAAATGCGCGTCCTGCTCGACCAGCTGGCGCTCAGTCATCCGGCGCTGGCCGGGCAGCTGGGCCAGATGGCCGGGCAACTGCAGTACCGTGAACTGTGGACCTTGCTCAGCTCCCGCGCCTGAACAAGGCATCGGATCGGGCCGAACGGAAGAGGACGTTGCCATGAGCCGTGTATTCAACAGCCTGCGCGTGCGCATCTTGCTGCTGTTTGGCATGGTTTTTATGGTGGTGCTGGTGGTGGCCGGACTGCGCGCTTACGAGCGGCGCAATACCGACATCACCCGCAGCATGGAGCGCCTGCAGTTTCACGCGGCCATCATCACGGAAAAACAGCAGGAGGCGGTGCAGCATACCCTGGGCGCACTGGCACTGGTGGCCGATGTGGCCGACCTTGCCCCGCTTAGCCAGAACCCGCACTGCCAGCGCATCCTTGCCCATTACCTGGTCCATCGCTCGCACCTGAGCAATCTGTTCATTGCCAGCCCCAACGGCGAAGTGCTCTGCAGCGCCACGCCATTGGCCGCGCCAACTCGCCTTGCCAGCCAGGAGGTCATCCGCGCCGCACGGGTCAGCCAGACGCCGGTCACCGGCGCAGCCCTGCGCGATGCCTCGGGGGCATGGATGCTGCCCTTGGGGCTGAGCATGCGCAATGCCTCTGGCCAAGTCACCGGCATTCTTGGCGCATACCTGAATCTGGCCTGGGTCAATCAGGCGTTTCGCCAGGTGCTGGCTTTTCCTGATATGCGGCTGGGGCTGGTAACCGCCCAGGGAATCATTCTGGCCCATTATCCCGAGCCGGAAAAATGGGTCGGCCAGAACATCAGCCATTTTCCTGACATCAAGCAACTGGTGGCCCGCGGCACACAAGGTGCAGCGGAAGCCATCACCCACGATGGGGAAACCCGGATTTACGCCATGGCCCAGTTTGCCCATACCGAATCCGGGCCGATTTACCTGTGGCTGAATGTCCCCCGCAGCATTGTCACCGGCAGCGCCGATCGCTATTTTATGGTCAGCGCCCTGATCACCCTGGCGCTGGTGGTGCTGACCTTTGCCGCTGCCTGGTATGGCGGCAACCGCCTGCTGGTGCAACCCATCAACCAGCTGGTGCATGCCGCGCGCCGCCTGAGCCAGGGCAATGCCCCCGAGCCTTCCGGCTTGCCACACTCCTGCAGCGAGATTGGTGAGCTGGCGCGCAGTTTTGACGACATGGCGCAGGCGCTGATGTCAAAAAACGCCGTTTTGCGGCTGAACCGCGCGCTGAGGGTGATGGGCACATGCAACAATGCGCTGGTGTACGCCCAGTCAGAAAGCGCCCTGCTGGAGGCTGCCTGCACCCTGCTGGTGGAAGAGGGCGGCTACCAGATGGCCAGCGTGGGCTATACCGGCCAGCCGGGGGTGGAGGCGCTGCATCCTGTGGTCTGGCAGGGTGGCGCGCCGGCAGGCCCGGTAGATGACGCGCGTTTTCAGGCGGATTGCGCCAGCCTCGACAGCCTGGTCTGGCTGGTGTTGCAAACCGGCCTGCCGCAGCTGAACCAGCCGCTCCCCCAGCCGCCAGATCAGGCTGGCTGGCGCGATGTAGCGCGTAAAAGCAGCCAGCGCGCCTGCAGTGTGTTTCCGCTTAAGGACAAAAACCGGGTATTTGGCGTGCTGGTGGTCTATGCAGACGGGCAGACCCCGTTCAGCGCCGACGAGGCGCAATTGCTGCACGAGCTGACCGACAGTCTGGCGTTTGGCATTGTGGCCCAGCGCACCAACGCGGCCCACCGGCACTCGGAACAAGAGCTGGCCAATTACCGCGACCACCTGGAGCAATTGGTGTATGAACGCACCCAGGCACTGGCCGCCGCGCTGACTCAGGCCAACACGGCCAATCGGGCCAAAAGTGCATTTCTGTCGAATATGAGCCATGAACTGCGCACGCCGCTGAATGCGGTGATCGGCTTTTCCCGATTGATGACCCGGTCGGCGCACCTGGATGCCGGCGAGAAAAAAAACCTGGAGATCATCAACCGCTCCGGCAACCATTTGCTTACCCTGATCAACGATGTGCTGGAGCTGTCCAAAATCGAGGCAGGGCAAGTGGCGCTGACCGAAACCAGCAGCGATATTGCCGAACTGGCCTGGGAAGTGATCGACATGCTCAGGCCCAGGGCGGAACAGGGCGGGCTGACACTCACGCTGGACCTGCAGGCCTTGCCGGCCACCGTGCGGGTGGACACCATCAAGCTGCGGCAAATCCTGATCAATTTGCTGGGCAATGCCATCAAGTTTACCCATCAGGGCAGCGTCAGCCTGATCATCCATGCCAGCCCGGCAGCTGTTGGGCGGGTGAACATCACCTTCAAGGCCTGCGATACCGGCATCGGCATTGCCGAGCAGGACCGGCAAAAAATCTTTGAGCCGTTTGTACAGATGGTAACGCACGCCACCACCTCCGGCACAGGCCTGGGCCTGGCCATTACCCGGCAATACCTGCAGATGCTGGGCAGCGGGCTGGAAATCGACTCCACACCAGGCGTAGGCTCGTGTTTTCACTTTACCTTGCAGCTGCCAGTGGTGGAAGCCGGCGCCAGTCCGCCCGGCGTCCATCCCGCCAGAACCGGGCTGGCGCCAGCCAGCCGGGGCAGGCGCATCCTGATTGTGGAGGACAATGCCGACGCCCGGCAGCTGCTGGTGCAATTGCTTGCGCCGCTGGGCTTTGCCACCGCAGAAGCCATGGACGGCGCTTCCGCCATTACCCAGACCGGGCAATTCCAGCCAGAGCTGATTGTCATGGACTGGCGCATGCCGGGCATGGACGGGCTGGAGGCCACCCGGCATATCCGCACGCTGCCGCTGAATGTGCAGCCCAAAATCCTGATGCTGTCCGCCAGCGCCTTTGCCGAAGAGCGCGAAGTGGCCTTTATTGCCGGCATTGACGATTTTTTGTGCAAACCGCTCCAGGAAGGGCAATTGCTCGACGCCATTTCCCGTCTGCTGCAGCTGCCTCAGGATCCCGACATGCCGGTGCCCGCGCCATCCTCCCCACCAACACACGATGCCCCGCTCAACGCCAGCATGCTGGCCGTGCTGTCAGAAGCCCAACGCGATGCGCTGCGCATTGCCGTGGAAGAACTGAACCGGGTGAAAGTCAATACGGTCCTGGCCGATGTTGCCACCACCCATCCTGCCCTGGCCCGGCAGATTCACCATCTGGCCGATCGTTTTTGCTACAAAGAGCTGTGGGAACTGCTGGCCACCCCCTGAAATGGGCCTGGCGCCAGGTGCCGCGCACCCTGCCACGCGGCTGGGCCAATGGCGGCAAATGTCGTCTTCCTCTAGCTGCCCTGTGTAGTTTTACTCTGCCCTCCCCCCGCCCGGAGCAATAAGCTCCATCCAATCGACGGCCAGGCCTGGCTTAAGCGCTCGCCCTCCTCCTGGCGTTGTTGCACTGCCTTGCCGCAGTGCCCGTACTGTCTGCGGCAGCGCGCCTGGCCAGGCGTGCTGCTCTTAATGCCTACGGCGCAGTGACAGCCGGCGGCGCGCAACGATTAACCAGGAGAGTATTCATGATGGCAAATATGACAATCAAGGCAAAGCTGCTGCTGATGCTGGGCCTGGCGGTGCTGGGCCTGATTTTTGTGAGCGCGCTCAGCTTGCTGAGCCTGCGCCACGCCAGTGAAAGCATTGCCGACATCGGCAAGAACCGGCTGCCGTCGGTGGTGGGGCTATACCAGATGCAGGGAGCGCTGTCGGAGTTCCAGCGCATCAACCTCAATGCGGCGTTATGGGAAAACAACCCCAAGGCCCACACCGAATTCAGCAAGATTCTGGAACGCAAGAAAGTCGCCCACGTCGATTTTGAAAAGGGCCGCAAAATCTACGAGGTGCTGCCACAGGACAAGGAAGAAGAAACCCTGTGGAAACAGTTCATCAAGGAATATGACGATATGAAGCCGGTGGAGGCAGAAATCGATATAGTCATTGAACAGCTGGCAAAAAACACCAGTGCTGCCGAGCAAAAAGCCCTGTTTGAGAAATACTATCCCATGCGTACCACGGTCTCCCGACAATCGCAGGAAGCCGAGGCGGTACTGAGCAAGATTGTCACCCTCAACGTCAACCTGTCTGAACAAACCACCCATGAAGCCGAGAAAGACGCCAGCTCGTCGGTGTCGCTGATGATTGGCGCCTCGCTGGTGATGGGTCTGCTGACGGTCCTGATTGGCCTGTTTGTGCTGCGCAGCACGCTTGGCCAGCTGGGCGGTGAGCCGGCATATGTCAGCCAGGTGATGCAGCGTCTGGCCGCAGGCGATTTGTCGGTGAACGTCATCACCCGGGCAGACGACACCCGCAGCATGGCCTTTGCCATCAAGACCATGATTGCCACACTGTCCGAGGTCATCAAGGAAACCCAGACCGTGGTGAGCGCCGCCGCGCAGGGCGACCTGACCCGTCGGGTCAGCATGGCTGGCAAACAGGGATTTGCCGCTGATCTGGGTTGCAGCATCAACCAGCTGGCGGAAACCAGCGCCACGGTGATGGGCGAAGTGGGCAATGTGCTGCGGGTGATGGCCGAAGGCGACCTGACCCAGCGGGTGAGCAACAGTTATAACGGTGAATTCAAGCTGCTGGCCGAGGCGCTGAACTCCACACTGGACCAACTGGGCGAAACGCTGGCGGAAGTGCGCGGCGGCGCGGATTCGATCACCGCCGCTGCCGAACAGGTGGCCGCCACCGCCCAGTCGCTGTCGCAAGCCACCACCGAACAGGCGGCCAGCCTGGAAGAAACCACCTCGGCAGTGGAAGAAATGTCGGCGTCGATTACCCAGAACACCGAAAACGCCAAAATTACCGACGGCATCGCCAAGCAATCGGCGGAAGACGCCAAGCAGGGCGGCCAGGCGGTTACCGCCACGGTCAATGCCATGAAGCAGATTGCCGACAAGATCAGCATCATTGACGATATTGCTTACCGCACTGACCTGCTGGCGCTGAACGCCGCCATCGAGGCCGCCCGCGCCGGTGAACACGGCATGGGCTTTGCCGTGGTGGCTGCCGAAGTGCGCAAGCTGGCCGAACGCAGCCAGGTGGCGGCGCAGGAAATTGGCGAGCTGGCATCCGGCAGCGTCAAAACGGCAGAAGACGCCGGCGCGCTGCTGATCAGCATGCTGCCGTCGATCCAGAAAACCGCCGACCTGGTGCGTGAAATCACTTATGCATCCAACGAACAAACCAGCGGCGCCGGGCAGATCACCCAGGCCATGGGCCAGCTGAATAAAGTCACCCAGCAAAACGCCGCCGGCTCGGAAGAACTGTCGGCCACTGCCGAAGAAATGAACGGCCAGGCGCTGGCCCTGCAGGAACTGGTTGACCAGTTCAAGCTGGCCGGAGCCAAACGCCAGCGGCGCAGCCCCAGCCAGGCCAAGACCACCCGCGCCGTCCCGGCAGCCAGCCCGCCGGCCAGCGCGGCAGACAGCCAGGACGATTTTGAACACTTTGCCTGATCCAGACACGGGGCCCACGCCATGGAACACACACACACAGCTCAACCGGCCACCCCCGCACCCGAAGCGGCGCTGGCCGCCAGGGAGACACCAGCAGGCCAGGCCAACGCCGGACGCGGCCACCTGTTCCTGACCTTTACCCTGGGCGGCGAAGTCTTTGCCATCGCAATCCAGCGGATCCGCGAGATTATCGAGTACATGCCGCCGTCGATCGTGCCGATGATGCCGCCCTCGCTGCGCGGGGTGATCAATGTGCGCGGCGGGGTGGTGCCCGTGGTGGATCTGGCCATCCGCTTTGGCTGGACCCCGGTGGGCATTGGCCGGCGCACCTCGATTGTGGTGGTGGAAATCCAGCACAACGGCGAAAAACATGTGCTGGGCCTGGTGGTGGACCGGGTGAACGCCGTGACCGAGATCCGCGATGACGACATTGAACCGCCGCCGGTATTTGGCGCGCGGATCAATACCGACTTCATCACCGGCATGGCGCGCAAGGATGGGCATTTCATCGTGGTGCTCAATATTGAATGCACGCTGTCGGTGGCGGAGCTGGCTGCCGTGGCCGCCAGCCACACCCCCTGACCTCACCCTTGTGGAGCACGGCATATGGCATGGGAAACCCACCTCGATCCCCAGCAACAGCAGCTGTCGATCATCGGCGAACTGACCATTTTTTCGGTGCAGGACATTCGCACCCGCCTGCTGGAAGCACTGGCCGGGCAGGATGCATTGACCATCGATCTGGCTGGCGTCAGCGAGCTGGATAGCGCCGGCCTGCAGCTGATGCTGCTGGCCAGCCGCCAGCCAGGCAAAACCGTGCACTGGCGTCATCATCCCGACGAAGTGCGCTATCTGATCACCCTGGCCAATGTCGGCCATCTGCTGGACGCCCCGGCCGCTGCCGGCCCGCATAGAGGAAACGCTGAGGATTGATGAAAATCAGCGCCGGTGCACACCATGCCCCGGCACAACCCGCAGGCGCGATTTTTCCACGTTTCCCAAGCCCTTACTGGAGCCATCCTACATGGACACATCAGGCAATTTTTCCCAGGCGCTGGCCACGTTTGCCGAAGAAGCCACCGAGCTGATCGCGCATATGGAAGAAATCCTGCTGCGGGCCGAATCCGGCAGCACGGTTGAAGAGGACATGCACGCGCTGTTTCGCTGCGCGCACACCATCAAGGGTTCTGGCGGCCTGTTCGGGCTGGATGAAGTGGTACGCTTTACCCATGTGGTGGAAAACGTGCTTGACCGCCTGCGCAAGGGAGACATCCAGTTTGGCTCCGAGCTGATTACCGTATTGCTGGAAAGCCAGGACCAGATCAGCGCCCTGGTCAATGCTTCGCTGGGCGAGGGCATTGCCGCCGATGCGCTGTTGCGCAGCAACACCCTGATTGACAAGCTGAAACCCTGGATGCTTGTTGATGGCGGCATACGGGCCGACACAACCGTCCCCCCGCCAGCCGGCCTGCCTGCGGCTGCCGGCACACCGGTGGGTTCACCCTACTGGCACCTGTCGCTGCGCTTTGCCCGGCCTGTGTTTACCGACGGCATGGACCCGCTGGCCTTCATCCATTTTCTGTCCAGCCTGGGCCGGATCGTGCATGTGGAAACCTTGCTCGACACCCTGCCCACCTTGCAGGACGCCGACCCGGAAATGTGTTATCTGGGCTTTGAGCTGGCGCTGGACAGCAGCGCCAGCCAGCAGGACATCGACAATGTATTCGAGTTTGTGCTCGACCGCAGCGGCATCCGGGTGTTTCCACCCGGCACCCCGGCAGAGACATTCCTCCGCCTGATTGACCACGCAGCCGCCAGCGAGCCGCATCTGCCCGAGTTGCTGCTGGCCTGCGGCGCGCTGACGGCGCAGCAATGGCAACAGGCGCAGGCCGCACAGGCCGAGCCCGCCCCTGGCCCGTCTGCTGCGCCAGAGCCGGCCAGCATCGAGCCTGGCTCGCCTGCCCACGCACCGGCCGATGCACCGGCAGGCGCAGACCCGGCCAGCAGCAAGCCCAGGGCGCATGAGGAAAAGAAAGCCGGCGAGGTAAAAAGCATCAAGGTGCCGTCCGACCGGCTGGATGCACTGATCAACCGGGTGGGCGAGCTGGTGATTGCCGGCGCCGGCACCTACGCCAAAACCGCACGCACCAACTGCCCGGACCTGCACGAATCTGCCTCGCAACTGCTGTCACTGGTGGAAGATATCCGCAATATGACCCTGGCACTGCGCATGGTGCCGATTGGCGAAGTATTCTCGCGCTTTCCACGCGTGGTGCGCGATGTATCGCGTGAGCTGGACAAGGAAATCGAGCTGGTGATTACCGGCGCCGATGCCGAGCTGGACAAGTCGATGGTGGAAAAACTGGGCGACCCGCTGATGCATCTGGTGCGCAATGCCATGGACCATGGCATTGAACCAGTGGCCGAGCGGCTGGCGGCAGGCAAGCCGGCCTGCGGCACGGTGGGGCTGCACGCCTACCATGAATCGGGCACCATCATTGTGGAAGTCACCGACGATGGCAAAGGGCTGGACGCCACGCGGATTCTGGCCAAGGCCATCGAAAAAGGCCTGGTGTCAGAAGGCGCCAGCCTGAGCGAACAGGAGATTTTCCGGCTGGTGCTGGAACCGGGGTTTTCCACCGCCGACACCGTCACCCGCCTGTCCGGACGCGGGGTGGGCATGGACGTGGCGCGCACCAATGTGGAAGCCATGCGCGGCACACTGGACATCCGTTCGCGCGCTGGCCAGGGCACCACCATGCGCCTGTGCTTGCCGCTGACCCTGGCAATCATCGACGGCTTTCATATCGGGGTGGGCAATGCCCACTTTATTGTGCCACTGGACATGGTGGTGGAATGCGTCGAGCTGCCGCCAGAGATCGGCAATGTGGATTACATGGCCTTGCGCGAGGTGGCGGTGCCGTTTGTGCGCCTGGGCCAGATGTTTGGCGAAGGCGCCAGCACCCAGGCGCGGCCACGGGTGGTGGTGGTGTATTTTTCCGGGCGGCGGGTCGGGCTGGTGGTGGACCGGATTTTTGGCAAATGCCAGACCGTGATCAAGCCACTGGGCCCGCTGTTTGAACATGTGCCGTGCGTGTCGGGATCAACCATCCTGGGCGGAGGCGAAGTGGCCATGATTCTGGATATTGCCGAACTGATCCGCGATGTGGCCCGGCGTGAAGCGCAGCAGAGCCGCACGGCAGCGACAGCAGCGTGAACACCAGCCAACCGGCAAACGTGAGGACACCAGGGCGGAAACAGCGGGAAACCATGGCCAATGCGTTGCCCCTATTGGGGTGAGCCACCCTGCGATGGTGTAATTTTACTCTCGCCGCCCCGGCCAAACCCGGCTAATCTGGCCATGCTGGCTCAGGCCACAACGGGCAATCCGGCATCATCAACCCTTATCAGGCGGCGCAATGGCAACCTTGACTTCCACTCCAACCGACACGACTTCCTCCGGCACGCTGGCGATGGCGTGCGCCCTGCTGCTGGGCGGGGCGGCCCTGGGCGTGCTGGCCCTGTCCGGCATGCTGACCAGCGCAAGCGGCCTGGCGCTGGCAGGCGTGCTGCTGGCGCTCACGGGCCTGTCGGTGTGGCTGGCCCGGCGCGTGCAGGGCGAACAGCGCGCCCGGCAGGCGCAGGTGCAGGCCTTGCTGGCCCAGCAGCAGCTGGCCGACGGCCATGCCGCCTATCTGGCCAGCCTGAAGCAGGCAGTAGACGCCATCCTGCCGCGCTGGGCGGCGCATATCGACACCGCCAGCAGCCAGACCGAGCGTGGCATTACCGAGCTGTCGCACGAGTTTGGCGATATCCTGCAGGGCATTCAGGCCACCATGGCCGTATCAGGCGCGGGCGAGCGCGCCGATCTGCCTGCCACACTTGCCCAGGGCGAACGCGACCTGGAAGCCATGCTGGCCGACATGGAGCACAGCTTCGAGGCGCAGGAACCCATGCTGCAGCAAATGACTTCACTGGAAAACGTGATTGGCGAGCTGCGTGAGATGGCCACCGTGGTGGCCGATATTGCCGATCAGACCAATCTGCTGGCGCTGAATGCCGCCATTGAAGCCGCGCGCGCGGGCGAGGCCGGACGCGGCTTTGCCGTGGTGGCCGACGAAGTGCGCAAACTGTCCAACGCCTCGGGAGACACCGGCAAGCGCATCAGCAGCAAGATTGAAGTCACCACCGCCACCATCCGCGCCACGCTCAAGGCGGCGGAAACCCTGGCCGAACAGGATCACGCCCTGATCCAGACCTCACGCAAGACCGTCACCCGGGTAGTGGCCAACTTCGACAGCGTGGGCATGGCCATGAAGCAGGCCAGCGCCACACTGGAAGACAACGCCGCCCACATCCGTGACCGCATCAGCCGGGTGCTGGTCAGCCTGCAGTTTCAGGACCGGGTGGCGCAAATCCTGATGCACTCCAAGCAGGACATCGAGCGTTTCAACCGTTACCTGAGCAGCCTGCCTGCCGGTGCGGTGCCGGCGCCATTTGACCGCGACAGCTGGCTGAAGGAAATGGAGCGCACCTACGCCACCCTGGAGCAGCACAATATCAACCGCGATACGGCGGCCAGCCAGGCATCGGATATTTCGTTTTTCTGAGGATTTTCCCATGAGCAAAACCATTTTGATCGTTGATGACTCGGCTTCACTCCGGCAGGTGGTCAACCTGACCCTGACTGGCGCTGGCTACAGCGTGATTGAAGCCTGCGATGGCCGGGACGCGCTGGGCAAGGCCACCGGACAAAAGATCCACCTGATCATTTCTGACGTAAACATGCCCAATATGGACGGGCTGACCTTTCTGACCGAAGTGAAAAAAAACCCGGCGTACAAATTCACCCCGGTCATCATGCTGACGACCGAAGGGGGAGACGACAAGAAAAGGGCCGGCCAGGAGGGCGGGGCCAAGGCGTGGATTGTCAAGCCGTTCCAGCCGGCGCAGATGCTGGCTGCCGTGGCCAAGCTGATCATGTAAGCACATGGCCCCGGTCACGGCATTGCCCTCTCCTGCGCTGGTACACATTGTTGACGACCAGCCGGCCATGCTGCGCATGGTGGCCGAGCTGGTGGAAAGCGTGTCCCTGCTGCCGCGCACCTACCCCTCTGCCCAGAGCTTTCTGAACCACTACCACCCGCGTGAACGCGAATGCATTGTGTCGGACGTGCGCATGCCGGAAATCGGCGGGCTGGAATTCCTGCACCTGCTGCGCAAACGCGGTTTTACCGTGCCGATCCTGTTCATTACCGGCTACGCCGAAGTGGGCACTGCGGTTGAGGCAATGAAGGCCGGCGCGTTTGATTACATCGAAAAACCGTTTTCCCATCAGGCGTTTCTCGACAAGGTGCAGCGCGCCCTGGCCGAAAGCGAGCTGCTGTACGTGCGCGACATGCAGCGGCGCACCACCGAAGCCCGGCTGGCGCTGCTCACGCCGACCGAAATCAAGATCCTCAAGCTGGTGGCGCAAGGCAAGTCCAGCCGGGAAATCGGCGAAGCGCTGGGCATTTCCCCACGCACAGTGGATAACCACCGGGGGCGGATGATGGAAAAGCTGCACGTCAATTCAGTGGTTGAGCTGGTGCTGATCTATACCGACGCGCAAAAAAACCACTGAGCACAATCAGGACGCCGCCCGCTCACTCGCGGTCAATGCGCAGCCGATAACGGAAACGGTCCCCCCGGTAGTGGATATCGTCCAGCTCCAGCGGCTGGCCATCCTTGCGGTAGGTCATCCGCTCCAGATGAATCAGCGGCGCGCCCACCGCCACATCCAGTTGCGCGGCCAGACCGCTGTCGGCGCTGACCGCATCAATGCTTAGCTGGGCATAGCCCAGGGCAATCTGGTAGTCGTTTTCCAGAATATCAAAAATATCCCGCCCGGCCAGATCAGCCCCGGCCAGGCGTTCGCCCAGCGGCGGATGCACATAGGTCACGTCCACCGACACCGGCTGCTGGTCCAGATAACGCACCCGGCGAATTTCTACCACCGCGTCGCCCTCGGCCAGCGCCAGCGCATGCGCCACCGCCGGATTGGCGGCCAGTGTCTGCACGCTCACCACCCGGTTATACGCCTGATACCCCTGGCTGCGCATTGCCTCGGCAAAGCCTTCCAGCCGCGCCAGCGCCTGCGCCGGTTTGGGTTTGGCGACAAAACAGCCCTTGCCGGCCACCTTGAACACCTGGCCCTCCTGCGCCAGCACACCCAGCGCGTGGCGCACAGTGATGCGGCTGACCGAAAACTGGGTCATCAGCGCCTGTTCCGACGGCAGCTTGCTGTCGGGAGGATAACTGCCATCCAGAATTTTGCCACGCAGCCAGTCACGAATCTGGCCGTGCAGCGGTTGGGCGGTATTGAGTGCGGGCACGACGGGCTTTCAACAGTTCAGTTGCATAAAGTATAGCCTGAGCCACAGGCAAAGCTGTCATAACAGGTTATGACTTTATCTGCTTTGCTTTGCAGCTTTCCTTGTTTCCGCGCCGGCGACACGCCTGCCTACAATCGCCAGGTAGCTTAAGAGCGGCTAACAAAACGCAGCGAAGCGATCCTGGCTCGGCGCGCGACCGCAGACAACAGCAAGGTCGGGCAACAACGCCAGGAGGGTTTTGTTAGCCGCTCTGAATCATGGCCTGGCCTGGTCATGCATGACAAAGGCTTGCAGCCAATGGTCTTTCTGTGTCTGTCGCTGAACAAAGGATGCGCGATGAGTCTTGATATCTTCTGGTTTCTGCCCACCTCGGGCGACACCCGTTACCTGGGCCGCGCCGACGCCGCCCGCCCGGCCACCAATGCCTACCTGCGCCAGATTGCCGTGGCGGTGGACCAGCTTGGCTACGACGGGATTCTGATTCCCACCGGCAGCGGCTGCCTCGACCCCTGGGTGACTGCCTCCACCGTAGCCACCGTCACCCAGCGCATCAAACTGCTGGTGGCGCTGCGCACCGCGCTGACCCAGCCCACCGCCGCCGCCCGTCAGGCCGCCACGCTGGACCAGGTGAGCAATGGCCGCCTGCTGGTCAATGTGGTGGCCGGCGGCGACGCTGCCGAACTGGCCGGCGACGGGATTTTTCTCGACCACGACGCCCGCTACGATGAAGCCAGCGAATTCCTGACCATCTGGCGTGCGCTGCTGGCCGGCAAAACCGTCAACTTTACCGGCCAGCATCACACCGTGCGTGACGCACGCAATTTCTTCCCGCCAGTACAAACCCCGCATCCGGGAATTTACTTTGGCGGTTCGTCGCCCGCCGCACACGAGCTGGCTGCCGAGCATGTTGACGCCTATCTGACTTGGGGCGAGCCGCCGGCTGCCGTGGCGGAAAAAATTGCCGACGTGCGCGCCCGCGCCGCCAAATATGGCCGCACCGTACGCTTTGGCGTGCGCCTGCATGTGATTGTGCGCGAAACCAGCGAAGCCGCCTGGGCCGCCGCCGAGGCGCTGATCGAACATATCGACGACGACACCATTGCCAAGGTACAGGCGCGCTACGCGCAAATGGATTCCGAAGGGCAGCGGCGCATGACTGCGCTGCATAATGGCCGGCGCGACCAGCTGGAAGTCAGCCCCAATCTGTGGGCGGGTGTGGGCCTGGTGCGCGGTGGCGCCGGCACCGCGCTGGTGGGCGACCCGCATACTGTGGCAGCGCGGCTGAAGGAATACGCCGACCTGGGCGTGGACAGCTTTGTGTTGTCCGGCTATCCGCATCTGGAAGAAGCCTACCGCTTTGCCGAGCTGGTGTTTCCGCTGCTGCCAGGCAAGGCCGAGCTGCGCCCGCAGGGCAAGATTGTCACTGGTGGGCCATTTGACGCCAGCACCCTGGCCGATGCTCCGGCGGAACAGGAGGCGGCATGAACGTCATCGACATGCGCTGCCGGCCAGCCTATCTGCATGACTTTTTTGGTGCCACCCCTGGCACTGCCGCCTACGCCACGGCGCGCTGGCTGAACCGCCGGGTGGGTGCACAGCATGACGAACACTTTAC
>RRZT012453245.1_pt1 | contig 26592 bp, 28 predicted proteins | sample 2165551 | NCBI WGS metagenome assembly RRZT01 (sample SAMN10456910, study PRJNA506462) | wastewater metagenome | biome: wastewater; feature: sludge; material: wastewater sludge; isolation source: wastewater sludge with Escherichia coli K12::gfp cells carrying plasmid... | place: USA: Moscow, Idaho... | reverse complement strand
ACATAGGAATAAGATTAGGATAATCCCAAACTCAATGATAAGCAAATGAACCTTGTATCCACTTAGTGTATCAATAATCAGATGAATAAACAAAATGGTTAGGTTAATCATAATTTTACTCCTTTACATCACTATCCTACCAAAACATTGATTAAGATTGGATTAAGATAAAACTTACTGTTATTAGAAGCCTTGACATCGATTATACTAAACATTATACTAAGTAAGTACTTACTAACATAGGAGGGTTATGGAACAAAATAAAAGATTATCATCAGAGGCTCGAAAAGAACAAATTATTCAGTCCGCATTAAGTGTTTTTATTGAAAAAGGCTTTAGTGGAACCACAACCGCTGAGTTGGCTAAAGCTGCAGGAATATCTGAAGTAACCTTGTTTCGTCATTTTAGTTCTAAACAAGAAATCTTTCATGCAGGGGTTGAACCGATTTTATTTGAATCCCTAACAAATGATATGCCTGTGATTGAAGGTAAGATTGGTGTGGAAGCTCTGTCCAACATCTTATTTAAGCGAATCAAGTTCTTAGCAGATCACCGAGGCATCATCAAGCTCATTCTGAATGAGCACCTATTGAATCAGAATGATGTGAATGTCATTCAAAAGATGGCGGTAACCTTTGGAAAACTCTTAGGTTCGTATCAATTGGCCTATGATGAAAGCTTCATGATTCGTTTGTTTATGGGTTCGTTCTTATCCTTCCTCTATCTACCGGTGGAAGATGAGGCATCGATTAAAGCATTTGCCACTGAATTGGCAGAGATGATTCTAGGAAGGAATTAAAATAATGCAAAAAATATTTAGCTATTTGGGGTCTCTAATTGAGAGAAAACCTTTTAAGTCGCTCTTATTAACCTTGATTGTGGTGGCAGGAATGGTTGCAGGTGCGAGTCAGATGCGCATGGCAACGGGAAATGAAACCTTAGTTCAAGTTGATAATCCTGTGTATATCTCAAATCAAGCCATGGAAGAAACATTCGGTGGTGATGCGATTCTTGTCTTGTTTGAGGCAGAAAATGAGCAAGACTTGTTGAGTGTCGAAAACATTCAAAAGATGTACACCATTGAACAACGTTTAGCGTATGAAAAGAATATCTTCAGTGTCATCAGTCCTGCGACGGTGGTTCATCAAGTTTCTTCTAAACAAGCCGCAATGATCATTGAGAATGTGGGGACGATGAGCTCTGGTCTCGAGACCATGGGCATCAAGATGCAAGATCTAGGGCAAGCCTTATTAGCCAAAGACATCAAAGATCCTAAGGTGATGTTGGCAAAGCTTGAAGAGCTTGGTGCGATGAGCGCAAAGTTCAATGAACTCGCCAATGCGCAGACCCAAATGAGTTCGGGTGTTGCTCAACTTGAGACAGGTTTATATCAAGTCTCAGATGGGCTTAGCACCGTTGCGACTCAACTCAGTGCTTTGGCTCAAAGCCAGACAGCTGGGCCCTTACAAACCAATCTCTTGGCCATTGCTGGGAATTTAGAAAATACATCAACAGGTGTTCGTACGATGGGCACCAATACCCAAAGCATTCAAAAAGGCACTACTGCGACAGCGGGAGCGCTGAATACCATTGGAACAACTCTAAGCAGTGAACTCAGTGGGATGAAAGATGGCTTGAAAGACGCACTTTCACCGCAAGAGCTCAAAGCGATGGCGGAAGGATTCGTGTCCATGGGTGCGAATCTTCAGGAAATCAGTTCAGGGTTAAGCCTATTTCAAACCAAGAGCACAATGATGGAAGCCACAGTACCAAGCGTCATGAGTGAGCTGGATCTTGTTCTTTATGAAGAAGGAACATTGAGATCCGTGTTTAATGATGTGGTGGTCAGTGATACCCAAGCCATGATGATGATCAAATTGGATGGCAACCTAAACGACACCGAAAAAGAACGTTTAACCAATCTTGTGATCGCAAGCATCGACGATGCAGGCTTCACAACACTCAACCCAACCATGTCTGGTAAAACCGTCTTGGATATGGCATTACGTACAGAGATGAAGTCGAGCATGATGGTTATGGTCGCATTAGCTGTTCTCATTATGTTTGCGGTTCTCCTTCTCGTATTCAAAGTCAAATGGCGTATGTTAAGTCTCGCTGTAATCTTTGTGTCGGTGATTGCGACGTTGGGTTTCATGAGTTGGATCAACGTACCTGTAACCATGGTGTCCATGGCAGTATTCCCCATCTTAATTGGTTTAGGGATTGATTACTCAATTCAATTTCACAATCGTTTCCATGAGGAACAAAGTGTTCAAACCACATTAGCACAAATTGGTAAAGCCGTTGGGATTGCGGTGTTTGCGACAGTCTTGGGTTTTATCTCACTCTATGCATCACCAGTACCGATGATTCAAGATTTCGGAAAAATGCTTACGATCGGCGTCGTCGTCAGTTTCTTGGGGAGTATCTTCTTACTCTTACCGATCATTCAAATTGGAAAACTCAATGATCAACCTGTTAAAGCAATCATACATAAAGCTAAACAAGATTCAAAGTTGGACCAGTTCTTTGGTGGTTTGACTAAATTGACCTTGAAATTATCCGTGCCTATTTTACTTACCGTTTTACTCTTGGCGGGTTATGGCATCTATGTGGACAATCAGGTCGGTGTTGAGACCGATATCGAAACCTTCATGCCACAGAACCTTCCTGCTTTAATTGACATTCATAAGATTCGGGATGCGGTTGAGACTACAGATCAAATTGCGATTTATCTCAAAGATGAAAATATTCTAAGTGAAGGTAACTTAGCATGGATAGACACCAAGGTTCAATCCTTATTGACGACGTATTCTAATGAAGTCGTAAGCATCAAATCCTTATCGAGTCTACTCAATACACTGGGTGCGAATGAGAATACATCCTATGACGATAAACTGTTAATGATGGATGATCTTCCAGTTACGCAACGTGCCATGTTTGTGAATGAGGATGAAAACGAGAGCTTGATCTTAGTGAACATCAAACATCTTTCAACAGATGCCTCTAAGGCGTTGATTCAAGACCTTAGAATCGATCTTATGGACGCACCCATGGAAGTTCAGTTGACAGGCAAGACCGTCATGGATGTCGAGATGGTTGAAGGCTTGACCTCAGGTCGTATCACAATGACTTTATTAGGCTTAGGCTTGGTATTTATGGCCTTATTGCTTATCTATCGTAATCTATTCAAAGCTTTGATTCCCATCATTCCAGTTGTACTTATCATCGGGATATCCAGTTTAGTCATGGTAGGGATGAAGATTGACTTCACACCGATTACCGCAACCTTAGGTGCCTTGGTTCTCGGCATGGGCAGTGAGATGACCATCATGGTCATGGAGCGCTATTTGGAAGAGCGTGAGATCGGTTTGACAAAAATCGATGCGATGTCGCTTTCGATTCAAAAGATCGGTAAAGCGGTCTTAGCTTCTGGTTTAACAACAATTGGTGGGTTTGCGGTTCTCTTGTTTTCGGATTTTGTGATCCTACAGGATTTCGGATTCATGACCGTCATCAACATCAGTTTGGCACTCTTAAGTACCTTCATTGTGTTGCCTCCACTGATTGTCTTGTTTGATCGTTTCTTAGTTAACAAAGAAGTGCGTGATCGCATTCAGCTCAAAGCTGTGGAAAGTGAAACATCATCATGTTAAGTCCTATCATTATTATTTTATTTATGACTCTTGCATATTACTTTACCCCCCAAATTCTTAAGTACAGAAAATACTTATACATTGGAGTTTGGGTTCTACTTGCCTTAATTCTTTTATTCAATGACAAACCATTTGTGACACCTTTTATTAAAGGATATGTTGGATTTGCACTCTTCTATGTTGTGATGATTACCGGCGCATTAAATTCTAAGTGGAAACTTACTCTGAAACTAAAAAGCGTTAGAGCTCCCTATTCCATTTTAGGATTTGTATTATTACTAAGTCATCCTTTACACTATTCGATTGAAGTTTTGACTCAACAACGAGAATTCCCATTATTTGGCGTACTCGCATTTATTGTGATGATTCCTTTATTCATTACGAGTTATATGTCCATTCGTAAACGAATGAAACCTCAAACTTGGGTTAAACTACAACGTTGGGCTTATTTAAGTTATGCGTTTATTTTAGTTCATTTAATTGTTAATGCCTCAACACCTCAGAACAGAATTGTAGCGATTTTATTATTCATTCCTTATATTGGACTAAAACTATATAAAGAAATAAAGCATAAACAAACATAATCAAGTACAACACAAAGAAAGATCATAGATCTTTTTTTGATTACAATTAATTCTTACATAAGAAAAATCTACATTTAAACATTTATACTCAATTAAAAAACCGGAATCCCGGAATCATTTTTATCGATGTATTAATCGATTTCTTATTTGATTAATCTCTGAATGAATAAGTCCTAAACTCTTAACATAATCTTTAATCGAACCATATTTATAATCAATATGCTTAAGTGTCTTTTGCATAAACGTATAATTTGACAACATCATCGGTGGAACATCACGCATATTCATTTTTTTAACTCTAGGATTATGACTTATGTTTGCGAAAGAGGGTTCATAGTTTGTAATAATATCTTGATAATCAACCCCCGCAATCCCCAGAAGTAAAATTGCTATTAATCCTGTTCGATCTTTTCCAGCTGAACAATGAAGCAACACACACCCTTCCTCACTATCATGTATCACTTTAAGTACTTTTGCGATGAATCTTTTTTCTTTTTCTAATGTATTAACGTAGTTCACATCCATTGAGACTGTATTAAAGTTCTCTGTCATTTCTTGAATCATGGATTGGCTTAATAGAGATATATGATAAACTGTATCAATGGTTCATCTTCAAATGGATTTGGTATTTGTTCAAGTTCATTTTCTGTTCTAAGATCAATTACTGTTTTAACTCCATATTTTTTTAAGAATTCAATATACTCTTTATCCAAATAACCAACTTCATCACTTCTTAGAAACTGATTAAATCGTGTCACATTTCCATCATACGTTGGATATCCACCTAAATCACGTGTATTATAACTTCCTTTCAATGGTAATCTTATGTATTGCATACATCCTCCTAGTTTATATCAAAACTAGCATAATCCCTTTTACATCCTTTTTTGTGTATGCATTGTAAAAGCATTGTTAAGGTGAAGAAATAATAGGATATAAAAAAACCTAAGAAATTTCTTAGGTTATTTAGACGCATCAATCATTAATTGAGCCATTGAATTCGAGAACTCAATTGGATCTTCTATGGTAAATCCTTCTATGAGTAAGGCTTGATTATAAAGTAATTTCGCGTAATTCGATACTTTAGTAGAATCCACTTTACTCAACGCATCAATCAATGGGTGATCACTGTTCAATTCAAGAATACGTTTTGCCTTCACTTGATTATTCGCATCTGGCATCTGAGCCAATACTTTTTCCATTTCAAGCGAGATTCCTTCATCCGCAACTAAACATACCGGATGAGATTTTAAACGTGAACTTAGTCGTACATCCACAACTTGATCTTTTAAAGCTTCTTTAAGAGAGGTTAATAAATCTTTCTTCTCTTCTGCTTTAGACTTTAACGCTTCTTTTTCTTCTTCACTGCTTAAATCTAAATCCCCTTGGTTAATCGCTTTAAAGGTTTTATCCTTATACGTATGTAACACAGACAAGACAAACTCATCCACATCATCCACTAAGTATAAGATTTCATACCCTTTTTCTTTAACCCATTCTGTCTGTGGTAACTTATCACACTTATCGATCGTTTCACCTGAAACATAATAGATTTCTTTTTGGTCATCACTCATACGACTGACATATTCTTCAAGCGATACCAACTTCTTATCACGACTGGATGTAAATAATAACAAGTCTTCTAAGAGTTCACGATTAGCCCCAAAATTCGCATACGTTCCATATTTAATTTGTAACCCAAAATTCTTCCAGAATGTCTCATAATTCTCACGATCTGTCTTTAACATGCCCAAGAGTTCTGATTTAATCTTCTTCTCTAAACGAGATGCGATAGCCTTTAATTGACGATCATGTTGTAACATTTCCCTGGAAATGTTTAAGGATAAATCCGGTGAATCCACCAATCCTTTAACAAATCTAAACGCATCTGGAATAAGTTCTTTCGCGTTATCTAAAATGAATACTCCTCTACTATAGAGTTGTAGACCTGCTTGATATTCTGCGGAATAGAAATTATATGGAACATGACTTGGAATAAAGAGTAAGGCATCAAAGGAGATACTACCTTCTAAGTTGGTATGAATGACTTTCTGAGGATTCTCAAAATCATTAAACTTTGATTGATAGAAGGTCTGATAATCCTCTTCCTTAATATCCGATTTAGATCTTTTCCATAATGGAACCATTGAGTTTAGTGTCTTCGTTTCTATACGAGTATTCGTCACTTCACCCTTATCATCATAATCCTTCACTTCTTCATCCATTACAATTGGATAACGAATATAATCCGAATACTTCTTAACCAAACGCTTGATGGTATAGGTTTCTAAGTATTCACTGTAATTCTCTTCTTCCTCATCCTTATTTATATGTAGTACAATTTTCGTTCCTACAGGTAACTTTTCTTCTAGGGTTTCAATGCGATAACCATCTTCACCGGTTGATTCAAAATACACACTTTCTGCTTCACGAATACTTTGAGTATAAACTTCTACTTTATTCGCTACCATAAACGCAGAATAGAAACCAACACCAAATTGTCCAATAATATCCACTTCTTCTTGTTTGTCCGCATTCTCTAAGTTCTTCTTAAAGTTATACGAACCACTCTTTGCGATAACCCCTAGATTATCTTCTACTTCTTCTTTTGTCATCCCAATCCCATTATCCATAATGGTTAGGGTACGTAAAGTAGGATCTAATTCGATACGAATTTGTAGTTTTGTACGATCTACATTAAGATCCTCATTCAACGATGTGTAATACGCTTTATCCAACGCATCCGATGCATTTGAAATAAGTTCTCTTAAAAATATCTCTTTGTGCGTATAGATAGAATGAATTACAAGATCCAATAAACGTTTTGTCTCTGCTTTGTATTGTTTCTTTGCCATAAATCTCCTCTTAGCACTTTAATGATGTGAGTGCTAATATATTGTAACTTAGACTAAAAAGATTATCAAGATATCTTCATGATATTTGCACATATAAAATGATAGTTATTTTACAACTTCAACCAAATCATAATAGAGCCCTCTTAATGTTTCGATGATATGAGTCTCGATTTGATATTGTTTTGAGATGATTACAACCTGTAGAAAAACGATCACAATAAGCAATCCTATCACACGATTCTGAAACTTCTTTTGATCCATAAATCTTCCCCCATTTATCTCTTTTAATTATAATCTATAAATTACTTGAATTTAGGTTTAAACTAAAGTCGTACAGATAACACCTGCATTTACACGATAAATAATCTTTTTATGACATTTATGTCAATCCGTGCTATAATGCACCGGTATGTTTATAGTACAGTTAGGAAATTTATGAAATTTAGTGAATTAAACTTATCGTTTGAACTCAATAGAGCTATTGAAGAATTAGGCTTTACTGAGGCAACACCCGTCCAAGAACAGTGCATCCCTGCCGTTATGGATGGAAGAGATGTTATCGGTCAGTCACAGACTGGGACCGGTAAAACGGCCGCTTTTGGATTACCTTTATTAGAGAAATTGGAAGTACTTGAGAAGAGATTACCACAAGTACTCATCATGACACCAACCCGAGAACTTACACTGCAAGTCACTGCTGAAATGCGCAAATTTGCAAAATATAAAGAAGGCATACGGGTTGTCTCCATTTACGGAGGAGATCCGATTACCACACAGATCAGAGATTTAAAAGGTGGAGCTGATATCATCGTCGGTACACCAGGGAGAATCCAAGATCACATTAATCGCAGAACATTAAAGTTCTCATCCCTTAAAGCACTTGTCCTTGACGAAGCGGACGAAATGTTAAAGATGGGCTTTAAAGAAGAAATCGAAGAGATCATTAAGTCTTTACCGACTGAACGTCAAACCCTTCTATTCTCTGCAACAATGCCTAAACCTATTTTAGACATTGTAAACAACTATCAAACTAACCCAGTACACATTAAGACTAAACAAAAAGAAATGACAGTTAATACGGTCCAACAATATGTGTATGAAGTCAATCAAGGCGACAAGGCAAAAGTTCTTGTTCAATTGATGGAGTACTATCGTCCAGAAAGCAGTATGATTTTCTGTAACACAAAGAAGATGGTTGATGACCTCAGTGCCCTCATCTCTTCTAAAGGTTATAGTACAGCTGCGATCCATGGTGATATGAAACAAGAAATGCGTACAATGGTTATGTCTAAGTTCAAAAACAAGAAGATTGAACACTTAGTCTGTACCGATGTCGCAGCACGTGGAATTGACGTTGAAGGGTTAGATATGGTCTTCAACTATGATGTTCCTCAAGAAACTGAATACTATGTTCACCGTATTGGTCGTACTGGCCGTGCAGGTAAATCTGGTATCTCCGTAACTCTTACTACACCACGTCAACGTTATGTAATCTCTGAGTTAGAACGTTTAACAAAGGCATCCATCACTCGTCAAGAAATGCCTTCTCTCAATGAGATTCAAGCAGTTCGCTTCGAGCACATGACACATGACATTATGAAGACATTAAAAGCGGATATTCCTGCTGAAATCAAAGCACTCGTTGAAAAACTAGTGGATGAAGGATTATCTCCCATTCAATTATCCGAAGCATTATTATATAAAGTCATTGGGGATGATATCTTCCAAGAAGCACAAAAACCAGTTGAAAAACAACGCCGTGCAACAAAAGTCAACACAACTCACATCGAACTTGATGTTGGTTCAAGACAAGGCATTGCGGCAGCTCACCTCGTTTCCGCTATCGCAGAAGCATCCGGTATCAGTGGAAAAGATATTGGTAAGATTCGTATCCAAGATCGTTTCTCCCATGTAGAAGTTCCACAAGAATTTGTACGTGAAATCATTGAAGCATTAAACCAAGGAACCATCAAAGGCTTTAAGATCAAAGCATTTGAACTAACTGGACGTGCTCCAAAACCTAAGACAAGCAAAACAGGAAGTCATTCCAGCGGCTACAGTCGTCATAAACGCTAAAACAACCCAATCGGGTTGTTTTTTTATATTCGTTTTCGCTTGATGGTTAAATACGCTAGTCCAATCAATGTTATTCCATATACAATCGGTTTATCGATGTTAAATAGAATATGATTCTTTGCGAATCCACCCATCATTAATGCAAAGAATAAACTTAATGCTTGAGCACTAAAGAACTTAACACTATAGTGATTTTTATTGAAAGGATTAGAAACTCTCATCTTAATTGGAACCAAGGAAAATAAGAGTAATGAGATTGAATTAATTATCATTCCCGTTGTCACAACAAACCCCTTCTTATCTTGTATTATCACTGGTATTTCATTTGAAAAATTCATCATTAAGATATAAAGCGCAATCATCGTAATAAATAGAATGATAAACATAACCCATTCTTCTTTTATATTCTTAACTTTCTTCTCTTTGCCCCATAGAAATTGATCACAATATTTAACAGGATCTTCGATAATAAACCACAAACTATTATTAACTTCAATTTTTTTCATCACATCTCGATAAATTTGATTCATAATCTCTTGACGTTCTAATGAACTTAACTGAAATTGATCAAGATAAAACGAGACCGCATCTATAAAATTCTTATCATCCTTGTTTAGCTTACTTCTTAATTCCTTATTCTCTTTTTTTAGTTCCTTAATATCCATTGTTTGCCCCCATACTTTCCCCTAAATGATTCTATTGTTATACTACTTTAATCTAATCTCCTAATCAACTAATAATCGTCCATATGATTAATTTCATACAAATCGATACACTCTTGTTTATACTGTTTTATTGCACCTTCACTTAAGTCATCAACTTCTCTAAATACTACAACTCCTGCAAAACTCTGCCACACAATTCCATATTTCTTTCGACCGTAATAACAAGATACATAGTGATCTTCTTGTGCATATATAATCGCATCACTTCCTTTTATCTCTAAAACCTCAATTATTGGATCAGTGAACATTTCATATTGTGCTTGTGCTTTAGCATATGACTCAAGTGATAAATACAAATGATTTGAATCTAGTAAATATATTATTCCAATTAAACTTAGTATTATATATAGAATAATCTTAACTCTCTTATTCATAATCATCACCATTTATTGTAAATGTAAATGATTCTTTAACTTGAGTAAAATCCATTTTGATAGATTTCGAATTAAAAGATACACCTGTATATTGATTAATTATCATACTATTCATAACACTTTGAACATCATAACTTGGATAATATTGATTCCCATCTTGATCATAAACATTTAGATTATTAAAAACCAGCGGAAAATTATATTTGTTTAATAAGTTAAATTTTAATTGGTTACGATAAACAAGTATTAAATTGTTATCTTCAGTTAATATGATTCTTTCAAAGATTAAATATGAGTAATCAAATTCAATAACCTCATGAATATCCCAATCTCGGTATTTTATTTTTGAATAATCCTTTTTAAGTGAGCCGCCAACAGAATTAACTACATCTTTCACATTTAGCTTCTCATCTGAAATTGTTTGTCGAAAAATTGAAGTATTAACTAATGTTTGGTAGATATTAATAGTTGATAAACATAACACTATATAAAAAACACTTCTAGATAATACCCATATATAACCTAACAATGGTTTATGAACTTGATTCAGTGATTTACCTAAATCAATTGGATCACCCATCTCATCATTTATCTTAAGTATCAACTCTTCTTCAGGAATGTTATTCCAATTATGTTCATCGATTAAGTCTTGAATATGACTATTTAATTCACGTCTTATAGATTGATGATCAAAAATAAATTTGACTTGTTTCAATACTTTTTTGGTATAAGCATTATAGATTGAACTCATAGTTAAAAGTCCCCACAACTTGATCCATTTTCTCTTTAAATAACTCAAATGATTCTTTTTCGCTTACAAGTTGTTTACGCCCTTTATCAGTGATTCGATAGTACTTTCGTTCTTTATTATTCTCACGTTTAAAATACGAAGTCACAAACCCCAAGGACTCAAATTTATGTAATATAGGATACAATGTACCTTCTTTAAACTGAAAAGTATTCTCTGATAGTATTTCTAAATCTCGAATTATTTCATACCCATAGCAATCTTTTTTATTGATTAACCCTAAAATAAGCAAATTAGATCCTGCCCCTATATAGTTTTTATCCATACCTAGTTCTCCTAGGTATATTATACCTAGATATTCTATGCATGTAAATAAAAAAATAATCGATTACTCGATTACTTTGTTTGATATTCATTATAGACTGTCCATGCAAGTAAGACTAAAGTTAAACCAATTAAGATGAACAGATTCATGCTAAACATTGAACTCGATAGAAACTCATTATCCGTTATAAATTGAATAACCGTTAATACAATAAAGATATTCGCAAACGATGCGATATTCTTCTTAGACTTATCCTCAAGTGAGTAACGTCTTTCTAGATATAACAAGAATACAATCGATAGATACTGAACAATCATAAAGATGGGATAACCAAAACTAATATTCACATTAAACCAATCACCCGTACCATTTAACCAAGTAGATCCTAAATGAATAAGTAAAACAACCAATACAAAGAAAAATAGAATCATTGGAACATATGAGACAAGAAAGAAGTTCTTTAAGCTATACTGGCTTAAATTTTTCTTCTTCAAATACGTATCACAATATGCTTTGACATCCTTAATCTCTAACTTCTTTGTTTTACTCGTCTTATCCAATAACTCTTTACGAATACTCTCTAACTCATAACGAGATAATTCATACTGTCCAAAATAATTCATCATTGAACGAATGGTATCTCGTGTTTGAGCATCTAGTGTTTTAAATACACGATCATTTTGTGATCGTAACTGAAATAAATTATTCATACATCTCCTTTAGAAAAAACACCCAGAGGTGTTATTCTTTTACTTCTTCAATGGTTTTGCGTTTTGAGCTTGAGCCGTTAAACTCTTATCCCCTAAGATAAGATACGCTAAGATAGCCCCCATCAATAACAACAACGGAAATTGCATCCAAACAATCACCGCATTGAATGCACCACCCTCCGTTTGAGCGTAGGTAATTGAAGCGACTTCCATCGTTTTAATCAATAGGGTATAGGTTTCCAATACACCATAGGTCAAAACCGCAAACAAGATAAACATCAACGTCAATAATACTTTTCTTAAATTCATAGAGCTCCTATCTCGCCTAACAATTTATGTTTAATTCTCTCTAATGTTTCATTCGAAATACGCTTAGATGCAAAATAATCTAATATAATGGGATACTTATAATTCAAATAGTTCAAGAACGTTTCCATTGTCTCAGGCTTTGAATCAAACAATTCCTTATACATCTCACTTACATTCTCATCTCGACCTGCATACTTAGGCACAAGATAGGTAAATGATACTTCATAATCCGCAATAATATCAATATCAGGAACTCCAACCAACTTAAATAAGAGTGCTGTAATAACACCTGTACGATCTTTCCCAGCCGTACAATGATATAAAACAGTCTTATCGTACTGGGCTAATGTCTCAAATACAGACCGAACAAATGTTTCGTTCTCAGCCATTGAGATATAGAGATCACTTAACTTAATTCGGTTTAAGTCTTCTAGAGTAAACTGTGCATGATCTAAAATCGCGATATTATGATAATCAATCCGTGGATGTTTCGCAAAGGGATCTGGCGCATGATCAATCTCATCTTTGTGTCTGAAATCAATGACAGCTTGAACTCCACGCTCTTCTAGAAAATCCATTTCACTCTTTTCAAGATCGGTAAGATTATCACTCCGAATAAATACATTGGATTGTACCAATTGATTTGACGATGTTATAAATCCACCAATATCTCGACAATTATACACAGCTTTAAAATTAAATCGACGCATACATTACCTCGTTAGACCTATTTTAACGAGGTTTTGTGTATTACTCAAGCACAATATTTGGGATTTTGATGGCTTGTGTCGCAACACAACCTAATCCAGCGTTGACTCCACCACTACAAATAAGTTCAGTCACATAGAGTTTACTCTTAGGAAAACGTTCACGAATCATCGATTCTAAAAGTTCCGCATTTTCTTTACTCCACGCATGACCAATACAGAACTCATAGTTTTCATCCACACCAAATCGTTCAAATTCATCTACGATAAACTTAAACGCTTTATGAACGGTACGAAGTTTCTCCAAGATATCAATACGACCTTCTGTTTCCTTACGAATCACAAGAACTGGCTTAATATTTAGGAATCCACCGATGGTAGCAGCTAAGGCTGTTGTACGTCCATTACGCGCAAACAACTGTAAATCCTCTGCCATAATCAATGAAATACTATGATCCGCCATATCCCGAACAATACGATCGACTTCTTCTACACTCATCCCTTTATCAAATAACTTACGTGCTGTCATTGCACATACCAATTCGATATTGGCCATTGAGAAACAATCTAACCCTGTAAATGGCACATCCACTTCTCTAGCGATTAAAGCCATCGTATTGAGTGTACTCGATAATCCTTTACCCAAAGGTACTGCGTAAATATGATCATACTCTTTCTTTAAAGAAACAAACAATTCTTCAATCTGCCCATAGGATGGTTGAGATGACTTCATATGTTTCCCCATGAACATCATCTGATAACATTGATCGTTGGTAATGTTTACCCCCTCAAGATAGTTATCAACTCCATCAGTAATTTGAAGTGGAATCATATACAAGCCTTCCATCTTAATATTCAAATGACTCATCCCACATGCACTATCTGTCACAACCGCAACTTTCATATTAAAAAACCTCTCTTGTGTTAATCGTAACACTGAGAGGTTGTTAACTCAATCACTAATCTTTTAAAACAGCTTGAATTCCAAATGCATTGAGCCCAACATGCGCCGCAATACCCGCTGGTAATACGATCGATTCGGTCTCACAACCTGGAATCACTTCTTCCAATGCCTTCTTAAACGTTTCGACACGATTAGACGCATCACACTCAGGGAAATAAACCTTATGTGTTTTTGCGCTTACACCACGCTTAGCCATATCCTCCACCACTGCTGAGAATAACTTAGCTTCTGTACGTGCTGTATCAAACTTTTCAATCGTATTAACACTGTAATCAATGTATAAACCTAAACGAACCTTTAATAGATTAATCAGCGCCGCAACTGGACCCTTAACACGTCCACCACGAACGAGTTGATCAATGTTATCGGGTAAGATATACGTCTTACTATCCTTAAACACACGATCCGCATACGCTAAGATGGTTTCAACCGATTCCCCTTTATCCGCCATTTCACGTGCTTTAATCGCCACATGACGAATTGGTGCAGCCGCAGTGCGACTATCCACAAAAGTGATGTGTTGAAGATCATGGGTTGTGGCAGCTAATCTAAATGCTTGAAATGTACCAGACAAATAGCTCGCAATAGAGAACACTAAAATGTGATCATAATTCTCACCTTTTAAACGCTCCATCAGTTGATCTAAAAACCCTAAGTTTGGTTGAGATGTCTTTAAATCCTTCTTCGCATTTAATGCCTCAATTACTTCATGTGGTTTGATATCCAAGAAATCTTTATACTCTACACCATCTACCATTACCGATAAAGGCGCAATCTCTATACCTAATCTTTTTGCCTCTTCAGGGAATAGAGAAACCGAAGAGTCCGCTATAATACATATTTTACTCATGATAACCTCCTTGAGTACCCCTATAATAGCGAATAGTGTTCACTTTTGTCAAATATTACTATCTAAATAAAAAAGGATACAAACCGTATCCTTAGAAATTACTGTATCTGAGATAGAATGGAATCAACACCTTCGTGTTTATCATTAAGATAAGCAAACACAAATGAGATCATATATTTTCCATCTTTAATAAGATAATACTTTTGCGTCATCACATCTTGAATATTCATATTCAACACTCTAAATTGACCAAACTTTAAACGTGAATCCTCACGACCCATAATTTCATAATCAATTCCCTCCACATTACTCAAATTCGTTTCAAGCGCATCCAAATATAGATCTTCTGTTAATAGAATCGCTCCAACTGTCTTAGATAAATCTTCAATTGTTAGGATAATTGATTCTCCAGTAGTAGGACTAAAAATCGCGAAATCATAGAAACTCGTCGCATTCTCAACTGCCTTATCATACTGTTCCTTCATATCTTCACTCATTGCTTCTTCAGTCGCAGTATCAAGCATTGAATACAACTCTTCATCCGATGCGGAAACCCATCCTTCAGGAAGTGTGAAACTAAAGCCTAGATAATCATTCGTATAAACTTGATCAACCCATTCACCACGCACATAAATCTGTTCTTCTTCAACCTCTTCAACTTCTTCAATCTTTGGTTCGCTTGAACATGCGGATAGACCCAAGTTTAGCGCAATAATCATAAACAAACTAAAAAACTTTTTCATTCTTTTTCCACCTTTAAACACCATTCACCCCGATTAATGAATTCGCGTCCTATCTAGTCTATCATAGTCTAATTCTTTGACACAAGCACATGAGCCAAGTTCTTGTCGTATCGATAGGTCTCATATACAATTAATCTGAGGTGAATACTATGTTAGATCCAAAACACGTTTTAAATGATAGTCATACCATTGCAGTACTTGGTGTAAACAAGGACCATGATTCCTATGCCAACAAGATTGTACGAAAGATAAAAGCACTCAAGAAAGTCGCTTATCCAATTAATCCTAAATACGATGAACTCTTCGGAGATATCGTGTATGAATCCATTGAGAAATGTCCAAGCACACCCGATTTAGTTGTATTTGTGGTTAATCCTACCATTGGAATCAACTACTTAGAAAATATAAAAGAACTTGGTATAAAGACGATATGGCTTCAACCAGGTACCATTTCGGTTGAGTTACTCGAAGAAGCACAACGATTGGAATTAAACGTCGTAGATGCTTGTGTATTGGTTGTAGGGAATTACTTATAATTAATTAAACTGATATAATCAAATAAAACAAAGGAGGATTGTATGTCATTACCAAAGAATTTCTTATGGGGCGCTTCCACAAGTGCATATCAAGTTGAAGGTGCCTACAATGAAGATGGAAAAGGACTTTCTGTACAAGATGTTAAGACCCCTTTCCCAGGCACACCGAATTTTAATGTATGTTCAGATCATTATCATCACTACAAAGAAGACGTTAAACTCTTCGCAGAACTTGGATTGAAGGCCTATCGATTCTCCATCGCATGGACACGTATCCTTCCTGATGGCGATGGAGAAGTGAATCCAAAAGGTGTAGAATTCTACAGTAATTTAATCGATGAATGTTTAAAATACGGAATAGAACCGATTGTGACCATGTTCCACTTTGACTTACCACTTGCTTTAGATAATGACGGTGGTTGGACAAATCCACGTACCATGCATGCATTTGTTAAGTTTGCTAAGATTCTATTTGAAAACTATGGATCCCGTGTAAAATACTGGTTAACCATTAATGAACAAAACATGATGATTCTTTATGGACCTGTTATTGGCACAACTAAACCAGGTCAAGAAGCTAAACTATATCAATCCAATCACTATATGTTATTAGCTCAAGCAAAAGTATTCAAACTTTGCCATGAAATGGTCCCAAATGCTAAAATTGGACCTGCTCCAAACATTAACGTAAACTATCCACACACATCCAAACCAGAAGACAACTTAGCTGCTTCTTATGTGAATGCAGTACGTAACTGGTTGTATCTTGATATCGCAGTTTGGGGTAAATATAACCCAATCGCCATGGATTACATCAATAAGAAAGGCTTCAAGATTGAAATCAAAGAAGAAGATATGCAAATTCTTCGTGATGGAAAACCAGACTTTATTGCCTTCAACTATTACAATACCGCAACCATCGAAGCCTTCAGCGAAAGTGAAGCTGCCACAAAAGGTGACCAACAATTAACCTTAGGTGAACCTGGTTTCTTCAAAGGTGTTGCGAATGAATTCTTACCATTTACTGATTTCGGATGGCAAATTGATCCACTTGGATTCCGTACAACCATGATGGAAATCTATTCCCGTTATCACTTACCACTTCTTATCACAGAAAATGGTTTAGGTGCTTACGACAAAGTTGAAGAAGATGGATCCATCAATGATGATTATCGTATTGAATATCTCAGACAACACATTTCAGAACTCAAACGAGCTGTTGAAGCAGGTGTTGAAGTCATGGGATATTGCCCATGGTCCGCAATTGACCTCATCTCAACCCACCAAGGTTTCTTGAAACGTTATGGATTTATCTATGTTAACCGTGATAATGATGATCTAAAAGATCTCAAACGTCTAAAGAAGAAATCCTTCTTCTGGTATAACAATCTCATTAAAGAAAACGCAGAAAGTCTATAAGTATGAGCACCTATTGGTACTCTTCTTTATAAGGGTAATTATGAAATTTAAAACAGTCACAAAATAAGACATACCAATCCTCCTACAGCTCATCAAAGAGTTAGCACAGTATGAACATTTACTTAATGATTTAAGTATCCACTTCTATCAGAAACAAGGCACAATCGCTATGCAAGATTGGACAGTCTATTGACTCAGTGAAGAAGAACTAAAGAGGCTATTACAAAGAAAATAAACCACCAAATCGGTGGTTTATATATGTAAATCTCTTCGTGGGAATCGAACAAAGGCTAGAGCTAATCCAATTAAAATCCAGAGTAGACTTAATCCAATATACAGTGGATTTAAGGTTAATTTCTGAATAATCTCTTCATTCGGAAAATACTTAAACAAGAGTAAAGGTCTTAACCATTCCGCATTCTCAACCATATCCATCACAACTGTTCCTAAATAACTAACACCCATAATCGACATCATAATCATCGTTGATTTTGTATTATTCTTTAGAGCGCCTGATAAACCAAATGAAACGCAATAGAATACCAACATCACAATTAATAAACTAGTCATCATCAAGAATAGTACTTTACTGATATCCTCATTTGGCGCAACTTGCTTAATGAATATAAAGGAAATGAGATAATCAATCGCAACAAACGCTACACAATAGATAAGTCCTGCACATAATTTCTGTACAAGTACCCATGTACGAGTAACCGGTTTAACCATCAGGAATTCTGCAGTTTTATCTCGTTCTTCTTTCGCAAGAATTCCAGAACCAATGATAATCGCAAAAATTGCCCCCATGATTATGAGATAGAAATTAATGACACCATAGAAACCACTTAAAGTCGTTAACTCAACATTACTCATCCCAAACATCGCAAGAAATGCTTTAGGTAATTGATCTAACATAGCTGTAAGTGATGTATCAGATGAGTCATAAATAGCGGTAAATTTACCCATTCCACCCCCAACCATCGCTAATATACCAATCGACCAAAAGAAGAGTACCTTCCAATATTGTTTTAATTCATGAAGAAATAAGTTCATATTCCCTCCTACACCGCGTGGATGTCTTTACGATCAAAATAAATAAAACTAAATCCCAACATGATAATCACTAAACCTAAAGACCATAATACAAAGGTTAAATCTAAAGCACTCGTCGTTAATACTTCATACTTATCAAAGAATTGAAACGGTGAAACATATCTAATCCACGCATCATCAAAGATTGCCTTTAACATATTTACCACAAAGAAACCAAACACAATCCCTAACGATACAGGCGCAATCGAACGTAATCGTCTAAACGTAACGCCTAATACAACTCCAATAGAGGCAAAGATCCATTGAAGTAAAAATGTACTAACACTTAAATAGATTAGCGTTTGTATCGAGAAAACATCGGGTGTGACAGATTTAATGCCTAAATAAGCTGAAATAAAGATAAAGATATTGGTTACTACGAGAATCAATGTTATTGAGATAACCTTGGCTAATAGGATATTTACTCTTTTAACCGGTTTAGTGATTAAGAAATCACTGGTACGAAGTCTTAATTCACGACCAGAAGTACCTAATCCAAGAATCATTGCCTGCATTGCGGTAATCAGTTCTACATATACTAAAACAAAACTATAGAAACCAAGTGCAGAAAATAACTGATTCATATCAAAACCAAACGCAACCAATACTTCCTTAGGATATCGATTAAATATATCAATCAAATTCTTCGCATTATCATAGAACGCAGGATAGATAAGCATAAAGAAATACGCTACTCCACATGCCGATAGAATCCAAATCCATTGACTCTTTAATTGACTTTTAAGTTCAAAAAGGAATATGTTCATACTTACTCCTTCACATAGTAATGCATAAATATTTCTTCTAAATCAGGCTCCGTTAAATTAATACGAATTAACGATAACTTAGCCAACTTCTGCATTAAATCATTAATATTTCCATTATATAAGAAAGACGTATTTCCATCTAAAACTCGATAATTCATCATATTCTCATCCTTAAATGATTCAGGCAATTGTACCTCTGTATCAATTGAAACTTTTAGATAAGAATTCTCTTTAAGTGAACTCATCGTATCGATTCGAACAATCTTCCCCTCTTTAATAATCGCAACACGATCACATAACTTTTGCACTTCACTTAAGATATGGGATGAGAACAAAATCGTCGCGCCTTTTTCATTTTCTTCTTTAAGAATATCGAAGAATGTCTGTTGCATGAGAGGATCAAGACCCCCTGTAGGTTCATCTAGAATAATGAGCTTAGGTGAATGAAGTAGTCCTTGTATGATTCCTACTTTCTTCTTATTCCCATACGAAAGATTATCAATCTTCATATTTAAATCGACGTCTAATCGAGCAGCCAACTCTTTAATTCTAGCCTTACAATCCTTTTGATAAAAGGATGCGGAATAATTTAAGAGATCCTTTACCTTCATATTGTCGTAATAGAATACTTCAGATGGTAAATACCCGATTTCCTTATGAATCTCTTGATAAGCCTTTTGACAATCCAAACCAAAGATTGTAGCACTTCCATAACTTGGTTTAATGAGTGAGAGAAGTAACCGGATGGTTGTGGATTTCCCAGCCCCATTTGGACCAATAAATCCAAAAATTTCCCCTTCATTAATCGATAAATCCACATCAATAATCCCTCTTGACTTACCATAATACTTCGTAAGTTTTTTTGTTTCAATGATTGCCATATAGTTCCCCTATATTATCTATTCTCATCATATGCTTTCTATAAAAAGCCCACAAGTAAAATCGGTATAAAAAATACCACAAGAATGTGGTATTACTTAATTTTTAACGCTTTAGATACAAAACCATTTGCCTTTTCAAGACGAGTACTCGCCTCAGAAGCAGAACATTTCTTCATAATCATCACAATCGCTACTTTAACCTTTAGATTCGCATCATAGAGTGCTGTATGCGCCGTTTTCTCATTTACGCCCGTTGCCTGCATGATAATCCGTTTAGCACGATCAATCAATTTGATATTACTTGGATTAAGATCCACCATTAAATTCCCATAAACTTTACCCATTTGTACCATGGATGCGGTTGATAACATATTCAAAACCATTTTCGTTGCGGTTCCAGCTTTTAATCGTGTGGATCCAGTTAAGACTTCTGGTCCAACTTCCACATCGATTCCTACATCACTGATGGATGATAATAAAGAATCAGGATTACATGAAATTGAAATCGTATGAGCTCCTATACTCTTCGCATACTTCAAACCACTTACAACATACGGAGTACGACCACTCGCCGCTATTCCAACCGCTACATCCTTCGATGTGAACTTTAGCGCTTTCAATTCTTCCACAATAAGTGTTTCAGAATCCTCTGCCCCTTCAACCGCTGATTTAACAGCTCCAGTTCCTCCCGCAATCAAGGCCATGAATTCATTGGTTGTGGAAAAGGTAGGTGGACACTCTGACGCATCTAAAATACCTAAACGACCACTCGTTCCTGCCCCAAAATAAATCACTCTACCTTTGAGATTGAATTGCTTAACGATAATCTCAATTGCTTGGGCAATCTTCGGAAGTTCATTATTGACCGCTAGGGCTACTTTCTGATCTTCCGCATTCATGATTTGAATGATTTCAAGAGGACTTAATTCATCGAGCTTAAGCGTATTCGGATTCGGCTTCTCAGTTATGAGTTGTTCAATGTGTTCTGTCATACCTTCATTTTACATCAAAAGAAAAAAGGCATTACGCCTTTTTAACTATTTTGCTAATTTTTTGTACAATTCAATAAATTCAAGAGCCATTAACTTCAATACTTCAGCACTCATAACTTGGTCTTCCGCATGAATTAATAGGATGTTTGCTCCTGGATCTTCTCCACCTGCAAACTTTTGGATGAGTTCCGCATGTACGTGGTGCGCCTCGACAAAATCTGTGTCACCTTGTTTAATCAAAGCTTCAGCTTCTTCAAAATTACCATTTTTTGCAGCTTGTAGTGCTTCTACATATGAAGAACGAGCGGATCCTGCAGCCGCAATAATTTGAAAACTAACGAGTTCTAGACCTTCCATGTTTACTCCTTTATTTTGAATGGATACTGTTTATATTTTACTTGATTTAGTAATCGTTTACAAGTAGGCTTGACCATCCCAACGACATTCGCCACAGCACTAGGTTGTAAATCTTCGAGTGCAATTTGGACTTCTGCTTCATATCGATTGGATCGATCATTGTCTAAGGTAATGCTTAAATAAGGACGTGCAATTGTGTTCTTAGCAAGCACATGAACCTTCTTACGAGTTTGTGTTGCACGAAGTAATAAACGTGGTTGATCCGGTCTGGACCATAAAATAGTCTCAGTTAAAACCTTTCTTTGTTCAGGATCTAAATCCTTATCCAACCAAGCTTCAAGTTCTACATAATCACATTTAGCCGCATCACTCACTGCTTTAAGGGATGCAAAATCTGGCATACTATCACCAAATAAAACGATATCGAATACACCTGTATTTCTTAATTCACTAAAGGCAATGTGAGGAGGACAATAACGATGCTCTTCAATCGTAGGAATGCCTTCACCACTCGTATTTAAATCAGCCGGTGACGTCTGCGATGTAATAAACACGCCATTCCCTACCCCAAAATCATTCAATAAATCGGCTGTATAAACCGCATCATCAAAATCTAAACCTGTTTCATTCCGTGGATAGAAGTTATGACATGCACGATAGTTCTTAATATTCCCACGCTCATTAATCTTCTCAATGGTTTCAATTAAATGTGCATCATTACTGGTATTATCTTCGATCACAAGCCCATAAGGGTTATTGGTTAATCGAACAATCTCATCAATCCCAAATCCACCATCCAAACGAATCACATCAATATTTAAATCCACAATCGGCTTAACATTATCCACTTCAGCCCCAACTTGAGTAAATACTTCTAAGTTTAAATCCGCATGGACTTTCATACCTAACTCACGGGTAAGCTTAAATAGTTTAATAAATCCTTCACTCAGTAATTCATCCGTGCGCTCAAACCCAAGTGCACCCAACTGAATGGACGTAAATACCCGAGTATAGCCTAAAGATGAAGCGACCAATAATTGTTTCTTAATCGTCTCAAAGTCATAAAAATCTGGGTAAACACTTAAACCAATCTCTACTTTACGCATGTTGCCTCCATTTACCACCCATACTTATCAACCCCCCATGATTCTTCGACTAACTCTTGTTTTACATAGATTAAGGTATGATCCTTCACATCTCTCTGTAAAACCACACCACTTCCAACTACACTATAAGCCCCAACCTTTACACCAGGCATAAGTAATGCGGATACACCTGTACGACAATAATCCCCTAAGTAACTTGCATTCGCATAGTTTGTAGGAAATTCTTTACGACCACGAACGTAATGTGCACTTAGTTGATCATCAAAGCGTAAGGTTCCTGAAGTTGTGCCTGCTCCTAAATCTGTATTCTCCCCAATCAATCCATAGTATTCACCATAATGAACACAATAGACATGATCGAGTGTAACACCGGATAGAAATTCAAATCCCTGATCAAATTTATTACGATTCCCGATTACAGAATGAGAATGAACTTTACAGTGATTGTATAAGGTACATTCATCCCCAATAATCGTATCACCTTCTAATATAACCCCATTCTCAATCATCGTATTATCTCCCACAATCAAATTGCCTCTAACCCAAACATTATGGCCAATTCGACTGTTCTTACCCAATTTCACAAAGCCTTCAATACGTGCTGTATCTTCAATTAGTGAACCTTCATCAAATTGATTCTTTGTAAGAGTTTGACACATCTTCTGTGCCATATACGCATTGGCTTCTAAAGCATGCCAAGGCTTATCACAATCAAAGAATGGTTCAGACGTAATACTGTATTTTAGTATTTTCCCTTCCTTAATGATTTCATTCAAAGATTCTTCAATAAATGATTCAAAAGGAGATCCCACCCCAACCTTCAATTGAGTAAAACGATTTGGATTATGTTCAGCTGTAAACAAAAAATCACGATCACAGGTAAATCCAGCCATTTGATGGGTCATATCACTTCCTCTTTGATGAGCCCCAAACAGTTTAATGTGATCTTTCTCTAATTGACACGCAATCCAATTGGTGGGATGTTCACGTAATGGACTAATTAAAGCGGTATAAACACTCGAATTCTGTAAGTATGGAATCAAATCTTCTTTCTGAATCAAACAATCCCCAAAGAGTACACAAACATCATTCCCATTAATCTTTTCCATCCCAAACACAAAAGACTCAGCACTTCCTTTGGTCTGAGTAAGTTCAACTATTTCAACTTGTTTAAACTGTTTAAAATACGATCGAATGGGATCAGTATGTGTTTTTGATACGATGACAATATGCTCAATTCCTGCTTCAATACATGTTTCAACGGTATGCGCTAAGAGTGGCTTATTCGCAATCGGAAACATGCACTTATTACGTGTACTCTGGTATGGCCAAAACTTTAAACCTTCCCCCGCCGCAAGAATGATTACTTCTCTCATCGTTCCTCCTCTTATAAACCAATACGTTTATAGATTGAATTTACTTCTTTTAAGTAAAAATCTAAGGTAAAACACGATTCTATTTCTTCATGATTTAAATACTTCTGAACATCTTTGTGACTTAATAATAACATTTTAAAATCAATTTGTTCATTCCAAGCTTTCATCGCAATCGGTTGAATTAAATCATACGCAGATTCACGACTCAATTGTTTATGTTCAATCACATAGGTCATCACTCTTTGTGCAAAAATAACGCCATGTGTTAAATCAATATTACGACGAACATTATCTTCAAATACGGTTAGATTATCAATCAATCGAGTTAGACGATTTAACATATAATCGAGTAAAATGGTCGCATCCGGCAGAATAATCCGTTCTACTGAGGAGTGTGAGATATCGCGTTCATACCATAATGCAATATCTTCATAACTGGTACTCATATACCCTCTAAGTACTCGAGATAATCCACAGATATTCTCAAATGAGATTGGATTACGCTTATGTGGCATCGCACTTGAACCTTTTTGTTTATTCGAGAAACCTTCTTCCACTTCTCGAACCTCGGTTCTTTGAAGGTGTCTGAATTCTAGGCTAATCTTCTCACAGGTAGAACCAATCAACGCAAGTACACTTAAGTAATAGGCATGTCGATCCCGTTGTAAAACTTGTGTGGAAATCATCGACTTGTTCAATCCCAACAAATCACATACACGATCCTGTAAATCTACTCCAGTATATAAACAATTTCCGACTGCACCACTTATTTTACCCACTTCAATTTCTGATGAAGCGTATTCAAAACGTTTTATCTGACGATTGAGTTCATCAACCCATAATGCAAACTTTAAACCAAAACTTGTTATTTCCGCATGAACTCCATGCGTTCTTCCCATACACGGCAAATCTTTATATTGGAGTGCTTTTTTCTTTAATACACTTAAGAGTTTATCTAAATCTTCACGTAAAATCGTATTCACATCTTTTAGAATGAGTCCTTGTGCAGTATCGACCACATCCGTTGAAGTTAATCCATAATGAATCCAACGCTTCTCATCCCCTAATTTTTCACTAACTGCACGTGTAAAGGCAACTACATCGTGTTTGGTTTCTTCTTCAATCGCATAAATTCGATCAATATCAAATGATGCCTTTCTTAATGCCTCAATCTCATTTTGTGAGATCAATCCTTGTTCATGGTACACTTCACATACAGCTAACTCTACCTTTAACCATTGATTAAATTTAGCTTGATCTTCCCATAACTCCGTCATAATCGGTCTTGAATAGCGTTTTATCATTGTGTTCTCCCTTTAATTTAACTTCTATTTCGGTTAAACTTTAACCATGAATGTTCGAATAAATTGTAACACAAGCCATACCATTATCCTTAAGAAATCCGAGTTTATCACCGAACTCTATCGGGTTTTTTCAGTGGATGAGTTCAACGCTATTTTAAAGGATATGAAAAAACGTCACCCAAAGGCAACACACATTTGTACAGCGTATCGCATCGAACAACTCGAGAAAAGCAATGATGATGGAGAACCGAGTGGAACCGCAGGACTTCCCATGTTAGAAGTCTTACGTAAACAAAACATCATCGATGTTGGGGCGTTCGTGATTCGATACTATGGGGGGATTCAACTTGGTGCAGGTGGATTAACTCGCGCTTATAGTGGATCGGTTGCTCAAGCACTCGAAACGGTTAAACTGAACCCCATCATGGAAATGCTCGATACTACCATTGAATTCCCGATCACTTATACGGATATCATCTTGAATCGATTAAAGGATGTGGAAATCTTATCTAAATCATTTACCGATCAAGTTCAATTAGTCATACGATCCGTTAAAGATGATTATCTCTTAGAACTTAAAGAAATTACACGTGGTCAATTAACCCTACTATCACAAACAATCAATGAAGTAGAAAGAAAACTTTGATAAACAAACTAAACAGTATCTATATTACACAAAAGCACCCCAATGTTACTTGAGGTGCTTTTGTAAAGGATATACACAGACAAATACTATCGAAAAGCATTGGCTATATGCTTAATCGAACAACGGAGTGGCCGATTCAAAGCTTTCCAACTGGGCATATATTTTTATGTCAGGGTATGATTCTTTTAACATATCCGGGATATATACAACATTTAAATCGGCACGATTACAGGCTAACATTCCATTATAAGAATCTTCAAATACAAGTATTTTATGTCTATCCATGTTCGATAATTCAATCGCTTTTAGATAAACATCTGGATAAGGTTTTGTTCTCTCAACTTGATCACCATAGACAATAAACTGGAAACGATCATGAAGGTCAAAATGTTTTAAGATTCGTTCTGCCTTATATCGAAACGTTGAAGTAACACAAGCATAAGGGATATGATGATCATCCAACCATTGCATAAACTCTAAGGCATAGTGT
>RRZT011853570.1_pt1 | contig 26613 bp, 27 predicted proteins | sample 2165551 | NCBI WGS metagenome assembly RRZT01 (sample SAMN10456910, study PRJNA506462) | wastewater metagenome | biome: wastewater; feature: sludge; material: wastewater sludge; isolation source: wastewater sludge with Escherichia coli K12::gfp cells carrying plasmid... | place: USA: Moscow, Idaho... | reverse complement strand
TTTATTACTTCATTTTCTCATGCAAAAGAATTAAAAAAAATTAAATTACAACTATCTTGGTTTAATCAGTTTCAATTTGCTGGTTACTATATGGCAAAAGAAAAAGGCTTTTATGAAGAAGCTGGATTTGATGTAGAAATAATTCCTTTTAATTTTGATATAGATATTCCAAAAGAGGTAAGTGATGGGGAAATTGATTTTGCTATTGGAAGAGAAACATTAATTTTAGAAAAAGCAAGAGGTAGAAATGTTGTTGCCTTATATGCACTTTTTCAAGCTACACCACTTATCTTAATTTCAACAAAAGATTCAAAAATAAATTCAATAAAAGATTTTGAAAATAAAAGAGTCATGACTACTTTAGATGATTCAAGTGAAGTTTCTTTAAGAGCTATGATAATTTCAAATAATGTAAATCTTAGCACTTTAACTTTTCAAGACCATACTCATAATATAAATGATTTAATAGATAAAAAAACAGACGTTATTTCAGCTTATACATCTAAATCACCATATTTTTTAGAAAAAGAAGGCATAGAATATAATGTTTTTGCACCAAAAGATTATGGTTTTGATATGTATAGTGATTTTTTATATACAAATGAGAATTTGGTAAATAATGATTTAGATACTGTATTATTATTTAAAGCTGCTTCTTTAAAGGGTTGGGAATATGCTTATTCAAATATTGAAGAGAGTGCAGAACTAATACATAAAAAATACAATACTCAAAATTTATCAAAAAATGAACTTATTTTTGAAGGAAGAGAATTAAGAAAGTTATCTTATTTTAACACAGTAAATTTAGGAGAAATAAAAGAGGACAAATTACAAAGAATAAGTGATATATACAATTTAATGGGTTTATTAAAAGGTCCTGTAGATTTAAAAAAGTTCATTTTTAATTTAAATTATATAAGAAGTTTAACTCTTACTCAAGAAGAAAAAGATTACTTAGAAAAAAAAGATTCTATAACAATGTGTGTTGTTCCTAATTATATGCCATACAGCGATATAAAAGGTGATAAGTTTGTTGGTTTTATAGCTGATTATATGTCTATAATAGAAAATAGAATAAAAAAACCAATTACTTTAGTTCCAACTTCAACTTGGACACAATCTTTAGATTTTGCAATAAATAAAAAATGTGACATTCTAACTGGTGCTTCTTGGTCAGAAAATAGAGAGAAATATTTTAAATTTACAAAACCTTATTTAAATGTTCCTGTTGTTCTTTTAACACGAAGTAATGTTCCTTTGATAAATAATTTAGATTTAATAGGTAAGAAAAAAATTGCAGTTGTTGAAAATTATGTAATATATGAAGAGTTAAAGAAAAAATATAAAAATATAGAGTTTGTTACTGTAAAAGATTCTGATGAAGGTATAAGTAAAGTTTTAAATGGTGAGATTTTTGGATTTATAGATACTTTATCTACAAATTGGTACAAAATTCAAACAGAATATTTAGAAAAAATCTCGATTAATACGAAATTAGATTTAAATATGGATTTTTGTATAGCTGTAAATAATGAAGAAAAAATTTTATACGATATTTTTCAAAAAGCTGTTGTGAGTATGGATGATATTGTAAAAAATGAAATATTAAACAAATGGATATTCACTGAATATGAAAAGGGGTTTAACTATTATGTTTTTGTTCAAGTATTTATTGGAATATTATTAGTTTTTATTGCTATTTTATATAGACAAAAGTTATTAAAAAAAGTAAATACTTCTTTAAAAAATCTTGTTGATGAAAAAACAAAAGAGCTAAAAGATATAAATAATGAATTAGAAGACAGAATAAAAAAAGAGATTGAAGAGAATTTAAAAAAAGATAGACTCCTTTCTCAACAACAAAAAATGGTTTCTATGGGACAAATGATAGAAAACATTGCTCATCAATGGAGACAGCCTTTATCTTTGATTACAACAAGTGCAAGTGGAATAAAAATCAAAAAAGAGTTAGATGTTTTAGATGATAAATATTTATATGATACTTTAGATTTTATATTAAATACATCTGCGTATTTATCAGATACGATAGATGATTTTAGATACTTTTTTAAACCACAAAAAGATAAAGAGATTTTTTATTTAAAAAATTGTTGTAAAAGAACAATTGATTTAATAAAACCTAATTTAATAGAAAATAATATAACTATTATTGAAAATATAGAAGATTTAAAAATAAATGGTTATGAATCAGAGTTAATTCAAGTTCTAATAAATATTTTAAATAATGCAAAAGATGCGCTTTTATTAACAAAAGATGATAGATTTATTTTCATTGATGTTATAAAAGATAATAAAAAAGCACTTATTAAAATTAAGGACAATGCAGGTGGAATAGATGCAAATATTATTGCAAAAGTATTTGAACCATATTTTACAACTAAACATAAACATTTTGGAACTGGAATAGGTCTTTACATGTGTCAAGAAATTATAAGTAAACATATGGATGGAGAAATTGATATTTCAAATGTAAAATTTGATTATAAAGATAAACAATATGATGGAACTTTAGTAGAAATCACTTTAAATGTTGAAGAGTGATTTTGATATAATCATATATATTTTAAAGTATTATATTAGGAATTTTTTTGAATTGGTTAGATATAGATAAAAATCATACTTGGCATCCTTATAATTCACTTCCATCAAAAACAAAAATTCTTCCAGTTAAAAGTACAAATAAAACTTCTATTTTTTTAGAAGATGGTACACAACTAATTGATGGAATGAGTTCTTGGTGGAGTGCAATTCATGGATATAATAATCCTGTTTTAAATGAAGCATTAAAAAAACAAGTTGATATTATGCCTCATATTATGTTTGGTGGATTAGCTCATGAGCAAGCTGCTATTTTAACTAAAAAATTGGTTGAACTAACTGGTTTAAATTCTGTTTTTTTATGTGATAGTGGTTCTGTATCAGTTGAAGTTGCCCTTAAAACAGCAATTTTATATCAAAAAGCAAAAGGTTTAAATAAATATAAAATTTTAGCTTTAGAACACTCTTATCATGGTGATACTTTAGGAGCGATGAGTGTTTGTGACCCACAAAATTCAATGCATTCTATTTATGGTTCTTATTTAAGTCAAAATATTTTTGTAAAAGCACCAGCTTTAGGCTTTGATAGTGATTTTTCTTTAGCAATTGAAGATTTAGAAAAAACTTTAGAAAAGCATCATAATGAAATTGCTGCTTTTATTCTTGAACCTGTTGTTCAAGGTGCTGGCGGAATGAGAATATATAATCCAAAATATCTTGAAATTGCAAAAAAACTTTGTGAAAAATATGATATTTTATTTATTTTTGATGAAATTGCAACAGGATTTGGTCATACTGGACGAATGTTTGCATACGAATGGACAAATATAAAACCTGATATTATAACTCTTGGAAAAGGTTTAACAGGTGGTTATATGACTATGGCAGCAATGATTACTTCAAAAGATATTAGTGATACTATCTCAAATAGTGAAATTGGTGTTTTAATGCATGGTCAGACATTTATGGCAAATCCTTTGGCATGTAGTGTTGCAAATGCAAGTATCGATTTACTTTTAAATTTTCCTTGGAATGAAAGAGTAAAAAAAATTGAAGAAGTTTTTTCTAAAGAGTTAGAGCAATTGAAAAATCACTCTTTAGTAAAAGATGTAAGAAATATTGGAGCAATTGGAGTAATTGAATTAAAAGAAGAGGGGTATTCTCAGCAAATACAAGATTATTGTGTAGAAAATGGAGTATGGATAAGACCATTTGGAAAACTTGTTTATTCGATAGTTGCTTATATAATAGAAGAAAAAGATTTAGTAAAAATAGCTAAAACAATGGTTGAAGCCATAAACTCTATAAAGAAAAAATAGATGAAAAAAAGTAATTTAAAAAAACTGATTTCAAATTTACCAAAATATCCAAATGTTTTAGGAAGAAATAGATTTTTTAATAGTGCAGTTTTGATTCCAATTATAAAAATAGATGGTGTTTATCATTTACTTTTTCAAAAAAGGGCAGCTCATATAAGGCAAGGTGGAGATATATGTTTTCCTGGTGGTGGTTTTGAGTCAAAATTTGATAAAAACTTTCAAGATACAGCATTAAGAGAGACTTTTGAAGAGTTGGGAATTGTAAAAAAAGATATAAAAATTTTAGGGCAACTTGATACTTATGTTACTCCAATTGGTGCAGTCATTGAATCTTTTGTTGCAAAAGTTAAGAAAAAAGCTTATAAAAATATGAAAATTGACTACAACGAAGTTGAAAAAACAATAGTTATTCCAATCTCTTTTTTTAAGAAAAATGAACCAAAAGAGTACACTTTATCAAATAAAATTTTACCTTATGAAATAGATGAATATGGAAATAAAGAAGTTCTTTTCCCTGTTGAAGAGTTAGGAATACCAGAAGCATATAAAGAACCTTGGGGAAATAAAAAACATAAAATCTGGGTTTATGAGTATGAGGGTGAAGTAATTTGGGGAATTACTTCTGTTTTAATAAAAGAGTTTATAGAAAAGTATTAAATCGTTAATACTGCAAAACTTTCATCTTTTAAAGCTTTTGTTAAAAACTCTCCTGTGTGAGTGATTTCAATATTTAGTTTTTTTAAAGTTGAAGTCGCTTCATAATCTTCAACACAAACTACACAAGCACTCATTTTAACACCCGTTTCTTGTATTTTTTTTAGTTGTTTTCTTACTTTTTTACTTTTTTTTACAAGTTTTATTGATGGTCCCCAAAGCATCAAATGTGCTGTTTTCCAATACTCTCTTTCTAAAATTACACTTCCATATAAAAGTGGAAATTTATTTGCAACTTCTTTATCTCCATTTGTCCAAACTATAAGTAGATTTTCTTTCATTTAAAAAGCCTTTGGTTATAATTTTTTAAGATTATATAATAAAATTTTCAAGAGAGTATAAAATGAATAAAATATTACTAAATGATAAAGAGATGATACCATCAAAAGTTGTATGTATTGGACGAAACTATGTTGATCATATAAAAGAATTAAACAATGAAATACCAGAAAATATGGTTTTTTTTATAAAACCAAATTCAGCAATTTCACAAAAACTAATCTTCCCACAAAATCAAACTTCTTGCCATTATGAAGCTGAAATTTCTTTTTTAATCAAAGAAGATAAAATAGTTGCAGTTGGTTTTGGTCTTGATTTAACTTTAAGAGAAATTCAAAGTAAATTAAAAGAAAAAGGTCTTCCTTGGGAAAGAGCAAAGGCTTTTGATAATTCAGCAGTTTTTTCTAAATTTGTAGAGTTTAAACAAGATATTTCGAAACTTGAAATAGAACTTTTTATAAATAATGAATTAAAACAAAAAGGTGATTATTCATTGATGATAAATAAACCAGACGAAATTATAAAAGAAGCTAAAACATTTTTGAGTTTTGAAGATGGAGATATTTTGATGAGTGGAACTCCAAAAGGAGTAGGTGAGTTTAAAAAAGGTGATATTTTTGTAGGTAAAATTTTATATGATAAAAAAGTGATTATTGAAGAAAAATTTGAAGTTTTATAAAAGGATTTTAGATGAAATACAATGAACTAACGCAAAATGAAAAGTATGTAATAGAACAAAAAGGAACAGAATATCCTTTTAGTGGAATTTATAATGATTTTTATGAAAAAGGAACTTATATTTGCAAAAAATGTAATGCTCCTTTGTACAAAAGTGATGACAAATTTAAATCAGGTTGTGGTTGGCCAAGTTTTGATGATGAAATTGAAGGTGCAATCAAAAAAGTTGTAGATAAAGATGGAAGAAGAATAGAGATTTTATGTGCAAAATGTGGTGCTCATTTGGGACATGTTTTTGAAGGTGAAGGTTTTACACAAAAAAATACAAGACATTGTGTAAACTCAATATCTTTAAATTTTATAAAGGAATAAATTGTTTAATGGAGAATATTTATATAATAGGTGATGTTCATGGTTGTTATAAAAGTTTAATAGCTTTGATAGATAAATTACCAAATAAGGAAAAATCAAAAATATGTTTTGTTGGAGATTTAGTTGATAGAGGAATGTATTCTTATGAAGTTGTTAAATTTGTAATGGAAAATAACTATGATTGTGTTTTAGGAAATCATGAACAGATGTTTTTAGAATCTATTCCTATGATTCGAAATAAAACAAGTGATGATTTATTTGAACATTGGTTGTATAAAGCTGGAGGTAAACAGACTATTAAATCTTATCCTTCACAAGATGAGATGAATAAACATATAAAATTTATAAAAACTCTACCTTTATACAAAGAATATAAAGATTATAAAACAAAAGATGGCAGATACTTAGTAGTTTCGCACTCAGCAGTTGGAAAAGCTTGGGAGTTTAGAGAAAGCGAAGATGAAATAGATATTGACCTTTTTGAAGGACAAGTTCTATGGAGTAGGAAAAAATATTTTGATAATAAAGAGATATTTAATGTATTTGGTCATGAGGTATTTGACGAACCACAAATCAATGATTATAGTTGTGCAATAGATTTAGGTTGTTGTTATTCTAAAGAAAAATTATTAAATCCAAGACTTTGTGCTTTAGAATTTCCAACAATGAAGATGTTTACACAAAATAAATTAGAATAATATAAGTTTTAATAATAAAATAAAAACTATTTTTTTAGTTATTTTTTACTTAAATAAAGGTATATTTTGATTTTTATTTTCAAAAATGGACTTATTTATGAAGCATGACTATGATAGAACAGTTACAAGACTTATCACAATACTTTCAAAATTTTCTTCTAATGAAGTAGTAAATCCAAAAGATTTAGCTCAAGAGTTTAATGTAAGTGTTAGAACTATACAAAAAGACTTAAAAGATAAGTTGATGCCAAATTTCCCCATTTATATGTATAAAAAAGGTGAATATAGATTGACGGAAGGTGCAAGTATTACAAAATCGTATCTTACAAATGATGAGATGATTATTTTATCTTTAGCTCTTTCAAAATTTAAAGATGTAAGTGATTTTGATAAAACAACAGATAAATTGCTAAAAAAACTTTTAAGACCAAATTTAAGTAATCCTTATTTTATAAAATATGAAGATGTTGAAGATTTAGATATTGATTCACATTTAATTCAAACGATAGAAGATGCAATAGAATATTCAAATATCATAGAAATAACTACTACAATAAAAACAAAAATAGTTGAAGCTTATAAAGTAACAAATTATGGTGGAATTTGGTATTTATTTGCAAGGGATATTCAAGATAGAAAAATTAAAACTTTTATGATTTCAAAGATTAAATCTGTAAATATAACTCCGCAAAAACACGATTTTTCAAAAAGTAGTATTGAACAAATACTTCAAAAAACCCACTCTCCTTATTATCAAGATGGAAATTCTTATGATGTTAAAGTAAAAGTTTATAAAGAAATAGCACATTTTTTTAAACAAAAAGATTTTTTACAATCTCAAGAAATTGAACAAGAGTTAGATGATGGAAGTTTGATAATAAACTTTGAAATAAGTCATGATGAAGATATTGATAATATTATAAAATCTTGGCTTCCTCATATAGAAATACTAGAACCTTTGAGATTTAAAGAAAAATTGAAAAATGAACTAAAAGAGTATTTAGAAAAAATAAGTTAAATCTTTAGCGAATTTATGTATTCGTATAAAAAATATAAAATATCGAAAAAAAGGGATAAATTAAAATGAAATCTATACTAGGATTATTTTCAAAAATAGCAAAAGGAAATCAAGGCGAAGCTTTAGTTCTATGTGGGTTTTTTGCAGTTATTGCTGGTTTTTTTGCTTAGAATTTACATTTAAAAAGGAGTAGATATTGGAAAATAAAAGAGTTTTTTTACTTGGTGGAAAAGATTTGGAGATGAATGAAATTGAAAAAATACTTTCTTCAAGAAATGAAAAATTTGAAAATAAAAATCTATTTTGGGGTGCAAAACTTAGTTTTTATAAAGAAGAACTTGAAAAATATAAAAATGATGAGAGTATCACTATATATGGTATAGAGTTAGAAAAAGATATTGAAATATTAAACGATTATATTGAAATTGATCATCACGGAAAAAATGATGATAAACCATCTTCATTAGAACAAATTGCAGAAATATTAAATATTGATTTAACAAAAGAACAAAAACTAATAGCTGCAAATGATAGTAGATATATATGTGGTATGAAAAATCTTTGTGCAACACAAGACAAAATAGAAAATATTAGGAAACTAGATAGAAAAATCCAAGGAGTCACGCAAGAAGATGAAGAGTTGGCAAAAGAGTCTATAAATTCTAGTCAAGATAGATATATCTACTCTAAAACTTCATATTTTAGTGCTATAAGTGATGAGGTATATTTTAAATTTCCAAATTATGTTATTTACAATGATGATAAAATACTATTTTATGGATATAAAAAACAAAATATTTTAGATTTTTTGAAAGAACAAAAAAATATAAGTGAAAAAGATTTTTACTATGGTGGTGGAGAGTTTGGTTTTGTAGGAATAAAAGAAAAAGTATTATCAAAACAAGAGATTGAAACTTTGATAGAAGAATTTAAAAAATTTGAAAATAAAGAAGATATTTATAGTTATCACACTTTTATGCTCCCTTTTATCTTTGAAGGAGATTTTGAAAATAAAGAAGATAATTGGGAATATAAAGCTTTTAAAATAGAAGAGCAAAAAAATTATAATGAATTTGTATATTTTTATAAACATGTACAAGATGCTATTTATAATAAAGAAGAAAATGAAAATAAAACAAGTATATCAAATTATTATGAATATAAAGAGAAAAAAGGGACTTACACTATTTGTTGTAAAAAAGGAAAATTTGAACTAGAACTAGATGGCTTAAGCATGAGAATATTCAATACAGATGTTGCTATTTTGACTTTCAATCTAAAAAATACAAGATACTCTGATTTAGATTCAGTTTTAGCTATAAATGACTTTGGAAGAAGAATCTATCCTCAATTTTTAGGAAAAAATTTTACTTGTGATACAAAAAATACAATTTTATCAAATTGTATAACTTTGACTTTAAATGGTGAAGAAATCAAAGAAGATTTTACAAGATTTGATAATATTAACAATTTAAAAGACACAGAAAAGTTAAATTTATTACCTAATTTTATAGAGAAATTAATTGAAAATAATTTCTTAAAAGATAAAGATGGCAAAACAACAATTCGTCCTATAATTGATGATAGAATGTTTGTAATATCTTGGTATGGAGATGATGAATTCTCTAAAAAATTAAACTCAGAACAATATAAAACGAATTCAAATTGGTATGAATATATTTTTGTTGATGGAGATGGTATTACTATACATAACAAAAAAATGCAAGAAAATTTGGTTACAGCCTCTACCTATGATAGATGGATGGATAATCCATATGGTTGTACGCTTTATGGTATGAGTAGATACTCTTTTGTATCTATTACAAATAGCAGTGATTTTGCAAAAAATATACTTCTTCATCATATGCAAAGTATCTATTTTCAGATGTTCTCTCTACTTTTAGCATATAGAGCAAGTATTATAAAGTTTTCAGATGATATTCAAAATATTACACAAAAAACCGAAAAAGATTTAGTAAAAGAATCTGATGAACTTTACGAGAGATATTTGAAATTTTTAAATAAACTATATTTCAAAGAAATCACAGCACAAGACCAAGGAATAGAGCTATATAACCAAGCTATGAAAGTTATGGATATAGAAAAATATATGAATGACTTAAATCATGAGATAAATCAACTTCACTCATATGTGAGTATGAAAGAAGAAAAAATTAGAAATGAAAAATTGGATTTTATTAGTAAAATAGGGGCTGTTTTACTTCCTCCATCTCTTCTTGCAGGTATTTTTGGGATGAATGTTTTAACATTTGATGAAACTTTATGGAATGAGACTTTAGCAATATTGTTAATAGTTCTAAGTGGATTTATAGGATATTCATTTATTGATGGTAATAAAGAAACTGATAAAACCAATAATCCAGTATATAAAATAGTAAGTACTATAAGTAAATTTAAAATGCAGATTTGTTGTGTTTTTATATCTATATTAATTGTTTTTGCAATATTTTCAGATAAGAAAGATGATGAAGAAATAAAGATAAAAAATCAACCAATAGAAGTAATCATATCAGATAAAAAGGAGAAAAATGAGTAATTATAAAGTCGAGTTTACACTCAAACAACACACCCCGATAATTCATTTTCAAAGTGATCAAATGGGAGCAACACTAAGAGCAACAGAGTTAAAACCTAAGTTTGATAGGTTTTTAAAAAAATATGCTTTCAACGATACTTTTGAGACATATAAAACTTTTTTAATTGGATATGATAAAAATAAGAATCAAACTGAAAAAGATTTTGAAGGGAAAGAAGCTTTTGATTATAAAATAACCATAATTGCAAATAATGAAAAGTTTCAATCTATTACAAAAAAAGCAAAAAAATTTGATAAGAATATAAATGAAGATAAAATAGTAGAAGAAGGATTTCCGACTTTTTTTGCTACGATGGGTAAAGAATGGAAAAATGCACCAAAATATTTTGTCTATTGTGATTATTTGAAAATAAATATAATTTCATTTGATAGTAGATTTATAGAAATTATTAAAAATGCATTTAAGGAATTTATTTTTAATACAAATTTTGGGACTAGACAAAGTAAAGGATTTGGTTCTTTTTCTGTTGATAAAATTAATAATAAAAATAGTAACTATAGTAGTGAAAAACTTTTTTTTGATATTAACCTTAATCAAATTGATAAGCAAATATTCAATTTTGTAAAGTATTTAGAAAATCCTGATATATATTATCAAGAACAAAAGAAATTATTTGAAGCAATAGATATATTTTATAAAACTATTAGAAGTGGAATAAATATAAAAAATAAATTCTATTTTAAATCTTTGCTTTTTATGTATGCAAAATCTAAAGGTATAACTTGGGATAAAAAACTTTTAAAAAATGCTTTTATTTCAAAAAATGATATTAATAAGCAAATAGAAGAACATCGACCACACTATGAAGACCCTCTTCTATTTCAATCTAATAAAAGCTTTTTAATTAGAGATTTACTCGGGTTATCAACCACTCAAGAATGGTTATCTTATAAGTTAAGAGTTAGGCATCCAAAAGAAAAAGGAATAGATGAACTTAATGGAATAAAAATTAAAGAAAATAATATAAAAAGATTTAAATCTCCCATAACTATAAAACCTATAAAAATAGAAAATAGTCATTTTAGAATTTATATTATTTTAAATGATATTAATGAAAATATTTTTAAAGAAAAAATAACTATATTGAACACAAAATTTGGTAAAGAAAAAAAAGAAATAATTCATGATAAATTAGAAAATTTGCAATTTTGGTCAGATTTCAATTTATTTGACTTTTTTAAATATATTAATGAACAAATAAATATTTCATCTCATGTCGATGAAAAATTTAAAAAGCATCCATATTATAAATTTATAATAGATATATATTCTAATTTAAAAGGAAATAGATGAATTACATAGCACTAACAATAGGACCGATATACGATACTATTTTTGATACATTAAATGGGGAGAATAAAACAAAAAAATTAAAAACTGGAAGTTATTATTTTTCCTTTTTTATGAAAACTCTTTTAAAAAATATAAAAGATGATTTTGATATTTTAGTTCCTTATGTTGATGGCGAAGCACTTACAAAAGAGTACAAAAGTATGGGATTATTTCATGATAGATTTATTGCTCAAAGTGAAAAATCAGAAAAAGATATAAGAGATATTTTTAAACAAAAAGAAGATATGACTTTTAAAGAGTTAGCAAAATATATTCAAGATGAAAGTATATTTGGCGAACTGAAAAAAAATATGACAAATCATCTTTTAGTTGCTTCAAGTGAAAATCTAAAAAAGATTGATGAAAATATTATTTTTGCTATAAATAAGATTTTAGATTCAAAAGAACTTCAAAGAGAGTTTTCTTTGATACCAGAAACTAATTGGATAAAAAAATATCAAGAAAATGAACTTAAAAAAAGTAGTGTAAAAACTATAGAAGATTTATCAAGCAAATTAGGTTTTGATTATTATGCAGTTATTACAGCTGATGGAGATAAAATTGGTGCAAAAATTAAAACCGAAGCAACACAAAATCCAGAAAATATAAAAAATCTTTCAGAAAAACTATATAACTTTTTTACAAAAGATAGTGATATTTATACCATTACAAATAAAGATTTTAAAGGAGAACTTATCTATGCAGGAGGAGATGATATATTAGCATTCATTCCAGTTAAACAAGAAAACAAAACATTTTTAGATTACATAAAAGTTTTAGATGAGAGATTTAAACAAATTGTTGGAGAAGATGTAAGTCTTAGTTTTGGAATAAATATAGCTTATTATAAGTATCCATTAAGAGATGCAATTAAAAGTGCTTTTGATTTACTTTATGAGTCAAAATCAGATTCAAAAATAAAAAATCGTGTTAGTATAAAGATTACAAAGCACTCTGGACAATGGTTTAAATCTACACTATGTTTAAATGAAGAAAGATATAGTTTATATAAAAAATTGACAGATAATATACTTGAAAACAATATTACATTACCACACTCTTTACATCATACATTAAAAAGATATGAAGAAGCCATATTATCAACTTATAAGCAAGATAATAGCTCTTCTATAAAACCATTATTTGATACAGTTTTTAATGATTCAAAAGGAAGTGATAAATCAGGTATAGAGTTTGTACAAAAATATTTAGATGTTGTTAGCCCACAAAAGAATAAAGATTTTGATACTATTTTTTCAGAACTAAGTATTATTAAATTTTTAAGAGAGGATAGAAAATGAAATATTTACTTACATTTAAACCATTAAAAAATTTCTTTTTTGGAAATGAACGAACTTTCAAAGATGATTATTTAGCAAAATCTGAATATTTTCCACAAAATACTCAACTTTTAGGAGCAATTAGGTTATTTATTGCAGAACAAAATAAGTTAATGCATATTCATAAAAATGGAAAATATTCAAATGAACCAGAGAAATTAAAACTTCTAATAGGTACTGCAAGTAGCAAAGATTTTGAAAAGAATGATAATTTAGGAATGATAAGAAATTTATCTCAAATGTTTCTTGTAAGCCAAGATTTAAATGATGCTTATTTTCCTACACCATTTGATATTGAAATAAATGATAAGAAAGTAAGATATTATGAATTAGCAAATTTTGAAGATGATTATTTTTTAAAAGATTATGATGTAAAAAATAGTTCCTCTCAAAAACTAGGAAATAATAACTTTTGGCAAAAATATATAAATAATCAAAAACTTTCTATTGAAGATTTAGAAGATTTTGATTTTGATGAAGAAACAAAAAAGGGAGTTTTTATAAAACATAGACAAGTTGGTATAGAGCTTGAAAATAAAAGAGTAGTAGATGAAAAGTTTTATTCAAAAATAGACTATCAACTAAATGATGAATTTCTATTTGCTTCTATTATAGAATTAGATGAAAAGATTATTGATAATGGAATTATTCAAATAGGAGCAGAGAGTTCTTTATTTGAACTTAAAGTTTTACCACTAGAAGATACAAAACTAAATACTCATCTTATCATTTCATCTTTATTTAAAAATCATGAAATACAAGATAAATTGGTACTTATAAGTGATGCTATGCTTGAAAATACATCAGATTTTAAAGCAAGTTTTACCATAGTTCCTTTTTATAAAAGTTTTGCGATGTTAAATAACGACTATGATAAATACAAAGGTAGAGTCTATCAAAAAAGAGTTGCTCCAGTAGGTACAGTTTCTTATCAAAATAAAAATATACCAAAAGAGCCAAAAGGTGCCTATGCGAAAATGGGCTACAACCAATATATAACAATAAAATATTAAGGAGAAAAAATGTATAAAAATGAAGCTTATATAATAAAAACAAAAACAAACCTACACGTAGGAAGTGGCGATACAAACTTTGGAATAGTTGATAAACAAGTACAAAGAGATAGTATTACAAATCTACCAGTTATAAATGCTAGTAGCTTAAAAGGTGCTATAAAAGACCATTTTGCAGATTTATTAGCACAAACAAATGATTTACCAATAGATAGTGACTTTGTAAAACCATTTGTATTTAGAACTATTTTTGGAGATGAACAAAAAGAATTAGATAGTGATGACACTAAAACATACAATAAACTTCCAAAACAGGGATTGGTAAAGTTTATTGATGCAAAACTTCTATTTTTGCCATTAAGAAGTAATAAAAAACCATATTTTCATGTAACTTCAATAGAAACTTTAAAAAATGCAAAAGATTTTTTAAATAATTTTGCTATTAAATTAGACTTAGATGAATTAAATGCCAAAAATAAAAGTGTAGTAATATCAAACGAAAATGCAATTATTGAAGATGTGGAATGCTCTTCTTACAATGAAAATAAGTTTGAAAAAATAAAAAAACTTTTTGGTATAGAAAATTTAGCAATCTTTAATGATGAAGATTTCAATGAAGCAGTTTCAAATCTTCCAGTTATTGCAAGAAATAAATTAGACAATGGTAAAAGTGAGAATCTTTGGTATGAAGAAGTTTTACCTAGAGAATCTATTTTATATACAGTATTTTGTTATTACGATAATCTTGATGATAGTTCATCAGACTCAAAAGGTAAAACAGATAAAAAGAAATTTGAAATGGCATATAAACTTTTTAAAGAAAAACTTTTAAAAGATAATATACAAATTGGAGCAAATGCAAGTATTGGTTATGGTATTACAAAATTTTCAAAAATAGGAGATTGTAATGAATAATAAAAATATAGAAAAACTAATTCCAAAAGCTATTAGTTTACTCCAAAGTTTTCCAAAAGAAAAAATTTATCAAGGTTATTTAGCTTCTTTCGGTCCAACTGTAATAACAAGTGGTATTTTACAAGCAGTAGCTTTTTATAGTGGTGATGATAAAAAGAAAAAAGTGATTAAACTTATGTTTGATCTTATACAAGATGATTTAAAAACACATAAATCAAGTCTTTTAGATACTTTAAATGAAAATGAAAACTATAAAAATTATGTTATTAAAAATAAAATTTTAGAAGCAAGTGTAGCTTGTAAATTAGCTATTAGAACTTTTGAATTAAAGGATTAAAATGTCTTTTTTTTATTTAAATAAAATAGATTCTTCCATATCAAAAGAAGCTTTAGAAAAAGAATTTAATAAATTTGGAAAATTAAAGTTTATTGGAAATATGAAAGAAGATAATAGAAATCAAGGATTTCTATCTACTGTTGCTGATTTTAAAAATTTAGAAGATGAGGAAAGTTTATTAAATTTTTGTAAAAATAAAAGAATTTTGGCAATAAAACGAAAAGAAGATGTAAATAAACAAAATTCTTCTACACCAAAATATATTGAAAAAAAAGAGTTTAAGCAAGAAAAAACAAATAATTCTTCAGATATCCACAACCCATCTTTCCATTTTTATAAAGATACAAATTATGGAAAAGAAATAGAAAATTTTACTTTTAAAAACTCTTGTAGTTATTTTGAAATACCAAATACTCAAACATTTAAACTAACTACAATCTATCCTGGACTTTTAGTAGGAAGTGGTTATAACCATCCAAAATTAAAAGACAATAAAGATGATTTTCAATTAGGTTTTTTCTTTGATCATACAACAGGACTTCCAATCATAAGTGGAAGTAGTATAAAAGGACTTTTAAGAAGTGTTTGCGAAAAAAATGATTTTATGCAAGATGTTTATAAAAAACAAATTCCGCTTGAGATATTTGAAGATGGAAAAACTATCTTTTATGATGCCTATATTGTTTCAACAAATAATGAAAATAAAGGAAAAATATTTGGAAGTGATTATATTACAAATCACTATTCAAATGAAGAAAATGGAATGTTCAAAGAACCAAATCCAATAAAATTTTTAAAAATTTTATCTGGAGTTACTTTTAAATTTCAGTTTAAATGTGATGAAAAGTATTTAGAACTTTTCAAACAAATAATCCTAGATTTTGGTCTTGGTGCAAAAACAAATGTAGGTTATGGAAAATTTAAATAAATAGAGGCTAAAAGTTAAACTATGTTCACCCAAGATATAAAGCATATTTTTACAACTTCCAACATTAGTTTAGCATTTGATGAAATCTCATCAAATGCTAAAGGTTTGGATAACATATCTTATATAGAGTTTAAGCAAAACTTTACATCTCAAGCAAAAGAGTTAATAGAAGCTATTTTAAAAGGTACATATTCACCAGAACCTTTAAAAAAAATAGAGATTCAAAAAGAGGACTCTTTAGAGAAAAGACCAATAGCCCTAAGTTCTATAAAAGATAAGCTAGTTCAAAGAGTTTTATACAAAGCTTTAAATGACTATTTCGATGAAACATTTTCAAACAAATCATATGCGTATAGAAAAGATAAATCAACCCTAAATGCTATAAATAGGGTAGGGCAGTTTATCCAAGAACAAAATAACTTTATACTAAAAACAGATATAGATAACTTTTTTGAGTCTATAAATCACGATAAATTACTTACGATTTTGGATAAACATATCCAAGACAAAAGTATCATCAGGCTTATATCTTTGTTTTTGCAAATAGGAAGTTTCAAAGAGTTTGATTATTTTGAACATGAAGATGGTGTTCATCAAGGAGATATTTTATCTCCACTTTTATCAAATATCTATCTTGATTTGATGGATAAATGGCTAGAAAAATATGATATTTCTTTTGTAAGATATGCAGATGATTTTGTAGTTTTTTCAAAAAAAGAAGATGAACTAAAAACCATAAAAGAAAATTTAGAAAAGTTTTTAGAATCTCTTGATTTAAAACTTGGAATTGATAAAACATATTTTACAACTATTCAAAAAGGTTTTTCATTTTTAGGAGTATATTTTGAAGGGAAAAATAGAATAGTAGAAAATGAAAGATTTCAAAAATCTCTCTCAACACTACATAAAATAAGCAAAAAGAACTACTCTTTTATGCAATACACGCATAAACTAAACTCATATTTAGAAGCTATAAAAAACTATTATCTAAAAATAATTGAAAAAAACTCAACACAATTTGCACTATTGCAACAACATTTAGTAGAGTCAATATCTCAAAAAGTATATTTTTCAAAATCAAGCAAAGAGATAAAAACAAAAAAAGAGTTCAAAATAGTTTTATCAAAAATAAAATTTGATATTGTATTTGAGTTAGAAGAAATAGAAGATAAAATCGAGTTAATCATCGCAAAAGCTTATGAACACTATTTATCAAACAAATCATACAAAGATACTAAAACAAAAATAGATAAGAAAAAAAATATCTATGCGAAAAAATTTGCAAATGACTCAACACTTCATATAAACTCTTTTGGTTTAACTTTAGGTATAAGTAAAAATAAATTTGTAGTAAAAGAGTATGGAAAAGTAAAACAAACTTATCCATTTGATAAAATATCAAGAATTATTTTAGAAGGAAAAGGTATATCTATATCAACAGATATTATCAAAAAAGCAGTTGAAAATAATATCACAATAGATTTTTTAAATAAAGACGCTATCTCTTATGCTTCACTCATAACTTACAAAGCTTCAACTACTCAAAAAATACAAAAACAATCTATGGTTTTAAATACAACTTTACATCTATATCTAGCAAAATCTTTTATAAAAGGTAAAGCAAAAAATCAAATCAATTATTTAAAATACCTAAATAAATACCATAAAATCTTAGATTCAAATATCAAAAAAATGGAACTTACATATAAAAATATCCAAAAAGCTTCAACTACAAATGAAGTTATGGGATATGAAGGTTCAATATCTGTTATGTATTGGGATAGTATAAAATTGATTTTGGAAGTTCCATTTGAAGCTAGAGTTACTTTTGGTGCAAAAGATATAGTAAATAGTTCACTAAACTACGCTTATGCGATACTTTATGGAAAAGTACAACACTCACTTGTTTATGCTGGACTTAGCCTAAATATATCATTTTTACATGCACTTGATGAACAAAAACCAACTTTAGTTTACGATATGATAGAAGAGTTTAGAACTTTTGTAGTTGATAGGACAATTTTTTCTATGTTAAATAAAAATGAACCAATCAAACTAGATAAAAATGGATTGTTAAATACAAAATCAAAACAACTTATATCAAAAAATATCAAAGAAAAATTAGGAAGTTATACGATGTGGAAAAAAGAGTCTGTAAAAGTAGAAAATATTATACAAACCCAATGCTATAAATTGAGTAAAGCAATAGATGAACAAAGTGAAACTTATAAACCATTTATAGGAAAATTTTGATGAATTTTATAATAACTTATGATGTTCAAAATGATAAACGAAGAAAAAAAATATCAGATGAACTTGAAGCTTATGGAACTAGAGTAAATTACTCTGTTTTCGAGTGTCAGTTGAATAAAACAAAACTAAAAAAGTTAAAACAAAAATTAGAAGAACTTGTAAATAAAAAAGAGGATAGTTTAAGATGTTATCATATTTGTCAAAGCTGTATTCCAAAGTCATTTGAAATATGTAATAAAGCCGATATTTTTGAGCCTTTAGAACTATTTATATAAAGTTTTATCTATAAAAAAGGTTTGCGAACTTTTTTTGCCCATTTTAGACAAGTTTTGTTAAAATTTGATTTTTAAAATTGGAAAATATATGATTTTGTAAAATGTAAATTTTACATTTGCGAACTTTTAGTTTTTTTTAAGTTTATAAAGCCTATAAAATGGCTTCTTGTAAACTTAAGAAAAGTTAAAAAATAGAAAATCTAGATTTTTTACTTTTTTGATAAATGATTTGCGAACTTTCTTTTCAAAGAAAAGTCCATAAAATCGGGATATTTTAAATCTTATTGTCAAAATGCTGAAGTTGGATTTTGAAAAATATACTATGTTTGCGAACTTTTTTGAAAGCCCTTTAAAATGGAACTTAAGAAAAATTTGATATTATTTCTATCTTTTAAATAGCCATTTTATGGCGGAAAACCTCTCTCCAAGAGAGGTAGTTATTTCGAGACATATACCTCCTCATGAATTGCTTCATAAGCACTAAATGAAAACCTCTCTCCAAGAGAGGTAGTTATTTCGAGACTCCAATAGCAGTAAATTCTTCTATTTTTAAAGATAGAAAACCTCTCTCCAAGAGAGGTAGTTATTTCGAGACCCATCAACACTTAACATATATTTATTTTTCATTCTGAAAACCTCTCTCCAAGAGAGGTAGTTATTTCGAGACTTTAGAAAGAAAAATATCTATTCTCTCTTTTTTAGTGAAAACCTCTCTCCAAGAGAGGTAGTTATTTCGAGACATCACTATAAAATTGTTCCATTGTATCTTTCATTTGAAAACCTCTCTCCAAGAGAGGTAGTTATTTCGAGACAATTTTTCTTACTATTTTAAAACTTAATCTTGACGAAAACCTCTCTCCAAGAGAGGTAGTTATTTCGAGACATCTGCCAACTCAAGTCTTTTCATTTCTATTTGAGAAGAAAACCTCTCTCCAAGAGAGGTAGTTATTTCGAGACACGATTGAAAATGCACTTACACTTGGTCCCAAATGAAAACCTCTCACCAAGAGAGGTTATTTTTGAACAATGACATATTCTTTTTTATTTTATATTTATAAAAAACTTATATATTTGTAGGATTGCTTTTCTTTGTAGCACTTTTGGCTAGTTCAAGAAGAGATGATTATTATGATTAAAAATTTAAAAATAACATTAATATAAAATAAAAAAGGCTAAAATAATAACTTTATTAAAACTTTTTAGGAAAATAAATTATGACTTTAATCTCACTTTTAGGTACTCACGACTCATCTATTTTTCCAATACTTTTTGAGTTTAAAGATAAGATATCAAAACATATTATTATTCATGATGATTCAAAGTATGAAACAAATATGATAAAAAGAGTTTTATCTTCTCAAGAAAAATTCAAAGATTTTTACTCTTTAGATTTTAAAGCTTATTCTATAAAAATAGATGAAGATTCATATGATTCTATTTTACATTGTTATGAAGAGATTTTAAAATTATCAAATAGTGATTATAAAAATATATATTTCAATGCAACAGATGGTTTAGTATCTTCAACTATTATTATCTCAGATAAATTACTCGATAAAGGTGCAAGTTTTATAGCTTATGATATTTATGATAATGGCTACAATATCGTTACAAAAAACTCTATGCAAAAGAAAAAAATTACTCAAAATAAAGATATATATACTCATTTTATACTCAAAGGCTATGATTTATTATCCATGGGAAGTAAAATAGAAGCTTTCAAAAGAAAAAATACAGTTATGCAAATTTGCCAAAACTTAGCAACTTATCAAGAGTTTGCATCTTTGGTACAAAATAAAAAATATGATGAAATAGATGGTTTTTATGATATAAAAAATCTTCTTGAAAAAATAGATAAATTAAATGATACGATGTATATTCAAGGAACTATTTTTGAAGAGTACATATATTGGTTGATAGTGGATAATTTTGATTTTGAACATGTTATGTTCAATGTAAAAGTAGAGTTTGCTCCACTTTTGCAAAATGAATTTGATATTTTGATGATGAAAGATAATCACCTTCATGTAATAGAGTGTAAACTAAGAAAATCTATCGAAGGTGAAAATTATGTATATAAACTAGATTCTGTAATAGATTACTTAGACGATGATGGAAAAGGTATGATTTTGGTAGTTGGTGCAGAAAATAAAAGAGTTACAAACTTTGGAAATGTAAAAACATCTTTCTCTCAAGGTACTAAAGAAAGAGCCAAAAATGCTGAAATTTTGATTCATCACTCAAAAATATTTGATAAAACTCAATTCTTACAAGATATAAAATCACACTTTTTAAGTTAATCTATAAAAAATAACAAATTCTTAAAATTAAAAATTAAGCGAATTTATATCTTCGCTTAACTCTTTTATAATTCCTTTACAAATTTACAAAACAAGAGGAATATAAAATGAAAAAAGTCTTATTATCAAGTTCAAGTTTAGTATTAGCAACATTACTTTTTACAGGTTGTGGTATTAAAACAACAGAATATAATGTTTCAGCAGACAATGTACAAACATTAAGAAATTATCAAGATGTAAAACTTGGTGTTTCAGAATTTACAGCTACAAATAAGGGTGAAAGTAGTGTTATGTGCCGATTGGCTGAAACAGTATCAACTCCAAAAGGTGAACCATTTTCAGAGTATATAAAAGAGGCTTTGATAAGTGAACTAAAAATGGCTGGGAATTATGATACAGCTTCAGATTTAAAAATAAGTGGAAACTTAAATAAAATCTATGGAAGTACAATGTTTGGTAATGCTTACTGGGAAGTAAATGTAACAATAACTTCATCAAATGGTAAATCAATAACAGTAAATACAAAAAGAGATTATCCATCTTCATATTTAGCTTCAACAGCTTGCAATAATATGGGAACATCATTCGCTCCAACAATAAAACAATTAATTAGTGATATTGTAAATCATAAAGATTTTGCAACTCTTTTAAATAAGTAATAAAAAAGGAAATATAAAATGAAAAAAGTATTATTAAGTACAATTGTAGGAAGTTTACTTTTAACATCAGCAAATGCAAATATTGTTGATAGAGGACACTTTGGAATATCTTTAGGAAGTATAAAATTTGAAAATGCTGATGCTGGAGCATCTGTTGGATTTATTTCTAAATTTGAAAAAAATGTATTTGGGGATTTATATTTTGGTTTAGGAACAAATTTAGAGATTTTTGATGCTTCAAATATATCTGATGAAGATTTGGGGATATTAGCTGATATTTATCCAATTATAACTTATGATATAACTAAAAATATATCAATAAATGGAAGTTATGCTTATACAGCAGGATATTTAAGTGGAAATAGGTCAGATAATGGTTTTGATGGAACAACAGCAGGATTTGGAATCGCATATAAATTTTCAAATGGTTTTGAAATAGAAGCAAAATATAAGCATTCACAGTTGGAGTGGACAAATGATATAAAATTTGATACAGATAGAGTAAATCTAGCTTTTAACTTTAGATTTGGTAAATAAAGGAAAATAAAATGGGAATGTGTAAAGGTTGTAAGACTGTATATAGTTCTTTAATAATGAATGATGGATATTGTAGAGATTGTAAACCAGAATTATTTAGTGAAGATGGAGAACCTATAAAAAAAGGAGCTATTGAAAAAGCTTTAAGATTAGAGAAAGAAACGCAAAATTTACAAGAGGAAACAAAAGACAATCAAATATGTGGGATTGTCTCTTGTGTACTTGGTATTTTATCACTTTTTACTGGAGCAATAGGAATAATTTTTGCTATTATAGGTTTAGTTTGTGGAATTTCAAACTCTAAAAATGCCTTTGGGATAATAGGAATAATTGTTTCAAGTATATATTTAGGTTTATTTTTACTTGGAGTTTTAGGTTTTGCTTCAATTTTAGCTTTAAATTAGAAAATAAAAGAGATAATAATTTATTTGAGGAAAGGTATCGATTTTATTGAAGTAAATATCATAAAATCAATACCTAAGTATTTAATAAAGGATGATTTTATGGGGCTTTCAAAAGCATATTTCGCAGCTGGGTGTTTCTGGGGAGTAGAGTATTATTTTCAAAAAGTAGCTGGTGTAAAAGGTGTAATTTCTGGATATATGGGTGGATTTATAGAAAATCCAACTTATGAAATAGTTTGTAGTGGTTTTAGTGGTCATTTAGAAACTATTGAAGTTGAATTTGATGAGACAATTGTAAGTTTTGAAAAATTAGCAAAACTATTTTTTGAAATACATGATTTTACACAAATTAACGGGCAAGGTCCAGATATAGGAAGTCAATATTTATCAGCTATATTTTATAGTGACATTGAACAAAAAACAATAAGTGAAAATTTGATAAAAGAGCTTGAAAATAAGGGCTTTAAAGTTGCTACAACTTTATATGAAAAAGGTATTTTTTATAAAGCAGAAGAGTATCATCAAAATTACTATGAAAGACACAATAAAGTGCCTTATTGTCATAGTTATAGAAAAATATTTTAGTTTTGAGTTCCTAAAATATAATAGATTGGTTTATTAGGCAATCTTTCTAAATTTACATTATATTTACTTGCCCAATGTGAAACTGTGTCATGAAATTCTTCTAAAATTTCTTTAGATTCACTCTCTTCGCATTTTATTTTCAAATAATTTGTAGTATTTGATAGTGCAACATAAGCATTCATTTTTTTAAGATGGTCATTTAAAGACAAAATGTGTTTTGCGAATTTGTCAAAGCCTTGTGTAACTTCTATCATTTTTTGAGCTTGTTTTAAAGAAGCTTCATTTTGTGAATAACCTAGTTGTGACAATATAACTTCAGCAGATACTTCTAATTGCATTTCAATCCTTTATTATATATTTAATATATACTATCAAAAAGTTTTTTAATTACAATTAAAACTAAAATGTAATTCTTCTTATGTATAATATAAGAAAAGAAACAAAAAAAGGGAACGAGATGTCATTTGATAAGTATTATGATAAAGATAGAATAAATAATGCAACTATGAATTTAGATAATTTTATAGATAAATTAAAAGATGAAAATGGAAGTTTTATTAGCGAGTTGCATTCAAAATTTTTATACAGAACACAAGAAGAAGTTTTACGACCATATCAAGTAGAGTTGATAAAACTTCAAAATCATCTTGAAAAAAAGAATGAAAAAATGATTATTTTGATGGAAGGAAGAGATGCTTCAGGAAAAGGTGGAGCAATAAGAAGAATAACTAGATATATGAATGAAAAACATTACCGTGTGGTTGCACTAGGAAAGCCATCTGATGTTCAAAAAACTCAATGGTATTATCAAAGATACGTTGAACAATTTCCAAAAGGTGGAGAGATAGTAATATTTGATAGAAGTTGGTATAACCGTGCAATGGTTGAACCAGTTTTTGGATTTTGTACACAAAAAGAGTATGAAGTATTTATGAAAAGTGTTCCTGGATTTGAAGAAGATTTGATAGACCACGGAATACATTTTTTGAAAATTTATTTATCAGTTACAAAAGATGAACAAGCAAAAAGATTTGCAGAACGTGAAGAAAATCCCCTAAAACAATGGAAACTAAGTGAAATTGATTTACAAATGCAAAGTCGTTGGGATGAATTTACTCAAAAAAAATATGATATGTTAAAATATACAAATACAGAAAAATCTCCTTGGATAATTATAAGAAGCGATAGTAAATTTTTAGCAAGATTAAATTCAATAAAAGTTATTTTGAATTCAGTTGATTACGAAGGTAAAGATGAAAGACTTGATTTTAGTGTAGATAAAGATATTGTTACTACTGCTGAAAAAGAGTTAGAAATTATGGATATGAAAAGAAAAGAGAGTGAATCATAAGGAGTTTAGATGTCTGTATTACTTCAAATGGCAATGTTTCCTACTGATAAAAGTGAAAGTAAAAGTAAAGAAGTTTCTGAAGTTATAAAAATAATCAAAGATAGTGGCATGAATTATCAACTTACTTCAATGGCAACTATTATTGAAACTTCTACTATGAAAGAAGCTTTAGCTTTGGTAGAAAAATGTTATTCAAGATTAGAAGAATTAGGCTGTAGCAGAGTTTATGCAACACTAAATTTTGATATTAGAATAGGGCATGAAAATAGGTTAAAAACAAAAATAGAATCTGTTGAAAAATATATAGGAGAAGTTTCAAAATAGTCTAAAATAGACTTTTTTGAACTCCTATTTCATTTTCTCCTAAAGTTTTTAATTTAAAAGTGTGTCTATGAATATCACTTCTTCCAAACTCTTTTATAGCTTCAATATGTGCTTTTGTTCCATAACCTTTGTGTTTGTGAAAATCATATTTAGGATAAAGTGATGAAATTTCATCCATAAATCTATCTCGACTAACTTTTGCTAAGATTGAAGCAGCACTAACTTGTGCATATTTTGCATCTGCTTTTATCTCTTTTTGTAAAATTTGTATTCCAAAATTTGTATTTCCATCCATCAAAAATGAGTTTGAAAACTCTTTTAAATTTTCTATGATTTCTAAAATAGAGCTTTTTAAACAAAAACTTATACCTTTTTCATCTATTAATTTTGCATCACTAAAAACAATATGGTATTTTGATTTTTCTTTTATTTCATCAAATAGTTTTTCTCTTTTTTTTTCACTTAAAACTTTAGAATCATTCAATCCTACAATATCTTCTAAAAGAATAACTCCAGCAACAACTAATGGACCAGCAAGTGGACCACGACCTGCTTCATCAATACCGCATAAATTTTTCATAAAAGCCTTTAAATATTTTTTAAAAAGTATTATAATAAAAAATATATTTTTACTAAGACTTGACAAAGAATGACTAAAGTTATATAATTTCTTAGCAGTTAAATACAAGGAGTGCTAAATGAATAACAATATTTTTGAAAAGATGACAAACCAACTAGCTGAAACAATAGATTCTAGTGTTGCTTTAGCTTTGCATAATAAAAATCAAGAAGTAGAAGTGATACATTTACTTTGGGCTTTATTGACAAACACAAATTCAGTATTAAATCAGTTATTAAATAAAATGAATGTTAATAAAGCAGCAATTGAACTTGAAGCAAAATCAAATGCTAGCAAACTTCCAAGTGTGAGTAGTGTTACAAAAGAGAATATAAAATTATCAAGAAATTTACTTTCAAGCTTACAAAAAGCAGAAGGTCAAATGACAAGTAATGGAGATAAATTTATAGCTATTGATACTTGGCTTGTTTCAAACTTTGATAATCAAACAGTAAAAGATGTTTTAGGAAAATATATAGATTTAAAAGAAGCAAAAAAAGAGCTTGAAGCGATGCGTGCAGGTAAAACTATTGATAGCAATAGTGGCGATGATAACTTAGAAGCTTTAAGTAAATATGGAATAGATTTAAACAAAAAAGCAATTGATGGTGAACTTGACCCAGTTATTGGAAGAGATGAACAAATCACTAGAATGATGCAAATATTAATAAGAAAAACAAAAAATAATCCAATATTACTTGGAGAACCAGGAACTGGTAAAACAGCTATTGCAGAAGGTTTAGCACAAAGAATAGTAAATAAAGATGTTCCTACTTCACTTTTAAATAAAAGAGTTGTAAGTCTTGATATGAGTGCTTTAATTGCAGGTGCAAAATATCGAGGAGAGTTTGAAGATAGGCTAAAATCTGTTATTGATGAAGTTAAAAAAGCTGGAAATATAATTTTATTTATTGATGAAATTCATACAATTATTGGTGCAGGTGCAAGTGAAGGAAGTATGGATGCAGCAAACATCTTAAAACCTAGCCTTGCTCGTGGTGAACTTCATACAATTGGTGCAACAACTTTAAAAGAGTATAGAAAATATTTCGAAAAAGATGCTGCAATGCAAAGAAGGTTTCAACCAGTTAAAGTTGATGAACCAACTGTAAATGAAGCTTTACAAATTTTAAGAGGTATTAAAGAGAGACTTGAAACTCACCATAATGTAACTATAAATGATAGT
>RRZT010195284.1_pt1 | contig 26625 bp, 19 predicted proteins | sample 2165551 | NCBI WGS metagenome assembly RRZT01 (sample SAMN10456910, study PRJNA506462) | wastewater metagenome | biome: wastewater; feature: sludge; material: wastewater sludge; isolation source: wastewater sludge with Escherichia coli K12::gfp cells carrying plasmid... | place: USA: Moscow, Idaho... | reverse complement strand
GTATTTAATTTTATATTTAAATTTTTATTAATTTCTAAATTATATTTTTCTTTTGCTTTTTTAAGAATATCATCTATATTACCATAATATTTTTTTTGTTTTTTACGTCTTTGAATACAATCATATGTTCCATTACTATGAGATTTCATATAACTAACAACTGTATCAGACATATCTACTATATGTTGATTTCTAGCAAAATTAGCGTATTTAAATTTTTCATCTTTATAATCATCTTTAATTTCAAAAAGTTGACTTCTATCATCATTTTCAACATATTTTAAAATTTGATTATATTTTATTGCTTGTGTTTTTATTTTTACTGAAGTTTTATTTTTATGATGTATTGCTGATTCTGGAATACTTAAAATCAAAGGTATATTTCTATCCATACGATAAATAGCTCGTATTTCATCAAATCCTCTAGCCATACCTGAAACTATTCTTAAATCTGAAAAATTTAAATTATTTTCTAACATAATAGTTTTAACGGCTATATCTATTTCTTTATAAACTAAATTATAAGCTCTATCATTATAAATTATACCTTTATTTAATAAAGTCATATTATTTTGTTCTTCAACATTTCTTGAACCTGTAAAACCTATTGTATACATATTAAAACCTTTATATTTTTTATTATTTATTATTTATTATATATAAACTCTCATATTTTATTATAATAAATAAAAAAATAAATTACAAATAATAAAAAAATAGGAGGATTAATGAAAAAATGTTTATTAATTTTTTGTTTTTTATTAAGTACAAACTTTTTAAATCGACAAGAACCAAAATCTTGGTCTTTAGTTGATGAAAATTGTGGTATTAATGAAGAAGAAATTATAAAAGACCGTATGGAAGCTCAAATGGCTGATAAAAATAAAATATTAGAAAAAGTTCAAAATGATTTTATTAATGGTCAAAATGATGATTATGCCTTGGTAGTTGCTAAAAGAATTGATGATGGTGGATACACTTCTTTATCACAATTAAAAGGTGACTTGGCTTCTATTGGTTACGACACAGATGAATTAGGTATAAATTTAAATGATTTAAATTTAAAAACAATGAAAGCTAGTGATGTAGAAAAATTGGTTGGTGGTAGTTTAATTAAACGACCTTCTTCTTTTACTAGTTTTTCTCAAAATAAAGATGCTATTAGTCAAATATGTAAAACACAAACAGCTCAAAAATGTTCTGCGTCTTTAAGTAGTCAAATTGATAGTAATAGATTAAGTTCTTCTATGCAAGAATGTACTGCTGAAAGAACACAAGGAACACTTGAATATGATACTAAAGGTGAGAGTGGTATAGATACTGTAGGATGTTTTGTACCACCTGGAACAGGTATGGCTCCACCTGCTCCAATGTATCCTTTTATGGCTAATAATTCTCGAACTTATTGGACTAACCAAAACCACCCTGGATGCCAATGTGGAAAATATCCTTGTCCAGTTGGAACACCAATAGTAGTTCCACACGTTACAGCAGATACAGGTGCTAAAATGGACGTTAGTAAAATGGCTGGTATTTCAGGTTGTTATAGTGAAGTTTTTGGAGAATATACAGGAGATATTTTTTCAAGATGTATGACTGAAGAAGAAGATATGTGTAAAAAGAATTTAGAACAAAAAGCTCGTGATATAAGAGAAACTGCTGTAGATAAATATAAAGAAAGTGGAGAAAAATGTTTAATACAAAAAGAAGCTTTTGAAAAAAGTTTCAAAGATGATGTTAAAAGAAAATTAGAGGGAACAAAAACACCTAATGGTACTATTATTAAAGATGGTAAAATAATTCACGACCCTAACTCTTCAAAAGGTGATAAAGAATTTATTTTTCAATTAGATAATCGTGATTTAACTAAAGTTAGTGCTGTTATGAGTCAATGTAAAGAAAATTTACCAAAAATTGAAAGTCCTGAAACATTAAAAAGAATGAATGAATGGTGTGAAAATTATACTAATAGTGTTACAACTCCTGAAGGTTTAGATAAATGGTTAGAAACTGAATTAAATAATCTACCTTTTGAGAAATTATTTTATTTAAAAATGTGGAAACTTGATATGATTAGTAAAACTGATGAACCAAGAAGAAACATTATTAGAGATAAATATATGGAAAATTATGAGTATGATATGCACAAAGTTTTACAATATGCTGAAGAAGCTCCAGAAATATTAGCTTCTGTTAGAGAAATTCAAAAAATGATGTCTATAGAATATGAAAGAGAATATTCTAAATTTAAAATTATAATAGACCAAAGATATAAAGAGTATACTGATGAACAAAATCGTATAACAAAAGATGAAGAAGAAAAACGACGTCGAGAAGAAGCGGCTTTTGAAATTAAACAAAAAGAAGAACGAGAAAAGAAATCACAAATTAAAAAATTAACTGATAAAGAAAAAGAAAAATTGATATTACAAGAAATTGAAAAACTTAAAAATAATAAAAAAGATTAATTGTAGTTTTTACTACAATATCTTTTGATATTTCTTTTTTTTTAGTTAAAATATCAAAAACATTTATGGAGAATTTATGAATTTATTGAAATTATTTGGTTTAAATTTTTTAGCTCGTATTATTGATATTTTAATATTTGCTTTTGTCTTATATTTTTATTATAGTTTACCTGTTTATAAAGTTAAATTTTTATTTGATGAAGTTAATTTATATGCTAATTTAGGATTTTTTATTTTATTTATAATATATGGTATAATTTCATTTTATTATTTAGATAAAAAAACTGTAGGAGAATATATATTTAATATAGGTAAAAATAAAATAACAGAAGTTAAACATAATAAAACATTTTTTTTAATAATAGAATTATGTTTTTTAAACATTTTTGAATTATTTAAAAGAGCTTTATTATTAAATGTATTAATATATTTTATTGAAAGAAAAATGAAGAAAAATGAAGAAAAGAAAAATATAAAGATGAATAAAAATAAATAAAAATTTAAATAAAAAGAAAAGGTGATATACAATGAGAAATAAAAATTGGATTAATGAATTTAAAAAAGATAATGTAGAAGAGGTAATTTCAGATTTAACAGATAATATAGAAAATAATTATCAGTTATTAGGTAAGGAATTACTTAAATTGAAAGAACAAAATATTACTTTAGCTTCTTATGAAAAATATGGTATTAATGAAAAAAAGGCAAAACAATTAATTATTAATTATGAATTTTGTTTAAAACATAATATTACAAAAAATATTCAATATAATAAACTAACTTTATTAACAAAAATATCTTCACACCCTGATTTACAAACATTTATTGACCGTTCTTATAGTGGAACTTTGAAAGATTTAGAAGATAAAATTTTTGGAAAAAAAGAAGATAAAGTTTTAACTAAGCAATTTAAATTAGACCAAAATAGTGTATTTTTATTTGAGCAATGTAAAAAAATAGTTGAAAAAACATTAGAAAAAAAGAATATTAATAGTAACGACCTTTTTTCTTATATTTTAATGGACTTTTATTCTTCTAATGTAGGTTTATTAGAAGAATGAAGACTCGTATTAAATTTTTTTATTAATTCACTATTAAAGTCTATATTTGTTGAAAATTCTACTCTAAAGTAATCTAAAAACTTCCCCTCAGAACTTTTTATATAGTTTTTATTAAATTTTAATATACTTGTGTTTTTATATATAATATCTAAATCAAAAATATATCCTAAACTATCTCGCTTTATATTATCTATTTTAACATCTATATCTTTTATTTTATCTTTTATAGACTCATAAGAAAGTGTATCTATTAAAACACCATTTTGTAATATAACACCTTTTGAATTTGGGTTATCATCATTAAATTCTAAATGAAGAATATATTTTAAAAAATCTTTTTTTTCTTCTGGGTCTTGCTTCATTCTTTCTTCTTTTATTGATAATAATTTTATAAAATTTTCTTGAAAAATTTTAAATATTTCTTTATCATAATAATTTTCATTATGTGGAAATAAAGAAGCATTAACATTTTTAATTAATTCATTATCTCTATAAAAAACTCTTAAAATTTCTTTATATTCTTTTTTATAATTCTCTTGATTAAAATTTTCATATAAAATAGAAGATTTTAAAAATTTAATTTTATATAAATTTTCTAAAATATCATTTTTTAAACTTTTTTCTTTATCAATTAACATAGATATATTATTTATATTATTTTTTGTTAAAACCTTAACAGCTTCTTTATTTATAACATTTAAAACATTATTTGAAAAATCCTCTATTGAAAATTTATTATTTTTTAGTTTTATATTTTTATCTATTAAATTTAACATTTTTTTATCTGTTTTTAATTTTTCTATAAATATATAAATATCTTCTTTTAAGTTACCTTCATATTCACCTTGATTTTTATATTTTACAAATATATATTCTATTAACTCAAAAAATAATTTTTTTAAATATTCTTCAAAAACAAAGTTATCTATTTTTAATATAAATTTTTCAGCTTTAGAATAAGTTTCTGGAGATATTTTTAAAATATTACTAAAACCTATACCTAAAATTTTATATAAACTTAAATTAGAAGAAGTTCTTCCTTTAACAAATTTATAATTAATAAATATTTTTTCATTATTATTTTTAATTAAAAAATCATAACCTTTATTATTATTTATTTCATTATTTAAATCTAAAATTTTTGTATTTGGATAATCATTATTTTTAATTAAAGATAATAAAGAATTTATATCTTTAAAAATTGTTTCAGCATTTCTTTTTAAAAAATTTAATTCATTACTATTTATTTTATTTTTTATTAATAAATTATATAAATCTTCTTTTTTTTCTATTTTTTTAATTTTATTTTTAATACAAATATTAGTTATATTAACAATAGTTTCTTCAGCTTTTTTATTATCAGGATTTGTTTTTTCTTTACTAAATAAATATTCTTTTTGAGAAAGTTTTACCTTTTCTTCGTTTATTACTTTTGAAATCTTATCATACTCTTTTGAATTAATATAATCATTGATATTTTTTTCTGAAAATAATTTCTCATAACTTAAATCTTTCTCATCATTTATACCAACTATAAATGGAAAATAATAAGTGTTTTCAAAATCTTTATATTCTGGGTAATAACCTTTGTAATTTTTGAAATAAGTAAACAAAAATAACATAACTTTTTTATATCTTTCATCATTTTGTAAAACAGATAGTCTTGTAGTTTTTTTTGATTGTCCAGTTAAATGTAATTTTACTTCATTTAAAATATATTGATAATCATAAAAACTATCACTTTTATACATTTTCTTATACATATCTTGGATATTTTTTATATTACCCAAAGAAAGACCATTAAATGAAGTCATTAACTCATTACTAACAGTAAAATCTTTAACATATAATGGGTATCTATCATTTTTTAATTTGAATTTTTCTATTTTTTCTTTAGCTTCTTTAATTTTTTCTATAATCAAAATATGCCTTTTTAATATTTTAACTTTATTATAAAAAAAACATTAAAAAAAAATTGTTATTTTAAAAAACCAACTTCTTTTTCTTTTTCAAAAGAAACTTCTTTTTCTTTATTAATTTCAATTTCAAAGTATTCATACTTAAATATAAAATTAGTTTCTTCATTGTTAATAGCTACCTTTTTAGCAACATTTCTTATTATAATATCTATTTGTCCACCTGATAAATTATGTTTAGCCAAACTATTTAAAAACTCATTATTTTCTTCATTAATATCTGTTTTAATATTTTTAAATTCGTATTCAACATTTTTTGGTAATAATTTTTTCCAAATTTTTAATTTTTCTTCAAAATTAGGTAAATTAAATTTAATTTTATGATTAAATCTTCTTGAAAATGCTTTATCAAAAGAATTTAACATATTAGTAGTACAAATTAAAATACCCTTAAATTTTTCTATTTCTTCTAATAATAAATTTTGAACACTATTATAAGTTTTTTCTGAACCTGAATTTCCATTATCTGTTCTTTTTGAAAACAACTGGTCTGCTTCATTTAAAACTAGAATAGGGTGATTATTAATTTCTTTTGTTATATTTTTATAACAATCAAATATCTTTTTAATATTTTTTTCACTTTCACCAATATACATAGAAAACACTCTTGAACAGTCAAAAGTTAATATTTGCTTATTTAAACTATTAGCTATAACATTAGTAGTTATTGTTTTTCCTGTACCAGAATCACCAAAAAATATTATTCTTTCAGAAATTTCTTCATCTTCTTCTTTTATCCCCCAGTCTATAAGTTTTTGATTAACCTCTTTATTACTTTGTTTTTTTAAAACATTAATTAAATTATTAATTTCATTATTAATATAAATATCTTCTATATTTTTTTTAGGTTCTATTAACTCAAAAAAATTATTTTCTTTATTTATATTAGAAACTTGAATTTCTAATTTTTCTAAATCATTTATTTTTTGATTATTAGGTGAAATATAATTAAAAAAATCTTTTTTAAAATAATAAAATTTTTTTAATTTTGGTGAAAAATCAAGAAAATTATCTATATTTGTAAATATTTCTTTATATAAGAAGATACTTTCATTTTTATATTTTATATTATTTAGAACATCATTAATATTAATCATATTATTATTTTCACTTAATATTTTAAAAATAATACTTTCTTCATTTAAATAATATGTTGTTTCATTTTTTGATAAATCTTCTTTTAATATAAATAAAATAACATAAAACATATCATCAGATAAATTATATTTTAATTTATAATCTTCTAAAGGTATATTTATTGTTGATATTTCTAATCTTTTTTTTATTTTATTTTTTAACAAACTTATATTAGCTTCAACATTTTTATATTTTGGACTTTCTATATCTATTTTAGGAAAAATTATCTTTTTTTGATAAATAAAATCTATTAAAAGAAAACAGTCCTCTAAATAATCGTAATAAAAATCGTAAGCAGTAATATTAGAAATATTTATTAAATTTAAGCTACCTTTTTCTATTAAATAAAAAACATCATTATCTATAGTTATTTTTGAGTTTAGAATATCAAAAAAATTTTTATTTGTAAAATTACAGTCACTTCTTAACCAACCTAAATTTATTAAATTTTTAATATTTTGTAAATAATTTAAACTATGTTTAACATTGTTTTTAATATCTGATTTTTCTTCATTCAATTCATAAAAATCCTGTATTACAGAACCTATATTAAATTCGTTAGTTTGAATTTCAATACTATTATTTATTAACATTAATAATAATTCAATATCAATATTATTACATTTTAATAATTTTTTTAATTTATTTTTTTCTCTTGAATTATTTTCTGATAGTAATTTAATTATATTATCCAATAAACTTTCCTTAAAACCTTATTTTATGTTATTTTTTTATTATATAATATATATTAGATATTTAAAGAAAATTTTAAATTTTTTAATTATTTAAAAAAGAAAATTTAATTTCTTTTTTAAATTTGAATAGAAATTGTTGTTTCTTCTGTAGGTTTAGGAGTTTCTTTTCTTACTATGCTTATTTCTTCTGATATTTTAATATCTTCTAATTTAACAGGATAACCATTTTCAGGAATATATTTTAAATTATTTTTAGATATTTCATTTTTTACAAAAGTATCTTGAATAAAAGTTTCTATATTACTTCTTGTTGTTTTATTTATTTTAGTCATATCATTTGAAAATTTAATTTTACTTTCTTCTTTGTTTACAATAAATAAAGTTTTAATATATTCATCTTGTATTAATTTATTGAAATAAACTATAGATTTTGACATTTTTCGATTTAAATGATTTTTAACCTTTGATAAATAAAATTTAACTTCTTTATTCAATTCTGATACAAACTCTTTATTAGTAGCATTAGGAATTACTTTAGATTTTCTAATAACATTTTCTAACTCAGATTTTATTAAACTATTTATATCTTCAACTGTTAATTTATCCTTATTTAAAAGAAGTAAAACATTTTCACTAGGTTTTTCTTGTTCTATATCTATATTTTTTGTTTCAACATTATAAATATATGTTAAAATATTTTTTATTGTTGCAAAAACAGTTTTTATTTTTTTCTCATTATCAGATAAAATTTCAAAATCACCTATAGATATTAATTCTTTTAAAGACTCTTCGTAAGTATTTTTGAAATAAGATAAATTTTTAGAAACATTATCAATTTTGTCTAAATAATTTATAGCTTTTTCTTGATTTGTTCGAGATAAAATAGAAACATTAGATTTATATTTATCTAATTCATCTTTTTTTAATCTACCTTTTTTTATATCATCAGCAAAATCTTCAAAACCTTGAACTGGCTCTTTTTCTTTTGTTTTTCTATTTGTTTTTTCTGTGATTTCTAACATTTTTTCAACAGAAGAATTAAAAGTATTGTATAAAACATTATAATTTATAATATTAAAACTTAATTCTTGAATTCTTTGACGTAATTTTTCTAAATCTTTTTCGCTATAATTATTTTTTAATTGTATTAACATTTTATAATCTTCATTTATTTTTACAATCATTTGGTTTTTGTCTAATAATTTCTCATAATTTTTTAATTGTTGTTCCACTTTTGAAGTTAATAAATCTTTTTCTTTTATTTGTCTAAAAGAATAAGTATTTACTGAAGGAATTTTTCTTAATCTATCAACAGACATTTTACTTTCAGTATCTAAAAAACGGTGAGCATAAATTGTTTCTGGACTATTTTTTATAATACCTTTTCTGTTGTTTTCCATTAATTTATTCATTACTACTATTCCCTCTAAAGCTATATCAGAACTGAAGAAGTCTAAATTATTATGACGTTCAAAAAATAAATCTGTAAAATGTTCTTTATTATACATTTCTAATAAATGAGAATATTTTTTATTCATTTTTTTATTTAATGTTTCTATTTGTTGAATTACTTTTTCTATAAACCCAGAGTCAAGAGTCATTTCAGCATTTATATTTAATATATTAGCTTCTTTGCTTAAATTAGGGTTATAAGTATGAACTATAATTTTCATAGCTGTAGAATAATTATATTGATTTATATTAGATGAATTTGTTTGAATTTTATTAATAATATTTGGAATTTCATTATTAATTAATTTTTCAGCTTCACTAGATAATAAATCATCAATTCTTTCAGCTTTATTTTTAGAATTACTAAACCCATCTATAATATCTTTAACACCATTTACATTTTTTTTATAAATTTCATCTTTTACTGATTTTAATACTTTTTCATTTTTAAATATATTTAAAGCTTTTGATAAATATTCTTTTTGTGACAACATAGTTGAAGTTGTACGATTAGAATATAATTTTAATATATTATCAATTTGACTATCTATACTTTTAAATGAAGTTATATATAATTTTAATTGGTGATTAATAACTATATCTTCTTCAAATTCTTGTTTAAGAATATCAACTAATCTTTGAGATAATAATTCAACAACAGAGAATTTTTTAGCTTTTGATGAAATTTTTATTTGATGTTCTATTTCATTTTGTTTACCTAATATAATTTTTTTATTATCTTGTTTTAACTCTCTTTTAATTAATTCTAATTCACCTTTAGAGTTACTTCGCCATTCTAAAGACATATCTTTATTTAAATTTTGAATAACTTTATTTTCTTCAGGATTATCCATAAAATTTGTTAAACTATTTTTATCATTTTTTGTAATAATAAAAGTTTTAAATACTTCCATATTTTTATCTGTTTTATTTTCTATAACTATAGAACCAAAATCTTCACTAGTGTCTATTGCTAAAGAATAATTTCTAGCAATAGTAGCTGTATCAACAACAATAGCTTCAGACATTACTTTAGAAAATTTAGGTAAATTTGCTGCAATAATTTTAGTATCATAAGGTGAGTTGTGAGCTTGTATTAATAATTTTTTATCTTTATATAAATTATATAATATTTCGTCAGCTTCTTCTAAAGAAATACCTATTTTATCTAATGTTGAATTTTTAATACCTGTTAAAATTTCTATAGCAACAGATAATTTATCTTTTATTTTATTTAATATATTTGTATTTTTTAAAGTAATATTATTTTCTTTATCTTTTTCAAATACTAAACGTCCAGTATTAAATAAATTAGCAAAAGAACCAAAACCACTTCCTTCAGTATCTAAAATCATAAATTCGTCTACTTTAAGAGTGTCCATAATTTTTTCTATTTGTCTTTCTAATATAGAATAATTATCTATTAAAAAGTTATTTTTTACAAATTCTTTTTTGTCTATATGATAAGTAAAATTATTAGCTCTATTATAGTTATTTTTATAAAACTCTAATTGTCTATCTAACATAGTATCTTTATATTCTACATATTCAAATCTAGCATTATTTATTTTTACTTTTTTTTCAACTATATAAGTATCAGTAGATAAATATTTAATTTGATAAAAGTCGTTATTTTGAATTTTATCTATTTCAGAATTTCTAGCTATTAATTTAACAGGTCTTCCTTTATAAATACTTATATTAGCTGTTCTCCAACCTGGCCCTAATTCATTAATTTCATTTTCTTCTTCTTCATTTTCGCTATCTTCATTATAACTATCTTCAGTAATTACGTCTGTAACAACGTCATCTGTAAATGCTATTTGGTCTGCTTTAACAAGAATATTTTGTTTAAAATTTTCAACACTCGTTGGAGTTTTTACAATAGTAGCTATTTGGTGAATAACTGGTAATAATTTAGGGTCATAAACATAATTAACTCTATTACATTCAGCTTCAACTAAATCATCATATTGTTTACTTATTAATTTATTAACATTTATAATATCAGAACTTTCTATTTTATTATCTTTATTAAAATAAATCCCACGAGCTTTTCCGTCTAAGTGTCCGTGAATTTCTATTTCTATTCCCGTTTCTTTTTTTACTTTATTTAAAAAATTATTTGTAAAAATATCTTCTATAATAAAATTATCAGTTCTCATAGAACCTTTAAAAGAATTTTCTTCTATATTATCAAAATTTATTTCAACACCGTTATTAGGCATAGGAACTAATTTTTTATAGAATTTTCTAGTTATTTTTTCATTAGAGTCACTTGAATTTTTAATAACGTTTATATGAGAAGATTTTTCAACAAAAGATTTTCCTATTTTATCTAAATTTCTTCTTAAAGGTTTAAATAAAGCTTTTTCATATTCTTTAAATTGTTGTAAAATTTTATTTGATTTTATATAAGAAAATAGTGTTTCCTCACGTGGAGTTAATCTATTTTTAGATATTAAATCTAATAAAACAACTCTTAAATATAAAGGGTCTGCAAACATTTTGTTGTAGTCATCTAATTCTACGTTATTCTCAAAACCTTTATTTATTTCTAAATTAGCTTCTTTACTTGTAGTAATTTTTCCAGAAGATATTTTTGAATGAAGATTAACTAAAGTATTAGATTGAGATTTTAAAAATTTAAAATTATCAGCTATTTTTTTACGTTCAATATCTGTAGCAAAATAATATTTTTTAATAGTATCCTCATTAAAATTATTTTTTGACCAAATAAAATCCATATTTCCTATAGCATTTAAAATATTAGACCAATGTCCTAATAATTTTGCTGTAGATAATTTAGTTATTCTTTTTTTAGAATGAACTAAGTCCATAAAATTACCCATACCACTTATAGTATCAATTTGAGTTAATAACTCTTGTTGATATTCTCTTTCAGGCATTTCTTGAATAACACCTTTTAAAATTTCACCTATAACGTGAGCACCACACATTTTCCAGTTTTGTAATAATTCTTTATTAGTTTTAAACTCTGGATTTACTATCATAACTCTTTTATTTTCTTTTGTTCGTAATTCATCAGGAGTATGGTGGTCTGTTATTATAATTTTTGCTAAAGGTAAAGCTTTTAATATTTTTTCTATTTCTTCATTAGAGTTTACACCATTATCAGCAGTAACTATTAATATAGGTTCTTTTTTATTAATGATACCTTTTTCTAACATTTTACGAATTTGAGGATAATTAACACCGTGATTTGTTGAAGCTTCACCATACTCATTTTTCATAGGTTTACAAAATTCAACTGTAATATTATCTAATTTATAAAAGTTTTTAAAAGCTGAAATACTTGTCATAGCATTTGAACCATCATTATCTATATCTGTTAAAAATAATATTTTTTCATTTTTATCAATACTAGATTTAATGCTTTTTACAGATTTTGCCATATTATAAACAGAATTTAAATAATCTGGTTGAGGTATATCTTCGTCATTAATATCCGATAAAAAATACTCCATATCATTATTGTAATTTTTATTAAGAATATTATCAACAAATTCATCTGTTAATAATTTATCTCTTATTAATTCCATTTGTTCTTTAGAGTGTGGATTTAATTTATTTAAAATTCTTTCTCTAACTAATTCTAAAACGCCAACGTCGTTATTTAATTTGTTACCTTCAAAATTTAAAGTTATACTTTTATACATAAGAGTATTTTCTATTTCTTTTTCTTCAATTAAAACAGATATAACTCTATTATACAAATAACTAGCGTCCGTATCTATAGTTGTTTTTTTTGTACTTCTGCCTTCTTCTTCTGCCATTAATTCTAATTTTCTTTTTAAAATTTTTTTATCAACTTTATTATCTTCACCTTTAATTTCGTTAATAAAATCAGAATAATAATCTTTCATATAAGAAATTAAACTTTCTTGGATATTATTTTTATCTATATTTATATTTGGAGATATATTTATTTCATTATTAACATTTTCTATTACACCAATTTTTAATAAGTAGTTATAAGTAGCATTAATTATTTTATTAATTGTAGCAGGATGATTAACAACCATTTGAATTTTACTTTTAGCACGATAAAATTCATTTTCAAACATTGAACGATTATATTTTCTGTTAGGTTCTTTAATTATTTTTCCTAACATTATTCCCATTAATTCTATATCAGTAGGTTTAGGTATAGCATATATCATTTTTTTAGCCTTTTATTTATTTTTGTTATTACATTATAAATAAAAATGAAAAAAAATATGTTTATATTTTTATTTTTTTTAATTTTTAATCAAAAAAAAAGGGAAGATTAAACTTCCCTTTTTGTATATCTAAGTTATTGATTATTGTAATAATAACCAAGTATTTTCTGAAGTTGTAGAATTACAAGGATTTAAAGTAATTAAACTATCTGGATATCCATTTTCTTCGTCCATATAATGTTTATTGTTAAATTTATTATTTAATGCTGTACAAGCAAATGTTGGTAAATTATTTAACTCAATAACAAAGTGATTTTGTAAGTTACCTGCTGAAGAAGTGAAATTTCCACCTTGACCACCACCAACTGTACCTTGTCTACCACCACTACCGTCTCCTAAAGAATAAACGTGAGCTGTTCCATTCCAAGGGTGCATTTTTTTAGGTTCAAAGTTTGCTGGTAAAGAACCATTTTTTCTTAAAATTTCATAACCTGTACCTTCATCAACGTCACCTGTATTTAATGGAGTGAAGTCATCTTGACCTTGTAAAGCCGCCCAACCATTTGTAGCTGTTATAGTTTGTGCAATCATTTGTTCAGCCGCAGAAACTTTAGCAACCTCTCTTTGAGAAGAAAGACCTACAACTGCCCCAATTAAGATACCTATAATAACAATAACAATGATTAATTCCATTAATGAAAAACCAGATTTTCTCATATTAAAATTTTTTCTCATATTTTTCCTTTTTTTTAGTATTTAAACAATTATAAAAAAAATAAAGCTATAAAAAAATTTTTTATTTATTTTGCTTTATTTTTTTATTTTTTAATTATTTTTTTTTAATTAAAAATTATTTAATTAAAACGTTTATATTAGTAAAATTATTTTCGTTAATGCTTTCTATTAATAATTTTTCTTTTATACAATTTTGGCAAATAAATATATTATTATGAATAACATAAGAATTTATATTTAAAATATAATATTCTTTATTAGAAAATGTTTTACAACAATTACATTTCATAGTTTTGTTTTTAGATTTTGATAACTTAAAATCAATACTATTTATGCTTTTCACTTCGTTTACATTAAGCGTTTCATCATTTATTGATAAAACATTGTTTTTATTTAATTTTATATTAAACATTTTAGAAACGATACTCTATATTACTAAATACATAACCTTTAGTATCTTTTTCTTCATCATTAGAACCTTCTGTAGGTTTGCTAATGTAGTATTTGTAACCAAGAGAAAGACCCCAATTATTATATACGTTAATTCTTGACCTAATACCTGCAAAGAAACCTAAATCAGCAGATGAAGTATCAACAGAAAAACCTGCAAAAGGAATTAATTGTAAACCTTTAACGCCATAATTTTGAAATAAATCATAACCTTGTGAAAATCCAAGTCTATATTCAGAAAAATCAACCATAGAATACCAGTTAGTAGATTCATCACTATAAACACCTAAAGTAGTGTTTACACCAAAAGTTGCTCCAAAAGTACCTTCAGCATAACCAACCCCAAACCATTTTTTATTTACTGTATTAGTATCAACCCAATTAGAATAATTTTGCTCTTGAACCCCACTTTCTACACTAGTAGAAGGAGTATCCCAACCGTCATTATAACCAAAAGCTAAATTACTTAGCAAAGCTAATGATAAAATACCTTTAGTAAGTTTATTTTTAATCATATATTTCCTTTTTTATTTGATTTCTTTTTTAGTATAAAAAAATAAAAAACTTTTTAAAGTTTTTTATTATCTTTTAATCATTTGTTTTAATTTATTTTCTGTTGAATTAAAATCAATTAAAGAATTGTCAATTTTAAATTTGATATTAGAACCATTATTATTAATTTCTAATTCTTCATCTAATGCTAAAACTTTTTTAAATTTATCATTATAGAAAGTTAAAGCACCATTTTCATATTTAAATGTTATATTTACTAATTTTTCTATTTCTTTAATATCTACAGCTCTCATATAATTATTTTCTGTTTTATTTGTACTCATATAATTATAAACTTTTTTAGAGAACATTTGAATTTCTTTAAATAAGTTATTCGAAGATTTTTCATACAAATTAACATTACTATCACTAATAGTAACTATATATTCTTGTCCAGTTTTTAAGTCGTTAATAAAATCTGAGTCTCCATTAATTTCTATCATAAATGGATATTCTTTAACAAATACTTTTTTTAATACGTCATATTTTTCTTTTTCTTTTTCAGATAAATTGTTAGATTTTGATGAAGTATTACTATATAATTTAGAGTTATTAGTATCCACAGAAGATTTAGCAATAGAATTACCTGAATTATTTAAAGAAGAACTAACTACACCATTATTAGAATTATTATCTATAACTTTTTCTTCAACAGATGATTGAATTAACATTTTTTGATTAACTTTTTCTGTTGTTTTAGATGAAACATTATTTTTAGAAGGTTCTGACTTTTTAACAGTATCTTTTATAAGAGAGCTATTAGCAATTTTAGAATGGTTTTTATGTTCTACATTGTTTCTTGTTGTTTCTAAATTTGGTAATGGTTTAGTATTACTATTTTTATTATTAACAACAGAGTCAAATTCATCATTTTTTACTTTTTCAATTTTATGATTTAAATTTTTTGATTTATTAACAGAATAAATCCCCATTTCTTCTTCTTGTCCTGCAAGTTTCTTTTGAACAAAATTTTGTTCATAATATTTACTATTTATTTTATTAACTCTATAGTCTATATAATCTTTAGAAATAGGTTCAACATTTAAAACAGTAATTATTTCTTTTGATGGTTCTTCTTTTACAGCCGCAAAATCATCTTTAGATGCACAACCTGCTAACATAGAACGAGCTATTAAAGATAAAGTCAATGTCTTTACAGTCAATTTGTTTTTCATTTTTATTCCTTAAAAAGTTTTAATTTTGTTTATTTTAATAATAAAGTGGTTAAAATAAAATTTTATTTTAAATTTTATATTATTTTTATTGTAAAAAAAAAGGTGATACATTCAATGTATCACCTTTTTTATGTTTTTAATAAATTTTAATTTTATTTTGAAATAGTACCATTTATAATTGAATAAGGAGTTGTTGAACTTCTTTTTGCTGGTTTTGCTAAAAGTCTATTACTTTTTACTATAGCGTCATAAGAAGTTTTCCAATCTTCAATTTTTAAAGATTCAATAATGTCAAACTCTGATTTTGTGTTTTGGTCACGAGCAGACATTCTTTTTCCACCACTTGTTAAATTTTCTCGACGATTTTCAGCAGTTTCTAATAAATATTTTTCCATTATTTGTTTATCCATAGAATTAGCCCATCTAACACACACTTGTTGCATCCAGTAGTCCATTTCTCTTGTTAAAAAGTCGTGTTCTAATGATAATAAAATTGAACCACCACTTGAAATAGTAGGATTATTTCGAGTATCATTATATTTACCTAAAACATAATAAAATCTATTTTTAATTTCTTTACCTTCGTTATCAACAGGGAATTTTGTAACTATTTGACCTTTTGTACCGTCAGGTTTATTATTTTCTTTTTCTATTAATTGTAAAGTAAATTCTGACATTAAAGGACTAGTATCTCCTGTAACACTTCGACACTCTTCTTCAATTCTTATTCTATCTAGTGATTTCTCAAATCCACTAGAACTACCTAATTTTTCTTTTAAAGAATCCTGAGTATAAACGTGAATTTTTTTTGCCCATCTACCATTTGGAACTTCCATTTCAACACCTGAAGGGTCGTTAATCATCGAATAAGTTTCTGGTGCAAAAATATACTTACACCAATTATCCATACGGAATGTATAAGCTAATTTAGTATCTTCTTTAAAAGTATTCTCTGAGAAATTTCGGAAAATTTCAGTTTTAGTATCTTGACAAAAAGCTAAAGCGTCTTCTCTTGCTATATTATCAACTTCTTTTTTATCAGTTCGAGAATTTGTTACTACTATTTTGAAAGAGTCACTACCATTTCCACCACCACCACCTGCAGTTCTTACAGTTTTAGTACCACCACTTTTAATTTCTTTATTTTTTGTTTCAAAATTTTGTTTATCTAATTTACATTTTTCGTGTTGTAACTCTAAATCTTTTTGTGATTGTTTGTTAACACTTTCAACTAAATCATTTAAGTATTTATTTGTATTTTGTTTTTCAGCAGTATAACAGTTATCAAATAAATCTCCAAAAACTTCGTTATAACGAGTTTTAGTACAAGTTCCTATATTAGCCATTTTACTAACGTCCATTTTCGCACCTGATAACGCCGCATTTGTTGTACCCATTAATGTTTTAGTATCATATTCTAAAGCACCTTGAGTAAATTCACGAGTACAAGCCTGAGTAGCTGCTTGAATCCTTTGTTGAACTACAGGCAAACTTCCCACATCACGTGATAAATTTTGAACACATTTTTGGTTTGTTAAAATAGTAGAAAGAGCGTCTATAGCTTGTTCTTGAGAAACAAAACTCTCAGCACTTCCACCTCCACCAGAAAATTGTTTTTGTAACATTCCAATAACTTTAGTATGTCGAGTAGAAACATCATTAAAACTTTTTTCTAAATTTAATTCAGGATTACAAGTTTCATCAACTAAAGAATATCCTGAAGTATCAACTTTACCACCTATTGCTCCACCAACACCACCTAAGTCTATTGCAAAAGCACTAGAATTTAAAATTCCTATTAAACTTAAACTTAATAATATTTTTTTATTTTTAATCACGATTAATTCCTTTCTATTTTATTATTTTAAAATAATATTTCTTTTTTATTAATTGATAGTTTGAATTTGGATTAACTAAATTCTTTATACCTATAATACCCAATTTAACATAATCATCTTTTTCTACTCGTAATTTATTGTTAAAATTTAAATTTATCTTTAATTTATCTATGTTTGATATTGCTTTTTTTAATTTCTGTGTTTTTTTATCTACAATAACACCAAATTTTATATTTGACATTATTATATAATCTCCTTTATTATCTAAAATTTTGCCTTCTATATAAACCAAACTTTTAGGATAACATTTTTTTGTTCCTGTTATTTCTATGTTTTTATTATCTTCATTTAAAAGTATTTCCTTCATATTTTTTCACACCTCTATTAACGTTAATGTATTGGAACTTTTCATATTATATAAAAAAACTTAAAAAAATTTAATTTATTAAAAAAAACAATAATAAAAATTAAAAAAATTTTAAAAAATATATTATTTAATATAATATGAATAATTTAAAAATAAATTAAAAAAAAGGAAATACTTTGAAAAGAAAAAACTTATTAAAATTATCTTTAATTTCTTTAATGGCTTTGTCATCATTAGAAGCTAAAGCGGCATATTGGGATAACAACGATAACAATAATACTAAAAAAGATATTGTTCAATTTATTCAGTCTAATGGTTTTAATGTTACAGAAGAAGTTGCTGATACAGAAAATTTAAAGTTATTAGGTGAAAAAATTCACATTGAGGGTAACAATAAAATGTTATTAATAAGAGCTACTAATAAAACAGATAAAACTATTGATGTTAGAACAGACGTTGGATATGGACAAGCTTTTCCTGCAAAATTAGCACCACATAATACAGGATATATAGTTGTTACTACTAATGCTAACGCTGCAGTTGAAAAATATGATACAAAATCTTATAATGATAATATTATTAGAATGTTAAATACTAAACAAAGTTCTTATTTATCAAAATATTTCAATGAAACAACACAAATTTTTGAAGTTAGCACTAAAAATACTAAATCTTTTACACAACGTGAGTGGGAAAGAGATAAAATTAATGAACATAATTTCTTTTTAATTGATAGAGTTGATAGAGTTGTTGATGATAATTCTTTTAGATATGGTTTATTTGCTAGTGGATTTATAAAAGTTAACGAACAATTTTATAAACCTATCTCATATTACTTTGTAGTTTATCAAGGAAAAATTGTTAAATTATATTATACTAATGAATATATGAATTTTGACGACTTTAAAAAATTTATGATTTTAACAAAATAATTAATTAAAAAAAAACCTTTATTTTAAAAATAAAGGTTTAAACTTGTGGTGTTCTTTCATTAAACTAAAATTATCATTCTTATGAGTGTAAAAACTTTTCAAATATTCTTTATCAAATTTTTCAAAAACTTCAAATATTGACATATAAGTATCACATTGAGGAAATTTTCCGTAAATGTCATTAGTTTCTATATAAGTTGTGGCCATACAACCACCCTGACAAGCATATAAAAATCTACATTTTTTGCAATCTTCGTGTAAATTAACACTTCTTTTACTTAGAGAAACAATATTTTTGTTATGAAAAACTTTTGAAACTTCATCTGTAAAAATATTACCAAATTTATAATTATTTGTATTAGTAAATTCTATACAATTTGTTACGTCACCATTAGGTTCTAAAGCTATAAAACGACCAGTACATTTTGAAGTAAACGGACATTCATTTAAAACTCCAACTTTATTAAATAAATACTTTTCTAATAAAGGTAAAGATGGCGATAAAATAATATTATTATCTTCTCTTAACCATCTTTCAGTTAAAACTTTTAAAGCTAATGTATATTTACTTATATCCATTTCTAAATGTTTATTTTGAATAGCATTACCTAATATATATAAATGATTTAATCTTATATTAAATTGATTTTCTACACGTAAATCAAATATTTCATTATATTTATCTTGATTTTCAGAATTGATAATATTTATTATAAAAGGTTTATATTTATTTCTATCTTGATAATCTTTTATATTTTGAAAAAATTTTGTTTTATATTTTTCAGAGTCTCCTCTAATATTTCTAAGACTTGAAAAAAAATCATAAGAAGTTGAAATATTATAATTAAATATATCTTTAAACATTTTATCAACTTTAACGTCATATTTTAAAAAATTAGTTTGCATAGAGAAAGTACAATTAGGAAAATATTTTTTAAATACTTTATAAGCTTCATAATAGTATGAAACAGGAAGTAATAATACTTCACCACCTTCCCATACTACTTGAACTCTATCTGAAACATAATATTTCATTTTATCTAAACTTTCATCTAACTCTTTAATAGTTAAAGTTTTTGACATTATTTGAGTTTCGTCAATATTACAATGTAAACAATGAGCATTACACTTGTTTATATTTCTTAACATTATTGATTTAATTGACGATTTAAAAAACATATTAACTATCTTTTTCTAAATTATTTTTAATATATTCTTTTGCTCTTTTTCTTATGTTAATAATATCTGGAACTACACTTGATAATAAAAAGAAAGACTCTTCTTTATCATTATAAGATTCTTTAATTGAAATAATAGCTGGAGCTGATAAAAATTTATCACCAACTTTTTTACCAAATAAAATTTTCTTTTCAAATATTTCGTTATTATCAATAGCCTGTTCTTCTTTTTCAAAAAAAGCTACAATATCTTCATTTGTTAAAACATCAAGTTCGTTTTTTGGTTTTTTTGCTATAGCATTATTTTTAAATACTTTTTCGTATTTATCTTCAACATTATATTGTTTTGTAGCACTAATAAAAAATGTAATATAAAAAACTTCTATATTTTCTATTTCTTTTTCCAAATCATCTAATACAACTTGTTCTTCTTCAACGTCATCTTTTTTCTCTATAGATAATCTTTTTGTTATATATTCATCTGTAGTTTGGTCTTTATAATTTAATTTTACATAAGGTACTATTTTATTTTCTAAAATTTCTTTTACTATATCTATAACGTCTTGTTTAGTCTTTCTAACATTAGAAATTTTAATTAAATATAAAGGTAAACCATTTTTTTCTTTTTTAATGAATTGTTGTACGTCGTCAACATTAAATGCAAAACCTTTATGCTCCATATCATCTTGAATATTTAATTTTCTAACAAATGTTACAGCATTTTGTAACTTATAAGTCATTTTTTTATCTTTATCTAAGTATTTTTGAAGAGTTAATAAAACTTTATCATTAGGTTTAAGTTTTCTTTTAGCAGATTTTTTAGGGTTCATTAAATAATCCCTCATAGATTTCTTTCCACCTTCATCGTCTCTATTAAGTGGACTTTTAAAATCACCTTGGTCTTCTATTGCTGGAATAACATATTGTGTACCATTAATATCAAAAGTTGCTGTTTCTTCATCAGCGTCTATTAAAGTCCCTACTATTACAGTTTTTCCTATTGAATACATTTTTTTCCTTTGTTTTTTATAAATTTTGATGATACTTGCATATCTTTTGAATTATAACAAATTTTATAGAAAAATAAAAGCTAACTTAAATTTTAAAAATAGCAAAAAAAAAAGAGAGGAAAAAAAAACCTCTCTTTTTAACTAATTTTTTATTTAAAATACTATCTCCAACCTCTTGAACCGTGACAATTACTGTGACAATTACTGTGACAACTATAAGCATAATAACCAATGTTAAGTCCAACACGATGTGGTACGTTAAGGTCACTAGTACCTCTTAAATATTGTCCAAAATTCCCTTCAGCATAACCACCTTTTTTCATAATTGTTCGATAATCTTTACTAGAACTAAAACGAGAAGCAACTTGAATTGGCTCCATAACCTCTATATTATCATCTAAACTAGATATTAAATATTTTGACATTTCAGACATTACTTTAATTTCATTATCTGTATAAACATTATCAATATGTTTATTTTTTTCCATATTTGATAAAACTTTATCTTTATTTAAAATTCCACTATCGTTTACCTTTAATAAAGCAACTAAACCATCAACTTTATTATTTTTAAATAAATTTTTATCTTTTAGTGAATATTCTAAACTTAAACTTTTAATTTTATCTTTAATTACTTTTTTAGATATAAAATCATAAACTTTTGATTGATTTTCACTTTTTTGAATATTATCTTGTTTTATTTTTATATTATTACTTAATAAAGTATTAATATCATTAATTTTATTTAATAAACTAACAGATTCTTTACTATTTACAAAAGAAAAAACTTCTGTATCAGTTATTTTTTCATTTAAAAAATTAGAAAATTTTTCTAAATTATCTTCTAATTTTTCTTTAATTAAATCGTTTTCTTGTTTTGAAATATTTTCTCGTTTTAAAATATTTAAATTTAATTTTAAACTTTGTTTTTCTAATAATTCTAAATTTGAAATAACACTATTTACAAAAAATTCACTTATCATTTTAAATTCCTTTTTATTTTATTTTATTATATAAAAAAACAAAAAAAAATTATTTAATATATATATTAAATAAATCTTTATTATTAAATAAGTTTTCTTTTAATATATATAATAAATTTGAAATTTTTTCTAATTCAACTTTTTTTTCTTCTTGTGGTATCTTATTAAAAAAATCATTTTTAATTTCGTTAAACCATTCCTCACTTTTGTTTTTAAATAAAACTTCTTTTAAATAATCTTGTGGAGTAGGGTGTAATAAATTATCTATTATACCTTTATTACTTTCATTAATATCAGCAAAATTATCTATTATTAATTTTAATTGATTATATGATACAAAATTATCAATAGGTAAAATTTTTATTTTATTTTTTTCAGAATTTAAAACTTCTCTATATTTTAATAATATATTTAAGTAATCTTCTTTTTCAACATTTTCTGAAGGAACTATAGCAAAATTAACGTCTATTAGGTTTAACATTTTATACAATTCATCAACTTTGTTATCTTGTTCTTTATTTGTATAAACAAATTCTAAAAAGTTTTTATCCTTTCTTTCTTCATTTATTATTAAAGATATTAAAGTTAAAAAATCATTATTACTTAAATCTTCATTAGTTACGTCAAAACTAATAACATTTTTTGTATTTAATAATAAAGTAAATTCCTCACTATAGAAAAAATCTTCATTTTCTATTGAAGTATCTAAATTATAACCGTCAACTTTATTACTTTTTAAAAAATTTTCTAAATTCATTTTATATTTCCTTTTAGTTATTTTAATTTTTATATATTATTTTATGAATTTTTATATATTAATCAATTTTTTTTAAATAATTAAATAATATATACCAACTTTTACACATAAAAGTTTTACCATATAAATTTTCATTAATCATATAAGACTCAGCCATACAACCACCTTTACAATACTCAAAAACATTACATTTTTTACATTCTTCTGGCAATTTTTCTTTTCTTTCTGATAATTTTTTTAAATTTTCTAAATTTATGTTTTTAAGATTATCAGAAATAGGTAAAATATTTAACTCTGCTATTTCTAAACAAGTAAAAATTTTATTATTATTTTCTATACTTAGAGAACACTCCGTACAATTATTTTGAAACCCACAAGCGTGAGGTATTGTTTTATTAATTATACTTTTCATAGTTTCTAAAGGTTCTACTTTTATTATTTTGTTTTTATCTTCGTTTATTTTTATTAGATTATTTGCAAAAACTTCTTGGTTTGGAATTAAATCTTTTAAATTTTTACCTTTACCTATTGGTAAAAAATATCTAAACACCACATTTATTTTAAGATTATTTAAAACTTTATATATTTTAAACATATGTTTTACATTTTTATTAGTTATAAGAACTATTATTGGAGTTTGAATACCTTTTTCATATAAATATTTATAATTTTCTTTAAATTTATTTTTAAATAATTTACTTTTTCCTTTTATTCTTCTAGTATTATCAAAATTATAGCTTGTAGAAAAATTTTTATAGTTTTTTATTAAATCATCTAATTTTGATTTTTCTACTATTAAATTTGTTTGAATACCAGAATATATATTCCAATTATTTTTAATAAAAAAATCATCAATATTTTTAAAATGTTTAACTTCATTATTACTTAAAACTTCACCACCTAAATAACTTATATCTAATGTATTATATTTATTTTTAACTAAAGCATTATATAACCTTAAAAAATTATTTAATTTTTTAAGATTTTTTTCTTCAATATCAAAGTCTTTTTCTTTATTATATGGAGAAGAACAACCAATACAATTAATATTACATTTTTTTGTTGTTCTAAAATGAAGTATCATTTATAACCTTTATTTTTTGTTTTATTATAACTAATAAAATAAAAAATATAAAGTTTTTTTTAATTTCTAAAAACAGCGTCGTTATTAGCACTTCCAGATAAGCTATCTATAGGCATACAAACATACATAACATTAACAATAGCTTTTATTTGAGCCGAACCAGTAACGGATTTTGTAGGAGTTGGCTGAGTACGACTTAAATTATAATTAAATTTTTCATATCGAGCATAACCACTAGATGCACCAGGATTTACATAACCAGAAACATTATCTGCAGTAACACCCTCTCCACCTCTTATTCTTACAGAACAAGTAACAACCCCATTATTTGCAACATAAGTATTAAACCCTTTATATCCTAAATCGTCGTGTTGGAAAACTTTTGTTCTCCAAGGTTGATGTGGACTAAAAATACTATTAGCAGGAACTCCGTTACGACCTGTAACTGCTGCCGCTGCTAATATAATATCATCTGTTTGACCACTTACAGCACTTCCTACAACTCCAGTAACTATAGGCTTAACTCTTCCATAACCACCTGCACAAACTGTTCTAAAATTAGCACCATCATATAATTGAGACCAGTTATCTAATTGTTCTCCACATTTATAGTGTCCTATATGAACTATAGAACCTATAAAAGAAGGCCCTGCAAAATTAGGGTTTTTATCTATAATAGAAATATGTCTTTCATTTTTATCAAGACCTGAACATTTTCGTGGATTAACTCCAGTACCACACTCGTCTGCTATTAATATAGCTCCTCTTCCAGTAGCCGCGTTTGGGTGAACTTCGTCTCGTTCTGTTAAAGCAACAGAATAATCACTTCTACCACCTGCAGTCATATTTAAAGTTCTTTGAGCATTACTCCAAGAAAAGTTACGAGGATTTCCGTCACCATTAGCTATAACACCAACAGAATTTCTTGTAACAAAACTACCATCAGTAGCGTCCATTCTAGCTAACACTTCATTTTGATTACCCTTACGATGCCAAGTTTGACCTTGGTTATCTATTTTTGAAATCCATTGTGGAGTTCCACCTGCAGGGTAGTCATAAGAAGCAAAATAAGTACCATCTTTATCAACTAATACCCTTGTTTTTACACTATCATCAGCAGGATTAAGAGGAGTTCCATTGTCGTCATTAGCACCTAATACAACACCATCAGACTCATAAGCACCTATAACAACGTGTCCTCTTGGTTTTCCTGTTTTATTAGGATTATAAGCGTCTATAATTAAGTTAGAAGTATTAGGACTCACACCTCTAATACCAGTCATATTTGTTTCTAACATACCTATAGTCAAACTTCCTAAATCATTAGCACCACCATAAATAGTACCATTTCCAGTAGCATAACCATCTTTTATTAAAGACTGATTTGTATTAGGTATCAAGTTACTAATTACAATTTTAGAATTTTTACCATCTAAATTATCTACTATACCTAACGCTCCGTGCATAGTTCTTAATTCTTGAATAGCACCACTATCTCTATGTAATAAATTATCGTGTCGAGCTTCACTACCTGGAGCTGGTATAAAAGACTGTACTAAATAAACTTGATTTGCCGCATAACCGTCTGGACGACGGTTAACTATTCTAACTTGTGGTAAATACATTTTAACCATTTGATAATATTTTGCTGGAATTGAAAATTCTATACCAACACCAATATCTTTTTGAACTCCATTAACATTTTTTTTAAAAACTTCTAGTTTCCATTGTTTACCTGTAGCATCTCTTTCAGCATTTTGATAACCTGCTAAAGTTTCATAAGTTTTAAAACTCGCACCATTAAAAAATATATTTTTTGGATATGTACTTAAAAAACCGTCGTTAATTAATTGACCTATACTAGTAGCAAATTCTGGAACACGACTACCATTATTATCTATATAATGATTTAATAAAGCCTCTTGGACTAAAAAAACCTCATTAGCTAATTTTTTAACTGAGTCTATCTTTACTTCTTTAGTATCTAATAAAGGTACAAAAGTAGAAGCTAATATTCCCATTAAAGAAATTACTAATATCATTTCTAAAAGTGTAAAACCACGTTTTTTTAACATATTATGCCTTTTTTTATTAATATTTTATTTATTTTAATAAATATAAGTTTTTTTATAAATTTTTGTTTTTTTTGATTTATTTTTTTAGTTAAAATAAAACCACTTTTTAGTGATTTTATTTTTTATTTGATAGATTATCTGAGAATCTTTCTATAATTGTATTTATAACAGTAGGATTTTCTTGAGTTTTAATTACTTTTTGTATTTCTGTATTATTTTTTATTTCACTTTGTATTTCTTTACTTGACATATTTTTGAAATCTTTACCACTTAAAGCTTTTTCTAATTTATCACCTAATGAGTCTATAACTTTATTTATTGAGTCCTTTTCTTCTTTTGAACCACGATTATTTTGTAAACCATTTTGAGTTTCTTTTAATGTTTGCTTAACAGTTTCTTTTAATTGTTGTTTTACAAGACTAGAACTTGAAGGTTTATCATTATTATCTTTTTTTGAACTAGTACCATCAACAACATTAGTTTGCATAACTCCATTAAGAACGTCTGCTCCTGTTT
>RRZT010704027.1_pt1 | contig 26640 bp, 24 predicted proteins | sample 2165551 | NCBI WGS metagenome assembly RRZT01 (sample SAMN10456910, study PRJNA506462) | wastewater metagenome | biome: wastewater; feature: sludge; material: wastewater sludge; isolation source: wastewater sludge with Escherichia coli K12::gfp cells carrying plasmid... | place: USA: Moscow, Idaho... | reverse complement strand
TGTAGACGACGGTGCGCGCCGACAGCGAGGCGAAGTAGACGCCGGCCTCGTGCTCGGCCCGCTTACGCAGCGGGTAGACCGCCCGGTCGAGGTCGATCCCGCTCGTGCCGCGGCGTCCGGTGACGAAGAGCTGCTCGAAGTGCGGCATGACGGCCCGCGAGATCGGGCTGAGCGTGTCGTCGGGGGTCGGGACGGCGCGCCATCCGATGACCCGCAGGCCCTCCTCGATGGCCAGGTATTCGATCTGCCGCTTGGCCGCCGCTCGTGCGACACGCTCCTGGGGCAGGAAGGCGATCCCGGCGGCGTACTCGCCCTCGGGGGGCAGGTAGAAGTCGACGGTGTCACGGAAGAGGGCGTCGGGGACCTGCAGGAGCATGCCTGCACCGTCGCCGGCCCGCTCGTCTGCACCCGTCGCGCCGCGATGGTCGAGGTTCTCCAGGGCCAGCAGGCCCTGCGCGACGATCTCGTGGGTGGGCGTGCCGCTCAGATGAGCGACGAACGCCACGCCACAGGCGTCGTGCTCGAAGTCGTGCCGGTACAGCCCCTCATCGGGGCGGTGGGGAAAAAGCTGATTCATCTGTGTCTCCGTTCCAGCGGGCTCTGTGGCAGCCGCCTGTTTGGACGACCTTCCTGGCCACACCGCATGGTGCGCAGCGCAACAATAAGGCACACGCCGTTCCCGTCCACAACCGCCACAAGAGCGCGTCCAAGATTTGGACGAAGACGTCTCAACCCGGAGGGTGACCCGTCAATTGGCGGGCCCGGCCCGCGGTTCCTCCGGCGCCTCGGACCCTGCTGTGCCGTCGGACCCCGTGGACGCCGCCTCCACGGCAGACGTCGCCGTCTCGGGATCCTCGGGGGCGTGGTCGGGACCGCCGACGCCTCGGCGCTCCACCCACGGTTCGCGCCCCGGACGCAGACGCGTGAGCAGCACGAACAGCAGCAGCCCCGCCACGGCGATGATCAGGGCGGTCACCTGGTTGGTGCGCAGCGGGCCGAAGTAGTAGCTGAAGTCGGTGCGGATCCCCTCGATCCAGAACCGGCCGCTGCCATAGACCAGCATGTACAGGCAGAACAACCGCCCCCACCCCAGCTTGAACCGGCGGTCGATCCACAACAGCAACGCGGCACCGAGCAGGTTCCAGGTCATCTCGTAGAGGAAGGTCGGCTGGAAGGTCGGCACGTCACGGTATTCGACGGGACGGTGCGCCACGTCGATTTCCAACCCGAAGGGGCCGTAGTCCGGGCCACCGAACAGCTCCTGGTTGAACCAGTTGCCGAGGCGTCCGATGCCCTGGGCCGCCAACAGCCCGGGCGCCAGCGCGTCGGCGAAGGAGGACAGCCGGGCACCGGTGATGCGGCAGGCGATGATCGCGCCGAGTGCCCCGCCCAGCAGGGACCCGAAGATCGCAATCCCGCCCTCCCAGATGAACAGGGCACTGATCGGGTTACGGCCGGGACCGAAGTAGTCCTCCCAATGCGTTGCCACATGGTAGATACGGGCCCCCACGATCCCCGAGGGGATCGCCCACAACACGATGGTCTCGAAGGTCTCCGCCCGCCCGCCGCGGGCGACCCAGCGACGCGTCCCGAGCCACCACGCGAACGCGATCCCGGTCAGCAGGCACAACGCGTAGATGTGCAGCGTGAACGGCCCCAGACTGAATTGGCTGACCGGGGGGCTGGGGATGGACGCGATCGGGTTCATGCGTGCGCCCCGACGCCCTCGGTGAGGTCGGCGACGACGCCCCGCAGCGCGGCGAAGTCGCCGGGGGTCCCGGCATCTTCGGCGTCCAGCAGGGTCTTGACCAGAGCAGACCCGACGATCACGCCGTCGGCGAACCTGCCCACCTCGCGGGCCTGCTCCCCATTGCTGACGCCCAGCCCGACGCCGATCAGGGTCTGCGGTGACAGCTCCCGGATGCGCCCGACCAGCTCGGGGGCGGCCGAACTCGTCGAGGTCCGGATGCCGGTCACGCCCATGATCGCGGTGGCGTACACCCAGCCCCGGCAGGCGGCGGTCGTGGCGAGGATCCGCTCATCGGTGGAGCTCGGGGCGACCAGGAAGATGCGATCCAGGTCATGGGCGTCCGAGGCGACCATCCAGTCGTGGGCCTCGTCCGGGGTGAGGTCGGGCGTGATCAGGCCCGCCCCGCCCGCGTTGGCGAAGTCGCGGGCGAACGCGTCGACCCCGTAACGATCGACCAGGCTCCAGTAGGTCATGCAGACCGCAGGGGTGCCGGTCGCAGCGACCGCCTCCACCGCGGCGAAGACGTCGCGGGTCCGCACGCCACGGCGCAGGGCGGTCGTGCCGGCCCGCTGGATCACGGGACCGTCGAGCATGGGGTCGGAGTACGGCAGGCCGATCTCGACCAGGTCGACGCCGGGGGTCTCACCGTTCCCGCAGAGTGCCGCCAGCGCCCCCAGGGAGGTGGCCACGTCGGGGTAGCCGACGGGCAGGTAGCCCACGAGCGCGGCCCGACCCTGTTCCTTGGCCGCCAGGAACGCGCGCCCGGAGTGGCCGGGGTTCGTGAACGTCATCAGAAGCCCCCCACCGTCTCGTCGGGGGTTCCGTCGAGCCCGAACCAGTCCAGTGCGGTGCTCACATCCTTGTCGCCGCGGCCCGAGAGGCACACGCAGATCAGCGGCTCCAGATCGGGCTGCTCCAGCGCCAGGCGGCGGCCGAGCCGGAGCGCACCAGCGACGCCGTGAGCGGACTCGATGGCGGGGAGGATCCCCTCGGTCTTGGTGATGAGCTCGAAGGCGTCCATGGCCTCGACGTCGGTGACCGGCTCGTAGTGCGCGCGGCCCGTGGATGCAAGCCAGGCGTGCTCGGGGCCCACCCCGGGGTAGTCCAGCCCGGCCGAGATGGAATGCGACTCGATGGTTTGGCCGTCCTCGTCTTGGAGCACGTAGGTGCGCATGCCGTGCAGGACGCCGATACCGCCACCCGTGATGGAGGCCGCGTGCCGTCCGGTGGCGATCCCGTCCCCCTCGGCCTCGAAGCCGAACAGGCCGACCGCAGGATCGTCGATGAAGTCGGCGAACATGCCCATGGCGTTCGATCCCCCGCCCACGCAGGCCGCGACCGCGTAGGGAAGCTCGCCGTACCGTTCGAGGATCTGGGCGCGGGCCTCGGTGGAGATCACACGCTGGAACTCACGCACCATCCGCGGGAACGGGGCGGGTCCGGCGACGGTGCCGATCAGGTAGTGGGTGTTCTCGACGGTGGAGACCCAGTTGCGCATGGCCTCGTTCATCGCGTCCTTCAGCGTCGCCGAGCCCGACTCGACGGCGATGACCTCTGCACCCAGGAGCTGCATGCGCGCCACGTTGAGGGCTTGCCGGTCCGTGTCGACCTTGCCCATGTAGACGCGGCACTCCAGCCCGAGCAGGGCGGCCGCCGTCGCGGTCGCGACACCGTGCTGTCCCGCCCCCGTCCCGGCGATGACGCGGGTCTTGCCCATCCGCTTGGTCAGCAACGCCTGTCCCAGCACGTTGTTGATCTTGTGCGAGCCGGTGTGGTTGAGGTCCTCACGCTTGGCGACCAGCCTGGCTCGTCCCGCGTGCCGGGAGAGTCGCGGCAAGTCGGTGACCGGGGTCGGACGCCCGGAGTACTCGCGTCGCAGCGTGTCCAGTTCCGCGATGAAGGCCGGGTCGGCCATCGCCTGATCGAACGCGGCGTCCAGTTCGGTCAGCGCCTTGTGCAGGGCCTCCGGCACGAACTGTCCTCCGAAAATGCCGTAGTGGCCCGCCTTGTCGGGCAGCCGTTCCGGTGCGCTCACGCGATCACTTCCCCTTCTGGGCGGCGGTACCCGCCGCGATGAACTGTGCGACGGCCCGGCTCGGGTCGCCGTCCTTGACCAGCGCCTCCCCGACGAGGACCGCGTCGGCCCCGGCTGCGGCGACGCGCGCCACATCGTCGACGCTCAACAGCCCGGACTCCGCCACCGTGACCTTGTCGGCGGGAATGAGCGCCGACAAGGACTCGAACTGGGCGATGTCGACGTCGAGGGTGTGCAGGTCGCGGTTGTTGACACCGATCAGGCCCGCCCCCAGGTCAACTGCTCGCCGGACCTCATCGGCGGTGTGCACCTCGACCAGGACGGTGAGTCCCAATCGGGTCGCGAGGGCGTACAGCCGGGCCAGGTCGGCGTCGCTCAGCGCGGCGACGATCAGCAGCAGCAGGTCGGCTCCCGCCGCCCGCGTCTCCCAGACCTGGTAGTCGGTCACCACGAAATCCTTGCGCAGCACGCCCACGTCGACGGCGGCGCGGACCGCAGCCAGGTCGGACAGGTCGCCACCGAAGCGGCGACGCTCCGTGAGAACGGACACGGCGGTTGCCCCGCCTGCCGCGTAGGCCTTCGCTAGCGCGGCGGGATCGGGGATGTCCGCCAGCGCACCCTTGGAGGGCGAACTGCGCTTGACCTCCGCGATCAGCGACAGCCCGGGAACCCCCAGCGCCGCGAGCAGATCGCGCGGCGCGGGCATCCCGGCCACCTGCTCCTCCAGACGCGCCAAGGCCACCCGAGCCTGACGCTCGGCGAGGTCCTCGCGCACCCCCACCACGATGTCGTCGAGGACACCCATCGTTGACTACTCCGTTCCGTAACCCATCTTGCGCAGCGTCCCGCCGACGATCGGCGCAACGATCAGCAGCGCGAACCCAACAATGACGACGGGCCAACTGATGTTCATCAGGAAGCCGACGGTCCCCACCAGGGCCCCGATGATCGCGATGACGGAGCTGGCCCAGCCTGCGGGCGACCTACCGTGATGGTACTTCTCCTCGTGCGCGGTCATGCCAGCTCTCCTTCCCGCCGCAGGGGATGCGCGTCCCCGTCGGCGTCCTTGGTCGTGGGGTCCACCCCCGCATCCATAGCTTTCCAAGCCGCGAGCGGGTCTGTCACGTCCGCCGCGCTCCGCGAACGAGCGGGCCTGCGCTGAGGCGGTCGCAGCAGCAGCCACGTCGAGGCGAGAGCGAGCAGCACTCCGGCCGCCCCGAAGAGGATCGGCCAGACGGTGGCGACCGGGTCCGTCAGCGCGCTGATCCCCAGTTGGCTGGCATCAGCGACGGCTTCGGCGACGGGGGCGGGTGAGCCGAAACCGACGACGGCCATGCCGATCCCGGCGGCCGCCATGGACACCGCCATCACCCGCAGACCGACACGGCCCAGCATCAGCGTCGCCAAGACCGCCGCCAGCGCGACCGCAGGCAGGGCAGACGCCAGCCCGCCGGTGCCCGACGTCCCGGACACCTCGACGGTGCTCAGCGTCCCGGTCAGACCGGTCGTTGTCGCCGTCCACCACCCGGCCTGGCCCGCTCCCAGCCCGGCCAGCGCAGCCACGGCCACCGCGGCCCGCGGGTCAACCCGCATCGCCCAGCCGCCGCACCTGGGCGGCCACCGCGACGGCGCGCAGGGCGGCCGCGGCCTTGTTGCGTGACTCGAGGTCCTCGGACGCGGGAACCGAGTCGGCGACGATCCCGCCGCCTGCCTGGACAAAGGCGCGCCCGCCCTTCAGCACCGCGGTGCGGATCGCGATGGCCACATCGGAGTTCCCCGCGAAGTCGAAGTAGCCGACCACCCCGCCATACAGCCCGCGGCGGGAGGTCTCCAGACGGTCGATGATCTCCATCGCCCTGACTTTGGGGGCGCCCGACAGGGTTCCCGCGGGGAAACACGACAAGGTGGCCTCGAGCGCGGTGCGTCCGGGACTCAGCGTCCCGGTCACGGTCGACTCCAGATGCATGATGTGGCTGTAGCGGCGCACCTGCATGAACTCGACCACCGTCACCGTTCCCGGGACGCACACCCGCCCCAGATCGTTGCGTCCCAGGTCGACGAGCATGAGGTGTTCGGCACGTTCCTTGGGGTCCGACCGCAGGCGGGCCTCGTTCTCGGCGTCCTGCTGCGGCGTCGCCCCCCGCGGTTGGGAGCCCGCGATGGGGTGGGTGAGCACGTGTCGGTCTGCGACCGTGACGAGCGCCTCCGGGCTGGAGCCCACGATGCTGAGCCCCTCCAGACGCAGCAGATACAGGTACGGGCTGGGGTTGCCCAGCCGCAGCACGCGATACACGTCGAGCGCGTCGGCGTCGCAGGGCGCCTCGAAGCGCTGCGAGACGACGATCTGGAAGGCCTCGCCGGACTTGATGTCCTCGACGGCCTCCCGCACCGCGGCAGCGAATTCGGCCTCGCTGCGCTGCCGGGTAAAGGGCACCGTGTCGGGCTCGACCGGTGGCAAGGCCAGCAGCGACTCGGCCGGCTCGGACAGCCGTGCCACCATGGCCTCCACGCGGGCGACGGCGTCCGCGTGGGCGGCCTCGAGCCGCTCTGGGCTGTCGTCGAAGTTGATCGCGTTCGCGATGAGCCACACCTGCCGGGTGTGATGGTCGAGCACCGCCAGATCGGAGGCCAGCATCATGACCAGTTCGGGGATCCCCAGATCGTCGGGGTTGGCGTCGGGCAGCTTCTCCAGGCGACGCACGATGTCGTACCCGAGATAGCCCACCATGCCCGAGCTCAGCGGCGGCAGCGCTGGGTCGAGGGGGGTGTGCAGCCGTTCCAGCGTCGCAGCCAGCGCCGCCAGGGGGTCGCCACCGTCGGGGAGCCCGGCGAGCGGGCGGCCTGCCCAGCGGGCCTGCCCGCCCTCTTCGTAGAGCACGGCAGCGGAATTGACCCCGACGATCGAGTACCGGGAGAACACCCCAGCCTCGGCGGACTCCAGCAAGAACGTGTTCTCGCGTTCCCCGCACAACCGGTGATAGAGCCCGATGGGGGTCAGGTCGTCGGCCAGCAGCCGCGTCCAGACGCTGATCACGCGGCGTCCGTCGGCGGCAGCCTCGGCGAACCCCGCCAGGTCGGGGGTGATCGGGACGCTCACGCGTCCTCCCCGAGCAACTCGCGGGCGTCGAAACAGGTGCGATCCCCCGTGTGGCAGGCCCCGCCGACTTGGTCCACGCGCAACAGCACCGTGTCGCCGTCACAGTCGAGCTGGACGCGACGCACATGCTGGGTGTGTCCGCTGGTGGCGCCCTTGACCCACAGCTCCGAGCGCGACCGCGACCAGTAGGTCGCCTCACGGGTGTCGAGAGTCTGGGCGAGCGCCTCGTCGTTCATCCACGCCTGCATCAGCACCTCGCCCGTGGTGGCGTCCTGCACGACGGCAGCCACCAGGCCAGCCTCGTTGCGCTTGAGGGCACCGGCAATGACCGGATCGAGCGTGTGGGACATGCCCCCCATTGTTCCACGCTGCCGCGCCGCGCTGGCGGGAGGTCCGCCGAACCCGCCGTGGCCGCATCGACGGTTCCCGACTAGGCTTCGGGCATGGGATTCGCGAAGCTGGAACGGACGGCCATGTGCGACGCGCTCGACGCCGTCGCCCCGGATGCGCCGACGCTGTGTGCCGGCTGGAACGCCCACGATCTGGCCGCCCACGTGTGGCTGCGCGAGAACGACCCGCTGGCGACGCCGGGCATGTTCCTCCCGGCCCTGGGCGGCCTGACACGCGCCCGTACCGACCGGGTGCTGCGCCGGTGGGGCTACGGCGAGCTCGTCGAGCACATTCGCCGGGGGCCGCTGCCGCCGTCGGCGTTCGCGTTGCCTGGTGTCGATGAGCTTGCCAACACCGGCGAGTACTTCATCCACGGCGAGGACGTCCGGCGCGCCAACGGCCAGGGTCCCCGGGAGACGACATCCGCCTTCGAGAACCACGTGGCCCGCAGCCTGGTCTCGATGGCGAAGATGCTGCTGCGCGACGCCCCCAGCGGCATCGTCCTGGAACGCACCGATACGGATGAGCGGCTCCGCGTCCTGCCTGGCGCGACCACGATCACCCTGGTGGGCCGCCCCTCCGAGCTGCTGCTGTTCGCCTTCGGCCGGATGTCGGTCGCCGAAGTGGAGGCGATCGGGGACGCAACCGCTGTCGCCGAGCTGTACGGTCGGCATCACGGGTTGTGAGCCCGCCGCCACCCCCCTAATCCGCCGTGTTGAGGATGAATGCCGTGCCGAACCCCCTGATCGAGTCCCTGCTCCGCGCGATCGACGCGTCACCCGAGGACCTCCCCCTGCGCCTCCACGTTGCCGAGTTGCTGCTCGCCCAGGGGCACAGCGGCGAGGCGATCGCCCAGATCGCGGCCGTGCTGCAGCGCGACCCGGGAGCCGAGGACGCGCTGGCGGCCATGGCCCGCGCCCTTGGCGCCACCACGGCGGTCGCACCCTCCGCCTCTGTCGCTCAGGGTGACCCCCTCGAACCAGCGAACACCGTCGAATCCACGCACCCCGTCGGCCCAACGGAGACCATCATCCCAGCGGGATCCGTCGACCCTGCCGAACCCGCACAATCCCAGGCACCGGTCCCCAGCAGCACCGCCGACGATGACGAATGGGATCGGGCCGCTCACCAACTCAGTGACGCCGTGGCATCGGGCGACGAGGTCGGAGGCGTCGCCGAACCCTTGCCTCACGGCGGCGATGAGCCCGCCGACCGAGACGTGTGGAATGTCGAGGACCCCGACGTCACGCTGGCGGACGTGGGCGGTCTGCAGGAGGTGAAGGATCGCCTGGAGGTGTCGTTCCTGGCCCCGATGCGCAACCCGGAGCTCCGCGCCATGTACGGCAAGAGCCTCCGCGGTGGCCTGCTGCTCTACGGCCCGCCTGGCTGCGGCAAGACGTTCATCGCCCGGGCGGTCGCCGGGGAGATGGGCGCGCGCTTCATCAACGTGACGCTCACCGACGTCCTGGACATGTACGTGGGCAACTCCGAGGCGAACCTGCACGGGATCTTCGAGGCCGCGCGAGCCCGGACTCCTTGTGTCGTCTTCCTCGACGAGATCGACGCCATCGGGCAAAAGCGCAGCCAGACCCGGCACTCGGCGACCCGAGGCGTCGTCAACCAGCTCCTGTCCGAGCTCGACGGCATCGGCAGCGACAACGAAGGGGTCTACGTTCTCGGAGCGACCAACACCCCGTGGGATATCGACCCGGCCCTGCGGCGTCCCGGGCGCCTGGACCGCACCGTGTTGGTGCTGCCGCCCGACGAGCCGGCCCGCCGCGCGATCCTGGAGCATGCGCTGGGCGAGCGCCCCACCGAACGGCTGGACCTGGTGGCAGTGGCGCGCCAGACCGAGGGTTTCACCGGAGCCGACCTGGCCCACCTCGCCGAGAGCGCCGCGGAGAAGGCGATGATGGACAGCATCCGCACCGGCCGGGCCCGCCCGATCACCATGCGGGACCTGCAGTCGGCCCGCCGCGAGGTCCGGCCCTCGGCGGGTCCGTGGTTCGACACCGCGCGCAACGTCGTGGAGTACTCCGATCGCACCGGCGAGTTCGACGCCCTGCGCGCCTACATGCAGCGCCACAAACTGCTGTGAACGAGGACGACGCCACCGTTGCGTTGCGCCGGGCCGCTGAACTGATCGATCTGAACCGGCCCGGGCAGGCTTTGGGCGTTCTCGCGCCGCTGCTGGCCGCCGCCCCCGGACTGGCCGCAAACATCCACGTCCTGATGGCGAGCGCGCATCTTCAGGCCGGGGACGCTGCGGCGTCCCTGCGGTCCGCCCAGGAGGCTGTCGCCGCCGACCCCAGCCTGCCCGCCGCTCACCTCATGGTCGCCAACGCCTCCCAGCACTCCTCCAGGCCCCGCCCCGCGGTGCGCGCAGCCCAGCACGCCCTGGCCCTCGACCCGACCCTGGTGGGCGCATACCACATCGGCGCCCAAGCCCTGTCGGATCTGCGCAAGCACGCCGAGGCGGAGCGCTGGGCGCAGGCCTCGCTCGATCTGGATCCGACGAATCCCGACAGCCACTTCGCCCTGGGGTATGTGCTGCACGAGCGCAGACCGGCGGTGGCCGCCACCGCGTACCGCGCGGCACTGGAGCGCGATCCCGAGCACATGATGGCCCTGCAGAACCTGGCCACCCTCACGGTCAACGCGGGCGACCGCGACACCGGCGTCAAAATGATGGCCGACGTGCTCGCAGGGACGCGGGGCTCGCAATTCACCGTCGCCGTGCTCGACGTGCTGCTCACCCAGATCACGTGGCGGCTGTACCGGGTGAGCCTGCTGCTGTTCTTCGTGATCAACGTGGTGCTCGCCGCTGCCTGGTCCGCGACCATCCCCAATCCGTGGCCCGCCACCCTTGCGGCCGGATGCTGCCTGGGGCTCGCGCTGCTACTGCTGTGGCGGCTGAGCGCGCGGGGCTCACGAGCACTACGCGACGCCTTGCCGCGTCAAGGCTCGGGATTCTTGCGCGGCTACCCCCGGCGCAACCCGGTCGCGACGGTATGGCTCGGGCTCGTGGCCGTGGGATGGCTCCTGGTGAGCGTGGGCTTCCTCGCCGCGATCGTAGGTGCGGTCGCCGGGTTCCCCTACGCCCCCACCTTCGTGATCGTCGGCGGTTCGTTCGCGATCAGTCTGCAGATCATCGGCGCCGTCTTGAGCTGGGTCCATGCGTTCCTGGTCCGACGGCGGCTGCGCTCCACGCGGCGCATGTGACGACGACGCCGCCCCCACACGGGAGGCGGCGTCGTCAGCGTGGGGCTCAACGCTGCACGCGCGCGTTGCCCTTCCACATGTCCCAGACCTGCTTCTCGTCGGCGGGCATGCCGTAGTCGAACAGGGAGGTCGCGGCCAGCGCGCCCGTCGCCCAGCCGAACTGAGCGCACTGCTCCACCCCCCAGCCCTGCAGGATGCCGTACAGCACCCCGCCGACAGACCCGTCGCCGCCGCCGATGCGGTCGATGACGTCGATGGGACGCAGGGGGGCCAGGTAGAACTCACCGTCGTTCCACAGCAGGATGCCCCACTGGTGGCGGTTGGCGCTCTCGACCTCACGCAGCGAGGTGCCGATCCAGTGAGCGTTCGGGTAGGCGTCCTTGATCCGGCCGATCATGGCCTTGAAGTCTTCGATCTTCGCATCGATGGAGTCGCCGCCGGCCTCGGGGCCCTCGATGCCCAGGCAGAGCTGGAAGTCCTCCTCGTTGCCGTAGAGGATGTCGCAGTTCTCGGCGATCTCATGGAACGCGGCGGACAGTTCCTCCTCGCGGCCCTTCCAGAACGTGGCGCGGTAGTTCAGATCCATCGCCACCGCCGTGCCGTGCGCCTTCGCCGCCTTGGCCAGCGCCACGCAGAACGCCGACGTGGAGGGGCTCAGCGCGGCGATCAGGCCGGACAGGTGAAGGATCTTGACGCCCTCGTCGCCGAAGAGACGATCGAGGTCGAACTGGTCCAGCGCCAGGTCACGGCCGACCTCGCCCGCCCGGTCGTTCCACACGCGCGGGGCGCGTCCGCCGAAGCCGGAGTCGGCGATGTTGAACTGGTGGCGGTACCCCCAGGCGTCCCCCTGGGGGAACTCCTTACCCTCATAGGCCAGATTGCGCTTGCGCAGATCCGCCTTGATCAGGGCGGAGATCGGGGAGCCTTCGACGAAGGCGGTCAGCACCTTCGCGGGTTCGCCGAGGTAGGACACGACGGTCGCCACATTCGTCTCGGCACTGGTGGCCTGCAGGAAGAACCGGTCGCTGGTGTGCACGGGAGCCCGGTTCTCCGGGGTGATCCGCACCCCCATCGAGGTGGGCACGACCAGGGACCACTGAGCATCTTCGCGGAGTTCCATCAACGACCTTTCGACGGTTGCAGGCAACGGTGTTGCCAGCTTAGGCCTCGGGGCCCGTCCCCGCCTTGGTGTTGCCGTCGCTGTCCTCGCCGGTTGCCGTGCGCCACGTCCACCAGCCCACAGCGATGCCGAGCGCGTCGGCGGCGGCATCCCAGACGTCACCCGAACGGCCGGGCAGGAACAGGCCCTGCACGACCTCGCTGACCACGAGCTGGATCGCCATCAGCACCATCACCAGGCGCAGATCCAGGACCCGCAACAGGGCCCACGTCGCCAGGGCGAAGACGATGACGTGGCCGATCTTGTCGGCGAACGGCACCCAGGAGGTGCCCAGATCGGGCAGGCTCGGCGCGTAGAGGGCCCAGAGCTGCAGGCCCACCGTCACGACGACGAGCACCCAGTCGGCCAGCCGCGGCTGTTGCACCCGCATGTCAGGCCAGACGCTGCAGGATCAGTTCCCGGACGCGGGCCGCGTCCGCCTGCCCGCGCATCGCCTTCATCACCGCGCCGATCAGAGCCCCGGCCGCCTGCACCTTCCCGTCCCGGATCTTGTCGGCGACCTCCGGCTGGGCGGCGATGACGGCGTCGACGGCCTGGCCGAGTGCCGCGTCATCGGAGACCACGGCGAGCCCGCGTGCGGCCACGACGGCGTCCGGGCCCCCCTCCCCGGCGAGCACCCCCTCCAACGCGGAGCGGGCGAGCTTATCGCTCAGCGTCCCGGCTTCGACGAGTTCCTGGACGCGGGCCACCTGCGCGGGGGTGATCGGCAGGCCGGCGAGGTCACTGCCGGACTCGTTGGCCCGCCGCGCCAGCTCGCCGAGCCACCACTTGCGCGCCGAGGACGCCGACGCGCCCGCGGCCACCGTGGCGTCGATCAGATCCAGGGATCCGGCGGTGCCCACGACGTCGCGCATCTCCAGGTCGGTGAACCCCCAGTCGGCCTGCAATCGGGTCCGCCGTTGGGCGGGAGGCTCCGGGAGCGTGGCGCGCAACTCCTCGACCCACGCCGCGCTGGGGGCGACCGGGACCAGGTCCGGCTCGGGGAAGTAGCGGTAATCCTCGGCCTGCTCCTTGGAACGGCCGGGGCTCGTCCAGCCCTGCTCGTTCCAGTGCCGGGTCTCTTGGGTCACCGCACCCCCAGCGCTGAGCAACGCGCCCTGCCGCCGGATCTCGTACCGCAGCGCGTCCTCCACGGCCCGCAGCGAGTTCACGTTCTTGGTCTCGGTGCGCTTGCCGAGTTCCGTGGCGCCCGAGGGTGCCAGCGAGATGTTGACGTCGCAGCGCAGGTTCCCGGACTCCATGCGAGCATCGGAAACACCCAGCGCCAGCATGAGGTCACGCAGGTGAGCCAGATAGGCCCGCCCCACCTCCGGGGTGTGCGCCCCCAGGCCGCCGATCGGCTTGGTGACGATCTCCATCAGCGGCGTCCCGGCGCGGTTGTAGTCCACGAGGCTGTAGTCGGCGTCCTGGATGCGGCCGCTGGCACCCGCATGGGTGAGCTTGCCTGCATCCTCCTCCATGTGGACGCGTTCGATCTCGATCCCGTAGGTCGTCCCGTCGACCACCAGGTCGACGTGCCCGTCGAAGCAGATCGGCTCGTCGTACTGGGAGGTCTGGAAGTCCTTGGTCATGTCGGGGTAGAAGTAGTTCTTGCGCGCGAACCGGCTCCAGGGGGCGATCGAGCAGCCCAGCGCCAGCCCGATCCGGATCGCCGACTCCACCGCGCGGCCGTTCACGACCGGCAGCGATCCGGGCAGGCCCAGGCAGACCGGGCACACCTTCGTGTTGGGCTCGCCACCTGGGGAGTTGTCGCAGCCGCAGAACATCTTCGTCGCCGTGTTCAGCTCGACGTGCACCTCCAAACCAAGCGTCGGGTCGAAGGATGCGAGCACCTCGTCGTAGTCCATCAGCTCTGCCATCGCTCAGGCCTCCTGCGTCTGCGGCACCCAGCGTGCCGCGATCCGATCGGTGAGGACGCCGCCGTCGCGCGCGGCCAGTGCGCGCTCGAGCGCCGCACCGACCCGGTAGACCCGATCGTCGGCCAGGGGCGGCGCCATCACCTGGAAGCCGACCGGGAGGCCGTCCTCGGGCGCCAGCCCCGCCGGGAAGGAACCCGACGCGTTGCCCGCCATGTTGGAGGGGATGGTGCACAGGTCCGACTTGTACATGGCCAGCGGATCGTCGATCCGCTCCCCCAGCCGGAACGCGGTCGTCGGCGTCGACGGGGAGACCAGCACGTCGACCTGGGCGAAGGCCGCGTCGAAGTCGTCGGCGATCAGACGTCGCACCTTCTGTGCCGAACCGTAGAAGGCGTCGTAATAGCCCGAGCTGAGCGCGTAGGTGCCCAGGATGATGCGGCGCTTCACCTCGGCGCCGAAGCCCGCCTCCCGGGTCGCCGCCATGACCTCCTCGGTGCCGCGCGTGCCGTCGTCGCCGACCCGCAGGCCGTAGCGCATGCCGTCGTAGCGGGCCAGGTTGGAACTGACCTCGCTGGGCATGATCAGGTAGTAGGCGCCCAGGGCGTAGGTGAAGTGCGGGCAGGAAACCTCCACGATCTCCGCCCCGGCCTCGCGCAGCAGCGCGAGCGCCTCGGTGAACCGTTGCTCGACGCCCGGGGCGTAGCCTTCGCCACCCAACTCCGTGACGACGCCGATGCGCATCCCCGACACGTCGCCGGAGCGCGCCGCCTCCACCACGGGAGGGACGAGCGCGTCGATGGAGGTGGAGTCGAGCGGGTCATGCCCGGCGATCACCTCGTGCAGCAGCGCGGCATCCAGTACCGTGCGCGCACACGGCCCGGGCTGATCGAGGCTGGAGGCCATCGCGATGACCCCGTAGCGGGACGTGCCGCCATAGGTGGGCTTGACGCCGACCGTGCCGGTGACCGATGCGGGCTGCCGGATCGAGCCTCCGGTGTCGGTGCCGATCGCCAGCGGGGCCTCGAATGACGCCAGGGACGCCGAGGATCCCCCGCCCGACCCGCCGGGGATGCGGTCCAGATCCCACGGGTTGTGGGTGGGCCCGAACGCGGAGTTCTCGGTGGAGGACCCCATCGCGAACTCGTCGAGGTTGGTCTTGCCCAAGATCACGATGCCCGCCTCCAGCAGGCGTCGCGTCACCGTCGCACCGTACGGGGGACGCCATCCCTCCAGGATCCTGGACCCTGCCGTGGTGGGCACCCCCTCCTGGGTGAACAGGTCTTTCAAGGCGAGCGGGACGCCCGCCAGCGGACCGAGCTTCTCCCCGGCGTCGAGGCGCGCGTCCACGGCGGCCGCCTGCGCAAGGGCGCCCTCGGCGTCCACATGCAGGAAGGCATGGACGGCGTCGTCGTTGCGGGCGATCTGGTCGAGGAACGCCTGGGCGACGGCCACCGCGGTCAGTTCGCGGGCGGCGATCTTCTCGCCCAGGTCGGCGGCGGTCAACCGCAGCACGTCGCTCACGCTTCCTCCCCGAGGATGCGCGGCACGCGGAACCGGTCGTCCTCCACGGCGGGCGCCATCGCGAGCGCCTGCTCGCGGGTCAGCCCGGGGCGGACCTGATCGTCACGGAACACATTCGTCAAGGGCAACGCGTGCGACATCGGCGCCACGTCCTCGCCAGCGACCTCGGAGACCGAAGCCACGGCGTCGAGGATGATGTCGAGTTGCGGCGCGATGGTGGCCAACTCCTCGGCGGAAACGGTGATGCGGGCCAACCCGGCGAGCCGGGCGACCTCCTCGGTGGACAAGGCCACGAACACTCCTGACGTGTGAATCGGCGACCCGGCCATCCTAGAGCGTCTCGACCGTCGTCCCCGCGGCCGCACGACACGCGGCTGCGCGACGGCTCCGGGCGTTACGGCTGCGTGACGCGACCGAGATGCCCCCTTGGAGGATCACCCACTCTCGGGTATCAAGGGACCATGTACCTGTTGCGCGTCATCCTGCCCGACCGCCCCGGTTCCCTGGGGACGGTCGCCTCGGCGCTCGGTGACGCCCAGGCCGACATCGCCTCGGTGGAGATCATCGAGAAGGGCGGCGGCCTGGTCATCGACGATTTCATGGTGGGCCTGCCCGACGGCGGGCGCCCCGACACGCTCGTCAGCGCGTGCGCCGCGCTGCACGATGTCGAGGTGATGTGGGTGTCGTTCTACCCCGAGAACCGCAGCGTGACCGCCGACGTCGACGTGCTCGACGCCATGCTCGCCAGCCCCGACACCGCGGGAGAAGTGCTGGCCGATCTGTCCCCCGCCGCGTTCCACTGCTCGTGGGCGATGATCGTGGACACCTCCACCGGGGGCGTCCACCACCGCACGTCGCTGGCCCCCGACGAGGGGCTGGCCCGCGAGTTGCTGGGAGACGTCGCGATCGCGCACACGAGCGAGTTCCCGGCAGGTTTCTGCGACGGCTGGGGTGAGCAGGTGACGGTCGTGGCTCCGCTCCGAGACGCCTGTGTGCTGGTGGTGGGACGCTCAGGCCCCGACTTCCGGGCCTCTGAGGTGGCGCGCCTGCGGCATCTCGCGATGCTGGCGACCGACCACGTTGCGCTGACGCCTGCCCCGCACGCCTGAGCCGGGGCATGCCCGGCCGGGCGTGCAGCTCAGAAGCCGCGCAACTGCAGGTAGGCGAAGTAGCCGAATGCCGACACGACCAAGACGGCCACGACGGCGGCCAGGATCACGAGCTTCCACTGGCGCTGCTTGCTCCGCGTCGAGGGGACCCCGACGGGGCCCCATTCACCGACGACGGGCATGACACGCGGCGACACGTCGCCGTTCAGGTCCAGATCGCTGTTGAGCCCCTCCACGCCGACCAGCCTACTCGGCCGTCACGGCGTCGCCGAGGTAGGCGGCCGCCCCCCGGGCCAGGAGGTCCGTGAACCGCTCCGCGGGCAGGATCGGCACCCCGAGGGCTTCCGCCTTGGCGTACTTCGACCCACCCGACTCACCCGCCACGAGCACCGACGTCTTGCCCGACACCGAACCTGTCGCCTTGCCTCCGTGCGCGGCGATGGCCTCCTTCGCACCGTCTCGCGTGTAGCCGGGGACCGATCCCGTCACGACGACCGTGAGTCCGGCGAGCGTGTCTGCGACGTCGGGGTGGTCGTCCTCTTCAGGACGCGCCGGATCGGCGAGCACGGCCCCGGCGGCCACCCACTTGGCGACGATGGCGCGGTGCCAGTCGACGGAGAACCACTCCACCACCGAGGCAGCCAGCGTGGGGCCGACCCCCTCGACCTGCGCCAATTCCTCCACGGTCGCGGCGCCGAGCGCCTCGACGCTGGGGAACGCGCGCGCCACGGTGGGGGCGACCCCCTTGCCGATGTGGCGGATCGACAACGCCACGAGGAACTTCGCCCACGGGCGATGCTTGGCCGCCTCCAGGTTGACCAGCAGCTTGGTGGCGTTCGCCGTCAGGACCCGCTCCTTGGTCTTGGGATCGACCCGGGTGAAGAAGTCGGCCCGGGAGAGGTCCTCTGGCCCCAGATCGAACAGGTCGCCCTCGTCGGTCAGCAAGCCGGACGCCAGCAGGGCGTCTGCCGCCTGCCAGCCCAGCACCTCGATGTCGAGGGCGGCGCGCGAAGCCAGGTGGAACAGCCGTTCGCGCAACTGGCTGGGGCAACTGCGGGTGTTGGGGCAGCGGAGGTCCTTGTCCCCCTCGCGGACCTCCACCAGCGCCGTCCCGCAGCTGGGGCAGTGGGTCGGCATCGTCCACGCGGGCAGCCCCGCCGGGCGCAGCGCCAGCACCGGGCCGACGATCTCGGGGATCACGTCGCCCGCCTTGCGCAGCACCACCGTGTCTCCGGGGCGGACGTCCTTGCGGGCCACCTCGTGGGCATTGTGCAGCGTCGCCATGGCGACGGTCGATCCGGCCACCACGACCGGCTCCATCACACCGTACGGAGTCACCCGGCCGGTCCGGCCGGTGTTGACCTCGATGCTCACCAGCCTCGTGTTGACCTCCTCGGGCGGGTACTTGAACGCGATCGCCCACCGCGGGGCCCGCGACGTGAACCCCAACTCGGCCTGCCGGGCGAGATCGTCGACCTTGAGCACCACGCCGTCCATCTCGTGCTCCAGGTCGTGACGATGCGTCTCCTGTCGCGCGATGTAGGCCAGCGCCTCGGGCAGCCCGGGCACCACCTCGTTGTGGGGGCTGATCGGCAGCCCCCAGGCGGCCAGCGCAGCATAGGCCTGTGACTGGGTGGCCACCGGGGCCCCGCTGCTGGCGCCGATGCCGTGGCAGTAGAACCGCAGGCGTCGCGAGGCGGTGACGCGCGGATCCTTCTGCCGCAGGGAGCCCGCCGCGGAGTTCCGGGGGTTCGCGAACTGCGCCTTGCCCGCGGCGACGAGCGACTCGTTGAGCGCTGCGAACGCCGACGCCGGCATGAACACCTCCCCCCTCACCTCGAGCAGATCAGGGGCGTGGGCGGGCAGCGTCTGCGGGACGTCGGCGATCGTGAGGACGTTGGCGGTGACGTCTTCACCGAACCGGCCGTCGCCGCGGGTGGCGGCCACTGCGAGCCTCCGATCCCGGTAGACCAGGTCGAGTGCCAGCCCGTCGATCTTGACCTCGCACAGCAACGAGGAGACCTCGCCGAGACGGGAGAACCAATGCTCCACCTCGGCGGTGGAAAAGGCGTTGTCCAGGCTCATCATCGGCACCAAGTGCTCGACCTCGGCGAACGTCGCCGAGGCCGCACCGCCCACCTGCTGGCTGGGAGAGTCGGGCGTGCGGAGCTCCGGAAGCGCCTCCTCTATTGCAGTGAGCTCGGCCATCATCGCGTCGAAACCCGCGTCGGTGAGCGTCGGATTGTCCAGCACGTAGTACTGGAAACGCGCGTCGTTGATGAGGGCGGCCAACTCGGCGTGGCGGGCTCGGGGATCGGTCACGGAGGAAACCTACCGCGCGCCACCGACGGTCCCGCTAGCGCGCCAGCTCAGCTTCGAGACGCTCGGCGGCCGTGCGCAACGCGGCGAACAGCGGCCCGATCTGATCGATCGGCCAGGACGCCAACCCGCAGGACGGAGTGAGCACGACGGCGGTCGCAGCGCGCGGCCCCCATTCCAGGGCTCGCAGGTCACCCAGCACCGTCGCCGTGAGGGCATCGGCGTGTGGGGCACGCAGCGTCCGTGCGTCGGCGCACCCCAGCCACAACTCCCGCCCCGACTCCAGCAGCGGCCCCAGCGTGTCGAGATCCGCCCGCGACAGCAGCCCCTCGTCGAGGGCGAGCCCGCGGAAACCCGCACCGTGCTCCCCCACGACGATGGCGGGGTCGAGCCCGGGGGCGCAGCAGTGCAGCACGTCGCCGTGCAGGCCTGCGAGCGCGCCGATGACCTCCTCCGCCTCGACGGCTGCGTAGCGGGCGTACCCGCTTTCTGTGCGGACCTCGCCCCCCAGCACGGCCGGCAGCAACGGTTCGTCGATCTGCAGGGTGGCCGTGGTCCCGGGCAGCCGACGCTCCACCTGCGCGCGCAGGTCCGTCAGCCCCGCCGCAAGGGACTGCGCGAGGTCGCGCCGCGCAGACGCATCCTTCAACACATGCCCGCCCCGGGGCGCGAGCGTGGTCGCCGCCAGCGTCCAGGGCCCGGTGGCGGTGATCCGCAGCGGCCCGGTCAGTCCTTGCGCGTTCTCCTCCAGCACGTCGAGGTCGTCGCGCAGCGTGGCCCGGGCCCGCCGCTGGTCCACGCCGGGGATCGCCGTCAGCGACCATTCCCCGGCGAGCAGCGCGGCCCCGATCCCCTCCAGCATGCCGAGCGCGCGCCCGATCATCCCCGCCCAGGGCCCGCGGGCAGGGAACTCCGGCAACCACGGCAGGCTCGCTGCCTCGAGGGCGAATCGGACGCCCCCGGCCACGTCCGTACCGGGGAGCGATCCCAGGCCGGAGGTGTGCATCATCGTGCCGCCGCGATCGTGCTGGCACCCACGACCAGGTCCCCGTCGTAGGTCACGGCGGCCTGCCCGGGCGCGATGCCGAAGGCGGGCTCGTCCAGGGTCAGGGTGACCGCGTCCTGGTGAGCCTCGATCATGGCCGGCAGCGGCGCACCATGGGCACGGACCTGCACCAGCCCGCGCCAGCGCCCCAGGCGCGGCTCCGGCACGGCCCAGGTCGGGCGGATGCCCTCGATGCGCGTGACCGCCAGCCCCTGCTGCGGGCCGACCGTGACGGTGTTGGTCACCGGAGAGATCCCGAGCACGTAGCGGGGCCGGCCATCGCGCGCAGGCACCCCCAGGTGGAGGCCGCGCCGCTGCCCCACGGTGAACTGATGGTGTCCGGTGTGGGTGCCGACGACCCGGCCGGCCGTGTCGACGATCTCCCCGGCGCGCTCGCCGAGCGCCCGTGACAGGAAACCGGCGGTGTCGCCGTCGGGAATGAAGCAGATGTCATGGCTGTCCGGCTTGTGCGCGGTGCGCAGCCCGAGCGCCTCGGCCTCGGCGCGCACATCGGACTTCACGGTCCCATACAACGGGAACAGCGAACGCCGAATCTGGGCATGGGTCAGGACCCCCAGCACATAGCTCTGATCCTTGGCGGCATCCGCGGCCCGCCACAGCCGCGCTGCAGCACCCTCCCCCTCCAGCCGGGCGTAGTGCCCGGTGACGACGGCGTCGAACCCCAGCGCGAGACCGCGCTCGAGCACGGCGGAGAACTTGATCTTCTCGTTGCAGCGCAGGCAGGGGTTGGGCGTCCGCCCAGCCGCGTACTCGGCGACGAAATCATCGACCACGTCGGCTGCGAACCGCTCAGACAGGTCCCACACGTAGAACGGGATGCCGAGCGTGTCGGCGACCCGGCGGGCATCGAGGGAGTCCTCCAGCGAGCAACACCCGCGCGCCCCGGACCGGTAGGCCTGCGGATTGCGGTTGAGCGCCAGGTGGACGCCGACGACCTCGTGCCCCTCGGCGACCATGCGCGCGGCCGCCACGGAGGAGTCCACACCCCCCGACATCGCCACCAAGACCCGCATCGTGCCTCCCCGCCCGTGGCCGACCCGTGCGACCGGTCACCGAGTCTAGGCGGTCCGGTTCACCGCGCTGCGGCCGCCCGCGCCCGGACGAGCGCCTCCGGGAGTGCCGCCACCACCGCGTCCACGTCGGCGTCGGTACTCGTCCAGCCGAGGGAGAACCGCAACGACGCCGACGCGTCCGCATCGCTGCGGCCCATCGCCAGCAGCACCTCGCTGGGCTGATGGACCCCCGCGGTGCAGGCAGACCCGGTCGAGGCGTCCACACCGGCGGCGTCCAGCAGGAGCAGCAGGTCGTCGGCGCGAGCACCCGCGAACGTGGCATTGAGGATCGCCGGGCCGACGGTGTCGCCGCCGTTGATCCGGACGTCGGGCAGCGCAGCGACGCCAGCGACCAGGCGCCCGCGCAGCGCGCCCAGGCGAGCCGACTCGCGCGTCCGCGACGCGACCGCCTCCACGGCGGCCGCCGCGAACCCGGCGGCGAGGGCGACGGGGACGGTGCCCGAGCGCAGCCGCCGTTCCTGACCGCCGCCCCGCGTGACGGGTGAGAGCGGGGCCTCCCGCCGGGCCACCAACGCGCCCACTCCGACCGGCCCTCCCAGCTTGTGGGCGCTGACCGTCATGGCGTCCAGCCCCGAGTCGGCGAAGGAGACCGGCAGGTGACCGACCGCCTGAACGGCATCGCTGTGCACCGACGCACCGACCCGCCGGGCCGCCTCGATGACCGCGGGCAGGGGCTGCACTGTTCCGGTCTCGTTGTTGACCCACATCACCGACACCCACGCGACACCAGCGTCCAGGCTCGCGAGCGCCTCGGCCTCGACCCGCCCGTCGGCGTCCACCGCCAGGATCCGGCCGCGTCCGGCGAGCGCGTCCGCCGCGGCCCGCACGGCCGGGTGCTCGACGGCCGAGACAGCCACGTCGGGGCGCCCCGAGGTGGCCGGATCCCCGGCGCCTCCCAGCACGACGAGGTTGTCCGCCTCGGTGCCGCCGCCGGTGAACACCACCTCGCTGGGATCGGCACCCAGGGCGGCAGCCAGCCGCTCTCGGGCATCTTCCAGCGCGGCGTGCGCGGCCCGGCCGCTGGCATGCTGCGAACTGGGGTTCCCGATCTGCCGCCAGGCCTCGGTCATGGCCTCCAGCGCGGCCGGGCGCAACGGGGACGTCGCAGCGTGATCCAGGTAGTGGCGCATCATTCCTCCGGCGGCAGTCTAAGCGGCTCACGGAAACCCGGGTGGACCCCCTCAGACGGCTGAGGCACAATGGGGCGCCGCCTCCCCTGCCGCCGACGAAAGAGCGAACTACGTGACCACGGCCCTGACACCTCCGGTCGACTCCACTCTGCTGGGAGCGCGCGTCCGCGACGGGGGCACCCATTTCGCCCTCTGGGCGCCGCGCGCCACGCGGGTCGAACTGGCGCTCGTGGACGCCGATCGCCGGCAGACCAATCACGACCTCGCCCGCAACCCGGACGGGGTGTGGACCGTCTTCCTGCCCGGGATCGGCGCGGGCCAGCGCTACGGCTACCGGGTGCACGGCCCGTGGAGCCCGGTGACCGGGGAGCGCTTCAACCCGGCCAAGCTGCTGATCGATCCCTACGCGCGAGCGATCACCGGCGGGGTGGACTACTCCGGCCCGATCAGTGACCACACGCCCGAGTCGAACTACCTGCCCGACCCGCGCGACTCGTTCGCGTCGGTGCCCCTCAGCGTCGTGGTGGCCGACAGCGCGCCGCCGCGCCCCCTGGCCGCGCGCCCTGCGCCGGAGGACCTGGTGGTGTACGAGACGCATCTGAAGGGGTTCACCCGGCTGCACCCGGCCGTGCCCGAGCATCTTCGCGGCACCTACGCGGGGATGGCCTACCCGGCCGTCGTGCAGCACCTGACCGAATTGGGCGTCACGGCGGTCGAGTTCCTTCCCGTCCAGCAGTTCGTCTCCGAGCCGTTCGCGGCCAACAAGGGCTTGGTGAACTACTGGGGGTACAACACGCTGGGCTTCTTCGCCCCGCATGCCCCCTATTCGAGTTCGGGCACTGTCGGGGAGCAGGTCGCCGAGTTCAAGGCGATGGTGTCGGCGCTGCACGATGCGGGGATCGCGGTGATCCTGGACGTCGTCTACAACCACACCGCCGAGGGCGGCCACGACGGCCCCACCTTGAGCTTCCGGGGCATCGACCACGCGGGGTACTACCGGCTGACCTCCGACCTGCGCAACGACTACGACGTCACCGGATGCGGGAACGCCGTGGACACGTCGAAGGCCGGCGTACTGGACCTGGTGCTGGACTCGCTGCGTTACTGGGTCACGGAGATGGGGGTCGACGGCTTCCGGTTCGACCTGTGCACCACCTTGATCCGCGACGGCCAGCACCACGTCACCCAGGACCACGCCTTCAAGGCGGCGCTCGCCGACGATCCGACCCTCGCCGACACGATCATGATCACCGAGCCGTGGGATCTGGGCCCGTACGGGTACCAGCTCGGCCGCTGGGGGCGCCCCTGGAGCGAGTGGAACGACCGTTTCCGGGGGTTCACCCGTGACTTCTGGCGCGGGGCCATCCCCGGCGTCGAGGAACTGGCGACCCGGCTGGCCGGCTCGTCGGACGTGTTCGACCACGGCGGCCGCCCGGCGACCAGTTCGTTGAACTTCGTCACCGCCCACGACGGTTTCACGCTCCGCGACGTGGTCACCTACGACCTCAAGCACAACGAGGCGAACGGGGAACGGAACCGCGACGGCGCCGACGACAACCGGTCCTGGAATCACGGTTTCGAAGGTGAGACCGACGACGATCAGATCAACGCCGCCCGGCACCGAACGGTCCGCAACATGATGGCGACGATGCTGCTCTCGACCGGGATGCCCATGATCTTGGCCGGGGACGAGATGGGGCGCACCCAGCAGGGCAACAACAACGCGTACTGCCAGGATTCCCCGATCTCCTGGGTGAACTGGGCCCAGGCCGACATGTGGGCCGACCAACACGACCTGACCCGGACGCTGCTGGCGCTGCGGGCCGCCCACCCGGTGCTGCGTCCTGCCCGCTTCCGTTCGCGCAGGGAGGTCGTCGGCGACGACGGGCTCGGCCTCGGACGCACCGAGTCGGCATGGTTCACCGAGTTCGGCGGCGAGATGTCGATCGACGATTGGCACGACGGCGGACGCCGGGCGCTGGGCATGTACCTGTCGGACCCCCACGAGGCCTTCCTCGTGTTCTTCAACGCCGGCCACGCCGTCTCCGTGACGCTGCCGGGGGCCCCCTGGTCGAGCGGGTACACCGTGGCGGCCCACACCGGGGAACCGGACGAGTTCCCCGAGGACTCATTCGCTCCCGGCGACGTTGTGGACGTCCCTGCGCAGACCATCGTGGTCCTCGCGGCAGAGGTGCCCAGCAAGCGTCACGCGGCGCTGCCGAGCGTCACGGGGGTGCAGTAGCGTGGTCGCGTGACCTCACGACGCAAGCCCCAGCCCAAGACCGCCGCTTCGGCCCGCGCCACGTCCCCGGCGCCGACGCCGACGCCGCGCACCAGGCCCAGCACGGTGCGGCAGCCCGCAACCGCCGCCGCCCCGGCAGCGGCGCCGGCGCTCCTGCCCGTCGATCTGGGGCCCCTGCCGGCCCCCGCTCGCGGGATCGGGCGCATCCCGGTGACGAAGGTGGAACCGGTCATCGAGGGCGGCGTGTATGCCGCCAAGGCGGTCGTCGGGGAAGCGGTGCCGATCCGCGCCAAGGTGTTCCGCGAGGGCCACGACGCCGTGAACGCCTCCGTCATCCTCACCGATCCGCACGGCCGCGAAACACGTCACGACATGACCCCGCTGGAGCCGCGCGGCCTGGATCCCTGGGAGGCCTGGGTGCGGCCTGACAGCGAGGGCCTGTGGCGGTTCCGCGTGGAGGGCTGGTCGGATCCGTGGGCGACCTGGCTGCACAACGCCCAGGTCAAGCTGCCCGCCGGGGTGGACGTGCCGCTGGTGTGCCTGGAGGGCCGGGACCTGCTGGAACGCACCGCGGCCGTGGCGCAGGCGGCCGGAGACCCGGTCCAGGCGTCCATCCTGAGCGCGACGGCGCTGCTGCTCATCCCGGAGCGTCCCGCCGAAGACCTGGTCGACGTGGCCTCCGCCCACGGGCTGGCCAAGGCAATGCGCAAGTACGGCCCGCGTGAGCTGGTGTCCCCCACGGCCGACTTCCCGCTCTATGTGGACCGCGCGCGGGCCCTGTACGCCGCCTGGTATGAGTTCTTTCCCCGCTCCGAGGGGGCCCAGTACGACGCGGCCACCGACACCTGGACGTCGGGCACGTTCGAGACGGCCTCGCGGCGGCTGGAGGCCATCGCGGCGATGGGCTTCAACGTCGTGTACCTGCCGCCGATCCATCCGGTGGGTCACGCCTTCAAGAAGGGCAAGAACAACACCCTCGATGCCCACCCCGACGACCCGGGCTCGCCGTGGGCCATCGGGAACGCCGACGGGGGCCACGACGCGATCAACCCCGATCTGGGCACCTTCGCCGACTTCGACGCCTTCGTGGCGCGGGCCAAGGAGCTCGGCTTGGAGGTCGCCCTCGACTTCGCCCTGCAGGCCTCCCCCGATCATCCCTGGGTCGCCCAGCACCCGGAGTGGTTCACCACCCGGCTGGACGGCACGATCGCCTACGCCGAGAACCCCCCGAAGAAGTACCAGGACATCTACCCGATCAACTTCGACAACGACCCCGAGGGCCTCTACAACGAGGTGCTGCGGATCCTGAAGGTCTGGATCGGTCACGGCGTCTCGATCTTCCGGATCGACAACCCCCACACGAAACCGGTTCAGTTCTGGGCGTGGATCTTCGCCCAGCTCCGGCAGACCGACCCGGAGGTGCTGTTCTTCGCCGAGGCCTTCACGACGCCGGAGATGATGCACACGCTCGGCAAGGTCGGCTTCCAGTCCAGCTACACGTACTTCACGTGGCGGGTGGACAAGCAGGAGATCGAGGAGTACCTAGGCGAGTTGTCGGGCGAGATGGCCGACTTCTACCGCCCCAACTTCTTCGTCAACACCCCCGACATCAATCCGTTCCACCTGCAGTCGGGCAATCCGGCGATCTTCGCGATCCGGGCGATCCTCGCCGCCACGCTGTCACCGGCCTGGGGGGTGTACTCGGGGTTCGAGTTGTTCGAGCACGAGGCCCTGGCCCCCGGCCGGGAGGAGTACCTCAACTCTGAGAAGTACGAGTACCGCCCCCGCGATTTCACGGCCGAGCCGAACCTGAACGTCCTGCTCGGGACGCTCAACGCGATCCGCGACGCCCACCCGGCCCTGCAGCAGTTGCGTCAGATCCACTTCCACACGGCCCTGGACGATCAGGTCGTTGCCTACTCCAAGCGAGACGGCGACGACTACGTGCTGTGCGTGGTCTCCCTGGATCCCGACAGCGCCGTCGAGACGGAGGTCCATCTCGATCTCGAGGCGTTGGGTCGTGCCGGGGCGACGTCCGTCCCGGTGCGCGACGAGCTGACCGGAGAATCGTTCGTCTGGGGGGCAAGCAATTTCGTCCGGCTGACGCCGACGCGTCCGGCGCACGTGCTCGCGGTCGGTTGATCGGCCGGGGCGGAGGGAGGTTCGCGTGAACTCGCTCGGGCAGGCGTGGATGCGGCACCTCGAGACGGTGCGCTGGTTCGGTGGTAAGGGTGCGGGAGCCCGGATCTCCGCGCTGACCCCCCTGCCCTGGTACACCGGCGAGGAGGCCGTTGTGGCGGTGCGCAGCGAGATCGCGACGCTGGACTTCCCCGACGGGCACGTGGAGTCGTACCACCTGCTGGTGGCTTACTATCCCGACACGGCCGCGCCGGAGGGGGTGGTCGTGGGGCACGTCTCGCCGGGGGTGGTCGCCGTGGACGCCACCACCGATCCGGCCGCGTTGGCGGCGTTCGTCGCGGCAACCGCGCCCGCCTTCTCGGACGCGCCCGTGGGCGTGTGGCCGGGTGAGCAGTCGAACACCACACTCACGCTGGGGACCACGGCTCTCTACAAGGTCTTTCGCCGCGTCGAACCCGGCCCCAACCTGGACGCCGAGGTGTTGGTGTCGCTCGACGGGTTCCGGACG
>RRZT010187507.1_pt1 | contig 26645 bp, 20 predicted proteins | sample 2165551 | NCBI WGS metagenome assembly RRZT01 (sample SAMN10456910, study PRJNA506462) | wastewater metagenome | biome: wastewater; feature: sludge; material: wastewater sludge; isolation source: wastewater sludge with Escherichia coli K12::gfp cells carrying plasmid... | place: USA: Moscow, Idaho... | reverse complement strand
GCCGCCCGCCGAGCCGGCCTTGCCCCCTTTGCCCCGCTTCGACCCGGCCATCGCCCGCAGCGGGGCGAAGGAGTCGTTGGTGACCTCGCCGGCCCAGACGAGGTCCCACAGGGCGTCGAGCACGGTGGTGTCGTCGTAGTCGAGGTTGGCGGACTGCACGGCGGCGACCAGCTCTGGCCAGAACGAGGCGCCGCGGGCTTCGAGGTGGGCGCGCAGGGCCTCGTGGTGGGGCGAGGCGGGGGGCTCGTCGGTGGTCGGCGGCAGGAGCAGGCCGACCTGGTCGCGGAAGAGCAGGCGGACGCGCCCGTCCGTGGCTCCGAGCGAGCCGGCACCGACCCACACCACCTCGCCCGCGGTGGCAAGGGCATCGAGGTCGGCCGGGAAGTAGGACGCCATGCGGGCGGGAAGGACGTCGGCCTCGAGCACCGACGCCGGCAGGGGCGCCCCCTGGAGCAGGCCGACCACCTCGGCCAGCGCGTCGACGCCGCGGCGGGGGCGGCCCACGCCCTGCCACTCGGGCAGGAAGCGGGCGAGGGCGGCGCCGTCGACGGGCTCGACCTCCTTGCGCAGGACGGCGAGGCAGCGGCGGCGCAGCTGGCGCAGCACGTCGGCGTCGCACCACTCGCGCTCGACCCCGTCGGGACGGAACTCGCCCCGGGTGACCCGGCCCTGGCGTTCGAGACCCTCGAGCACGACCCGCACCGGGTCGACGGCCACGCCCAACCACGCGGCCACCTGCCCGGCGAGGAAGGGCCCGTGGGCGCGGGCATAGCGCACCACGAGGTCACCGAGGGGTGCCTCGACCGGGTCGGTGAAGGCCAAGGGCAGGCCCATGGGCACCGACACCCCCAGGGCGTCGCGCAGGCGGGCGGCGTCCTCAGACGCGGCGATGCGCTCGTCGCCGGCGATAGCCGCGCCGTACGCCCGCCGCTCGTCCAGCAGCGCATCGACCATCGGCCCGGCGTCGCCGTCGGTGCGGAGGTCGATCTCGGCAAGGCTCAGCGGACCGAGGAGACGCAGCAGGTCGTGCACCTCGTCGGCGTCGCGCGCCCGGCGGCCGTCCACCAGGCGTTGGAGCTCGAGCTCGAGGTCGGCGAGCACACCGGGGTCGATGAGGTCGCGCAGCTCCTCGGCGCCGAGCAGGTCACGGAGCAGGTCACGGTCGAGCGCCAGTGCCGCCGCCCGCCGCTCGGCGGCCGGCGCGTCGCCTTCGTACATGTAGACGGCGATCCAGCCGAAGAGGAGCGATTGGGCGAAGGGCGAGGCCTGGCGGGTCTCGACGGGGACGAGGCGCACCCGGCGGGCCCGGAGATCCGTGAGGACCTCGCGCAGGGCGGGGACGTCGAACACGTCGTTGACGCATTCGCGGGTGGCCTCGAGCAGGATGGGGAAGGTGGGGTGGTGCGAGGCCACCCGCAGGAGGTCGGCCGCCCGCTGCCGCTGCTGCCACAGAGGGGTGCGCTGGTCCGGCCGACGACGGGGCAGCAGCAGCGCCCGTCCCGCGCACTCCCGGAACCGCGAGGCGAACATCGCCGTGTTGGGCAGCTGCGAGACGATGAGCTCGTCGATCTCCTCGGGGTCGATGGCCAGCTCGTCGAGGGGCAGCTCGTCGATGGCCTCGGGGAGGCGCAGGACGATGCCATCGTCGCTCCACATCAGCTCGACCTCGACGCCCCACTGCTCGCCAAGGCGGTGCTGGAGGGCCATGGCCCACGGGGCGTGCACCTGGGCGCCGAAGGGCGACAGGATGCACACCCGCCAGTCGCCGATCTCGTCGCGGAAGCGCTCGACCACGATGGTGCGGTCGTCGGGCACCGCCCCGGTGGCCTCGGCCTGCTCGTCGAGGTAGCCGATGAGGTTCGACGCCGCCCACTCGTCGAGGCCGTTCCGGGCCCGCAGGCGCGCCATGGGGTCGTCGTCGGCGCGCACCTCCCGGACGAACTGCCCGAGGGCCCGGCCGAGCTCGAGCGGGCGCCCCGGCCCGTCGCCGTGCCAGAAGGGCATCTTCCCGGGCTGGCCCGGCGCCGGGGAGACCACCACGCGCTCGTGGGTGATGTCCTCGATGCGCCACGTCGACGCGCCGAGCAGGAACGTCTCGCCCGGACGGGATTCGTAGACCATCTCCTCGTCGAGCTCGCCGACGCGGGTGCCGTCGGGCAGGAACACGCCGTAGAGGCCCCGGTCGGGGATGGTGCCGCCCGAGGTGACGGCGAGGCGCTGGGCGCCGGCGCGGCCCCGGAGCGTGTCGTCGGTGCGGTCCCACACGATCCGGGGGCGCAGCTCGGCGAACTCCTCGGAGGGGTAGCGGCCGGCCAGCAGGTCCAACACGTTGGCGAGCATCTCGTCGGACAGCTCGGCGAAGTTGGCACAGCGGCGGACCAGGGCGGCCAGCTCGGCGACGGGCCAGTCGTCGAGGGCGCACATGGCCACGATCTGCTGGGCGAGGACGTCGAGCGGGTTGCGCACGTAGCGGGTGTGCTCGATGAGGCCCTCGTGCATGCGCTCGACCACCACCGCGGCCTCGACGAGATCGCTGCGGTGCTTGGGGAAGAACCGCCCGCGGCTCGGCTCGCCCACCTGGTGGCCGGCCCGCCCGATGCGCTGGAGCCCCCGGCTCACCGCGCCGGGCGACTCGACCTGGACGACGAGATCGACCGCGCCCATGTCGATGCCCAGCTCGAGCGAGCTGGTGGCCACGAGGCCCTTCAGGTCGCCGCTCTTCAAGCGGTCCTCGATCTGGAGGCGGCGCTCCCGGCTCAGCGACCCGTGGTGGGCCAGGACGAGCTCGTGGCCGTCGGAGACCGGCGGCCGCCCTGCGGCCTCCGCGGCCCGGTTCTCGCCGTCGACGGCCAGCTCGTTGAGCCGGGTGGCGAGGCGCTCGGCCAGCCGCCGGCTGTTGACGAACACGATGGTGGACCGGTGCTCTTGGATGAGCTGGAGCAGGCGGGGGTGCATGGCCGGCCAGATGCTTCGCCGCACGGGACCGGCGGCCACCGGCCCGCTCACCGGCTCTTCGATCACCTCGCCGAGGGCGCCCATGTCCTCGACGGGGACCACCACCTCGATGTCAAGGGTCTTGCGCACCCCGGCATCGACGATGGTCACCGGACGGGCGCGGGGCGGCTCGCCCGGTGCAGGCTCGATCTGGCCGCCGAGGAAGCGTGCGATCTCGTCGAGCGGGCGCTGGGTGGCGGACAGGCCGATGCGCTGGAACGGGCGCTCGGCGTTGGCCTCGAGGCGCTCGAGCGAGAGCGCCAGGTGGGCACCCCGCTTGGTGGGCGCCAGGGCGTGGATCTCGTCGATGATCACCGACTCGACCGAGCGCAGCGTCTCGCGCGCTTGCGAGGTGAGCATCAGGTAGAGCGACTCGGGGGTGGTGATGAGGATGTCGGGCGGGTGGCGGACGAGCTGGCGGCGCTCGTCCGGAGCGGTGTCGCCCGTGCGCATGCCGACGGTGGGCACGTGCACCTCGTGGCCCAGGCGCTGGGCGGCGAGGGAGATGCCTTGGAGCGGGGCCCGCAGGTTCTTCTCCACGTCCACCGCCAGAGCCCGCAGCGGGGACAGGTAGAGGACGCGGGTGCGCCGCTCGCGCTCGGGCACGGGGTCGCGCAGGAGGCGATCGATGCCGGCCAGGAAGGCGGCGAGCGTCTTGCCCGAGCCGGTGGGGGCGAGGATCAGCGTGTGCTCACCCGAGGCGATGGCCGGCCACCCCTGGGCCTGCGCCGCCGTCGGCTCGGGGAACGACGTGGAGAACCAGGCCCGGACCGGCTCGGAGAAGCCCGCGAGTGCCCCGCCGTCGGGCGCGTCACCGGGCCGGGAGCTCACCCCACCAGGCTACGGGCGAGGTGTGACGCCCACCCGACCCCGAGGGTTGCGAGCCGGGGGCCTTACGAGACGGTGAGGGTGCCGGCCATGTTGGGGTGGAGATCGCAGATGAAGTCGTACTCGCCGGCGGGGAGGTTGATCTGGAGGACCTGGGCGGACACGCCGGTTTCGAGCTCGGTCTTGAACTCGGTCTCCTTGATGTCCAGGTTGTGCTGGACGCCCTCGTCCTTGTTGTCGATCACGATGGTGAAGTCCGTGTCGGCCGGCGCCTCCAGCGAATCGGTGTCCCAGGCGATGTTGTCGGCGGTGAGGACGACGTCGCCGGGAGGCAGGTCGCCACCCCCACCACCGCTGGATGAGCCGCTGTCGCCGCTGCTGCCACAGGCGGCGAGGCCGAGCACGAGCAGGGAGCCGGCGAGGAGGGCGAGCAGTCGCGACGCCGTTCGGGACGGTTGACGGATCGTGGTCACGGCCCCAACGCTAGTGGGAGAGGCGGCGTAGACTCCAGCCGTGGCCGAGCACCGGACGAGAGAGTTCCACCCGGCCTTCGAGGAGTACTGCGAGGCCATCTTCGAGCTCCAGGAAGACGCCGTCGAGGTCATCCAGGCCCGCATCGCCGACCGCCTCGAGGTCTCCCGCCCCGCCGTCTCGGAGATGATCCGGCGCATGGAGGCCGAAGGCCTCATCACCGTCGACGGCGCCATCCGCCTCACCGCCGACGGCACCCGCCTGGCCGAGCGCGTCGTGCGCCGCCACCGCCTCGCCGAGCGCTTCCTCACCGACATCCTCGACCTCTCCTGGGCCGACGCCCACGCCGAAGCGGGCAAGTGGGAACACGTCATCTCCGAGTCCGTCGAGGTGGCCCTCACCCGGGTGCTCGGCGACCCCACCACCTGCCCCCACGGCAACCCCATCCCGGGCACCGACTACACCGAGCCGCTCACCGTCACCCTCGAACAGCTCCGCCCGGGCGACGCGTTCACCGTGTCCCGCATCCCCGAAGAGCTCGAGTTCACCCCGGGCCTGCTCGAGTTCCTCGAGGCGTCCGACGTGCTCCCCGGCCGGTCGGGCACCATCACCGCGGTCTCACCCGACGGCACTCTCACGGTGCAGATCGAAGGACGCCACGTCGGCCTCGGCAGCTTCGCCAGCGCCCGCATCCTCGTGCTGGCCGCGGCCCCCGCCAACGCCACGGCCTGAGCCCCGCTCGCTCCACCAGCCGAGCACCAGCAGGCCGACGAGGGCGGCGCCCCACGCCACCGCCAGAATCGCGGTGCGCACCCCCGGCTGGCGGAAGTCGGGCAGGACGAGCCGCAGCCCCCGCACCCACGGGTCCCGGGTCGCATCGAAGTCGATGATGAGGCGCAGCCGGCGCTGGAGCACCTCGACGACCACCCACGCCCAGCTCAACGCGCCCAGCACGGCGGCGACGGCGAAGGGCGCGACCGCTCGACGGTGGCGGTCGAGCCACCACCCCGTGGCCACCACCAGGAGGGGCACCACGACCACGACCTGGCGGCCCGGCCACCACCAGCCGTGCATGGTCAGGGCCACCCAGGTGGCCGTGGCCCAACCACCGACGGCAGGGAGCAGCAGCCCCGTCCAGCCCGGCGGGCGGCGACGGGCGAGCGCCCCCACGGCGACGACCGCGAAGAGGAACACCGGCGCCCACGCCACCAGTCCGAAGGAGCGGTCGACGAGCAGCCCGAGGAGGCGCTGCGACCGCCCGACGTAGTTCGGGTCGACCCCGATGACACTGACTTCGCCCGTTTCGGAGAAGTGGTCGCCCGACGCGTAGACGGTCCACCCGCCGTAGACCACGCGGTGGAACACGGCGAAGGCGAGGCCGGCGAGCGCGAGGCCGCCGGTGAGGACGCCGGCCTGGCGTCGACGGTCCTCCCGCCAGAGGTGGAGCAGCGCCAGAGCGACCAGCACGCCCGCCACCGGGACGTACTTCACCGCCAACCACGGCAGGGCGACGACCGCGAGGACGAAGACCAGCGCGCCCCGCCGCCCGAACGGCCCGGTCAGCGCGGCCACCGCAACGGTGACGGCGAGGGCCGCGGGGAGCTCGGGGTAGACCTGCACGCTGTAGGCCACAAGCGGCGACGCCACCCCGAAGGCCGCCGCGACCCCGAGGGCCGCGCCGGGCGCCACCCCGAAGCGACGCACGGCCACCCACGCCGTGGCCGCGGCCAGCAAGCCGGCCAAAGCGGCGAGCGCCAGCTTGGCGCCGGCCCACCCCCCCAGCAGCACGGGCACCGCGAGGAGCGCCGGCAGCAGCGGGTCGTGGGGGCTGACGGCGCGACCGTCGGCGTTGGGCTCGGTCTGGACGGGCAGCTCGGCGGTGTGGAAGTCCCGCCAGCGCTCGTCGCGGAGCTCGTCGCTGATGTCGAGGTCGAGGTCCTCGCCGAGGCTGATGGCGCTCAGGAGGTACTGGGGCTCGTCGGCGGTCGTGCGGCCGCCGTAGGTGGCGCGGGCCGGGACCGCGATCGCGGTCCACGCGGTCACGCCGAGGGCGAGGGCCACCAGCCACCACCGCAGACGGACGTCGGACACGGCCGCACGCTATCGCTTCGCCCGACGGGAGTTGTAAGGTCTACCTAACTGCTATGGCTCCGGTCTCCACTCCCCCACCTGCGGCGCCGGCCCCCGAGGGCCGACGGGCTCGCCCCCGCACCCGCCCGTGGTCGTTCGCCCTCGGCTTCCTCGTCATGGTCGTGGCTGCCGTGGTGGTGGCGAACGCCGTGGATGTCGAGGCGCTGCGACAGAGCGCCGACGCGATGGCCGACCGCCCCTTGGTGGTCGTCCTGTCCTTGGCCGCCTTCGGCACGGCGTTCCTCCTGCGCGCCGCGGCGTGGTGCCGCGTCCTGCCTCGCCTGTCGTTCCGCCAGTCGCTGGCCGGCATCCACCTCGCCTTCGGCGCCAACCACGTCCTGCCCCTGCGCCTCGGCGAGCCGTTGCGCATCGTCAGCGTCGTGCGTCGCGCCGACGTGCCCCTGACGGAGGCCACGTCGTCCACCGTCGCCCTGCGGGCCGCCGACATCCTCGCCATCGTGCTGCTCGGCCTCTTGGTCGGGCCCGCGGTGGTGGCCGAGCTCCTCGGGGCGTGGGCCTGGGCCGTGCTCGCCGCGGTGCTGGCCGTCGGCGGCGCCGGGGTGTGGTGGCTGCGGCGGACCGCCCGCACCGCCCGCACCGAGGTGCGCCTCCCGGGGCCCACGGTCGCGGCCCTCACGGTCCTGGCCTGGTTGGCCGAGAGCGTCCTCACCTGGCAGGCCTCGCACTGGGCCGGGCTCGACCTGACCTACGCGCAGGCCGTGGTGGTCACTGCCGTGGCGGTGGGCGCGCAGATCGCCGCCATCGCCCCCAGCGGCTTCGGGACCTATGAGGCCGCCGCGGTCGCCGCCTACGTCGCCCTCGGCTACGACGCCGGCGCCGGCCTCGCCGCCGCCCTCATGGTCCACGCGCTGACCACCGCCTACTCCCTCGTGGTCGGCGCCGTCGCGGTGTTCGCGCCGGCGCCGGGCATGCTCGGGCGATTCCGCCTACCCGCCGCTCCCCCGGCGGTCCCCGTGGCCCCTGGCTCCCGCCCCACGTCGGGATTCCTTGGTGATCCGCCCCCTCTGAGGGGGTCGACCACCAAGGACTCCGATGGTCCGCCTCGCGCTGACGGCGTCCGACTCGTCGTCCTGTTCCTCCCCGCCCACGACGAGGAGGCCACCGTCGCCGCGGTCGTGGCGCGGGCGCCCGAGCGGGTGCTCGGCCACCCGGTCCAAGTGCTGGTCATCGACGACGGCTCGACGGACGCCACCGCGGCCCGGGCCGAGGCGGCGGGCGCCACCGTGATCTCGATGGGCCGGAACGAGGGCCTCGGCGCCGCCGTCCGCCGAGGCTTCGCCGAGGCGACGGCGCGCGGGGCGATCGCCTCGGCCTTCTGCGACGCCGACGGCGAGTACGACCCCGCCGAGCTCGAGTCCCTGGTGGCCCCCGTCCTCGCCGGCGACGCCGACTACGTCGTGGGCTCTCGCTTCGCCGGCGGTCCCCGCACCATGAAGGCGCACCGCTCGTTCGGCAACCGCGTCCTGACCATGGCGGTCAGCGTGATCTCGCGACGCCGCATCACCGACGGCCAGAGCGGCTACCGGGTGCTGTCGGCCGATGCCACCGCAGCCGCGGAGGTCATCCACGACTTCAACTACGCGCAGGTGCTCACCCTGGACCTGCTGGCCAAGGGCTTCCGCTACGCCGAGGTGCCCATCAGCTACCGGTTCCGCACCCAGGGCGAGTCCTTCATCCGTCTCGGTTCGTACCTCCGCAACGTCGTCCCCGCGGTCTACTCCGAGCTCAACACCGCTTGACGTCGGAGAGGGTTGACAGGGCCGAGTGCGATAGGTAACCCTAACAACATGGGAGAAGGGCCCGAGTTAGCTACCATGAAGCAGTCCCACCACTCCGACCGCCGCCCGCCGTTGCGTGCCGGCTTCCAGCTGCTGACGGGCCAGCGCATCGTGCTCGGCGGCGCCCAGCCCGAGTGCACGGTCTTCGGCATCCTCCACCGGCGCGCGGTCACCCAGCAGGTGTCACTGCCCACCGCCGTCGGCCTGGCCCGGCGCGGGCTGTCCACCGTGGTGCGGGTCGAGGGGGCCTGACCCGTGGTCGTCTGCCACTGCGAGGCGGTCAACGACCGCACCATCCGTGACGAGATCGAGCGGGGGGCGCTCGACGCCGACGCACTGGCCGAGCGCTGCGGCGCGGGGAGCCAGTGCGGCGGGTGCCACGAGACCATCGTGGCGCTCCTGCGCCAGTTCGGCCTCGAGGCCGAGCCCAGCGCCGCCTGATCCCATCCACCCCATCCCCCGACGCGAGGAGACCACGTCCATGCAGGGCGACCCCGAGATCATCCAACTGCTCAACGAGGTGCTGACGGCCGAGCTGACGGCCATCAACCAGTACTTCGTGCACGCCAAGATGTGCGAGAACTGGGGCTACCACCGCCTCGCCGCGAAGGTCCGGGACGAGTCGATCGACGAGATGAAGGACGCCGACGAACTGATCGAGCGCATCCTCTACCTGGAGGGGGTCCCGAACCTCCAGCGCCTCGGCAACGTCACCGTGGGCGAGACGGTGGCCGAGCAGTTCGCCCTCGACCTCGTCGTCGAGAAGGCCGCGGTCGAGCGCTACAACCGGGGCATCGCCCTCGCCGTGGCCAAGGGCGACAACGGCACCCGCGAGCTTCTGGAGCAGCGCCTGAAGGGCGAGGAGTCCCACGCCGACTGGCTCGAGACGCAGCTCACGCTGATCGACCAGGTCGGACTCCAGAACTACCTGGCCCAGCAGATCCACGGCGACGACTGAGGGGCCCGTCTCCGCGGTCACTACCGCAACACGGCCTCGATCCCGGCCCGACGAGGTCACCGGAAGGGAGGTCCGCCCCCAGAGCCATCCGAGGTCCAGAATCGTCTGACCCGCAGCCACATCGAGGCGGTCGATGATGAGGTCGAACACCGGGTGGCCGAGCCGTGCCGTCGACCACTCTGCCCGCGATGACCTCTCGCGGCGCGGCGGTTCGCGGCGGGCATCGAGCAGCCCAAGCCGGTGACGGGCCGCCTGCCGCGCTCAATCCTCCACGACGTGGGCGCGGAAGCCGTCGCGAGCAGAGCGCCACGCCGCCTCGTCGAACGAGCCGTCGGGGCCGAGCGCCGCCGCCGCGGCCGAGCCCATCACCAAGGCGTGGTGGGTGTTGTCGGGGACGAAGAGGCCCTGGCGCCCGAAGGTGAGGAGACGAGGCTGCTCGGTCGCCCAGGCCTCGAGGGCGGCGAGGTCGGCCTCGAAGCCGACGCGGTAGCGGGGGTAGACCCGGGGCACGCGCCGCGCCTCGACGGCGACGGGCGCGGGGTCGGGCAGGCCGAGGCGGCACACGGCGTCGCTGACGAGCGCCCCGAGGTCCTCGTCGGAGGCGGTCCACGTCGCGTCGCCGACGTCGGCGGGCACCTCGGCGCAGAGCACGGTCCGGTCGGCGGGGTCCGGGCCATCCCGGTAGTTCTTGGGCTCGGACAGGCGGGCGACGGGGTTGTCCGCGGCCGGGAAGTAGTGGGCGTCGAACTCGGTCCACTGCGGCCGGTCGACGACGAGGTAGACGAGGACGAGGCCTCGGTGCTCGATGCTGCCGGCCGCCTCCAGGACCTCGGCGGACGCCGAGGGGTGCGCCCAGCGCGCGAGCGCCGGCAGCGGCGCGGTGGACCACACCCGGCCGGCGTCGATGCGGGTGCCGTCCGCCAGGTGCACGTCGACCCGGTCGTCGGCCAGGCCGAGGCCGTCGACGGTGACACCCAATCGCAAATCGGCGCCGGCCGCGACCGCCGCGTCGGCCAGCGCCTCCGCGATCGCCCCGAAGCCGGTCGCCGGGTAGAGGAAGGTCCCCTTGTCCGGGACGCCGGTCTGACTCCGCCGTCGAGGCACCAACCGGGCGAGAACGTCGGACGCGGACGAGGCGCTCACCCGCCGGCGGGCCAGCTCACCCGAGAGCTGGCCGGGCGGCACGCCCCAGAGCTTGGTGACGTAGGGCTCGTAGAACGTCGACGCCACCGTCGGCCCGAGGCCGGCGCGGACGACCTCGGCGAAGGTGTCGACCCGAGGCCGACGGAAGGGCCCGAGCAGCGCATCGCGGGCGGCGCCGGCTGCGAACGACGGCGGGAGGCGACGCACGAGGTCGACGGGCCGGAGCGGGAACGCGAGCCACCGGCCGGCGAGGTCGATGCGCCCGTGACGAGGGCGCACCTGGAGGTCGTCGCCCAGCAGGCCACGGAGCAGGGCCAGGTGCTCGGCGTCGATGGCCCGATGGAGGCGATGGCTGCCGAGGTCGACCCGCTGGCCCGCGACCTCGATGCTGGCCGCCATGCCGCCGACGTGGTCGGCGGCCTCGACCACGACCACCTCGTGACCCGAACGCGCCGCACCGAGGGCGGCGACCAGCCCGGCGGGGCCGGCGCCGACCACCACAAGGTCGGCCGACGGAGCGGACCCCGGCGCCGCGCGAGGATGGGCTGTTGGCGGCTGCTCCACTGAGTGTTAAGGTATCCTAACTATGGGTGAATCGATGCTGGTCCTCATCCGCGAGGGCTTCGAAGCCTCCCTCATCGTGGGCATCGTCTTCGGGTACCTGCGCAAGATCGGCCGCACGGACCTCGACCGCTCGGTGTGGGCCGGCGTCGGACTGGCGGCGCTGATCTCGACCGTTTTCGGCGTGGTGCTCCACAACACCGTGGGCTCGTTCGAGGGCGACGCGAAGCTGCGCGCCTTCGCCGCCATCTCCTTCATCGCCGCCGCAGTGCTCACGTGGATGGTGTTCTGGATGCGCCGCCAGAGCCGAGCCATCAAGGGTGAGCTCGAGCACCGGGTGGACGCCGCCCTCGCCTCCGACAGCGTCAAGACCGCCGTCTTGATGGTCGCCTTCTTCGCCGTGTTGCGCGAGGGCATCGAGACCGCCCTGTTCCTGATCGCCGCCGCCACCTCCAGCACTGGCTGGGACGTGTTCGTCGGCGGCCTCATCGGCCTCGCCATCGCCTGCGCCCTCGGCTACCTCGTCTACTCGGGCAGCAAGGTCCTGCCCATGAAGCTGTTCTTCAACATCACCGGCATGATCGTCATCGTCTTCGCCGCCGGCCTGCTGGCCAAGGGCGTGATGTTCCTCCAGGCCACCGAGACCAACGCCCTCAACAGCTTCAACTGGGCGGTCTACAACCTCACGAACATCTCGTGGCTGACCATCGACACCCAGGTCGGCCGCTTCCTGGCCGGTCTGTTCGGCTGGGACCCGCGCCCCTCGCTCGAGCAGGTCGTCATCTGGCTGGCCTACATCGTCCCGGTCACGTACCTGTTCCTGCGCCCCGACCGCCCCAGCGCCGTCGGCCCGGTGCCGCTGGCGAGCGGCGACGTCGACGAGCCCGAGGAGCTGGCCGCCGCCGCCCTTGCCGCCGAGGCCTGACCCCGCCCCGCTCCTCCCGCCTCCTGTCCGGCGTCTTCCGTTCCGGGTACTCGTGGGTGTTGCTGACGACAAGCGGGTTCTGGTGGTCATCGCAGCACTTGGGGCGAGCGCCCGCCGGCGGCTCAGTCGGCGAGGACGTCGGGCAGCGCCTCGGCGTGCACCAGGGTGAGGCGCTTGGTCGCCCGGGTGAGGGCGACGTAGAGCGAGCGCATGCCCTGGGGCTCCTCGCGCACGATGGCGGCGGGCTCCACCACGATCGAGGCGTCGAGCTCGAGGCCCTTGACCAGGCCCACCGGCACCACCGTCACCTGCTGTTCGAGGCCGTGGCGGTCGGCGGCGCCGTGCTCGATGCCGGCCGCCTCCAGGGCGTCGGCGACGACGGCGGCCAGCGAGGGCGGGCAGATGATGCCCACGCTGCCCAGACCGACGGCCTCGCTCTCCTCGCCGACGAGGCGGACCACCTCGGCGCCGAGGGCGCCCGGATCGGCCACGGCCTCCAGGCGGGGTTCGCTGTCGCCCTCGCGGACCGACGACGGCGCGGTGAGGTCGGGAGCGGCGAGGGCCAGCACCTTGGCCGCCAGCACCATGTTGGCAGCGGGGATGCGGTAGCCGACGGTCAGCTCGGCCCGCTGGGACGGCCGGCGGTCGGGCAGGTGCGCCAGCACGCCCTCCCAGTCGTCGTGGGCCCAGGCGCCGGTGGCTTGGGCGATGTCACCCACGATGGTCATCGAGCCGTTCAGCGAGCGGCGGGACAGCACCCGCAGCTGCATGGGCGAGAGGTCCTGGGCCTCGTCCACCACGATGTGGCCGTAGGTGCGCACCTCGTCGTCGGCCGCGGCCGCGTTGCGCTTGCGGCGCGGCGGCGGGCCCAGGAGCGTGCGGGCCTCGTCGAGCAGGGGCACGTCGTCGTTGGTCCAGACCACCTCGTCGACCGCAGCGGAGCGGGGACGCGCGAGGGCATCGGCCTCCGCCTCGCTGAGGTGATGGCGACCGGCCGAGCGCAGCAGCGCCCGGGAGCCGAAGAGGTCGTGCAGCAGCTGAGCCGGGGTCAGGACCGGCCACATCCAGTCAAGGGCCTCACGCACGGCAAGGTCGCCGCGCACCTGAGCCCGCACCTCGCCGGGGTCGGGCTCGAGGCGGCTGCTGGCGGCCAGGGCGTCGAACACCGAGCGCTCGACGAAGCGCCGGCCGGCGTTGTGGTTGCGGAAGCGCCGTCGGGCCTCGCGCACGATGCGGTCGCTCTCGGCCACCGACAGGCGCAGGACGGTGAGCCCGTAACCCACCTCGAGGCGCTCCCGCAGCGGACGCTCGCGGTCGCGCGCAGCCCGGCGCAGCACCTGCACCATCCGGTCGTCGCCCTTGACCCGGGCGGCGAGGCCACGGTCTCGGCCCCGCACGTGCTGTTCGGGAATGAGGTCGGCCAGCACCGCGAGCTCGACCCCCGCCTCGCCCAGCGACGGCAGGACCTGCTCGATGTAGCCGAGGAACAGGCGGTTGGGGCCGACGACCAGGACCCCTTGACCCTCGAGGGGGAAGCGGTGGGTGTAGAGCAGGTACGCCGCACGGTGGAGTGCCACCACGGTCTTTCCCGTGCCCGGGCCACCCTGCACCACCAGCACGCCGGGCAGTGGTGCCCGGATGATCTCGTCCTGCTCGCCCTGGATGGTGGCGACGATGTCGCCGAGGCGCCCCGAGCGCGACGACTCGAGGGCGGCGATGAGGGCGCCGTAGCCGGTGATCCCATCGTCGCTGCCGTTGGCCTCGAGGCCGTCCAGGTCGCCGAACACCTCGTCCTCCATGGACAGGAGGGTGCGACCCCGGGTGGCGAAGTGGCGACGCCGACGCAGTCCCATCGGCTCGCGACCGGTGGCCCGGTAGAAGGGCTCGGCCACCGGCGCCCGCCAGTCGACCACGAGCGGCTCCTGGTCCTCGTCGGACACGGCCAGGCGGCCCACGTGGAACGACTCGCCGCCGGCCTCGGGCGTGCGGTCGATGCGACCGAAGATCAGCGAGGCGTCCCCCAGCTGGAGCTGGGACAGGCGATTGAGGATGTTCCCCTGGAAGACCTCGCGCTCCCAACGGGCCTGCTCGGTGCCGCCCTTGCCGACCTCGAGGGTGTCCTGGAGGCGCGTCGCCGACCGACGGTTCGCCTCGAGGCACTCGTAGGCGTGGTCGATGTAGGCCTGCTCGGCCTCGAGCTCGGGATGTCTGACCATGGGGGGGTCGACCATCCTACCGGCGCAGGGCCGCCCCGACGTCAGCGGCCGGGACCCCCAGGGTGCGGGGTGCTACCGCTTCTTGAGCATCCCGAACACGCCGCGCACGACGGTGTTGACCATCGAGCGGCCCTCCCGGCTGCGCAGGTAGTCGGTGACCACGTTGCCGTCGTCCTTCGAGGAGCGAGACCGTGAGCCCGAGCCCGGCCCGGGGGCGCTGGTGCGCGGTGGGGGCTCGGGCACCTGGACCCCACCGCCGGCGGAAGGAGCGGGGGCCGGCGCGGGTGCCGGCGTGGCGGGCGGGGGCGGGGGCGCCGCAGCGGCGGCCGCCATCTTGGCGGCGAGCAGCTCGCGGGCCGAGTCGCGGTCCACCTCGACGGCGTACTTGGCCCACAGCGGCGACGCCTTCGCGGTGGCGTCCACGATGGCGCCATCCACCGCGGCCATGAGCGAGGCCGGCGCCAGCAACTTCGTCCACACCACCGGGGTCGGCGCCCCGTCCTCGTCGAGGATGGTCACCATGGCCTCGCCGATGCCGAGCGCGGTGAGGTCCCGCTCGAGCTCGTAGTCGTCGGTGAAGGGGTACGTGCTCACCGCCGCCTTCAGGGCCTTGGCGTCGCGAGGGGTGTGCGCCCGAAGGGCGTGCTGCACGCGGTTGCCGAGCTGGGCGAGGACGTCGTCGGGCACGTCGTCGGGCAGCTGGGTCACGAAGAAGACCCCGATGCCCTTGGACCGGATGAGGCGCACGGTCTGCGCCACCTGCTCGACGAACTCCTTCGAGGCGTCCTCGAAGAGCAGGTGGGCCTCGTCGAAGAAGAACACCAGCTTGGGCTGGTCGAGGTCGCCGACCTCGGGCAGGTTCTGGAAGAGCTCGGCGAGGAGCCACATGAGGAAGGTGGAGAACAGGCGGGGGCGGTCCTGCACCGCCGGCAGCTCGAGGCAGCTCACCTGCCCGACGCCGTCGGCGCCGACGCCCAGCAGGTCGGTGACCTCGAACTCGGGCTCGCCGAAGAAGGCGTCGCCGCCCTGGGCCTCGAGCTCGCTGATCGAGCGCAACAGCACGCCGGCGGTCTGGGTGGACACACCACCCAGCGCCTTCAGCTCGGGCTTGCCCTCGTCGCTGGTGAGGTACTGGAGCACGGCCTTCAGGTCGGCGAGGTCGAGCAAGGGCAGGCCGGCCTCGTCGGCGTAGCGGAACACGATCGACAGCGAGGACGACTGCGTGTCGTTGGAGGACATCACCTTCGCCAGCAGCTGGGGACCGAAGCTCGACACGGGGGCGCGCACGGGCACGCCGGCGCCGAGGCCGCCCAGGGAGAGAAAGGTGACGGCGCGCCCGGCGGGTTGCCATTCGACCCCGAGGTCCTTCGATCGGGCGTCGATGTGCTCGTTCGGCTGGCCCGGCTGCGAGAGCCCGGAGAGGTCGCCCTTGAGGTCGGCCGCGAACACGGGGACGCCCAGGGCCGAGAGCTGCTCGGCCATGAGCTGGAGGGTCTTGGTCTTGCCCGTACCCGTGGCGCCGGCGATGAGCCCGTGGCGATTGCACATCGCCGTGGGGATCTGCACGATCGCCGACGGGTGGGTGGTGCCGTCCAGCACGCCTCGCCCCAGCACGACCGCCTTGCCCTCCACGGTGTAGGCGGCGGCGATGCGGGCCTCGAAGTCTTCAGCCATCCCGCCAGCCTCGCGCACGGATCGGCGTGCGATGCTGGTCGGCGATGGCGGTCGGTCTGGTGCTGGGGGCGGGCGGCATCATCGGCCGGGCATACACCATCGGCACCCTCGCCGCCCTCGCCGACACCGCCAACTGGGACGCCCGGGAGGCGTCGCTGATCGTCGGCACGTCGGCCGGCTCGGGGACGGGGGCGACGCTGCGCCTCGGCCTGTCCCCCGCCGACCACCGCGCCCGCGTGACCGGGCAGCCCACATCTCCCGAGGGGTCGGCCCTCGTCGGCGACGTGACCCACGTGACCGAGTTCGAGGAGCCAGACCCGCCGCGCGGGCTCGCCGCCCGGCGGCCGCAAGCGCCGCAGCTCGTCCGCCACGGCTTCCGACGGCCCTGGCCCACGGGCCTCGGTGTCGGCCTGTCGGGGCTCCTGCCGCGGGGCACCGTGCCCATCACCCCCCTGGGCGACAAGCTGCGCCTGCTGTACGGGAACGGCTGGCCGGACGATCCCTTGTGGATCTGCAGCGTGCGCCTGCGAGACGGCGAGCGGGTCGTGTTCGGCCGCGACCCGGCCCCGGGCGCGCCGGGCTGCCCGCCGCTGGCCAGGGCGGTCGAGGCGTCGTCGGCCATCCCGGGCTACTTCGAGCCGGTCGAGATCGACAACGAGCTCTACCTCGACGGCGCCGCGCACTCGTCCACCAACGCCGACGTGCTGGCGGGCCTCGGGCTCGACGGCGTGGTCGTCATCTCCCCGATGTCGGCGGTGGGTGAGGCGCTGCAGTGGCATCCCCGGTGGGTGAGCCGGGCCGGCTACCACAAGGTGCTGGGCCTCGAGGTGGACGAGGTGGAGGCCGGCGGAACGCCGGTGCTCGTCTTCGAGCCCACCGGCGCCGACCTCGAGCTGATGCAGGGCGGTGCGATGGACGATTCCAGCGAGGCCGAACTCGTCGAGCTGGCCTACGAGACCGCCACCGATCGCCTCCACCGCCTCGGCATCACCGACCTCGCCCGCTCCTGGGGTCGCTGACGCTCACCGGGCGACGCGGCCCTGCGCGCCGGCGCCGGGATCCGACGAGCGAGTGTCCGATGCGCCCGCGAGACGGGCGCCGGCGACGCCAGAACGGGAGCGCCAGAACCGGAGTGCCAGAACGGGAGCAGCCGGCGTTTCGGATGGCGTCAGGTCGACCAGAAAGCGTTCAGCGCCGCCGCCGCGGCATCGGCCGAGTCGAGCATCCACCAGTGGCCGCCCTCGGGCAGCGGCACGACCTCGGCGCCGGTGCGGTCGGCGAGGCGACGGGCCCGACCGGCGTTGCGGAACGGGTCCTGCATCGACTCGAAGACGAGGCCGGGCCCTTCGATGGCATCGATGCCCGGGCCCCACTCGTTGCCGATGTCCGCCGACGAGCGGTACAGGGTGAGGATGGCCGCCGCCATGGTGGCATCGAGGGCCTCGGCCATCTCGGTGGCCCCGGGCTCGGGCACGCCCGCGCCGGCCAGCAGCGCGGCCCGGTCGGCGACCGGTCCGTTGACCATTCCGTCCATGAACTCCTCGCCGGCGCCGGGGGTCATCCACAGCAGCGCGAGGTCGTGCCACTTGAAGTCGGCGCCGAGGTCGCCGGCGTCCGTGGCCCACGAGCGCACCAGGCCGGGCTCGTCGGCCAGCACCTTCAACATGAGCAGCGCGCCCCAGTCGTGGGTGACGAGGTCCACGTCGTCGAGGCCTGCCAGCTCAGCGGCGAGCCAGTCGGCGTAGCGGTACATCGTCGGCTCGAAGCCGTCGGGTAACGGGCACCCGAAGCCGGGGAACTGGAGGAGCACGACGTCGTCACGTCCCACGCGCTCGACGAGCGGCCCCCACACCGCCGGGGTCTCGGGCACTCCGTGGACGAACACCGCAGGCATCGCCCGACCGTAGTGGGCGGACCTGTCCTATGGTCGGGCGATGGTCGCCGCCGGGCTCCCCGTCATCTGCGAGATCGAACCGGCGACCCGGCCCGAGCTCATGCACGTGCGCCACCAGATCGGCGTGCTCAGCACGATCGCATCCGCCTTCCTCATCCCGGACAACCACATCGGCCGGGCCACGGTGTCGAGCATCGCCGTCGCCCACGAGGTGGCGCAGATGGGCGGGCGCTCGATCGCCTGCCTCAACGCCAGGGACCGCAACCTGCTCGGCTTCCGCCGCGACCTGCTCACCGCGGCGGCCTATGGGGTGGACGAGTTCCTGTTCGTCTACGGCGACCGGCCCGAGTCCGGCAAGCGCTCGGACGACCTCACCGTGCGCTTGATGATCGAGGAGGCCCGCTCGTTCGCCGCCACCCACGACGCGTCGACGGGGCCGTTCCGCATCGGGGTGACCACCGGCCTGCGCCCCGTGCCGGCGTGGAAGCAGGAGGCCGACTCGCTCTTCGTGCAGGTGGGCTTCGACGTCGACGCCCTGGTGGCGTGGCGCGAGACCGTCGACTTCGCCGGGCCGGTCTACGCCGGCGTGATGGTCATCGCCAGTGCGGCCATGGCCCGCAAGCTCAGCCACGACATCCCACAGCTCGCGGTACCCGACGCCGTGGTCGAGGCCATCGAGGCCGACCGCGACGCCGGCGTCGCCCTGGCCTGCGAATTGGTCGAGCAGATCGGCGCCACCGGCATCTTCGACGGCATCCACCTCATCCCCGTCAGTCGCTACCGCGACATCGCGCGACGTTTGGAGCCGTGACCATCCCGTACCCATGACGGGATCTCGCGCTTGGGCCCGCTCGACGGGTCCTGTCCCCGATCCGGTATCCGAAAATCGGCCCGGAAAGGCATGGGCCGATCTTTCGGACCCTCCGGATCGGCGCCACCCGCCGAGCTCGTCTGCACTCCTCCCGTCGCCCATTTTGCGAGCGGACGTCGCCCCAGAGGGCGCCGTCCGCGTGGGTCATCCCGGATCCTCTCCCAACTCCTTTAACGCATCCTGTAATGCCACTCGGAGGCGGCGGGCAAGCGGCGGCGACAGGTGCAGGACGAGGCCCTCGCCGGCGCGACCGACCTCCTCGACGGTGAGCACCACCCGGGGCTCGGCGTCCTCGTAGTCGTCGGAGATCGCGACGGCCCACGAGAGGCGGGCCAGGTCGTCGTCGTCGGCCGGCTGGTCCGCCGGGTCGAAGGGGTGGTCGTCGATGGATCGCCGCATGACCCCTGACGGTACGTTGAGGTCGTGCCCGCCGCTCCCGCCGACCCCACCTCGCTGGCCGCGACCAGCGACTTCCTGCGCGCCTGCCGGAGCGAGCCCGTCGACCGCATCCCCGTCTGGTTCATGCGCCAGGCCGGACGCTCGCTGCCCGAGTACAAGGCCGTGCGGGGTGAGGGCAGCATCCTCCAGGCCATCAAGGACCCCGAGCTCTCGGCCACCATCACCCGCCAGCCGGTCGAGCGCTACGACGTCGACGCCGCCATCCTCTACTCCGACATCGTCGTGCCCGCCGAGGCCATCGGCTTCGGGGTGGACGTGGTGCCGGGCGTCGGTCCCGTCATCGCCCAGCCCTTCTCGTCCGCGGCGGACCTCTCCCGCCTGCGACCCCTCGATCCCGAGGCGGACACGCCCTACGTGCTCGAGACGGTGCGGCTCCTCGTCGAGCAGCTCGACGTGCCGTTGATCGGCTTCGCCGGCGCGCCCTTCACCGTGGCCAGCTACCTGATCGAGGGCCGTCCCTCGCGCACCTACGCCAAGACCAAGGCCCTCATGCACGGCGACCCGGCGCTCTGGGAGAAGCTCGTCGACGCCCTCGCCGACCTCGCCCTCGCCTCCCTGCGCTCGCAGGTGGCGGCCGGCGCCTCCGCCATCCAGCTCTTCGACAGCTGGGCCGGCGCCTTGTCCCCCGAGGACTACCGCCGCTTCGTCCTGCCTGCCAGCGCCAAGGTGCTCGAGGGCATCGGCGAGACCGGCGTGCCCCGCATCCACTTCGGGGTGGGCACCGGCGAGCTGCTCGGCCTGCTGGGCGAGGCCGGCGCCGACGTCGTGGGCGTGGACTGGCGGGTGCCGCTCGACGAAGCCCGTCGGCGGGTCGGCGGTCGCGCCCTCCAGGGCAACCTCGACCCCGCGCTCTGCCTGGCGCCGTGGCCGGTGGTGGCCGACGCCACCCGCGACGTGCTGCGCCGCGGCGGTGGGCTCGGCCACGTGTTCAACCTCGGCCACGGCGTGCTGCCCGAGACCGACCCGACCGTGCTCGAGCGCGTGGTGGCGCTGGTCCACGACGAAGGCGTCGCCCTCGGCGCCGAAGGAGCCGCATCGTGACCAGTCGGACCCCCACTCCCACCCCCTTCGTTCTGGCGCCTGATGTACTGGCCATGGCCAGTACATCAGGCGCCAGTACGGCCGGATCCGACCGCGGGGCCTTCCGTGGCTGACGCTGCGAGCACCGCCCCGGCCGACCCCGTCGGCGTCGTGGTCATGGCCTACGGCACCCCGAAGCGGCCCGAGGACGTCGAGGCCTACTACACCCACATCCGCCGGGGCCGTCCGCCCGAGCCCGAGCAGCTGGCCGACCTCCAACGCCGCTACGACGCCCTCGGCGGCGTCTCCCCCCTCGCCCAGCGCACGGAGGCGCAGCGCGCCGCGGTCGAGGCCGCCCTCGAGGCCCGGGTGCCGGGCGGCTACCGGGTGGTCCTCGGCCAGAAGCACGCCAGCCCCTTCATCGAGGACGCCCTCACCACCCTCGCCGACGACGGCGTCACCCGGGTGGTCGGCCTCGTCCTCGCCCCCCACTACTCCGGCTTCAGCGTCGGCGAGTACCAGAAGCGCCTGGCCGAAGCAGCCGTCGAGCGGGGCGTCACCGCCGCCGGCATCGAGAGCTGGCACCTCCAGCCCGCCTACCTGGACTTCCTCGCCGGCGCCCTACGCGACACCCTCGCCGACCTGCCCGGACGCACTCAGGTGGTGTTCACCGCCCACTCCCTGCCCGAGCGGGTGCTCCGGGGCGACCCGTACCCCGACCAGCTGCGCGACAGCGCAGCCGCCGTCGTCGAGCGGGTCGGCGCGCCGGCGCAGGACTGGGGCGTCGCCTGGCAGAGCGCCGGCCGCACCCCCGAGCCCTGGCGCGGCCCGGACATCCTCGACGTCATCCGCGAGGTCGCCGCCGCGGGCGAGCACGACGGCATCGCCGTGTGCGCCCAGGGCTTCGTGGCCGACCACCTCGAAGTGCTCTACGACCTCGACATCGAGGCCAAGGCCGTGGCCGACGAGGTCGGCATCGCCTTCGGCCGCACCGCCTCCCTCAACGACGAACCCGCCGTGATGGCCGCCCTCGCCGACCTGGTCGTGGCCGCCACCCCACCCGAGGAGCCCACCTGATGCCCTCCCCCACCCGACACCCCCGAACTCGAGGCTCGCTCGCCGGCGACGGGACCCCGGGGGCGGGGCGATGAGCCGCGTCGTGATCGTCGGCGGGGGCATCGCCGGCCTCGCCGCCGCCTACGAGCTGGCCAAGCACCCCGCGGCGGAGGTCGTGATGCTGGAGGCGGGGCCCCGCCTCGGCGGCAAGATCGAGACGCAGCCCTTCGCCGGCCTGCCCGTCGAGCTGGGTCCGGACACTTTCCTCGCCCGGGTGCCGTGGGCGGTCGACCTCTGCAAGGAGCTGGGCCTCTTCGACGAGCTGGTCAGCCCCGACCAGACCACCGCCTACCTCTGGGTCCGGGGCGCCCTGCGGCGCCTGCCCGAGGCGCACGTCCTCGGCGTGCCCACCGACTTCGACCAGCTGGCCGCCAGCGGCCTGGTGTCGCCCGAGGCCGTCGACATCGCCCGGCGCGACCTCGACCACCCCGAGGACGCCGCCGGCGCGCTACCCGGCGACCTGCCCGAGGGCGACTGCTCGGTGGGCGAGCTGATCCGCTCGCGCCTCGGCGACGAGGTGCTCGAGCGCATCGTCGACCCCCTCATCGGCGGCATCAACGCCGGCGACTCCGATCACCTCAGCGTCGCCGCGGCCGCCCCCCAGATCGCCGACGCCGCCCGCCGCAACGCCAGCCTCGTGCGGGGCCTCCTGGCCATGAAGGCGGCGGCGCCGCCCGACCCCGGGACGCCGATGTTCTACAGCCTGCCCGGCGGCCTCCAGCGCCTCGTCGACCGGGTGGTCGACGCCATCAGCGCCGAGGTCCACCTCGGCACGCCGGCCACCGGCATCGAGCGCCGCTCCGGCGGCGGCTACGCCGTGCACACCGCCGGCGGCCCGATCGAGGCCGACGCCGTCGTGCTGGCCAGCCCGGCGTTCGCCGACGCCCGCCTGCTCGAGGCCGTCGCCCCCGAGCCCGCCGCCACCCTCGGCGCCGTCGACTACTCGTCGGTCGCCCTCGTCACCCTCGCCGTGCCCGCCGACGCCGTCGAGCGGCCCCTCGACGCCAGCGGCTACCTGGTCCCCCGCACCGAGGGCTGCCTCATCACGGCCTGCACCTGGGCGTCCAGCAAATGGGCCCACCTCGCCGCCCCGGGCCAGGTGCTCCTGCGGGCGTCGGCCGGCCGGTACGGCGACGAGCGCATCGCCGAGCTCGACGACGACGCCCTCGTGGCCGGCGTGCGAGCCGACCTCGGCACCACCATGGACCTCGACGCCGAACCGACCGCCGTGCGCGTCGTCCGCTGGACCGACTCGTTCCCCCAGTACACCCCGGGCCACCTCCAGCGCATGGCCGTCCTGGACGCTCAGCTCGCCGCCGAGGTGCCCGGCGTGGTCCTCGCCGGCGCCGTGCAGAAGGGCGTCGGCATCCCTGCCTGCATCCGCCAGGGCCGCGAGGCCGCCACGGCCGCCCTCGACGCCGCCACCGCAGGCTGATCCCCCACCCCCGCTCGTTGCCGCACCCGGCTCGCCACACCAGCGCGACAAACCGGTGACCAGGACGAGCCAGATCCCCATTCCTGGTACCGGGATGATCACTCGAGGGAGCGTGACGAGGCGATGACCAGGAGGGCCTGACTGGCCGGGGGGCCGGCGGGCGACGAAGATCGACGCCTTGACCGAGCCCACCACCGACGCCGATCCGGCCGCGTCCGACGCCGATCCGGGTGACGGCCTGGACGTCGAAGGCGATCCGGGCGACACCGACGCGGGTGACGCCGGGGCGGGTGACCCCAGCACCGAGCCGGTCGCACCGGCGATGGCGCGCGGCACCAAGGCGCTGCTCGCCCTGCGCTGCATCGGCACCGGCCTCGTCATCGCCGCCTCGGTCCCGCCGTGGGGCTGGTGGCCGCTGGCCTTCGTGGGCATCGCCCTGCTCGACCGCCTCATCGCCGGCCAGCCGCGCAAGGCCCGCTTCCGACGCACCTGGCTGGTCTGCGCCGCCTGGCTGTACCCGTCGATGCTCTGGATGGTCGACCTCACCCTGCCCGGCTACCTGGTCGCCTGCGCCACCTACGCCGCCTACTTCGGCCTGGCCGTCGCCCTCCTGCCCGCCGGTCGCTGGCGTTGGCTCGGCCTGCCGGGCGCCTTCGTCCTCGCCGAGTGGGCCCGCTGGTCGTGGCCCTTCGGCGGCGTGCCCCTCTCCACGCTCGCCATGAGCCAGTCCGCCGCCCCCCTCGCCTTCACCGTGCGGTTGGCCGGCAGTCTGGTCCTGGTGCTGATCGTGGGGCTGATCGGCGTCGCCCTCTCCGCCCTGTGGGAACGGGCGCCCCAGCAGGCCGGCCTCGCCCTCGGCGCGGTGGCCCTGATCGCGCTCGGTGCCTGGGTCGCGCCGCGCGCCCACGGGGTCGAGGACCTCGACGTCGCCATCGTGCAGGGCGGCGGTCCCCAGCGCACCCGGGCCAGCGACACCGACCCCCGCGACGTGTTCGAACGCCACCTCGAGGCCAGCGAGGAGGTGGACGGCCCCGTCGACGTGGTCCTCTGGCCGGAGAACGTGGTCAATGTCGAAGGCAGCCTCGAGGTCAACCCCGAGAACGAGGAGCTGGCCGACCTCGCCCGCCGCCTCGACGCCACCCTGATCGTGGGTGCGGTCGAGGGCGCCGACGACAACTTCCTCAACGCCGCCGTGGTCTACGCCCCCGACGGACGCATCGTGGACCGCTACGACAAGGTCAAGCGGGTGCCCTTCGGCGAATACGTGCCCTTGCGCAGCCTGCTCGAGCGCTTCAACAGCGAGTTGCCGGGCCGCGACGCCCTCGCCGGCGACACCCCCGCCATCGTCAACACCCCGGCGGGCAAGTTCGGCGTGGTGATCTCGTGGGAGGTGTTCTTCAGCACCCGCGGCCGCGACGCCATCGGTCACGGCGGCGACGTCCTGCTCAACCCCACGAACGGGTCGTCGTACTGGCTCACCCAGGTGCAGAGCCAGCAGGTGGCGTCCTCGCGTCTGCGGGCCCTCGAGAACGACCGCTGGGTGCTCCAAGCGGCACCGACGGGCTTCTCCGCCATCGTCACCCCCGACGGACGGGTGGTCGACCGCACCGGCGTCAGCGAGCAGCGCGTCCTCCAGGACACGATCACCCGCCGCCAGGGCGAGACCCTCGCCACCCGCGTCGGCGACCTCCCCGTCCTCCTCGTCGCCCTCGCCCTGATGCTCGCCGCCCACCTCCTCGACCGCCGCTCCCGCAGCGCCGGCGCGAACGGTGCCGCCGCGCAGAACGCCCCGGGCGCCGCGCCGCCGGCCGGTAGCGTCGAGGCGTGATCGAGCTCTCGGCCGGCGGGGCCGGCGCCACCCTCGACCCCGACGCCGGCGGGCGTCTCGCCCAGCTGACCGTCGACGGGCTGGACCTGCTGGTCGAGCGCCGAGAGTCGCCGACGCAATGGGGGTGCTTCCCCATGGCCCCGTGGGCCGGGCGCATCCGCAACGGCCGCTTCACCTGGGAGGGCACCGAGTACCAGCTGCCCCAGAACAAGGCGCCCCACGCCATCCACGGCGTCACCTACGACCGGCCGTGGACCGTCGTCGAGGCCACCGACGCGGCCGCCACGCTACGCATCGACCTCGACGAGCGCTGGCCCCTGGGCGGCTGGGTGCGCCAGACCTTCGCTCTCGAGCACGACTGCCTGCACCTCCGCATGGAGGTCCACGCCGACGACCGCCCCATGCCGGCCAGCTGCGGCTGGCACCCCTGGTTCCGCCGGCGCCTCGCCCGTGGTGGAGAGCTCGAGCTCGACTTCCAGGCGGGGATGATGTGGAACAAGGACGCCGACGGCATCCCCTCGGGCGCGGTCACCAGCCCGAGCCCGCCCCCGTGGGACGATTGCTTCACCGACATGGTCGACCCGCCCGAGCTGCGCTGGCCGGGGGCGCTCCGGCTCGACATCGAGTCCCACTGCACCGACTGGGTGATCTACACCGAGCCCGACCACGCGCTGTGCGTCGAGCCCCAGACGGGTCCGCCCGACGCCCTCAACCTCGACCCCGCCGAAGCGGCACCGGGCGCCGACGGTGGCTCGGACCACCCCGTGATCGCCACCGCGACCTTCCGTTGGCGGGTCGGCTGATCGGAAGCCCTCGGTCCTGCGCAGCAGCGGCGGACTGTTCGTGACCACACGCCGGAGCGGAGCGCAACCGCCGATCGGTCGAACCGGATGCCGAAAGCGCTCCGAGGGACGAGGAGCCGGTGTCGGGCCGCCAGTGGGAGCAGGGGGTCCCACCCTCGTACACTTGACCGACCGGTCAACGCCCGGAAAGGCTCCGATCACTTGGCACCCACCCCGCACGTCGACGATCCCCTGCGGATCGCCCTGCTCACCTACCGCGGCAAGAAGCACTGCGGGGGCCAAGGCGTCTACGTCCGTCACCTCTCGAAGGCCCTCACCCTCCTCGGCCACCACGTCGAGGTGCTCAGCGGCCCGCCCTACCCCGAGACCGTCGACGAGGTGCCGCTCATCGAGCTGCCCAGCCTCGAGATCTACAACGACCACTTCCCCATGCGGTTCCCGGCGGTGTGGGAGCTGAAGAACTGGACCGACGTCGCCGAGGTGCTGTCGTTCTCCTCGGGCACCTTCCCGGAGCCGTTGGCCTTCAGCCTGCGGGCCTGGGACCACCTCAAGCACCGTGTCGACGAGTTCGACATCGTCCAGGACAACCAGTCCATGGGCTATGGCCTCCTCGGCATCGAGCGCGCCGGGCTGCCCGTCCTCGGCACCATCCACCACCCCATCACCGTCGACCGCAAGCTCGAGATGGAGCACGCCGAGACGCCCTACCAGCGCTTCGCCAAGGGCCGCTGGTACGCCTTCACCAAGATGCAGAGCCGCGTCGCCCAGCGCCTCACCCGCATCCTCACCGTGTCCGAGTCCTCCCGCGGCGACATCATCAAGGACCACGGCGTCGACCCCGGTCGCCTGCACGTCGTACCGGTGGGCGTGGACCCCGAGACCTTCCTGCCCGTCCCGGGCGTGACGCCGGTGCCGGGGCGCATCATCACCACCGCCAGCGCCGACGTGGCCATGAAGGGCCTCGTCTACCTGCTCGAGGCCGTGGCCAAGCTGCGCACGGAGAACCCGAACATCCACCTGGTGGTCATCGGCAAGCCCAAGGAGGAGGGCCGCACCGCTCGCACCCTCGCCGAACTGGGCCTCAGCGACGCCGTCGAGTTCGTCAGCGGCGTGTCCGAGCAGCGCATCGTCGAGCTCTACTCCGAGTCCGAGCTGGCCGTGGTCCCCTCGCTCTACGAGGGCTTCTCGCTGCCCGCCATCGAGGCCATGTCCTGCGGCGTGGCCCTCGTCGCCACCACCGGCGGCGCCATCCCCGAGGTCGTGGGCGCCGACAACGCAACCGCCCTGCTCGTGCCCCCCGGGAACAGCGAGGCGCTGGCCGCAGCCCTTCGGCGCGGGTTGGACGACCCCGAGCTACGGGCCCGCATCGGCGCCGCCGGGCGCCAGCGCATCATCGAGCGTTGGAGCTGGACGGTCACCGCCGAGAAGACCGTCGAGCAGTACCGCGCCCGCCTCGCGGAGCCCACGGTCAGCCTCCAGGGGCCCGGCCTGGGCGATCTGCCGTCGCTCCCGAGCCTGTC
>RRZT012604831.1_pt1 | contig 26662 bp, 22 predicted proteins | sample 2165551 | NCBI WGS metagenome assembly RRZT01 (sample SAMN10456910, study PRJNA506462) | wastewater metagenome | biome: wastewater; feature: sludge; material: wastewater sludge; isolation source: wastewater sludge with Escherichia coli K12::gfp cells carrying plasmid... | place: USA: Moscow, Idaho... | reverse complement strand
TCGACACCGCAGGCGTGGTATGTCGCCAGAGCACGGGAGTCGCGGGTGGCCAACGGGACGCCGTGGGCTCGGGCGGCGAGCGCGACGAGCGCGTCGTACGCTGCGCCTCCGGCAACGCCTATGTCGGCCAGGTCGCGGGGTACCCGCACGGCCGAGCGAGCGGGGAGCGTCAACGTCCTGGTGAAGCTGGCGTCCATGAGTGTGACCGCGTCGTGCGGGTCCAGGCGGGCGTCTGCGGGGAGCCGAGTCAACACCGAGTAGGTTTCCACGCCGGCGTGTCCGCTCAGGGCAAGACCGCGCCCGCGTGCCCAGCGCGACACCTCGGCATGGGCGGTATGCCGCTGCATGAGCAGTGGCACCGCGACGCTGGTGTCGACGGCAACCACGTCGTCGCGCCCGGGCGCGTTGGCGCTCAACGCCGGCCGTTGTCGAGCAGGCCGAAGAGGATGTCGTCGTCGATCGGGGTGTCACTGGCTGCCACGAGGCGTCCGTCGTCGTCAGCCACGATGCGGGCGGTCCGACCGCCCGGCACGAGTTGCAGCCCCGCACCGTAGCGCGTGATGTCGACGCGGGTGCCTGGTCGCAGGCCCACGGAGTCACGCAGTGCCTTGGGGACGACGATCCGTCCGACGGAGTCCACGACTGTTTCCATGGGAATACACTACCAGTGATTTCCCAGTCGGCCCTGGTCACCGACAAACCCTCAACGCCGCCTACGCCGCCAACCCCCGCCGATTCCCCCGACTCCCCGTCGCGGCTGGTCTACACCCAGCGTCTGGATCAACCAGCCCCGCACCGCCATCAGCACCAGTGACCCCAGACAGATCCGTACACAGAAGATCCGATCCGTGGTCTCACGCGGCTTGACAATCACCGCAGTGCTACCGCTACGACGGACTGGCCCGGCTCACCAACGCGTGGACCGAGAAGACTCGTTGTGCCGCAACGACGGTCGGTGCGACCGGGACCATAGGCGGCCCCGCAGGGCTACTGGCGCTCCTACACCTACGACAGAGTCGTCCGCTGGGTCGGGACTCCTGCCTTTCGTGCCCGGTCATGGCTCCGAGTAGTCCGACTTCCGGTCGCTGGTGGCTGGTGCCCGGGCGCACAGCTCACTGTCCACCTCGTGTCGTTGCCGCGAGCTACTCGGTGACGTCCACGCCCTTCCAGAAGGCGACCCGGTCGGTGACCATGGCCGCCTTGGGCTTCGGGTCGGGGTAGTACCACACGGCGTCGGGGTTGGTGGCGCCGTCGATGACGAGGGTGTAGTAGCTCGCCTGGCCCTTCCAGGGGCACCACGTGTGGGTGTCGGAGTCGACGACGAGGTCGCGGCGCAGCGCCGCGGCAGGGAAGTAGTGGTTGCCTTCGACGACTACGGTGTCCTCGCTCTCGGCGATGACCGTCCCATTCCAGATCGCGCGCATGCGGGCGACAACAACCGGGCGTCCGACGATGTTCCGCGGTCCTGGCGCGCCACCCGGCATACCCCAGCGGTAGCCTCGGGCTCGTGACCGCAAACCCTGACTTCGACCTGTTCCGGCTCTCCGACAGCCACCGTCAGCTGCAGCAGGCAGTGCGCGAGCTCGCCGAAGCCGAGATCGCCCCCCACGCCGCGGACGTCGACGAGTTCGCCCGCTACCCGCAGGAGGCCCACGACGCCTTGCTCGCGTCGGACTTCTTCGCCCCGCACGTCCCGGAGGAGTACGGCGGCGTGGGTGCCGACGCCCTCGCGACCTGCCTGGTCATCGAGGAGGTCGCCCGGGTCTGCGCCTCCAGCTCGCTGATCCCGGCGGTCAACAAGCTCGGCAGTATGCCGCTCATCCTCGCCGCGAGCGAGGAGCTCAAGCAGAAGTACCTGCGCCCGATGGCCGAGGGCAAGACCGGCTTCTGCTACGGACTGTCCGAGCGGGAGGCCGGCTCCGACACCGCCGGGATGACGACGACCGCCGACGAGCAGGCCGACGGCTCCTGGGTGCTCAACGGGCACAAGGCCTGGATCACCAACGCCGGCCAGAACGACTTCTACACGGTCCTGGCCGTGACCGATCCGAACGGCCGCCGCGGCGCCAACGTCAGTGCCTTCGTCGTCGAGAAGGACGACCCGGGCTTCTCCTGGGGCGAGAAGGAGCGCAAGCTCGGCATCAAGGGCAGCCCCACCCGAGAGCTCTACTTCGACAACTGCACCATCCCGGGCGACCGGATGATCGGCGCGCGTGGCGACGGGCTGAAGATCGCGTTGCGCACCCTCGACCACACCCGGATCACCATCGGCGCCCAGGCCGTCGGCATCGCCCAGGGCGCCCTGGACCGGGCCATCTCCTACGTCAAGGAACGCCAGCAGTTCGGCAAGCACATCGCCGAGTTCCAGGGCGTGCAGTTCATGCTCGCCGACATGGCGATGGAGCTCGAGGCGGCCCGCCAGCTCACCTACGTCGCCGCGGCCAAGAGCGAGCGCGGCGATCGTGACCTGTCCTTCTTCGGCGCCGCCGCGAAGTGCTTCGCCAGTGACGTGGCGATGAAGGTCACCGTCGACGCCGTGCAGTTGCTCGGCGGCTCCGGATACACCCGTGACTTCCCGGTCGAGCGGATGATGCGCGACGCGAAGATCACCCAGATCTACGAAGGCACCAACCAGGTGCAGCGCATCGTGATGGCCCGTCAGGTGCTCGCCTGAGCGCGCCGACCCCGCCGCCGGCGGTGGCTCAGCGCCACCGTCCTGCGCCGATCAGCCGGCCGGCACGCTGACCGGCTGATCGGCGCGCAGCTGGGCGAACATCGCCTTGGCCTGCGCGTCGTTCCACTTCACCGCCACACCGGCGTTCTTCGTCTGGTAGGCCGGGTTCTCCACCGGCACCTGCACGGACACACCCTCTCCGTTGCCGACGGCCCGCAGGGCCCGCAACACCGCGACGGCGTCGGCCAGGCTCGTCGTGGAGCCCACGATGATGCCCTTCGCCGCCGCGTCGGCGAACCCCGTGTAGCGCGGGGGGTTGATGATGGTGTCCAGGCTCGCGGCCTGCTTGGTCACCGCGGCGAGGAACTGACGCTGCCGTTCGGCGCGCCCGAGGTCACCCTTGGGGTCGGAGTGGCGGGCTCGGACGTAGGCGAGAGCCGTCTTGCCGGTCATCGTCTGACAGCCGGCCTGCACGTCCAGCCCGGAGAAGGCGTCCTTCATGGCCCGCTGGACACAGATCTGCACCCCGCCGAGGCTGTCGACGACCCCGGCGAAGCCTGCGAAGCCGATCTCCAGATAGCCGTCGACCCGCAGGCCGGTGGCCAGCTCGACGGTCTGGGTGAGCAGCTTGGCCCCGCCGAAGGCGAAGGCGGCGTTGATCTTGTTCGTGCCATTGCCCGGGATGGCGACATAGGAGTCCCGCGGCAAGGAGACGACCACCGGCTTGCCGCCGTTCTCGGAGACGTGCACGAGCATGATCGTGTCGGTGCGTTTGCCGACGTTCTCGGTGTCCGCGCCGAGCGCGGCCGCCTCGGCGGCGGTCAAGCCCTCCCGGCTGTCCGACCCGACGAGCAGGTAGTTCTTGCCCTTGCCGACCGACGGGCGCTGTGTCGGGCTGGCGTCGACCCGCTCGACCCGTTGCCACGCCGACCAGGGCACATAGACGAGGTAACCCCCCGCGCCGAGCAACAGGGCGAGCAGCACGAGCAGGGTGCGGCGCAGCACCCGGCGCCGACGCCGTGGCCGGACCGGCGACTCGGGCGCCGCGGGGCCCCTCGAGGTACTCGGTCGGTATGCCGCCGGGGGCGCCGGGGCGCTCGCGGCATACGGCGCCTGCGCGTGGGGGGCCGGCTCGGTCGCGGCATACCAGCCGGCGTACGGGTCGTGCCCAGGCAGCTGGGCCGCCGGCCCAGGCTCGATGACCGGCAACACGGTGGTCGGCGGCACGGCGCGCGCTGGGGCAGTGCGCGACCAAGCCGCCTGCGTCGCGGCCGTCGGGCTCTCGCCGGCGGGGATGCGCTGGGTGGCGAGCGGATCGGGGGGCGCGCTCGGGTCGCTGCGGCCGGACCCCACCGGGATCGGGCGTGCCTGGTCGTCGTGGCCGGTCACGATGCTCCTGCGTCGTCTTTGGTGCACCATCGCCGGGCAGGGGTGCTCGGGCCGGTGGCGCGGTCGGCTGTCCAGTCTCGCACGGTGGCCGGCGGGATTTCGGGACGATGCTGGTCATTGGTGCCCGGCGGTCCGACTCCGGGGCGCCGCCGGGGACAATCCTCGGGCGCCGGTAGACTGCGCCGCAAATGTCCCCGGCTCCCGATCCTCCTGCCGACGTGGCGCAGACCGCACCCGCCGAGCCGGGCCCGCGGGGGTGGTTGTTCACCGTCGTGCGCGACCAACGGGTGGCCTTCCTGCTCGTCGGCGCGGTCAATCTCGGGATGGGCTTCGTCGCCTTCTTCGGTTTCGACGACCTCTGGCGGGGCTGGGCCCCGGGCCTCGGCGGGTGGCACAGCACCGTGGTGCTGGCCAGCGCCCACGTCGCGACGGTGCCGCCGGCGTTCCTCTTCTATCGCACCCTCGTCTTCCGGGTGCGCGGGCACGTGTGGCGCGACCTCGCCCGCTTCGAGAGCGTCCTGCTCGGGTCGTTGCTGGCCAACTGGGCCCTGCTCGTGCCGTTGACCGAGGTGGCGCACCTGGCGCCGAAGGTGGCCCAGACGATCATCGCGGCGCTGCAGGTCATCTGGTCCTGGTTCGGGCACAAGTACTTCTCGTTCCGCCGGCGTCCCGAGGGCCTGGGATGAGCCCGCCACGGGTGTCGGTCGTCGTGCCCACCTATCAGAACGTCGCCTTCGTCGAGGCGACCATCGAGTCGATCCTGGCCCAGACCTACCCCGACTTCGAGCTGCTCGTGGCCGACCACGGCTCGACGGACGGCACCTGGGAGGCGCTGGCCCGGTTCACCGCCGACCCACGGGTCACCCTGTGGCGGACCCCGCCGGGTGGGGGCGCCCCGGCCAACTGGCAGGCGGTCACCGACGTGGCCCGGGGGGAGTTCGTCAAGCTCGTCTGCGGCGACGATCTGCTCTATCCCACGTGTCTGCGCGAGCAGGTCGATGCGATGGATGCCCATCCCCAGGTCAGCCTGGTGTGCGCCCGGCGCGACATCGTCGACGCGCAGGGCACGCTCGTGCTCGGCGGGCGCGGGATGTCGCGGATCCGCGGACTGCATGAAGGGCGCGCCGCGATCCGGCGCACGGTTCGGGCCGGCACGAACATCTTCGGTGAACCGGCCGCCGTGCTGATGCGCCGGGCCGACCTCGTCGCCGTCGGCGGCTGGTGGGCCGACTTCCCGTACGTCATCGACGAGGCCACCTATGCCCTCGTGCTGCTGCGCGGTGACCTGTATGCCGTGGACCGCAGCCTCGCCGCCTTCCGGGTCAGCGACCAGCAGTGGAGCGTTGAGCTGGCCGACCGGCAGGCCCAGCAGGTGCGCGCCTTCCACGACGCGCTCGCCGCCCGGGCGCCCGGGCTGGTGTCCCGCGGCGACCTGCGCCGCGGTGCGTTGATGGCCAGCGGGTTGGCGCGCGCGCGGCATACGGTGTATCGGGTGTTGCACCGGCGGATGCGCGCCGGCTGAGTCGAAGAGGTGGTGACGTGCGCGTGCGACGGTCGCGCGGTGAGAAAGCGCCGATGATGTCGTCGCTGGGAGTGCTGACACACCACCTACGACGCCCCCACGCGCGCTCTCTCAGCGCGCGAGCGGGCGAGCCAGTCAGGCCGGGCGTTCACCCCAGGCCCGCCCGTCGTTCTCGACCACCTCGTGCGTCTCGCGAGCCGACTCGCGGCTGAAGCGCTCCAGGGAGGAGCGGATGACCTCCTCCTCGCCCTCGTGGGGTTCGTCGGCCCAGGCATCCTCGTCCTCGTGGATGTCCTCGAACGGATCCCACATCTCACCGGGGTCGAAGACCTCCTGGTGGCGCCGTTCCGTGACGTCGGCCTTGGCCGCCTTCACGCCGGCCGAGATGGAGTGCCACAGCCGGCCCTCGCCGACCAGGTCGAAGACCCCGCTGCGGGTCAGCACGGTGCGCACGTTGCCGAAGATGCGCACGAAGTAGACCTCGACGCCGTCCTCACGCATCCGCTTGACCATCTCGACGAGGCGCTCCGCCGTCGTCGTGTCCAGCTGGTTGGTCGCCTCGAGGTCCAACAGCAGGGCCCGCGCATCGTGGCGCTCATCGACCATGTGCTCGATCCGGGTGATCACCTCGGCGGCGTTGGCCCAGAAGATCGGTCCGTCGGGGCGCAGCACACAGATGCGGCGCACCGTCTTGCGGGCCGGGTCGTGGGCGATCGCGCCCCAGGCGGCCTTCTCGCCGGGCACCTTGCCCATCTCGTCGATGTGCACCTGCATCGAGCGGTAGATCAGCCCGAGCAGCGACTGGGCGATCGCGACGATCAAGCCGTTGAGTGGCCCGGCCACGAGCACCCCGAGTAGGGCGACGATCGAGGCGGCGAAGTCGTTGCGTCGGATGCTCTGATAGCGACGGAACCGGGCCGGCTGCACCAGGCCCCACACCGCGTGGATGACGATGGCCGAGAGCACCGCCTTGGGCAGCGGTGCCAGCAGCCCGGTGGCGAAGAGCAGTACGAGCAGGACCGCCACGGCCCCCGCGATGCTCGACACCTGGGTGCTGGCCCCGGCCCGGGCGTTCGCCGCGGTCTTGGACAGGCTGCCGGCCACCCCCATGCCCCCGAACAGACCCGCGGCGATGTCGGCAGCGCCGTTGGCGATGAACTCCGAATCGTCGACGAGGTCGTCCTCGACCGAGGCGAAGGTGTTGGCTGCGGCCAGGCCCTCGGCGATGCCGACGGCGGCGATCGCGAAGGCGCCCGTGACCAGGGCGCCGACGTCGGAGATGGGCACGATGGGCAGCTGCGGGATCGGCAGACCGGTGGGCACCGGCCCGACCACCGCGGCACCCTGGCCACGGAGATTCAGCACCTGCGAGGCGACGATGCCCAACGCCAGCACGATCAGCGACCAGGGCAACCGCGGCACCAGCCGGGACCCGCCGAAGAGCAGCACGAGGGCGCCGACCGCGACGGCCAAGGTGGCCGGTTGGGCATTCGGCACGCTCTGCACGAGCCCGACGAACCGCTCCAGCAGGGCCCCGCCGGGGCTGGCCACCCCGAGTAGACCGGGGATCTCGCCGACGACGATGAGCACGACGAGGCCGGTGACGAAGCCGGTGACGATGGGTGCGCTGAGGAACTGGGCGACCCAGCCGACCCGCAGCAGGCCCGCGGCCAGCAGGACGACACCGGCGAGCATGGCCAGCGCGCTGGTGAGGGTGATGGCCATCGCCGGATCGCCACCGGACAAGCCCCGCACGACGGAGCCGGACAGCACCGTGACCGTCGAGACCGGGCCCATGAAGAGCACCCGCGAGGAGCCGAAGAGCACGTAGGCCAGCAGCGCCGGGGGGATCGTGTAGAGACCCACCTGCACCGGCACGCCGGCCACCACGGCATACCCGAGCGCTTGAGGCACCGCCAAGGCGGCCACGAGCAGGCCCGCCAGGATGTCACCGGGCAGCTGCCGCCGTCGGTAGCCGCGCAGCCGAGCGACACCTGGCAGCAGCGTCGAGGCATTGAGGCGAGGCACCCCGCTAGTGTGCCGTTCATCCCGCGTTCACCGCGAGTTCCACCGCAGGTTTTCCGACGTGGAAGCACTGTGACCTGGGCGACCCCGGCGCACCGGGCCCACCCGCGCGGACCGGCCGGCGGATAGAGTCACCGCCATGGACAAAGTCGTCTCCTCACCGGCCGAGGCGATCGCCGGCATCACCTCGGGGATGTCGCTCGCCGTCGGCGGCTTCGGCCTCTGCGGCATCCCGTCGGTGCTCATCCAGGCCCTGCACGATGCGGGCATCGACCGCCTCGAGGTCTTCTCCAACAACTGCGGCGTCGACGACTGGGGGTTGGGCATCCTGCTGCGCGACCGGCGCATCCGCCGGATGGTCTCCTCCTACGTCGGGGAGAACAAGGAGTTCGCCCGGCAGTACCTGCAGGGCGAGCTGGAGGTCGAGCTCACCCCGCAGGGCACCCTGGCCGAACGGCTGCGTGCCGGCGGCGCGGGCATCCCGGCGTTCTTCACGATGACCGGGGTCGGCACCCAGGTCGCCGAGGGCGGGATGCCGTGGAAGTATGCCGCGGACGGCACCGTCGAGATCGCCTCCCCGCCCAAGGAGACCCGCCAGTTCGGCTGGCACGGGCACACCGAGGAGTTCGTCCTCGAGCAGGCCATCGTCGCCGACTTCGCACTCGTGCGGGCCGCTGTGGGTGACCGGCACGGCAACCTGATCTTCCACAAGTCGGCCCGCAACTTCAATCCGCTCGCGGCGATGGCCGGGCGGGTCACCGTCGCCGAGGTCGAGCACCTCTACGATGCCGGCGACCTCGACCCCGACCATGTCCACCTGCCCGGCGTCTTCGTCCAGCGGGTGCTGCCGATCTCCCGGGCCCAGGTGCGCGAGAAGCGGATCGAGAAGCGCACGGTCAGCCCGCGCCCGTCCTACGCGGGCGCCGGCTCGGAGGATCTCGAGAACATGGACGGAGAGAGCTGATGGCCCTCACCCGGGAGCAGATGGCCCAGCGGGCCGCCCTCGAGCTGCACGATGGCAACTACGTCAACCTCGGCATCGGCCTGCCGACGCTGGTGCCCAACTACGTGCCGGACGACGTCGAGATCGTCCTGCAGTCCGAGAACGGCATCCTCGGAGTCGGGGCCTACCCCGTCGACGGTGAGGAGGACCCCGACCTCATCAACGCCGGCAAGGAGACCGTCACGGTTCGCCGTGGGGCCTCCTTCTTCGACTCCGCGACGAGCTTCGGGATGATCCGCGGCGGCAAGGTCGACGCGGCCATCCTCGGGGCGATGCAGGTGAGCCAGAGCGGCGACATCGCCAACTGGATGATCCCCGGCAAGATGGTCAAGGGCATGGGCGGCGCGATGGACCTCGTGCACGGCGCCAAGCACGTCATCGTCCTCATGGAGCACAACGCCCGCGACGGCGGCTTCAAGATCGTCAAGGAATGCTCGCTACCGCTGACCGGCAAGCGGGTGGTGCACCGGATCATCACCGACCTGGCCGTCATGGACATCACCGAGCAGGGTCTCGTGCTGCGCGAGCTCGCCCCCGGTGTCACCCTCGAGGAGGTCACGGCGGCGACCGAGCCGGAGTTCACGGTCGACCTGCACACCGGACCGATCGAGGACTGACCGGCGCGCTCAGCCTCGCAGATCCACCGTCACACGCTCGGCGGCCAGGCGTTTCGCCTGGTCGCCGAGCGCGTCGTGCAGCAGCACGATCGAGCCGCCGACAGCCCACACGTCCAGGGCGGCCCGCAGCATCGGGCCCAGTGCATCCGGGACGACCGCGCGGGTGCCGGCCGGGTGCGCCTCCGCGCGCACGAGTTGCCCGTATGCCGCGTCCGCCGGTCCCGGCGCCCGCCACGCCGGGTCGCCGTCCCCCCAGTCGTTGAGGGCGTCGAAGGCGTCGGGCTGGTTGGCCAGCTCCGCGGCCTCGTCGACGACGCCCGGGGGAGTGGCCGGGTTGCGCCGGGCCAACGCCGCGAGGGTGACGAGCACGGCATACCGGCTGTCCTCCGTTGCGGCAGAGGACAGTTCGGGTGAGGCTGTGACGACGACGTCGGCGGCGCCGGCCGCGTCGCCGACCACGAGCGTCGCCCCGACGGACCAGGTGGCCAGCGCCCAGTAGGCCGCCCGCCAGTGCGCGGGCAGGTCGAGCCCGACGCTCGTGCCGGGGCCCGCGTCGGCCTCGTCCTGCAGCAGGTTGGCGGCCTTGGCGACCCAATTGCCGAGGGTGCGGGCGGACAACTCGATCCGCTCCCCGGTGGTGTCGTCGTAGTGGGTCAACCGGGGCGCCGTGGCGTCGGCGCGGTTCAGCGCGGCGAGCACGTCGGCGGGTCGGAGGCTGGGCACGGGGCCACTGTATGCCGCGGGCGCATGTGAGACTTCCCGGTATGCCGCCCGCCGCCCTCACGCTTCGTGAATGGCGCTCGGCGCGACCGCTGCAGCTGCTGGCGGTGCTCGGCGTGCACCGCCGCGGTGGCGGCGACCCGACGTTCCGCACCGGCGCCGACGGAGCGGTGGTGCGCGGCATACAGACTCCCGAGGGGCCGGCAACGGTCGAATACCACTGTGCCCCAAGGGATGCGCAGGTGCGGGTGCAGGCCTGGGGCGCCGGCGCGCAGTGGGCGCTGGAGCAGGCCCCGGCTGCGCTGGGTGAGGGCGATGCGGCCGTTGGTTTCGTCGCGCACCACCCCCAGGTCGCGGCGGCGGCGCGACGCTTCGCCGGGTGGCGGGTGCCGGCCAGCGGGCTCGTGCTCGACGCGCTGGTGCCCGCGATCATCGAGCAACGGGTGACTGGCAAGGAGGCCTTCGGTGCCTACCGGCGGCTCGTGCAGCGCCATGGCGAACCCGCCCCCGGGCCCTGGGCCGACGCCGGGTTGGTCGTGCCCCCCGGCCCGCGAGGTTGGCGCGGCATACCGTCCTGGGAGTGGCTGCGGGCGCAGGTCGACCCCGGGCGCTCGGGGACCGTGATGCGGGTGTGTGCGCTCGGCTCCTCCCTGGAGCGGCTCACCCGGCGCACTCCGGCGGAGGCCCGTGCTGCGCTGAGAACCGTTACGGGAGTAGGCCAGTGGACTGCAGCGGAGGTGGCCCACCGCGCGCTCGGCGACGCCGACGCAGTGAGCTTCGGCGACTATCACGTGGCTCGCAGCATCGGCTGGGCGCTCACCGGGGTCGAACTCGATGACGCCGGCCTGGCCGAGTTGCTCCAACCGTATGCCGGGCACCGATACCGCGTGCAACGACTGCTGGAGCTCTCCGGTGCCGCTCACCCGCGTCATGCACCGCGGATGGCACTGCCCACTCACCTGCCGCGCTGATCCGCGGATCCGCCGACCTCTGCAGGGCCGCCGACCCACTGTCCGGGCTCGACCGCTACTGTCCGGGCTCGGGACCGCCCGGCGGCAGCGACAGGAGCACCCGCCCGCCGTCCACCGCCACCTCGTGCGGGACGCCCTCGCCGAGCAGGGCCGCGGACAACCGGGCGGCGATCAGGCCGACAACGAGCGGGTCGTCGCCGGTGACCTCCAGCCGGTGCTCGCCGACGTCGACACCCACCGCTGCAGGGCCAGCCAGATCGGTCGCCAACGCCACAGCGACCGACCGATCCACCTGGGCGGCAAGGGAATCCCGCCCGACCGGGCGGATGCCGACGGCTTGAGCCAGCGCGGTGCCGGGGTCGACCCCCAGCGCGGCACGCACCGCCTCCTGGGCGCCGAGGGCGAACCAGTCACCCGGACCGCTTCGCACCAGGGAGCGTGCGCCGCTGTCGGCGTCGCCCGCGGTGAGGAACCGGCCGAGCCCGCGCACGAGCACCGCCGGGATGCCGTCGGCCTTCCCCTTCACGAGGTCGGCGGCGGCGGCGACCTCGTCGGCGATCGCCCGCGCGGTGACCTCCAGCGGGCGGCCGTCGGCGTCGAGCCCGCCGCGCAGGTCGTCGAGCACCCGCACACCGGCGGCGCCCAGGGCGAAGTCGGTCTGCCCGACCCGCCAGGCCCGACCCGCCGTGTCGCTCAGCACGATGCCGAGCGCACGGACCCCAGTGGCGTCCCGGAGCGCGGCGCGCAGGTCGCGGCATACCGCATCGGGGTCGCGAGGCAGCACCAGCAGCACGTCGCGACCGCCGGTGTTCGACGCGTCGACACCGGCGGCGGCCATCACCGGGCCGGCCTTCGCGCGGACCACCCGGGTCACCCGGGCGGCGGCGGCACCGTCGGCTGCCGTCACCTGTCGCTCAGCCACCACCGAATCCGATTCGGCGACAACGATGTCGGCCTTGTCGGCGGGTGCCGCAGTGAGACCAGCGGCCTTGGAGGCGATCTTGCTCGACACGACGAGCAGGTCACCCTCGGCGAGTGTCGTGCCGGCGTGCTGCACCCCGGTCAGCAGCAGGGCGGCGAGGTCGTCTCCGGCCCGCACCTCCGGTATGCCGCGCAGCGCCCGGATGGTGAGCTCGGCCGGAGCGCCGGTCATCGCGTGGCGAGCTCACGGCCGAGCTCGACCGCCGCGCCGGCCAGGTCGGCAGCGGCGGCCAGGTCGGTCATGAGCAGCGGCCGGGCGCGCACGACGAGGCGCCCGTCGACACCAGTGGCATCGGCGTCGACGCCCGTGTCGGTGTCGGCCACCAGCCAGCCGTCGAGGAAATCGGCATACAGTCCGGCGACCGCCATCGGGGTCGGTGCGATCCCGATGGCCCGCAGGCAGGCGTCGGCGTGGCCGCGGACCGGGCGGCCGGCGACGATCGGCGAGACGCCGATGACGGGGGCCCGCGTGCCGCGGAGGGCATCGCGCACCCCGGGGACGCCGAGGATGATGCCGATCGACACGACCGGGTTGGAGGGCGGCAACAGCACGACGTCGGCCGAGCGGATCGCGTCGAGCACCCCGGGGGCCGGGACGGCGCGCTCCATCCCGACGACGACGAAGCGCTGGGCCGGTGTCGCGGCCCGCATCCGCACCCACCATTCCTGGAAGTGCACTGCGGTCGGCCCGGCACCCTCGTCGACGACGACATGGGTCTCCACCGGGGTATCGGTCATCGGGAGCACGGTGACCCCCCGCTCGGGCAGTCCCCACCGGGCCGCCAATCGGGCGGTCACCGCGCTCAGCCCGAGACCTTGACCGAGCCATAGCGAGCGGGCGATGTGGGTGCCGAAGTCCTTGTCGCCCAAACCGAACCAGTCCGGAGGCACGCCAAGGGCGGTGAGCTCGGCCTGCGCGGCGAAGGTCTCGTCGGCCCGGCCCCATCCCTGACTGTCGTGGACCGAACCACCGAGGGTGTAGAGCACCGTGTCGAGGTCGGGGCAGACCCGCAGCCCGAAGAGGGTGATGTCGTCGCCGGTGTTGCCGATGACGGTGACCGTGGAGCCGGCCAGCTCGGGGGTGCGGTCCAGATGGGCGAGCAGGCCGCGCAGGAAGCGGGCGCCCCCGGCCCCGCCGGACAGTGCGGTGAAGTGCATGGCGGCAGTCTGGCAGCCCTTCAGGCTACGCCGCGCCGAGGTCCGTCCGGGTGCGGCGCGCCGAGGCGCGATCGGGCCGTGACCCCCTTCAATCGAGGGCGGCGGGGCACGAATAGCAGATGTCGGCTTGACGAAAGGGGTATGACACGCGTGTAATTCCACCAGTGTCGTTCACATCGTGGGTCGGGTGGACCCGTGAGCGCTCGCTCGGGGATCGGCGACGGCCTCCGGGCCCCACACATGGAGTCCACGCACGGACGGGTCGAGGAGGGCGAGATGCACGAACTCATGTTGGTGCCGACGGACGTCGGGCCCGAGGGGGAGTTGGGGTGGCAGGAGCGCTCCCTGTGCGCCCAGACCGACCCGGAGGCGTTCTTCCCCGAGAAGGGCGGATCCACGCGTGAGGCGAAGAAGGTCTGCATCGGCTGTGAGGTGCGGGTCGAGTGCCTGGAGTACGCCCTGGCCAACGACGAACGCTTCGGCATCTGGGGCGGGCTGTCCGAGCGCGAGCGCCGCAAGCTGAAGAAGCGAGCCGTCTGAGCGTCGGCCCGCGGGCCATCCGGTCCGTGCCACCTCGAGGAGCCGAATGACTGCCCTGCTCACCCCGCATACCGGCGCAGACCCCGACCGCGTTGCCCCCGCCGCTGATCCCGATCACGGCCCGGGGTCCGGCGCCAGTGCCGCGGGCAGCGACCAGCCGGCCGATGGCGGGGGGCGTCGCCCCACCCGCAGGCCCGCGCTGCCGGTCGTCACCACCATCCTGAGCGTCCGCGACGTCGGCCCCTGGCTGCCGCAGACCCTCGACGCGCTGGCATCCCAGACCCGCCCACCGGAGCGGCTGCTCGTCTATGTGCCCACCGCCGAGTGCGCCGATCTCGTGCGGGAGCACGCGGCTCTCGCGGCGGCGGTGCCCGACCTGCACATCACCGAGCTCACCGACACCGACGGCCGGATGGCCGGGGAGCTCACCCGGGTCGTGCCCCGGGCCCTGGCCGACTTGGCGCAGCGCACCGCCGCTGACGTCACGGAGGGCACTGCGGGCCCGAGCGAGCCCGGCATCCGGTCGGGGGAGGAGTGGCTCTGGCTGCTCACCGACGCGACCGCGCCCCACCCGCGGGCCCTGGCCGAGCTCGTGGGAGCGGTACGTCGCTCCCCGTCGGTCGGCGTCGCCGGGCCGAAGGTGCTCGACTGGGCCAACCCGCGCCGGCTGCTCGAGGTCGGCCAGTTGGTGACCCGCGCCGGCCGGGCGATCTCCTGGCCCGCGCCGGGTGAGCCCGACCAGGGTCAGTTCGACACGCGCACCGACGTGTTGTGCGTCGGGTTGCCGGCGGTCCTGATCCGGCGCGGGTTGTTCGAGCGGATCGGTGGTTTCGAGCCGGCTCTGGGGGTGGCTGCGGCCGCCATCGACCTGGGCTGGCGGGCCCAACTCGCCGGTGAACGGGTCGTCGTCGTCCCGGCCGCGACCGTGCGCGATGCCGGTCGGTATGCCGCCGACGGCACCCCGCGCACCGACACGATCGCCTCCCGGACGGCCGCCCGCGTGGCCGCTCGGCGGGTGGCCTTGGCCCGGTGCGGCGGGTGGGCGGTGCCGTTGCTGTCGGTCTGGCTCATCGTCTCCAGCCTGCTCAGCGCGCTGGGGTTGCTGCTGCTCAAACGGCCTGCCCATGCCCTGGTCGAGCTCGCCGACCTGCGCGCGCTGGCCCACCCGATCGCCGCGGTCCAGGCCCGGTGGCGGTTCCGCCGCCGCCGTGCCCTGCGCCGCCGCGACCTGGCCACGCTGTTCGTGAGCTGGCGCGAGGCGGCGCGTCTGGGGCTGGAGCGGGTGCACGACTCGCTCACCCCCGAACGCCGGGTCGAGGACCCGGGCTCCGCCGCGGCGCTGGGGGCCGTGGAGAGCGGCCCGGTCGCCGAAGAGGCAGAGGACCTCACCGTCCTGCCGGCGTCGCTGCCGCAGCGGATCCTCACCCATGCCGGCGTGCTCGCCACCACCGCCGCCGGCCTCGTCGCCGGCGTCGGGCTCGTGGACAGCCTTCGGGGTGGGCTGCTCGATGCCCGTGGCGACGGGTTCGCCGGCGGTGAGCTCGCACGGGTGAGCACCGACGCGGCCGGCCTCTGGCACGCCTACCGGGACGGTTGGCAGGGTGCCGGGCTCGGCTCGCCGGACGCCGCCGGGCCGCAGGTCGCCGTTCTCGCCGCTCTCACCTGGCTCGCCGAACGACTGCCCTATGTCGCCGACGGGCGGTCACCGGCCTCGGTGGTGGCGGCCTGGGTGCTGCTCTTCGCGATGCCGCTGGCGACCGCCACGGCATACCTCGCGGGGCGGGTGGTGACCCGAGCGCCCTGGCCCCGGGCGCTCGCAGCTCTCGTGTGGGGCACCAGCGGCGTGCTGGCCGCGTCGGTGAGCTCCGGGCGGGTCACCGTCGTGCTCGCGCAGATCATGCTGCCCCTCGTCGCCGCCGGCATCGCCCGGATCGCCCGACGCGACGGCACCTTCACGGCGGCCGCCGCGACAGCCCTCGGCGGCGCGATCCTCGGGGCGCTCATCCCCGTCATCCTGGTGCCCGTGGCGCTCGCCGCGTTCGCCCTCGTGCTCGTGGGGCCTGGCCTGGCCGCCCGAGTTCGTGCGCTCACGGTGCTCCTGGTGCCGGTCGCGCTCCAGGGCCCGGCGCTGCTGGGGTGGCGCGACCCGGCGACCGTGCTCGGCGCCGCCGGCACCCTCGACGCCCCCGGGGCCGCCGAGGTGCCCGTCTGGCAGCTGGCCCTGGCGCGACCGGACGCCCTCGTCGACCTGACCCTGTTCGGGCCGACGGTGCCGGCGCTCGTCGCGGCCGGGTCGCTCGTCCCCGTGCTCGCGGCCGCTGCCCTCGCGCTGGTCCGCAGTCCCGGATCGCGGCGCCAGGCGGTCGCTCGCGCGGCTCTCGTGCTGCTGGCCCTCGCCGGTCTCGGGTATGCCGTGCTGGCTCGGCGAGTGGTCCTCGGGTCGGCTCCTGGTGCGGGCAGCGGCACCGACCTCGTGCCGGCCGTGCCGTGGCCCGGGGTCGGCCTCCAGCTCTACCTGTTCGGCGTGCTTGCCGTGGCCCTGCTCGGCACCGTCGGGATGCGTGCCGTCCTGGCCCGGGGCCATGCCACCTGGCGGCGCAGCCTGGCCGCGATCGGTCTTGTCGTGACGACCCTCGGGGTCGGGATCGGTGGGGTGCTCGTCGCGGGTGCGGGCCTGGACGGGCGCTCCGACGGAATCGCCCTGGGGCGCGAGCCGCTGCCGGCCGTGGCGGTCGACCAGGCTCACGGGCCGGACGCGACCCGGTTGCTCGTGGTCACCGTGCGCGAGGAGCAGGTCGACCTGGAGGTCGTGGGTGCCGAACCGGGCCGGTTGCTCCGCAGGCTCGAACCGCCACCGTCGAGCCCAGGCGCCGGATCCGTGACCGATCCCGGCTACGCCCCTGTCGTGGCGGCCCTGGCGGCCGGTCAGACGGGGCTGTCCGCGCCGAACGACGGTCGCCCCGCCGCCACGGCCCGCACGACGGGTGACCGGCTCGCCGATCTGGGCGTCGGGTTCGTCTCGTTGCGCGCCACCGGCACGCCCGGCGAGCAGGTGCTCACCCGCACTCTCGACGCCACGCCCGGCCTGACCCGGCTCGGCACCACCGAGGGTCAGACGCTGTGGCGCGTGCAGACCCGTACGCCCGCTGCGGGAGCCGCCGATCCCACCACCCCGGTCCCGGCCGCGCGGTTGCGGTTGGTCACCGGCGCCGGCGAGGCCCTGGCCGCGGTGCCCGTCACCGGCCCGCACGGCGCCACAGTGGCCCTGTTGCCGGCCGGTGCCCCCGGGCGCCTGGTCGTCGTGGCCGAGGCCCCCGAGTGGGCCGCGCACGCGCTCGTCACGATCGACGGGCAGCCGGTGAGCGCGCTCGCGGGGGCCGGCCCACCGGCATACCCCGTGCCCGCCGCAGGCGGCCAGCTGGTCATCACCGTCCCGGCCGAGCGCCCGCGGTTGCTCCTGGCCCAGGCCGTGATGCTGGCGCTCACGGTGTTCCTGGCGATCCCGTTCGGCAACCGACGCTCGCGGAGGTTGCGGTGAGCGCGCTGCGCCGCTGGCCGGCGGTGGTGCGCCCACTCGCGGCCGTCGGCCTGGCGGTCGGCCTCACCGCGGCCGCCAGCAACTCCAGCGGAACGATCGTGCTCGGCGCCCCGCCCGATGGCTCGGCCGGAGGGCCCGGGCGCTCGACGGTGCTGGTGCGCGAAGCACTCGCGGTCTGCCCGGGACCAGAGACCGAGGGCCTACTGAGCGTGCCTGCCGTCGCGGGGATGCTCACCTCGGTGTCGGCTGCCAGCGCTCCCGACTCGGTGCTCGCCGCCCTCGGGGCCGCGCCGCCGCAGGCGTCCGGTGGTGTGGTGCGCCTGCTGCGCCGCCCCCTCGGCGGTGAGCTGGGCGCCCTCACCACCCGCGGAGGCGTCGTCGGAGGCACCGTGACCGGGGCCACGCTCGTCGAGGTCGCCGCCACCGAGTCCCTGGCACCGGCCGTCGCCGGGCTGCAGACCTCCGTGCTGGCCGGCGAGTCCGATGACCGCGGGCTGGTCGCCACCCCGTGCGCCACCCCCTCACCGGACGTCTGGCTGCTGGCCGGTGGTGGCGACGCCACTCGGCGCGAACGCCTCGTCGTGGCCAACCCGGGCGCCAACACCCTCACCGTCGACGTGGAGGTCTACGGCGCCGCCGGCAAGCGGGCCGGCGTCGGGGCCGGTCGGCTCGCCGTGCCACCGCACGGTCGGGTCAGCCTGTTGCTCGACGCCCTGGCCGCGGGTGAGTCGAGCCCGGCCGTGCACGTCACCGCGACCGGTGGGGTGATCACCGCGGTGCTCGAGGACGCCTGGATCGAGGGGGCCGTCGGGCGGGGGCGCGACGACTCGGCGGCCGCCGAGTCGCCCGCCCTCGAACAGGTCGTGCCGGCCACGGTGCTCGCCGGTCCCGCGCACCTGCGGCTGCTCGTGCCCGGGCCTGACGAGGCGGTCGTGCTGGCACGTCTGTTGACCCCGGACGGTCCGCTGGCTCTTCCGGGCGGCGGGGTCAGCCGGGTCAAGGGGGGCACGGTCCTCGACGTCGACCTCGGCTCCGTCGCGCCGGGTGACTACGCCATCCAGCTCCGGTCCGACCGGCCGGTCACCGCGGCGGTCCTCGTGCAACGCCGTGGCGCCGACGGCAACGGCCCGTCCGATCTCGCCTGGGTGCCCGCGACCCCGTCGCTGTCGGCCGCGCAGGCCCTGACCGGCAGCCCCGTGCCCGCAGGTGCGGCGGCCCAACTGGTGCTCGCCGGCACCGGCGGCCCGTGGCGCGCCACGCTCACCTCCGTCGCCCCCGACGGCACCGTCAGCTCACGCATCGTGGAGGGCTCGGCCGACAGCAGCGCGTCCAGCGTCGTCACGGGTGCTGCCGCGGTCTGGGTCGTCCCCACAGCCGGCACCGTGTATGCCGGGCTCAGCCTGTCCCTGCCCGATCCGGTCGGTCCGCTGTATGCCGCGGTGGGGCTCGCCCCGATCCCCGTGCTGACCGCCGCGGTGCCGGTGCGTTCCGTGCGGCGCTGACCGTGCGGCGCTGACGTCGGCCGACCAACAGCCCTGACCCAGCGCTGACCCTAGGCTGACTCCCTTCCCGTCAGCCTTCGTCGGGACCGTCGGTGCCGTAGCGCGGGTCGAGGTCTTCCGGCGCGACGCCCAGCAGGGCAGCCACCTGCTCGGTGACCACCTCGCCGATGAGCGCGGCCAGTTCCGCCGGGGTGTCCACCCGGGTCTCCACGGGCCGGCGATAGATGACGATGCGGGCGTGCTCGCGACCCTGTGGCGGGAAGAACCGGCCCAGCGGCACCTCGGAATGCTCCCACGGGGCCGGATCCGACGGCGGTACCAGTTCCACCCCCAACTCGAACGGCGGCAGCGGCCGACCCCACGCCCGTTCCAGCCGGCCGGCCGCCTCCAGGACGAGATCGTCGAAGCGCTCCGAGCGGGTCGCCATCGCGGGCACCGGGGGCCAGGCCAACGGGCCCCTGGGCCCCCGGCCATGACGGCGTCGGGTGCGGGCACGGGTCGGCTCGGGGCTCACCTGCCCAGGGTATGCCGCGGCCGGCCCGGCGTGCCGAGCCGACAGCCGGCGCGCCGCGCCCTAGAGTTCGCCCCGTGGGGCTCTCTCGGTTGTGTTCCAAGACCGGCTGCCGGCGGCCGGCGGTGGCGACGCTCACCTATGTCTACGCCGATCAGACGGCGGTGCTCGGCCCGTTGGCGACGCTCGCCGAACCGCACACCTACGACCTGTGCGCCGAACACGCCGAACGGCTCACGGTCCCGCGTGGCTGGGACGTGTTGCGCCTGGCCATCGACCCCACTCCACCCCCACCCTCCAGCGACGACCTGCTGGCCCTCGCCGACGCGGTCCGGGAGGCGGGTCGGCCTCGGCGACCGGCCGCTGGGGCCCCAGCGCTGGCCCAGGCCGCCGACGCGGGGCGAGCCGGCGCGGCATACCCGAGCGACGGGGTGACCGAAGGCGCCCGACGCGGTCACCTGCGCGCCCTGCGCACCCCGACCTGACCACGGCGAGCAGCCGTTAGGCTGCCGCACGTGAGCGATGCGTCCCCCCCGGCAGCCGTGAGCACTCCGTCGGCCCGGCTTGTCGACTTCGTGAAGGCCTACGACGTACGGGGGTTGGTGCCCGCGCAACTCGACAGCCGAGTCGCTCGGGCGCTCGGGTCGGCTTTCGCGCAGGTCGTGGCGCTGCCCGACGGAGCCACCGAGATCGTCGTCGGGCACGACATGCGCCCGAGTTCACCCGAGCTGTCCCGGGCCTTCGCCGCCGGCGCCGCCGAGCACGGCGTGGGGGTGCGGCTCATCGGGCTGGCCTCCACCGATCAGCTCTACTACGCCAGCGGGGCCCTCGACGAGCCAGGGGCGATGTTCACCGCGAGCCATAACCCGGCCCAGTACAATGGCATCAAGCTGTGCCGCTCCGGGGCACGCCCGGTCGGCCAGGACACCGGCCTCGTGCAGGTGCGTGACCTGGCCCAGGCCCGCCTGGACGCCTCAGCTGCCGCCGGCTCCGCCGACCCGGACACCGCTGACCCGGACACCACTGACCCGGACACTGCTGACCCGGACACTGCTGACGGTGAGCGCAGCGCCGGCAGCATCGTCGAGCAGGACCAGCTCGCCGGGTATGCCGCGTTCCTGCGCTCGCTCGTGGACCTCTCCGGTGGCCGGGCGCTGACCGTCGTCGTCGATGCAGGCAACGGGATGGCCGGGCACACGGTGCCGGCGGTCCTGGGCACCGCGGTGGGCCTGGCGCCGTTGCCACTGCGGATCGTGCCGCTCTATTTCGAGCTCGACGGCACCTTCCCCAACCACGAGGCCAACCCGTTGGAGCCGGAGAACCTGCGAGACCTGCAGGCGGCCGTGCTCGAGCACGGTGCCGATCTCGGGCTCGCCTTCGATGGCGACGCCGACCGCTGCTTCGTCGTCGACGAGCGGGGCGAGCCGGTCAGCCCGAGTGCCGTGACCGCCCTCGTCGCCGCTCGCGAGATCGCCAAGGAGGTCGCCCGCGGGGTGCCCGCGCAACAGGTGAAGATCGTGCACAACGTCATCACCAGCGCCGCCGTGCCCGAGGTGATCGCCGAGCAGGGCGCCCAGGCCGTGCGCACCCGTGTCGGGCACTCCTTCATCAAGGCCGAGATGGCAGCCGCTGCAGCGGTTTTCGGTGGGGAGCACTCGGCGCACTACTACTTCCGCGAGTTCTGGTTCGCCGACACCGGCATGCTCGCGGCGATGCACGTGCTCGCCGCGTTGGGGGAGTCCACCGGGCCGCTGTCGCAACTCGTCGCGGCATACCAGCGGTATGCCGCCTCAGGCGAGATCAACTCGACGGTCACCGACCGCGCCGCGGCCACGGCGCGCGCGCTGGACTGGGCCCGGGCCCAGGGGCCGGTGGAGGTCGACTCGCTCGACGGGCTGACCGTCCGGCACACCGGCGCGCCGATGTGGTGGTTCAACGTGCGGGCCTCCAACACCGAGCCGCTGCTGCGGCTCAACGTCGAGGCCGCCGACGCGGCGACCATGACGCGAGTGCGCGACGCGGTGCTCGCGCTGCTACGCGACGGTGACTCCCATGCTTGAGCCGTCGGCGCGCCTGCCGGAGTGGGCCCGCCAGCTGCTGCGCTGTCCGGCCTGCCACAATGTGCTCACCGAGGCTTCGGGCGATCGAGGGGGCACTGAACTGCGTTGCACGGCAAGCGAATGCACGAAGGTGTTTCCCGTGGACGAGCACGGCATACCCGATCTCGTCCTCGACGACTGACGACTGACGACTGACGGCAGCGACCGAGACGGCAACCGACACGGCGACCGGCACCGCGTCGCCAGTGCTACAGGGAGGGATCGGCATGCCACGGCTGGACGAGTCACTCATCGACGACGAGGCCGCGATCGCCCGGCTGGACTCCCGACAGTCGCTGCGGGCGCTGGCGACCGCGGGCGCGCAGGTGCGCGAGGCGCTGCGGCTGGCCCGGGAGGCCGGGGTGGAGGCGGTGGCCGGGGGAACGCGGCCGCGGTCGGTGCTCGTCGCCTCCCTCGGCGGCTCCTCGGTGCTCGCCGACGTCCTGGAACTGCTCACCGAGCCGGGGTCGCCGGTGCCGGTCAACGCCCGGCGCAATCTGCCCCTGCCCGGCTGGGTCGGCCCGCTGGATCTCGTCATCGCGGTGTCGCATTCCGGCCGGGCCACCGGCCCGCTGGGTCTGGCGGCGGAGGCGGCGCGCCGCGGGGCCTTCCTGTTCACCGTGGGGGCACCGCAGAGCCCGCTGGCCGACGTGTGCGCCCGCGCCCGCGGGATCCATGTCGACGTGCCGCTGGGTCGCACGTCGACCCGCACCTCGCTCTGGTCGCTGCTCACCCCGGTGTTGCTGGCCGCCGACGCCCTGGGGCTGGCCTCGTGCCCGCCGCCGGTGCTGACCCGAGTGGCCGATCGGCTCGACGAGGCCGCCGTCGCGTATCGGCCCGGCTCGGAGTCCTTCGTCAACCCGGCCAAGGTGCTCGCGGCCGATCTCGCCGAGGGCGTGCCGGTCGTGCTCGCCGACGGCCCGGTCTGCGGGGTCGCCGCGCGTCGGGCTGCATCGATGCTGGCCCGCACCGCGCGGGTGCCGGCGATGTGGGGCGAACTGCCCGACGCCGCCAGTCAGGTCGTCGCCCTGCTCGACGGCCCGTACACCGAAGCGGGACAACGCAGTCAGGCCGACCGCGCTCTCGAGGAGAGCCGCACCGACCGGCACGGTGAGCCGGTGCCCGACATCTTCCGCGACCCCTACCTCGACGGCGTGCCCGACCCGCGGATGACGCTGCTCGTGCTGCACGACGCCCCGGGGGCGCCGGGGGCGGACGCGACCGGCGCGGCCGCTGCCGGCGCGTCGGAGCCGGTCGCCTCGAGTGCCGATCCGAGGGGCGGGGCGCTGTGCGAGGCCGTCGTGCAGACCGCCCGCGACGCCGGGGTGCGGGTCAGTGAGTATGCCGCGGGCCCCGGCCACCCGCTGGAACGCCTCGCCGACCTCGTCGCGCTCACCGACTTCACCGCGACCTACCTCGCGCTCGGCCTGGGTCTGGACCCGGCCGTGTCGGCACACCTGGCGGACCTTCGCGACCACACCCAGTGAGCTGCGGGCGCCACACCACCGCGGCCGCGTCCCTGATCAGGGACACGGCCGCGGTGGTCGCTGGGCGCGCCGTCGGCGCCGCCGGGTGCGTGGGCTAGCCCTCCGGGATCATCTCGATCGAGCCGCAGGGGCACTCGGCCACGCACAGGCCGCAGCCCTTGCAGTAGTCGTAGTCGAATTCGTAGCCCTTGGCGAAGTCGACCTTGCGCACCGCGTTGTCCGGGCAGACCCCGAAACAGTTGTCGCAGGCGAAGCAGTTGCCGCACGACATGCAGCGGCGTGCCTCGAACTGGGCGGTCTTCTCGTCCAGACCCTTGACCACCTCGTCGAAGGTGGAGGCCCGCCGGGCCCCCTCGAGGTGTTCGCGGTGCTGGTGCGGCGCGTCGGCGTAGTACCAGGTCGTGAGCTTGTCGAAGGTCGCGACGGGGTGCTTCTCGGCCGGGTGGTAGGGGGTGCCGCGCAGGTAGCCGTCGATGTAGCGGGCGGCCTTCTTGCCGTGCCCGACGGCGACGGTGACGGTGCGCTCCGAGGGCACCATGTCGCCGCCGGCGAAGACACCCTCGCGCCCGGTCATCATCTGCCGGTCCACGGTCACGACGCCGTCCTCGATCTGCAGGTCGGCGACGCCCTCGAGGAAGCTCAGGTCGGAGTCCTGCCCGAGGGCCAGGATGAGCGAGTCGGCCTCCAGCTCCTCGAACTCACCGGTCGGTTGCGGGAAGCCGGTCTCGTCGAGGGCCATCTTCTCGATGGTCATCTTGCCCGAGTCGACGTGCTTGATCGTGGAGAGCCACTTGAGCATGATGCCCTCCTCCTCGGCCTCGACGACCTCGAAGTCGTGGGCGGGCATCTTGTCGCGGTTTCGGCGGTAGACGATGATCGCCTCTTCGGCGCCCATCCGCTTGGCCGTGCGCGCGGCGTCGATGGCGGTGTTGCCGCCACCGTAGATGACGACCTTGCGCCCGAGCATGGGCTTCTCTTCCTCGGTCTCGACGTCGCGCAGGTAGCTCACCGCGTCGAGGATCTTGGCCGTCTCGCCCGCGGGGATGTAGGCGCGCTTGCCGATGTGCGCACCGACGGCGAGGAAGACCGCGTCGAAGCCCTCGCCCAGGACGTCTTCGAGGTGCTCGATCTTGGTGTTGAGCTGCAGCTCGACTCCCAGGTCGGTGATCCGCTTGACCTCTGCATCGAGGATCTCGCGGGGCAACCGGTAGGCGGGGATGCCGAAGCGCATCATCCCGCCGGCCATCGGGCCGGCGTCGCGCACGACGACGTCGTGCCCGAACAAGCGCAGGTGGTATGCCGCGGCGAGGCCGGAGGGCCCGGCCCCGATGACGAGCACCCGCTTGCCGGTGGTCTCGGTGGGCGCCGCGATGGACCAGCCCTGCTTGAGGGCCTCGTCACCGAGGAAGCGCTCCACCGCGTTGATGCCGACCGACTCATCGACCTCGGCGCGGTTGCAGGAGTCCTGGCAGGGGTGGTAGCAGACCCGGCCCATGATCGCGGGGAACGGGTTGTCGGCCATGATCTGGCGCCACGCGGCCTCGTACGCGCCCTCCTCGGCGTGGAACAACCATTGCTGGATGTTCTCGCCGGCCGGACACGCCTGGTTGCAGGGCGGCAGCAGATCCAGGTAGCGCGGGCGCTCAGTGCGCCACGTGCCGGTCTGGTTGGCCAGCGACGAGCCGACGTTCAGCGTGATGGCGAACGGCTTGTGCATCAGGCATTCCCCTCCTGGGTGTTGCTGGTGGTCTGCGTGGTGAACGACGAGTCGGTGCCGGGCGCGAGGTCGGTGCGGTCGGCGCGCTCGGGTGAACCGCCCTGCGGCAGAAGGTTGTAGCGCGCGATGTTGCGGTCGGCCTGGGCCTGCATCCGGTCGATGACCTCTTGGCGCCGCGGCGAGAACAGGTGCGCGAAGCGCTTCTGCACCTTGAGGTAGTCCTCGACCGGCACGAGCCGGCGGATCGGGGAGGACGCGACGACCTCGCCGTACTCGGCCTCGAAGACCGGGAAGATCCCGCTCTGGGTGGCCAGCCGGGCCACCTTGAGGGTGTCGCAGGAGGCGGTGCCCCAGCCCAGCGGGCAGGGCACCATGACGTGGATGTAGCGGGCTCCGCGCATCGACATGGCCCGGGTGACCTTGGCCTCCAGGTCGCGCAGGTCGGCTACCGAGGCCGTGGCGACGTAGGGGATCTCGTGTGCCATGGCGATCCGGGGCACGTCCTTGCCCTGGCCGAAGACGTTGCCCGGCTCGTCGCCGACGGCCTGCGTCGTGGCGGTCCGCGCGGCCGGGGGAGTGGCCCCGGAGCGCTGGATGCCGGTGTTCATGTAGGCCTCGTTGTCGTAACAGATGTAGAGCACGTCGTCGTTGCGCTCGAACATCCCGGACAGACACCCGAAGCCGATGTCGACCGTGCCGCCGTCGCCGCCCTGGGCGACGACCCGGATGTCCTCACGGCCCATCGCCTTGTATGCCGCGGCGACTCCCGAGGCGACCGCCGGAGCGTTGCCGAAGAGGGAATGCAGCCAGGCGATCCGCCAGGAGGTCTCCGGGTAGGGCGTGGAGAAGACCTCCAGACATCCGGTGGCGTTCACCGCGACGACCTTGTCGTCGGCCGCGCGCATCGCGGCGTCGAGGGCGTAGCGCGCGCCGAGGGCCTCGCCGCAGCCCTGGCAGGCACGGTGGCCGGAGGTCAGCGAGTTGGTGCGGTCGGGGTCGGACTGCACGGAGCGTTCGTGCACCGGCAGCAACCGGTTGCCGACCGCGAAGGAGCCGACCTGGTAGAACTTCACCGGTTTGCTGGCGGGGGCATCGTGCAGGACGTCCGGGATGATGCCCTGGTGGAAGCCGGCGAGGTCGGTCTCCGGCAGACCCGTCTCTTGGGTGCTCATGGTTCTCCTTGCCTCTCAGGCAGACGTGGCGCGCACGGCACCGAGGTCGCGCAGCATGTTCTCGGCGGCCGGCCCGGAGCGACGATCCGCACGGTTGCGGTCGATCTCGCGTTGCACGAGTTCTTCGTCCAGGTCGAGGAAGGTCACCTTCGGCAGGTCGTCGGTGACCACGGAGTCGAGCATCCGGTGCAACGACGTCTTGAGGATCGCTCGCCCGCCGAGGCCGGCGATGACGGTGTAGTTCTTGATCGGGTGGGAGGACATCGCCATCCGCACATGCGAGTCGACGATGCCGCCGATGCCCACCGAGAAGGCCTTCTCCAGGCAGACGAAGCGCTTGGCGCCGCCGATCGCTTCCTCGACCGCCTTGAGCGGGAAGGGCCGGAACGAGGTGATCCCGAGGACCCCGATCTTCTCGCCCTTCTCGCGCCGCTCGTCGACGACGTCCTTGATCGTGCCGAGCACCGAACCGAGGGCGATGATGATCGTCTCGGCGTCCTCGGTGTGGTAAGTGTGCAGGAGGCCGCCGGACTCACGGCCGAAGACCTCCTTGAACTCGGCGGCGACCTGCGGGATGAGCTCGAGGGCCTGCATCTGCCGGTCGTGGGCGAGGTAGCGCACCTCCATGAAGGCCTCCGGGCCGACCATCGCACCGATCGACACCGGCTTGGCCGGGTCGAGGATCTGGCGCGGCTGGAAGGGCGGCAGGAAGCGGTCCACGTCGGCCTGCTCGGGCACGTCGACCTCGTCGACGGCGTGGGTGAGGATGAAGCCGTCCATGCAGACCATGACCGGCACGGAGAGTTCCTCGGCGATCCGGAAGGCCTGCACGTGCAGGTCGGCCGCCTCCTGGTTGGTCTCGGCATACAACTGGATCCACCCGGAGTCGCGCTGACTCATCGCGTCGGTGTGGTCGTTCCAGATGTTGATGGGCGCGCCGATGGCCCGGTTGGCGACGGTCATCACGATCGGCAGGCCGAGGCCGCTGGCGTTGTACACCGCCTCGACCATGAACAGCAGGCCTTGGCTCGCGGTC
>RRZT010737704.1_pt1 | contig 26672 bp, 20 predicted proteins | sample 2165551 | NCBI WGS metagenome assembly RRZT01 (sample SAMN10456910, study PRJNA506462) | wastewater metagenome | biome: wastewater; feature: sludge; material: wastewater sludge; isolation source: wastewater sludge with Escherichia coli K12::gfp cells carrying plasmid... | place: USA: Moscow, Idaho... | reverse complement strand
GTAATTCCGGTTACCCCGGAGATACACATGACCTCCTCTCCCTCCATCGCCTCCGTCGGGACCTCCTTTCGGAATATATTTCTCGCGGCGAAAGTGAGAAGACCCTCTTCCACCCTTTCCAGAGCGGCAATAGATCTTTACGTAATCTACAAAGTTCGATTCAGCCATTTGTTTGTTTTATTTTGCTCCGTCAATTGCTACTTTTATACGACCAAAGATTTCTTCGATTGTACCCATACCTTTTACATCCTTATGCTTTCCTTCTTCAACGTAGTAAGCAGCCAAAGGAGCTGTCTGGTTATGGTAAACTTCCAATCTTGATTTAATAGTATCCAGATTATCATCCGAACGTCCTGAAATTTCACCACGTTTCAACAAACGTTGAATCAGTTCGTCTTCTTCTACCTGTAGGTCGATCATTACAGAAACATCTGTTCCGCGTTCATTAAGCATCACTTTCAACGCTTTTGCCTGAGGAATGGTACGTGGAAAGCCATCAAAAATAACACCTTTCGATTCTTTCTTACCATCCAATACCTTAGCAAGCATGTTGATTATTAATTCATCCGGAACCAGCTGTCCTTTTTCTATATAATCTTTTGCGATTTTACCCAGTTCGGTTTCGCCTTTCATTTCTGCACGCAATACATCTCCTGTTGAAATATGATCCAATGCATACTCTTTGATAATTAATTCGCTCTGTGTTCCTTTTCCTGAACCCGGTGCGCCAAAAATAACAACGTTCAACATAATTCTAATTCTACTTTTATTATATTCTATATTTATCTTATTTCTCTGTCTCCACTATTTTATAGATATCGCGGTAGGTACGTCCCAACTCGTCGTAATCAAGCCCATATCCCACAATAAAATCGTTGGGAATCGACAACCCTACGTAATCGGGTACCAATTTACACTTCAACGCATCCGGCTTAAACAACATGGTTGCCAATTTCACATCAGCAGCTCCATCTTCCCGAAGTTTGTTCATTACATACTCCATGGTAAAGCCGGTATCTATAATATCTTCCATCAGCACTACCACCCTACCTTTAACTGGCACCTGGATAGGCATTATTTCATTTATTGAACCTGTAGAACTTGTCCCCCTATAAGAAGAATAACGGGCAAAAGTAAGTTGATATGGTCCGTTCAATTCTTTCATTAATTCGGAAGTAAACATAAACGCACCATTTAACACGCCGACAAACAAAGGATCTGTCCCTTTTATGTCTTCTTTTATCCGAACAGCCATGTTGCGAATGGCTTCCACGATTTTTATTTCTGGAATAAACAGTTCAAATTCTTTATCTTTGAGACGAATCCTATTCATATGCCGTTTTTATTACGAGGCTACAAATGTACAACTTTTTCTGCGAAGCACAAAAAAGAGTAGTATCATAGCAAAGTTTGTTATACTTTTGTATGCAGATTAACTTCAGACACTTTATAATTATGATGAAAATATTTCCTACGAATGTTATTAAAGAACTCGACAAGTATACGATACAAAACGAGCCAATCAGTTCGACCGATCTGGTTGAACGTGCCTCAAGAGTTTTTGTGCATGAGTTTTGCCGCCGATATTCCAAACAAACACGAATTATAATTTTTGCCGGTCAGGGAAATAACGGCGCGGATGCACTGGCAGTTGCCCGTTTGCTTCTTGATGAAGGATATCGTTTGGTTACTTATTTATTTAATCCGTCCAATCACCTGTCGTACGACTGCGATCAGAACAAGCAACGGTTACTTCAAATTGAGGGTATTGATTTTACGGAAGTTACTGATGATTTTACTCCTCCCGTATTAAACAACAGAGACGTTGTAATTGACGGCTTATTTGGTTCTGGATTAAACCGTCCGCTTACAGGAGGGTTTGCGGCTGTTGTAAAATACATTAATCAGACGGAAGCTACCATTGTATCCATTGATATTCCTTCCGGATTATTTGGAGAAGACAACCGGACAAATGATCCCTCTTCAATAATCAGAGCGAATACAACTCTTACATTCAACTTTCCGAAGTTAGCCTTTATGATGGCCGAAAACGAAAAGTATGTAGGTGATTGGAAAGTATTGGACGCAGGGATTCATCCTCAGGTAATTGAAGAAACGCCGTCTGATTTTCAGTTTCTGACTGAAGAAGATATTTCTCCTGTTTTTGGTCCGCGCGAAAAGTTTTCGCATAAAGGGACTTTCGGACACGCTTTACTTATTGCCGGGAGTAAGGGAAAAATGGGAGCTGCTCAATTGGCTGCCAAGGCATGCCTGCGTAGCGGTACCGGATTACTTACTGTACATGTGCCAACTAAAGGGGGCAACATACTTCAAACGGCTTTTCCCGAAGCTATGTTGAGTTTTGATACTCATGCAGAACATTTTTCTTCCATACCTGATCCGGGAGCTTTCACTGCGATCGGGATTGGTCCGGGCTTGGGACAGCATATGGATTCGGCAGCTGCATTTGAGCGCCTGCTTCAGCAAAAATCGCATCCGCTGGTTATTGATGCCGATGCCATTAATATGCTTGCGTCTAATAATGATTTATTGAGTAAAGTACCGCCTCTCACTATTTTGACTCCTCACCCTAAGGAATTCGACCGCATCGCCGGCGAAAGTAGTTGCTCTTACGAACGTTTGCTTAAAGCTCAGGCTTTTGCCAAAGAGCATTCGCTTTGTATTGTTCTTAAAGGTGCTTACACCGCCATTTGTTCGCCGGAAGGAAATGTTTATTTTAACTGTTCCGGAAATCCGGGAATGGCTACAGCGGGCAGTGGGGATGTACTGACAGGGATTATCCTGGGTCTGTTGGCTCAGGGTCTTAGTCCGGTAACAGCTGCCGTATCTGGTGTATTCTTACATGGCACGGCGGGCGACCTGGCTGCTGTATATCGCTCGGAAGAGAGTATGATTGCAAGCGACATAACCGACATGCTCGGGAAAGCATTTAAACAAATAAGGAATTACTGAATAAAACTCAGATAACGGTTTCTTAACTGGTTATTTGAGTTTTACTCTTGCTTCTTACGAAATTTTTAATAGTTTTGTACATTCGTTTTAGAATATAAAACAGATTAATCATGAAAAATTTTATCGTCATAGCCAGTCTGCTACTCACAGTACCTCTTATTGCGCAGACCAAAGTGGTAAAAAAGAATGCTGTTAAAAGCAACAATTTCGGCGTTACATATGCGCTTCCGCTTACAACTTTTATTGTTGATGCCGAAGTGACCAAAGTGACAAGTAAGGCGGGTCCTTATTACAAATACGCAGAGAAATATCTGGGAGTAAAAGAGGTTATAACAGAAGACAAAACGCTCTATTTAATTGACAAAATTACGCTGCAGAATAAAGGTATTCCGGATAAAGACAATACTTATATTGTAGAATTCAAATCCGGCACACTGGCTCCGTACGTTTACCTTACTGAAGAAGGAATGTTGTGTACTATCAATGCTGAATTCGAAACACTGCAAAACCAAGCAGACTCCGTTAAAAAGAAAAAGGCTGCACCGGCTAGTGTAACTCCGGCATCTGTACTCTCGGAAGAATTGTTAATGGCCGGTTCAACTGCCAAGCAAGCTGAAGTTGCCGCAAAACAAATTTACCGTATAAGAGAAAGTCGTCTTAATATTCTTACCGGCGAAGCAGACAATCTTCCTCCCGATGGCGAAGCTATGAAACTGGTTATAGAACAACTTGAACAGCAGGAAAGAGCCCTGACTAATTTGTTTACCGGGGTTGTTACAAAAGAATCTTCTACTAGTACGTTTACAATCCATCCCACAGGGGACATGGATAAGGAGATATTGTTCCGTTTTTCAGATTTATTAGGAGTTCTGGATGCAGACGATCTGGGAGGAGCTCCTGTCTATCTGAACCTAACAGCAACAGAAAAAGCGCCGGTTCTGGATCCTAAAGAAGCCGAGAAAAAAGAAAAATCGATGAAGGGTATTATTTATAATATCCCCGGCAAGGCTTCTATTGAAATAAAACTTAACAACAAGACTCTATACAAGGGAGAAGAACAGGTTACTCAGTTCGGAAGTAAGGAATCATTAGCTCCCTCCATGCTCGAAGACAAGAAAGCTCCGGTTAAGGTTTACTTTTATCCTGAAACAGGAGCTATCAAGCAGATCATTCAATAATTATAAACTTAATACTTAAAGACGCATGTTTAAAGGACATCCTAAAGGACTTATCATCGCCTCCATAGCGAACATGGGTGAACGTTTTGGTTTCTATACCATGATGGCTATTCTGTTGCTATTCTTACAAGCCAAATTCGGACTCGATCCAATTGAAGCCGGAAAAATCTACTCTACGTTTTACTTTCTCATTTATGTACTGGCTCTTGTAGGTGGTATTGTTGCCGACCGTTGGCTGGGATTGGGAAAAACCATTTTTTCAGGGATTATCCTGATGTTTATCGGTTATATGGTGATTTCAATTCCTGGAACAGGCATGTATCCTGTCCTTGGGGGATTATTGATTATTGCCCTTGGTAATGGTTTATTTAAAGGAAATCTGCAAGCGCTTGTTGGTAATCTATATGACGATCCTAAATACAGTCACCTTCGTGACCGCGCCTTTAGTATTTTTTACATGTGTATCAATGTTGGTGCTATTTTCGCACCACATGCCGCAACAGGGATTCGTAACTGGTGGCTTACAACGCATGGTTTAGCTTACAATGGAGCTCTTCCAAAAATGTGTCACGAATTGATTAACGGAAATCTGGCTGATACTGCTGTTATGCAAAACCTTGCTAACGAAGTAAGCGGTTCGCAGGTTACAGATCTTACAGCATTTGCTACGACATATCTTGATGTATTTAACACAGGATACCACTTTGCTTTTGCAATTGCCGCAGGCTCCATGCTTCTTTCCATGCTCGTTTATACTTTCTGCAAAAAATACCTTGCACCAGGTGATGTTACAGCTGTACAACAGGCATCTGCCGCTGCTGCAAACGGTGTTAAGATTGAAAAAATGCCTTGGATAGAAGAGAAAAAACGGTTACTGGCGTTAGGATTTGTATTTCTTATTGTTATTTTCTTCTGGATGTCTTTCCACCAGAATGGTGTAACACTTACATTATTTGCCAGAGATTATACAGCAACACATGTTGGACCGGGCACGAGTCTCATATTCAACATATTCTCATTGATGGGTATTGCTGTTGGTGTTGGCGGACTTATTATTGCATTTTCTAAAGTTAAACTATTGAACCGTATACTTGGTGGTGCAGCATTCATCGCTGGTGCAGCTATTGCTGTAAATTACTACAATGAATTTGTGGCTGCTGACGGCTCACCTATTTCTCCTGAGATATTCCAGTCGTTCAACCCACTCTTTGTGGTAACACTTACCCCTTTGATCGTTGGGTTCTTTGCCTGGCTTAATAAAAGAGGTATCGAACCTTCGGCTCCGCGTAAAATCGGAATTGGTATGTTTCTTGCTGCCGGTTCATTTTTAATTATGATAATCGGATCGCTTGGACTAGTTGCTCCAAAAGATTTAGTTGAAGGAACAGATGCAGAAAGAATATCGGCCTATTGGTTAATCGCCACCTATTTCTCACTGACTATCTCCGAACTGTTCTTAAGTCCGATGGGTATCTCTTTCGTTTCGAAAGTTGCCCCTCCCCGCTTTAAGGGATTGATGCAAGGTGGATGGTTGTGTGCAACGGCTTTAGGCAATCAACTATTGTTTATTGGTACCATTATTTGGAGCAAAGCCGAAATATGGCAAGTGTGGATATTCTTCACAATTTGCTGTGTCATTTCCGGATCAATCATCTTTGCCCTGATGAAACGTCTCGAAGCAGTGGCGAAATAATTCGTATAGTTTATTTAATTAAACTGTATTGTTATAGAAAATTATACTTTATAAGAGGATGTCGTTATGACTCCCTCTTATAAAGTATTTTTTATATAACATCATACCTAAAACCGGATGATGTACATACAGTTCTATATTAATCGTTATCAATCATCTTTTCGCTGCTTTCGGGGTAGCGATGTCCAATAATATCAATATTGGCTAATGCTGTTTCAATCAGACTTAAATCGGTCTTATTTAATTCAAGATTTGCAGCTCCCGCATTTTCTTCCAAACGGTGTATTTTTGTTGTTCCGGGAATAGGTACAATCCACTCTTTTTGAGCATGAATCCATGCTAAAGCAACTTGTGCCGGTGTTGCCTCTTTTTCCTGAGCAATTTGAGTGATAAGCTCAACTAAGACTTGATTTGCTTTTCGGTTTTCAGCATCAAAGCGAGGAATAGCATTGCGAAAGTCGTTGGCATCGAAGGCTGTATTCACATCAATTTTACCAGTTAAGAAGCCTTTACCCAGCGGACTGAAAGGCACAAAACCAATACCTAATTCCTCCAGCGTTGCAAATGTTTTTGTTTCGGGCTCGCGCCACCACATAGAGTATTCGCTTTGCAGAGCCGATACCGGCTGAATAGCATGCGCTTTACGTATGTTTGTCGCTCCGGCTTCAGACATACCGAAGTATTTCACTTTCCCTTCCTGAATCAAATCTCTTACCGTGCCGGCAACATCCTCAATTGGAACATTAGGGTCAATTCGGTGTTGGTATAGCAAATCAATGGCTTCAACATTCAATCTCTTTAATGAGCCTTCTACAGCCTGACGGATGTAATCCGGTTTGCTGTTTACCCCGTTTGCACGACCATCTACATAGTTAAATCCAAACTTAGTAGCCACTACTACTTCGTTCCTAAAGGGAACAATTGCTTCGCCAACGACTTCTTCGTTTGTATAAGGACCGTATATTTCGGCCGTGTCAAAAAAAGTTATACCTAACTCGTACGCTCTTCTGATTAACTTGATTGTGTCATGTTTTTCTGTTGCAGGGCCATAACCAAAACTTAAGCCCATACATCCTAGTCCTAATGCTGAAACTTCTAAGCCTTGAGTTCCTAATTTTCTTGTTTTCATATGCTTATGTTTAGTATTATAATATAATTCGGATAGAATTTTCCATAATTATAATTTTTCAAGCCAGTTTTTAATCGTGCTATCTGTATCAGCTCTATGAACACTGCTTCCTTTTATTGCAATTCCCTTATTTACTTTAGCCCCTGGACATAACAACTGAATATCGACTAACCCACACATACCACTTCCTTCGTGAGTGCAAAATGGGATAATGGTTTTTCCGAAAAAGTTATAAGATTCCAAAAATGTAAATACAGCCATCGGAAATGTACCCCACCAGTTTGGATAGCCGAGATATATGGTGTCATAGTCATCCATATTATCAACAGTCCCGGTTAATTCCGGACGTGCATCAGCATTCAATTCTTTTTTTGCCACTCTTGTGGTTTCCATATAATCTTTGGGATATTTTAAAACTGTGTCAATTTCAAAAATATCGCTATTAGTAAGTGCTTGTATCTTTTTTGCTATTACTTCTGTATTGCCTTCGGTCAACTCGATCAGACTTCCACTTACATAATTCTGCCCTCGGCGAGAATAATATGCAACTAAACTTTTTTTCATATGCATACATTTTTAATTGAATAAAAAATTTCGATGCAAAGATCGGGAACATTTAAACCTGCTTACTTATATAGATTACAGGTTATTATACCATTTTCACTTTTTCGCGGGAAATGAGAGTTATTAAGACATACAACGCTATTTGTTAGTACTTGTTGTGCAACTTGTTAGTACTTATTGTTCAAAAAGTATATACTTTTTGCCTCGAAAGATATATCTTTCAACTCCGTTCCTTATATCTTTAAAGATCTAAAGATATATCTTTAGATCTTTAAAGATATAAGGAATAAAAAACGTCGAAACAAAAAGTACATACGTCTTACAACTGCTTACCTCCGGAGACAACAATCCTGAAATTGATAGGTGATAGGTGAGAAATGAAATGGATCTTACACATGCATCTGTCACCCATTTAACAAACAACAGATGAACACATTAACCATTAATAGTGATAAGTGGGAGATAGTTTGAGTAAAAATAGAGCACAGAATCCATAAAGAAAATTGGTAATGTTAAGCGAGTGAAAAAAAAGAGAGCCGCGAGATCTCACATCCGGCGACTCTCAACACTAACCCTTAACTTTAACCAATGAAAAACAATAATCTAATTAATTTAATGAAGCCAATGCAGCTTCATAATTTGGTTCGGATGTTATTTCTGGAACTAGTTCCGTATATACCACCTTACCCGCTTCGTCAATTACTACAACTCCTCTTGCAAGTAAACCATTAAGAGGACCGTCAATCAGAAGCATCCCGTACTTATCTTCAAAACATGAACACCGAAACGCTGAAAGTGAAACCACATTTTCAATACCTTCCGTAGTACAGAAACGTCCATGCGCAAAAGGTAAATCTTTTGAAACTGCCAAAACCACTGTGTTGTTTAAAGACGCAGCCTCTTTATTAAATCTTCTCACCGAAGCAGCACAAACAGAAGTATCCAGACTTGGAAAAACATTCAAAACTACTCTTTTTCCTTTTAAATCACTAAGTGATAATTCTGAAAGATCACTTTTTACACCCTTAAAATCGGGAGCTATAGATCCTACTTCCGGCATAGAACCACTGGTGTGAATCTCATTACCTTTTAAAGTTACATTCGCCATTCTTATAAATATTTATTAATTATACTTATTTAAAAGCGGCTTACAAATATAAGCTACTTTTTATCGATAAAACAAAAAGAATCAATGAATGTTGCTTATTTTAACCTTTTTTAATGACTCAAGGAGGTTTTAGAATACTTATCTTTGTAAAAAATTTAATAAATGATAAATTTCATACTAATTGGACTCTTAATTCTTCTTATTATTTTGGTTTTAATTCGCACGAGAAAAGAAAACAAAACGGAAGATTTCGACCGCATCTTAAATGAAATGCAACGTTCGTTCGACAGGATAGAGCGTAATTTCAGGGAAGACTTTCGCCTCAACAGGGAAGAAAGCCGGTCGATGACAAAAGATATTAGGGAAGAACTGGCTGTTTCCATGAATGATTTCCGCCAGACATTCGAAAAGGGAATCTTATCTTTTAATCAACTTCAGCGCGAGAAGTTCTCCCAATTGGATGAACAACAGCAGCGAATGATTGCCAACACAGAAAAACGACTGGAAGATATACGGGTTACGGTCGACGAGAAACTTCAAAAAACATTAAACGAACGGTTGGGCCAATCGTTCAGACTGGTCTCCGAACAATTGGAGAGTGTACAAAAAGGATTGGGCGAAATGCAGACCTTAGCGCAGGATGTTGGTGGCTTAAAACGTGTACTTAGTAATGTAAAGACTCGGGGAAATATCGGAGAAATCCAGTTAAGCATGCTTCTCGAGCAAATATTGGCTCCCGAACAGTACGATTCCAATGTACATACGGTAAAAGGATCTGCCGAGGTGGTAGAATTTGCCGTTAAACTGCCGGGCAAAGACGATATGCGTGATTTTGTTTATTTGCCTATTGATGCAAAATTCCCCAAAGATGTGTACGAACAATTACTCAATGCTTACGATACGGCCGATACCCAAGCCATAGATGCTGCGGGAAAAGCGCTGGAAGCAACTATCAAGAAAATGGCAAAAGATATTTCGGAAAAATACCTTGCTCCTCCGTCTACCACCGATTTTGGAATTATGTTCCTTCCTTTCGAAGGAATCTACGCTGAAGTAGTTCGCCGTTCTTCGCTGCTTGAAGAGCTGCAAAAAACTTACAAAGTGGTTGTTACCGGCCCCACTACCCTCGCTGCCATTCTGAATAGTTTGCAAATGGGATTCCGTACATTGGCAATCCAGAAGCATTCGGGCGAGGTGTGGACAATTCTGGGGGCTGTAAAAAAAGAGTTCGAAAAGGTTGGAGGTATGCTGGAAAAAGCCCAGAAAAACATCCAGACTGCCAGCGGTCAGCTTGAAGAAGTACTTGGTACACGTACCAGAGCGATCCAACGAAAATTAAAAGACGTGGACACACTGAGCGATCGTGATGCCAGAGCCATATTACCTGAAATAGGATCGCTACTTGCTGAAGAAGAACAGGAGGAATTACAATAATTTAATTTAAAAGCAAAATAGATATGAAATCCAACAACGATAGGGGCTACATCTCCCCTGCCTACAACGGAGCTATTAAAAGATATTGCCAGACACTGGATTTAAAAAATGATCCTGAGTTAATAAAAACCTATACTTACTGGCACAACAAAGAACACATCTGGCCCGAAATTCCGAAAGGCATAAGGGAAGCAGGCATTCTTAATATGGAAATCTATTTATTAGGTAACCGCCTTTTTATGATTGTTGAGACACCTGTTGATTTTAACTGGGACGAAGCCTTCGGCAGATTGGCTAAAATGGAAAAACAAGCTGAGTGGGAAGCTTTCGTGGATAAGTTTCAGCAGAGTGAAGCCGGAGCAGCATCCAGCGAGAAGTGGCAACGCATGGAACAGATCTTTCAATTGCCCTGATTCGATATATAAAGTTCGTACAATAAAAATAAAGATGAAGAAAAGACAAATTCCTCACACCTTCGTAATCATATTTTACATTATATTGTTTTGTGCTATACTGACATGGTTTGTACCAGGAGGAAAGTATGTTGAACAGGTATCGGACAACGGACAGAAAACAATGGTTTACGAATCTGTTGATCGAATTCCTCAGACATGGCAAGTAATGTCCGCATTTTTCGAAGGCTTTACAAACAAAGCGGATATAATTATCTTCATCCTTATTATTGGCGGTGCTTTCTGGATAGTGAACGACAGCAAAGCTTTCGATATCGGCACCATCGCTTTTTTACGAAAGGCCAGGCGGCTGGAAAACAATAAATTTCTCAGAAAGATTGGAGTAGACAATTTTATTGTTGTTTCGATCATGCTTCTCTTCAGCGTTTTTGGAGCGGTATTCGGGATGAGTGAGGAAACCATAGCCTTTACAATCATCCTTGTTCCCATGGCAATCTCCATGGGGTACGACTCCATCACGGGAGTGTGTATGGTATTTGTTGCTGCCGCTCTTGGCTTTGCAGGGGCTATCCTAAATCCTTTCACGATTGGTATTGCCCAAGGTTTGGCTGGCATCCCCTTGTTTTCGGGAATTGAATACCGGATTTTCTGCTGGATAGTCATAAATATTGCTGGATTTGCATGGATCTTGAGGTATGCCGCGAAGGTAAAGAAAAACCCAAAACTGTCGCTGGTCTACGAAGAAGATCAATACTGGAGGGATCTTCACGAAAACAAGGATCCGGAAATTGTTCGCCATACACCAAAAGCAGCATGGATTAGTTTCGGAATTCTGGTATGTATTCTTATTCTGTTTTCAGTAAACTATCCAACTTCTTCACTTCAGATAGGGAATTCAACAGTGAATGGATTGCCTGTAATTCCGGTTCTGACTGCTTTATTTGCTCTAACGTCCTACTTTTCATTAAAGAAGACCGTACATCTTTACATCTTAAATATTCTTTTCTTTACCATCTTTTTTCTGATAGCCGGTGTAATGGGATATGGCTGGTACATCATGGAGATTGCCACGCTGTTCCTGGGAATGGGACTTGCCGCAGGAATAGCAAATAATAAAGGCCCGAATGAACTTGTTCAGTTATTTCTTGCCGGATGTAAAGATATTATGAGTGCCGCGCTGGTGGTTGGTATGGCCGGGGGTATCATTGTCATATTGCAGAAAGGAATGATAATTGATACAATCCTTCATAATATGGCAAAAGAGATGAATGGAATGGGCAAAATAGCTACAGTGGAAATGATGTATGTTATTCAAAACCTTATTAACTTGATTATCCCTTCGGGAAGTGCCAAAGCTGCGCTGACGATGCCAATCATGGCTCCGTTCTCGGATTTAATCGGATTATCCAAACAAGCCACTGTGATGGCTTTCCAATTTGGTGATGGTTTTACAAATATGATAACCCCGACCTCCGGAGTATTAATGGCCGTTCTGGGTGTTAGTCGTATTCCTTACGATAAATGGTTCCGCTGGTCGTGGAAGTTTATGATTTTCCTTATTCTGCTGGGAGCACTGCTGCTTTTGCCAACAGTACTTATTCCCATGAATGGATTTTAAAAAGAAAGTGGTGGTAAAAGTATACGTTGCAAGGAAAAAAAGGAATTTGTACATTTGCGCCAACAATCCTCAAGGATTTGATAATAATGCAAAAAGAAACAAAAAACACCATTCAGGGAATATCATCAGAGGTAACTTCCTTTACCGAGATATTCAATAAATATCAGGAGCGGTTTATCCTTTTTGCAAATTCATATGTCCGGAATAAAGCTGTAGCAGAAGACATCTGCATGGAAGCCATGCTTGCCTATTGGGAAAAGCGGGAGAAACTTCTGCCGGGAACCAATATACCCGCCTATATACTTACGATTGTAAAAAATAAGGCATTGAATCATCTTCAGCACATGAATGTTCGCGTGGAAGCGGAAGATAAAATGGCGGATCATGCAAGCCGTGAGCTTAATTTACGTATATCAACCCTTGAAGCTTGTAATCCAAACGATTTGTTTACTTCCGAAATACAAAAAATTATTCAGGAAACCATTGATATGTTTCCCGATCAGACACGGAAGATCTTCATTATGAGTCGATTTGAGAACTTGAGTAACAAAGAAATCGCTGAAAGCCTGGACCTAAGTATAAAAAGTGTGGAATTTCACATAACAAAAGGTTTAAAAGTGTTGCGAACAAGCCTAAAAGATTACCTGCCTTCCTGCTTTTTACTTTTACTTTAAAAAATAATTACATTTTTTTGAATATCCGTTAGGGTAATGAGTCCTTGTCTTGTTATTATAAACAGAGACCACAATCAATGTTGTCTTTAATCAGGAATAAAAGCAAATGGACAAAGAGACCTTACATCGATATTTTGCCGGTAAAAGCACTTCCGAAGAAGAAGTGCATATAGTTGACTGGGTTGAACAATCCGAGGCAAACAGAAAAATCTATCTCAAAGAGAGAATGCTTTGGGATGCTGTTACCGTGAATTGTGATCCTCAAAACATACCCGCTTCAACAACAATACGTTCACTACATACCAACGTTTGGCGTACTATTGCTGTTGCCGCATCCATTGCCCTGCTCCTTGGAATATCATGGACTGTATGGGATCGTTCCGAAGACAAAATACTTCAACAACAAACCGTTATTGTTCCTGCCGGACAACGTGTTCAGCTTGTTCTTGCAGACGGAACAAAAGTATGGCTAAACTCTAAAACTACATTTACCTACCCTGCCACTTTCAGTGATAAAAACCGGGAAGTTACACTTAATGGTGAAGCCTATTTTGAAGTAAAAAAAGATGCTGAACATCCGTTTTTAGTCAAAACCAACACCTATGATATTCAGGTATTTGGCACTACATTTAATGTGTATGCATACGACAATGCCGATTATTTCGAAACATCACTTATAAACGGATCTGTTTTAGTAAGGTCGGATAAATATCAGCTAAAACTACAACCGGGTGAAGTTGCCAGCGGTACCAGTAATATATTGAACAAAGGGAAAATATCAAATCTGGATGAATTTCGATGGAAAGACGGACTTCTCTGCTTCGACGACGAGCCGATGGGTGCTCTCATGAAAAAGTTTTCCATCTATTATGATATAAATATACAAATTGCAAACCCGGGATTACTCTCCTACCGTTGCACAGGAAAATTCAGACACAACGATGGTATAGAATATGCGTTAAAAGTAATTCAGAAAGACCTGAAATTTTCTTTTAACCGCGACGATGAATCAAATACAATTATATTAAAATAATAAGAGTGTTAACCATTTAATTTAAAAGCGCATGCTAACAAATGATTCATAAAAAATAAAAAAGGAATGCCGGAAAGTAGTGGTGTACCCTCCGGCATGTGTCAACACGAGACAATCTAAATCAATCTCAGTATTAACAATAAATCCATTACAAAGTTATGATAAATATTCTTTGTCGAAATCCCTATGGCTTAAAAAATCATAAATTAACCCATCTGGTCCGGATTATGAAACTATCAGTATTTCTATTATTCGTCTTTGTGTGTTCAGGTCTGGCTGAAAATGCCACATCACAGAATGCAAAAGTTACGCTAAACAAACAAAATGTTGCGGTTAGCGAGATATTAAATGAGATAGAGAATCAGACAGAATATCTGTTTCTCTACAACAAAAAGAATGTAAACGTTGAACGAAGAACTTCATTAAACGTTACAAATGAGTCGGTTGCAGGAATTCTGAACAAGATATTCTCTAATACCAATGTAAGTTATGAAATGGAAGGCAAGCACATCGTACTGTCAAAACACGATGCGGCTATTACAGTAACCAACCAGGAATCCGGACGAACCCTTACTGGTGTAGTCAAGGACGAAAACGGAGAGCCTGTAATTGGAGCCAACGTTATGGTTGAAGGCAGCAGTAACGGAACAATAACGGATATAGATGGCAACTATTCGTTGCAAGGAGTACCCGCCAAGGCAATTATCAGGGTTTCCTATATTGGTTACCTTACACAGGAAGTTCCCGTAAAAAAAGAAAACACGTTAAATGTTGTGCTTAAGGAAGATACCAAAACGCTCGACGAAGTAGTTGTTATTGCTTACGGAACAGCCCAACGCAAAAGTATTGTGGGTGCAGTAGACCAGATTTCTTCGGGCGTAATTGAAGACCGTCCGGTTGGAAATATTTCGCAGGCTCTTCAGGGTGCTTCGGCCAACCTTGTGATTCAGCAAAAAAGTTTCAATCCAAACGACAACAGCGTAAACATCAACATCCGTGGTATCAGCACCATGAATAATAACGATCCGCTGGTTGTTATAGACGGTCTGGTTGTTGAACAATCGAGCATGAACAACTTGAATCCTTCGGATATCGAGAACATTTCTGTATTGAAGGATGCAGGTAGTGCGGCAATTTATGGTTCACGCTCGGCAAACGGAGTAATCTTGATTACCACCAAGAAAGGTAAAAAAGACGAAAAACCAGTGATCAAGTTTAGCGGAATGGTGGGATCGCAAAATCCACATGTTCTTTACAAGCCTGTTCAGGGTTACGAAAATGCTATTCTGCGTAATCAAGCGTTGGTTAACGGAGGATCGGCTCCAATCTATTCTCCTTCACAAATTCAGAGTTTTCAGGAAAACGGCGATTCAGAGTGGTTCCTGAACCAGATTATGAAGAACGCGCTGCAACAAAATTATAACCTAAGTATTTCTGGTGGTTCAAAGAACTCTACCTATATGATTTCAGGAGGTTATTACGACCAGGAGAGTAACTTTACCGGATCGAACTACGGTGTTAAAAGATACAATTTCCGGTCAAATACGACAACAGAATATCAACGGTTGAAACTTACAACCTCTATGGCCTATGCCCGTACCGACGGAACAGACCACACCAGTTCGACCGGAACACTGATTGTTGACGCATCCCGTATTCCTGTATATAACACTTATTCGATGAAGGATGCAAACGGACGTTATCTTGTTAACGACGTTCTGTCGGAATTCAACCCGTTGGGTATTCTTGAAGCTGGTGGTAAAACGATGAAGGATGAAGATAACTTTACAGGATCTGTAAATGCTGATTTCTCGATTATAGACGGATTGAAGCTTAGGGGTGTTTTTGGTGGAGACTTACGTTCCAATCACCGTCTGATCATGCGTAAGCAAGTGCCTTTCTATGCAAGCGAAACGGCTACTGTTCCAAGTGGATACGCAAATTCAAACCGCGAAACAGAAGACTATAACGAAAAGGTGCTCTTCCTGAACTCTCAGGTGATGCTTGATTTCAACCGTACATTCGGCAAAGTGCATCAGGTTACCGGATTATTAGGTTTTTCAAACGAATCGTATACGCGTAAGGCAAACGAAATTAAAAAGAAGTTTACCGATCCGGATTTAGGAATTCCTGTATCTGAAACAGAAATTCTGACTTCAAGCTATAATACGCCTAACGGTACTATCCAACGTAGCTTGTACTCTGTTTTTGGTCGTGCAGGTTATTCTTACGATGGTAAATATTATGGAGAATTTAGTTTCCGTTACGATGGTTCTTCCAAATTCAATTCAGACAATCGTTGGGGATTCTTCCCTTCTGTATCTGGAGGATGGAGAGTTTCTGAAGAAGCATTTATGACAGATTACCGTGAAAAATTCGGTGAATTGAAACTGCGTGGTTCGTACGGTATTCTTGGAAATCAGAATGTAGACGATTATCAATATCAGACTACATATAACATCAATAACAATGCATACGGCTTTAACAATGTTTCGGTTGCCGGAACCGGGTTTACGTTTGCCAATAAGGAATTGAAATGGGAGCTTTCCAAAACATTCAATGTGGGTGTGGATGCTACCTTCTTCAATAATGCCTTGTATGCATCGGTAGATTACTTTAACAAACGGACTTCAGACATCTTGATTACACCCGAAGTTCCTACTGTATACGGAGGAGCCGTACCGAAGTACAATGCTGGAGAAATGTTGAATCAGGGATGGGAAATTTCGCTGGGTTATCGTTTCAAGAAAGGTGATTTCCGTCACAATATCGGTCTTAACCTGGCTGACTCATGGAATGAAGTACTTGCATTCGACGGAAACGAGCAAATCAGCAGTTCTGATCAGATGCAACGGATCATTCGTGTCGGATTACCTTTCAATTCGTACTACGGATACAAAACAGATGGTTACTTCCAGAATCTGGACGAAGTTAAAAACGGAGCCATTCCTGTCGGAGCAACTGTTCAGCCGGGTGATGTACGCTATGTTGACCGCGACAATAATGGAGTAATTGACGACAAAGACCGTTTTGTACTGGGAAATGCATTTCCTCGTTATACTTACGGTATTACCTACGACATGAGCTGGAAAAACTTTGACTTCAGTTTATTGCTTCAGGGTGTTGGAAAACGTTCGATGTTCCTTCGGGGAGAATTGGTTGAACCATTTCACTCAAACTATTCGTACACCATGTTTACACATCAGCTTGACTACTGGACTCCGGTTAATCCCGATGCACGCTGGCCGCGTCTGGCTGCTCCGGGTACAGCCTCCAACACCAATAACTATGGTAAATCGTCCGATTTATATCTGTTCAATGCAGCGTATCTTCGTGTAAAGAACATTCAGCTGGGATATACTATGCCTAAGGTTCTTTCTCAAAAGATTGGAATGCAAAAGCTTCGGGGATATGTTACCGCTCAGAACCTGCTTACGCTGACAAAGAACGGTTTTATCGATCCAGAATCGACAGAGTTCGGATCGAATATGGGAAACAACGGTGCAAACAGCGGACGTAATTACCCAACTCCAATCTATGTAGGTTTTGGATTAGATATAGAATTTTAACCTATACTATTAAAAAGATACAGATATGAAACTGAATTTCTTAAAATATAGCGCAGTCGCAGTCGTTTTCCTTGCTTCTTTATCAGGATGCCAGGATTTGGATCTGGCCCCGACTGATAAATTTACTGAAGCTAATTACTGGACATCCGCCGAAAAAGCATCTATGGTGCTTAATACAGCCTATGGTCAGTTAACAAGCAGCGGACGTTATTTCAGTAACGAATCCTTGTCGGACAACATGTACGAGGGACGTGGTAACAGCAGTGAGAAGATGATCTCTTCCGGACAAGCTGATGCTTCAAACTCACGTTTTTCTGAAGAATGGAAAAACTCTTACGCAGGTATTAAAACCTGTAACGTATTCCTCGAGAATGTAGATAAAGTACCTAACATGAACGAAACGCTTCGTACCCGGATGAAGGCAGAAGCCCGTTTTATCCGTGCATGGCTTTATTTACAGTTAACAACCTGGTATGGCGATGTACCTCTTTTTGAAAAGGACATCACTCTTGAGGAGTCTAAAAGCATTAGCCGTACTCCAAAAGCAGCTATTCTGACGTTTATTTACAATGAACTTGATGAGGTTGAAGCGGTGCTTCCTACCAATACAGAATATGCAGAAGCAGATCGCGGTCGTATCACAAAAGGAGCAGCCATTGCTTTAAAAGCAAGAGCTTACCTATACCAAAACGATTGGGCGAACGTTGTTGCTGCCTGCGAAAAATTAATAGGCAATACTTCTAATGGAACGTACGCATTGTTTTCTTCTTACGAAGGTATTTTCAAACCCGAGAACGAGTACAACAGTGAAGTGATTCTGGATTATCAGTATGTACCTTCGGTTCGTGTATGGGAAGAAATGTATGATCTTGCACCTCTTTCAGTTGGTGCGCGTATTAATTCTAAGGCTCCAACGCAAGAATTGGTTGATGATTATATCATGATGAATGGAAAATCGATCAAAGAAGCAAACTCTGGTTACGACGAAAGCAATCCTTACAAGAACCGCGATCCTCGTTTTGCCGCAACTATTGTGTATCACGGTGCCAAATGGGTTAGACCGGATGGAACTATTCAGACTATCTACATCAAACCGGGATCAACACCAAGTGATAATACCTATGGTAATGTAGACGAATACATTGGTGCAGGATCAAATTCAACTTCAACGGGATATTATCTTCGCAAGAATTACGACCCGACATCCGAAATCGGCATGAAATCAGGATTAAACCTTATTCTTATCCGCTACGCCGATGTGCTGCTGATGTATGCCGAAGCGATGAACGAGTTAGGTAAAATGGATGAAGCTGTATGGAACAAGACCATTCGTCCGTTGCGCGAACGTGCCGGATTTACGGATGCTCCTTCACTCATCTATCCCACAGAAGGCAACATGCAAACCATTATCCGCCGCGAACGTCGCGTGGAACTTGCCATGGAAGGGTTGCGTATTTTTGATATCCTCCGTTGGAAAACAGCAGAAAATGTTCTTAATGGCTATCCTCATGGAGCTCAGTTCGGAGAAGCAAGTATAGATAACGGGTATATTCGTTTAGAAAAACGCTCATTTAATCCGGAACGCGATTATTTGTGGGCTGTACCTTTATCACAGAAAGACTTAAATCCGAATCTTGGACAGAATCCGGGATATTAATACCTATAGATTTATTCTGTAAGTAATAGCATAAATAAGAAACAGTTAATTTTCAAAATGACAAAATTATGAAAGCTTTATTATTAAAATCGACTATATTTCTTTCTTTTCTTGTTGCATTTGTAGCATGTACAAACGATGATACGATGGAGCACCTGAATGTTACATCAGTAAAAACCCTTTACTCTCCGGACGATAATAAATCGGTAAAACTGGAAAGTTCTCCATCTGCTAATGTATTGTTCGAATGGGAACAAGCCAAAGCGGAAGACGGAGGGTTGGTTATGTACGAAGTTGCTTTCGATGTAGCTGGTGGAGATTTCTCAAAACCTATCTACAAATTAGCATCAGACAATAATGGAACTTACAACTACGCAACCATTACCCACAAAACGTTGAATAAAATCGGTGCTTTGGCTGGATTGAATTCTTCTGAAGCAGGCAACATTATCTGGACTGTTTTATCATCAAAAGGTGTAAATGAAGTAAAAGCGGAAGAAGTTAGAACCATGACCATTACTCGTCTGGCTGGTTTTGCCGAAGTTCCAACCGATGTATTTGTAACTGGTGAAGCATCTGAAGGCGGAGCCGATCTTTCGAAGGCTATTAAGTTCAAAGCTGTTGCCAGCGGAGAATTTGAAATCTATACTAAGCTTACTGCAGGTAAGAAATATCACTTTACAAACGGAACAAACGCATCAGCTACTACATACTATGCCGATGGTGAGACATTGAAAGAAAACGGCGAAAGCACTGTTGAAAAAACAGGTGTTTACCGTATCAATCTTGACTTTACAACTGGTGCTGTTGCTTATACAGAAATCAGCAAGATGGAACTATTCTTTGCTCCAACCAATTCTTACTTGTTCGAATTGCCTTATGTTGGTCAGGGAGTATGGAAAGCAGAAAGTCAGCCTATTACTTTCAAACAAGAAGGTTGGGGACGCGACGAACGTTATAAATTCCGTATGACAGTAAAAGAAGGTACCGAATTCGAATGGTTTGGAAGTACCAACGGCGACAATTCTCGTCCTAATAATTCAACAGCCGAATCATTCTGGTTTATGGTTGGAGTATCTAGCGACCAGTGGAATAACTGCTTTAAGTTTGCAGACGAAATTGATAACAGCCTTAGCGATGTTAGCGTACTATTTCAGGCAGACAATAACTATACACACGTAATTAAAAAAGTGGGTAACCAATAATTAACCATAATCCACCCGGAAGTTTTATCCGGGTGGATTATATTCAAAAAATATTCAGATGAAAAACATACTCCTCCTTTCTTTTTCAATTCTTCTCCTCTCCTCTTGCGGAAAAATAAATGACGAACCGATCGATACCCCCGAAGAATCTCCGGTTAATTGGACAGCAGCAGCAGATAGCAGCAGTCAATCCCTGGCTAACGGGTTTTGGAATTCGGGAAGTTCTTACTTTAATTACAACAACAGTGGCAATACGGATTTTCACTACTGGCCTCAGGCACACGGACTCGACGTGTTAGTAGATGCCTACGACTGTACCGGCAATTCATTGTATAAAAATGAAATGAACCAATGGTTTATTGGAGTAAAAATAAAGAACGGCAATACCTTTTACAATAACTTTTATGATGATATGGAGTGGAACGCCCTTGCCATGCTTCGGGCTTATAACTCAACAAAAGATGAAAAGTTTAAAACTGCCACACTTGATGTATGGGCAAATATTCAAACCGGATGGAATTCAACCATGGACGGTGGAATAGCATGGAAAAAAGATCAGCTATACTATAAAAACACTCCGGCTAACGCACCTGCATGTATTCTGGCAGCCCGGCTTTACAAGCAATTCAATGGAACAAGCGATCTGGAATGGGCTAAAAAAATATATTCATGGATGAAAGATCATCTCTACGAAGCCGGTACCGGATTTGTATATGATGGTATCAATCGTGAAAACACCGGAGCAAAAGACAACTGGAAATTTACCTATAATCAGGGAACATTTATTGGCGCTGCGTTGGAACTTTACAACATTACCGGCGAAAAGGTATACCTGAATGATGCGATTAAAGCAGCCGATTACGCATTAAACAATAACGTAAAAAGCAACGACCGTATCCTTCAAAGCGAAGGCACCGGCGATGGTGGATTATTCAAAGGCATATTTGTCCGCTACTTCACTCAGTTGATTCTTTGTCCTGAACTTGAAGCTGGTACTCGTACACGCTATGTAAGGTTTATGGAACATAATGCAACCACCCTTTGGAACGAAGGAACCTTTAAACAGTCCGTATTGTTTGGATCATACTGGAAAACCAAACCTTCTGCTGAAACCGGATTAACCGAACAACTCAGCGGTTGCATGCTCATGGAAGCAATGGCTTTGTTGAAGGAGAAGTCAGTAATTGAATAATAGTATACACCCTTTTATTAAGAGAAAAATGAAATTAAAGTCCTTTTGTATTGCTTTTGCAGCGATTCCATTTTTGTCGGTTAGCTGCGAGAACCGAAACAATCAAAAAGAAGTAACAGATCTTGCCATGGCAGATTCTTTGCTTACCAATGTTCTTTCACTTTACCATGTAGAAAAGTATGATCTTTTATCTGAAACTTATCCTATTAATCCCGAAACACAGGTAACTTATCTGGCTGAAGGCAGCGAGCAGAAAAAAGGACAGGAAGTTTCTTTTCTTTGGCCTTACTCTGGAATGCTTTCGGGATGTGTGTCTTTATATAAAACGACAGGTGATGCAAAGTACAGGGATATTCTTGAAAAACAGATTCTACCGGGTCTCGAACTTTACTGGGATAATATCCGCGAACCATTTTGTTATCAATCTTATCCTATGTTTAACGGAAAAAGCGATCGTTTCTACGACGATAACGACTGGCTTGCCATTGATTTCTGCGATTACTACGCACTTACTAAAGAACCCAAATACCTTGAAAAAGCGGAAGCATTGCATGCCTATATCTACAGCGGTTGGTCCGAAGAACTGGGTGGTGGAATATTCTGGTGCGAACAACAGCGCGTTTCTAAAAACACCTGTTCCAACGCTCCGGCAACTGTTCTGTGTATGAAGTTGTACGAACTTACTAAAAAACCTGAATATCTTGAATGGGCAAAAAAAACATACGCATGGACGAAAGAAAATCTTTGTGATACGACTGACTATGTTTACTGGGATAATATTGCGTTAAATGGAAAAATTGCCACGCAAAAATATACATACAACAGCGGACAAATGATTCAGGCAGGAGTTCTCCTTTATAAAGAAACCGGCGACGAGTCGTATCTGGCTGATGCACAACGTACCGCTAAAGGGTCTTTCGATCATTTCACTTCCATGCGAAATCTCCCAAATGGGAAAGCCATCCGTTTTTACACAAGTTCTCCCTGGTTCAACGTGATTATGTTCCGCGGACTTAAGGCCTTGTATGAAGTGGACGGAAATGCACTCTATGTAAATACAATGGCTGACAATGCTCGCTATGCATGGAAAAATACACGAGACGAAAACGGACTGCTTGGCGACGACTGGTCGGGATTAAAGAACAAAAAGCACAAGTGGTTGTTGGATAATGCCTGCATGTTAGAACTCTTCTCAGAAATGAGCGGACTTCCTAAAACAAATTAGTAATTTTGCATCAATAACGATTGCTATTAATACTTAAATATAATATCTCATGACTTCTAGACGAAATTTCATTAAAGCCGGAGCCTTTTCTGTAGCCGGATTGTTAGTCGGACAAAATTCTTTTGCAGCTTCAAGTATGCCGGAGGTATCACCTTATGTATGTAAGCGTCCATTACCAGGTGCACGTAACTTTACATCCAATGCGGTAGAAGAAGCCATCGCTGCTACCAAAAAGAAAATAAAGGATCCAAAATTGGCCTGGATGTTCGAGAATTGTTTTCCGAACACATTGGACACAACATGCCAGCATAAAATGATAAACGGTAAACCGGACACATTTGTAATTACCGGCGACATTCACGCAATGTGGCTTCGTGATTCATCGGCTCAGGTATTTCCCTATGTTTCTTTTGCCAAAAAAGATAAAGCAATTCAAACCATGCTTGCAGGTGTTATAAACCGTCAGACTAACTGTATTCTGATTGATCCCTATGCCAACGGATTCAATGAAGGTCCGACAGGAAGCGAATGGGAAAGCGATAACACCACCATGAAAAAGGAACTGCACGAACGGAAATGGGAAATTGATTCTCTTTGTTATCCGATTCGTCTTGCCTACAATTACTGGACAACAACCAAAGATACATCCGTATTCGATGCATCATGGGAAGCTGCCATGGAACAGGTATATAAAACCTTTGTTGAACAACAACGCAAAGAGAACCAGGGTCCTTACAAGTTTACCCGCGTAACAGACCGCCAGGGAGATACGTTGCTTAACTTTGGTTATGGCAGTCCGGTTAAACCTGTGGGACTGATTGTGTCTTCATTCCGCCCATCAGACGATGCGTCTTTGTTTGGATTCCTTATCCCTTCCAATCTTTTCGCCATCACGTCATTAAGACAAGTGGCCGAGATTCTGAGAAAGGTTCGGAACAACGCTTCTTTTGCAGCTAAATGTGAAGCTCTTGCCAACGAAGTAGATGCTGCCGTAAAGAAATATGGAATCGTTGACCACCCGGATTTTGGTAAAGTGTATGCCTTCGAAGTAGACGGATTTGGTAGTCGTGTGTTAATGGACGATGCCAATGTTCCCAGCTTGCTTGCCCTACCCTACCTGGGATGTGTGGACATGAAAGATTCTATTTACCAGAATACCAGAAAGATGGTTCTAAGTGATGCCAATCCCTACTTCTTCAAAGGCAAAGCAGCCGAAGGTATCGGTGGTCCTCATATCGGATTCGATTACATCTGGCCAATGAGTTTGATAATGAGAGCCAATACCACAACAGACGAAGCTGAGATTCGTTATTGTGTACAGACACTTCGTAATACGGATGGCGAAACGGGTTTCATGCACGAATCTTTTCATAAAGACAAACCGTCAGACTTTACCCGTTCCTGGTTTGCCTGGGCTAACACCTTGTTCGGCGAATTAATCTACAAGTTGGTTAACGAAGGTAAGTTAGATGCATTAAAAGTCTCGTAAACATATTGATAAAGATATAATACCTATGAAATTAAACCATACATGTATATATGTTTTTGCACTGCTTCTCCCGCTTTTTTGCGGGAAAGCAGCCGCAAAAACAATTGAATTGAAATCGCCCAACGGCGAAATTAAAGTTTCAGTCAACGTAGCCGGCAAAATAGAATACAGTGTCTATTACGGAAACGACCAGATTCTCAAGGAAGGCGTGCTTCAACTTGATTTGGGAAAAGAAATACTTGGCCTAAATCCAATTCTTCGAAATCAGAAAAGAAGTTCTATCAACGAAGAAATTACCCGCGAAATACCGATTAAAAATGCTGTGGTGAAAAATCGCTGCGAGGTGTTACTGCTCAACTTCAAAAACGATTACTCCGTAGAATTCAGAGCTTACAATGATGGCGTTGCCTATCGGTTTATTACAAAAAAGAAGGGCGAAGTCCAAGTAAAGGGCGAAACATTTTCTGTGAATTTCCCGGAAGAATACACTGCCCATGTCCAACAAACCAATTCATTCAAGTCGAGTTACGAACAGCCTTACACTCATTTTAAAACAACAGCGTATAAAGCGAGCGATCTGATGTGTTCTCTTCCTGTTCTGCTTTCCACTCCTAAACCGTACAAGATTTTAATAACTGAAGCAGATCTTACAGACTATCCATGTATGTTTCTGCAAAGCAATGAAAAAAACGGAATGCAGGCTCTCTTTCCCAAAGTTCCATTGAAATTTGGTGAAGACGGAGACCGTAGTCTGAAGATTCTTGAAGAGGCAAATTACATTGCCAAAACTTCAGGAAGCCGCTCGTTTCCGTGGCGTGTATTTATTATCAGCAAAAAAGACAAGCAGCTTATCGAGAACGAATTGGTATTTAACCTATCCAAACCCAATGTTTTAGGCAATACAGACTGGATCAAACCGGGACAGGTTTGCTGGGAATGGTGGCATGACGCCCGCCTTTACGGAGTGGATTTCCGTTCGGGTTACAACATGGATTCTTATAAATACTATATTGACTTTGCTTCAAAGTTTGGTATCCCTTACATTATCATGGACGAAGGATGGGCTAAAAGTACAATCGATCCTTATACTCCCAATCCAACAATCGACCTGAAAGAGTTGATTCGCTATGGAAAAGAGAAAAATGTAAAAATCGTATTGTGGCTTACCTGGCTTGCTGTCGAAAACAACTTTGATCTCTTTAAAACTTTCAGCGAATGGGGAATTGCCGGAACCAAGATAGACTTCATGGACCGCAGCGACCAATGGATGGTTAACTTCTACGAAAGGGTTGCAAAAGAATCTGCCAAATATAATTTGTTTGTAGACTTCCACGGAGCATTCAAACCTGCAGGACTGGAACGAACCTACCCTAACATTCTTTCTTACGAAGGTGTTTTAGGAATGGAACAAGGAGGCAGGTGTAAACCTGAAAACAGTGTATATCTTCCTTTTATACGCAATGCGGCTGGTCCGATGGACTATACACCCGGATCCATGATTTCGGCTCAACCGGAAGACAATCGTTATACCCGTTCCAACGCAATGGGTTCTGGCACACGTGCTTACCAGATGGCTCTTTTTGTAATATTCGAAAGCGGACTGCAGATGCTTGCTGATAATCCGGTCTATTATTACCGAGAAAAGGAATGCACCGATTTCATCACACAGGTACCTGTTACCTGGGATGAGTTAAAAGTACTGGAAGCCAAAGCAGGCGAAAGCGCAGTTCTTGCCCGTCGTAAAGGCGACACCTGGTTTATCGGAGCCATGACTGGAGACAAAGACCGTGAAGTAACCATCTCGCTCGATTTTCTGGAAGATGGTAAAACCTATACGTTGACTTCATTCGAAGACGGCATCAATGCCGATCGACAAGCAATGGATTATAAAAAGCGTGAAAGTACTGTTCAAAAGGACAAAAGCCTTACGCTGCGCATGGTTCGCAACGGAGGCTGGGCAGGCGTTTTGAAAGTGAAGTAATACACCTGCACCACAGTTGCTGTGGAAGGTAATAACAAGAACCGGATTAATGAGGAAATAGCTATTTCCCATTAATCCGGTTTTCATGTTATTTCGAATTCCAACCATTCACCTTTATATTTGTTAGTCAAAAAACATAAATAGATAATAAAAATATCCTACATTTACCGCACTCTTTGAACAAACTAAAGACAATGTCAGATCTTAAAGCATTTAATAAACTATTTACAGATTACCAGGGGAGATTTATTCGATTCGCGAATTCATATGTCCGCAACACAGTTGTTGCCGAAGACTTTGTTGTTGAAGCTCTCATGTATTATTGGGAAAATAGAAATACTCTTGCTCCAGATTCTAATGTTCCTGCTTATATTCTTACTATTATCAAACACAAATGCCTGAACCATCTTCATCATATCAGCTTAAAAGAAGGTGTAAAGGAAAAACTTCAGGCGCATGCTGAATGGGAGTTATCCACACGAATCTCATCATTGGAAGCCTGCGATCCATCCGAACTCTTCACTGCCGACGCCGAGC
>RRZT010859381.1_pt1 | contig 26716 bp, 31 predicted proteins | sample 2165551 | NCBI WGS metagenome assembly RRZT01 (sample SAMN10456910, study PRJNA506462) | wastewater metagenome | biome: wastewater; feature: sludge; material: wastewater sludge; isolation source: wastewater sludge with Escherichia coli K12::gfp cells carrying plasmid... | place: USA: Moscow, Idaho... | reverse complement strand
TCTTCGATTTGTCTTCTTCTTTTTCTTTTGAATCATCAAAAACATAATTCCAACGATATTTGGCAATTTCTTTGTCCACTTCTTTGGGCGGTGAAATCACGTCTTTGATGATTTTAAACACATACGGAAATGACGGCAAAGTAAACACCAGCATCACCAAACCTCGAATCCCTGGAGCGAGCACGAAGTCATCGGTTGAGTGCCGAATGTGTTGTTTGTAATCGCGGGCAAACAGGGATTTTCCCTGTTTTTGCAGACCAATCATATTGTACAACTCGGATTTGGGTTTGGATGGCAAAATCGAGTGCAAAAATTGCACCACGGCTGAAGGCACATCACAATCAATCATGAAATATGCACGGTTAAACGAAAACAAAGAGTTGATGTGGCGCGTGTCGGTGATGATGGTATCAACTGCCAGTCCTCAATCATCAGCTTCGCCATCGTGCAAAATTGGGATGACAAAGGGATACTCGCTGAAACTATTGATGATTTTACCGAGCACATACGCGCCTTTGTTGCGATAAAACAAGGTGCTGACAGCTTGAATTTGTAGATTTGGGCGTGGATGTTCAAACATCACGAGGTCAAGGTGGCGCAAACGGTCAATGATGGTGGCAACATCGCGTGCCAGATTGGTGAACGGGCGCGCCAATTGAAACCCCGCAAACATCTGCGTGAGTGAGTCCGTCCAACCATCACGAATTGGGTAGTAACTGCGGTAGGTCGCTGATTCCGAGTCAATGTACTCGGTCGAAATCATCGGGCGACTGAAAATAAATTCGTTGTGAAAATACTCAGCTTTGAGCACCTTGGTGGTGACTGAGTTGAAAAAAGTCTCGGCACACTCGGGTTGTTTGTGCGCCATCAGGCATTCGACATAATGGCTTTTCACTTCGTGCCAAAAGGCTTTGTTGTCAGGGCTGACTTGTTTATTGGATGCCAAAGTGTGAATCGTTTCAGCAACGCGCTCATCGTAGTACGCCACGCGATCGGCGACGAGTTTTTGAATATTCGCCCAGTCACCTTTTTCAAACGATACCTTGGCTGCGCGTGCGCATTCACGAAAACGGGCGTAATGGCGATTGAAACCGTCCAACACCTGTTCGGATAAAGCACGCGCTTCGATTAATTCTTCGGTGGACAAGGGACTCATTAAAAACTTACCTTATAAAAAAAGTGGTGCGATTGTGTATTGAACTATGGGCTGTCGTTTGGGTCGGTGACTCGAGGTTTGTGCTTTTTGTTGGCAAACAGTGCATCAAACCACGCATTGGGCAACATGCGCATCAGTTTGGCGACAACCCCCATTTGCCAAGGAATCACGGTATAAGTGGTTTTACGCGCAATCGCCTGCACAGCGCGGCTTGCAAACTGCTCAGGCTGCAATAAAAACGGCATTTGGTAGGGATTTTTCGCGGTCAACGGCGTTGCCACGTAGCCTGGGGAAATCGTCAGCACCGACACGCCTGTTTTGCGCAACTCGCCCCGCAAACTTTCACAATAACTAATTACCGCCGCTTTTGATGCGCAATACGCTTCCGAGCCGACCAATCCGCGGATGCCCGCGACACTGGCAATTGCGACAAAATTTGCTTGCCCACGGACCTTCATCGGTGCGATAAACGGATGAAAGGTGCTCGCCATTGCCAACACATTGGTTTCAAAAATACGGCGAATTTGCGCGAGATCCTCGTAATACTCCGTCCATGTGCCCGCTGAAATTCCCGCCGCGGCGATGACAATATCAGGTGCGCCGTGTTTGCTGATAAAGTCGCGTGCAGCGGCATGCAAATCCGATTCAACACACACATCGACCGCATACGTTTCATGGTTCTGGGCATTGGGCAAATTGGCGCGCACCTGCTCAAGCACATCGGCACGCCGACCGAGCAAACCAACTACCGCGCCCTGCTGTGCATATTCGCGCGCCAAAGCCAAGCCGATGCCGCTGGATGCCCCTGTAATAAAGACGGTTTGAGTCATGGTGTTCAATTATTTTTGTTCGAGCAATTTATTGACCACTTTCAATGTCTGCGCTGAATCGCCTGAGACCACATATTTACCATTGACAATGAATTTGGGTACACCGTCCAATTGATAGGCCTTAAACAGCGCGTCCGCTGTGACAATCGAGGCGTTGACATCAAAACTTCTGTACGCCGTGTCCCAAGCGGCTTTGTCCACGCCGTTTTGTGCCATGAATGCAGAGACCGCATCGTCGTTGCTCAGTCCTTTGCCTTGCTCTTGAATCGCGCTAAAAATTTTCAAATCCAATTCATCAGACTTGCCCAGTGCTTGAACCGTCATTGCCATGCGTTGCTGCGTTTGCATGGCAGCATTCCATTGCGCGTGATAACGCACAAAGTTCACGTTGGCAGGTAAGGTTTTTTTCCATGCGTGTACCGCAGGCTCGATGGCATAACAGTGACCACAGCCATACCAAAAAAACTCAACAACTTCGGATTTGCCTGCCACCGCAACAGGCTGCGGATTGGCCACGCGAACGAAATCTTTACCCTCAACGATTGTTAGACCATTGGTCGAAAAACTCTCGGCATTAAAGGTCGGTTGCGCGGTAGCAGTCGTGGTGGTGGCGGTATTTTTAGGTGCGTCGGGTTGTGTGATGATGTCGGCTTTTTGACATGCGCCAAGCGACAAAATGCCGAGAACAACCGCACCCAATAAAAAACTTTTTTTGAATGGAACAACAGAAAAACAAGACATAAAAACCCCTCACAACTTGGTGATGATTGAATGGTGAATGAATGATGCCATTATGGCTGAACTACTTTGCATTTGACAAGCGTTGCTTGACCAATGCGTCCAAGGTCTCGATGGTGTTGGCACTCAATAATACTTGATAACGCCCATCCACGATGACCGCAGGCACACCCGTCAAGCCAAAACGCTCAAATTGGGTTTGTGCAAACTGCATTTTGCGCGTGACAGCGGCACTACTGAACGTTGCGCGCCACGTTGATGGCGAGATGCCTTGTTTTCGCGCCCATGCCAAAGCTGATTCAGGTGTGGTTATAGAATTTTTTGCTGCCGCCACATCTCTAAAAACCCGATCATGTAAATCCAAACGATTCAGTGCCTCTAAGGTGAAATACATGCGCTGATGGGTCACCATGGCCTTGTTCCAACTAATTGGAAAGGCGATGGTTTTAACGGTTTGAGGCTGTGTGTCACGCCATTGTGCAAACGAAGGTTCAAAATCAGCACAGTGAGGACAACCATACCAAAAAAAAGCAAGCACTTCGACTTTCCCCTCTGTTTGTACGCGCCCTTCATTGGGCACAAGAACAACATCCACTGGCATCTGCCATTCAGGTGTGTTCTGAGCATTATTTTGTGCTTGGGTGTCAGGCAATACAGACATCGGCTGCGTATTGGCATGTGCCATTTGCACGCCACTCAAACACATCAAGCAGATAAAAATCGCGCCGACAAACGACGCGATACTGAATTGGATTTTAAAACCATATATGGGCTTCATAACATTCTCTTTGGACTCAAATTGACGCAGTTCCCACAATTGACCATGAATGGTTAATTCAATGGGTTTATTTTACGCCTTGGTTATTCGCAGTTACAGGGGTCACTGTTTTAGGGGCTGAGCCACTGTCGCTTGAATTGCTCGCTGGCACCCTTATTTTACTTGAGGTGTTTGGTGTGCTTGTGGTTGCTTTACTTTCATTTGAACTGCTTGGCGTACTGGCTACCGCCTTGCTTTTTGTTTTACTGGTAATTAGTTCGGCAATTGCATCATTGCCCGATGCTTTTTTCGGCGTGTTGATGGCTTGGGTTTTGGCGTCTGCCGACAAGTTGTTTTCATCGACATCGTTATTGCCGCTTATGGGTGTTGATGTCACTGCTGTGGTATCGGTTGAGTTGACATTGGTCAATACACCTACGCCTGCACCTTGCTCGTTGTTTGGTACGGCGTTACTGGGGATGGTTGACGTGGCTGATGGATTGTTGCTGTACAGCGGTGCATTGGGATCGGTATTGCCTTGCTGATCGCTCAAAACATTTTTATTGGCTTTGTCTCTAAAAGGTCCGCTGCTCATTGCAAAATAAGCAACCACCAACGCAACAATCAGCCCAAGCAACATACCAATGCCAATATTCAATGCTGAATTGCTGTCCTTAGTCTTTTGCGGAATCGAAGAATGTGTCTGATCGTTCATGACTGTATCCAAAAATATAATAGAAACAACACCTTATATTTTGCAAGGGTGTTGTGTGAAAATTGTGGTCTAAATATAACGCATCACATGCGATTGGGTGCACTCACTCCCAATAAACTTAATCCATTGACCAAAACCCGACGAGCGGCAGTTAAAAGATGTACGCGTGCGGTTTTGAGTGCGAGATCATCGGTCAGCACACGCTCATTGCCACCGCAAAAACTGTGCACCGCACTCGCCAAATCTTTCAAGTAATATACCACATGATGGGGCGCAAGGTCATCCGCTGCCGCCTTTAATGTATCAAAATATAGACTCATCTCTTGCATCAACGCCACTTCAGATGGCGCGACCAGCGGTGCGAGGGTTTGCGCATCGGTGCCGTTGACCTCAATTCCTGCTTTTTCCAGTATCGAGCAAATCCGCGCATGGGCGTATTGTACATAATACACGGGGTTTTCATCCGATTGGCTGACCGCGACATCAACATCAAACACAAACTCGGTATCGGCTTTGCGCGAAATCATCAAAAAGCGCACTGCGTCCTTGTTCGTCCAATCAATCAAATCGCGCAAGGTCACATACGAGCCCGCGCGTTTGGAGATTTTAACCTCTTGACCGTCTTTGAACACCATGACCATTTTGTGCAAAATGTAGTCGGGGTAGTTTTTTGCAATGCCCAAGTCCGAAGCTTGTAGCCCTGCGCGTACACGGGCGATGGTGCCGTGGTGATCCGAGCCTTGGATGTTGATTACTTTGTGAAAACCACGATTCCATTTATTCAAATGATAGGCGACATCGGGCACAAAATAGGTGTAGCCGCCGTCGGCTTTGCGCATCACGCGGTCTTTGTCATCGCCAAAATCCGTGGTGCGCAACCACAGCGCACCGCCTTCTTCGTAGGTGTGCCCCATTTCGCTCAAGCGCGCCACGGTTTGTTCCACCGCGCCTGTAGTGTACAACGAAGACTCAAGAAAATAGTTGTCGAATCGCACACCAAACGCCTGCAAATCCAAATCCTGCTCGCGGCGCAGATACGCCACCGCAAAATCACGCACAGCATCCAAATCATCAATGTTTTTTTGCGCGGTCACGCCGTTGACGGTTTCACCTGCAAGGTAGGCGTTGGCAATATCGACGATGTAATCACCGCGATAGCCGCCCTCAGGAAACGCCGCAGCGTCCACGCCCTAACCCTTGCCACGCGCCTGCACCGAAATCGCCAAATTGGCAATCTGCTGACCCGCGTCATTGTAGTAAAACTCGCGGTGTACGTCGTAGCCTTGACTGCTCAACACCGAGCCGAGAATATCGCCGAGCGCGGCTTGACGCGCATGCCCCACGTGCAACGGTCCCGTTGGATTGGCGGATACAAATTCGAGCATCACGCGCTCACCTTGATGGGCATCGGATAAACCAAATGCCTCACCTTGCTCAATGACCGCTTGCACCACCGATTGTTTGGCGGCATCGGTCAGACGGATATTGATAAACCCTGGCCCTGCGATTTCCAACGCCGCAATCAGCGAATTGGCGGGCATCGCATCGATGATGTTTTGCGCCAATTCACGCGGATTTTTACCCAAAGGTTTGGCCAATTGCATGGCAATATTGCACGCGGCATCGCCATGCGCGGCTTGTTTGGGACGCTCCAAAACGGGCGTGGCGGTCGATTCGGGCGCAACACTTTTCAGTGCTAAAATAAAACTGTCGGTAATCTGTGTGCGGATGTGGCTAAGCATAATCAAGGTTCAATACGGTTTATCAAGGAGCGACATTATAACCGCCACGCCCAAAAAGCCCAAGAATAAGCACGCCTTTGGCACACAAATAGTTGATTTATCGGTTTATTTTGCGTATCAATACAACGAAATCAGCAACGAAATAATCAAAACAGTATAATGCGCCATTCTGAATTTTTTCCATAGGAGCACTCATGTCCACCCGCCATATTGTTCGTGTCAACCCCTTGCACAGCAGCATCTTACTCACCGTGATGTATACAGTCGCGGCTTTAACGGTATTTTTAATTGGCTTTTTATTCACCACCATCAGCACTGGTTTTAATCTCAAACAAGCCTTTGCAGGATTCACCGCCGAAGCGGTTTGGTCTGCGGTGGCGATTAATTTGGTTTTGGTCTTTCTCGGTTCATTCTTGTTGACGCTGATTTACAATTTTTTGGCAAAGTATTTAGGCGGCATCGAAATCACTTTGGATGATGATTGAGTCTCGCTTAATGACATTTCATACAGCAACCCCCAATAATTAAAAAAGGACGGCCATGTCACCCACCACACAAACCTTGCTCATCGGCTTTGCCTTGCTCGCAATATTCGTCGGTTTTGGACGACTGATTAGCGGCGCGATGGGCATCACCAAAGCAGTCAAATTATTTTTCCCTCTTTGGTTGGCATACTGCGCATGGCATATGTCTGTCGGTATCAGCCACGGTTATTCATGGATGAGTGAACTGCCTTTTTTGGCACTGAATTTTTTTGTCCCTGCTCTCGTGGCATTTTTTGTGATGAAAAAATGGGGCGCGCACGTATGAGTTCATCCAACTCAAAACTTGATTCCATCAACAAAAACGCTTGGGTGTTTCAGCTGACCGCGCTGACCATTCTGGCGACCCCGTGGTTGACGAATTACACTACCCTGAGCATCGCTTTAATTTTGGTGTTGGCACTGGTGGTTCGTGCCACAGTGTGTGGCCTACACACAAGGAGTTCACATGTCTGAAACGCATTCAATCAATACGGGTACGTGCCTATGTGGTGCGGTTGCCTACGAAATCAGCGGCAATTTAGGGTTGTTTCAATACTGCCATTGCTCGCGTTGCCGCAAAGTCACAGGCAGCGCGTTTGCGGCGAATTTGTTTGTCGCCCCGACGCAGTTCAAATGGACGCAAGGTGAAGACAAGGTGGGTCGGTATGAATTAGAAAATGCCAAGCATTTTGCGAGTTCATTTTGTACACAATGCGGTTCAAATTTGCCATGGCTGACCCAAACGGGGCGGGCTGTGGTCGTTCCTGCGGGTACACTCAACGAAGCTCTAAATATTGAACCCAAAGCGAATACATTTTATGCCTCGCGTGCACCATGGGAAAAATGCGTGTCTGAGTTGCCAGCATTTGATGAATTGCCTGTAAAGACATGATGTGATGATTTCAACCGCGCCAAGTCTGCCAACAACGGCACAGTTGCGGGCAAAATCGGTTCAGTTTCTGGGGTCACAACCTCACCTTGAGGATTGAGGTTTAATGTCTGCCAATGCAAATCTTGCGCTTCGCGCCCGTGGGGTTCGCCTTGCCATGCCGTCACCACAATAAAATGCAATAAAACATGCGCATGCGGATAGACATACTCAACCGTGCGCCATGGCGTGCCGTTGGTGATGGTGATGCCGAGTTCTTCTTGTAATTCGCGCACGAGGGCTTGCTGATGTGATTCACCTGCTTCAACCTTGCCACCAGGAAACTCCCAATAGTCCGCCATGGGTTTGCCCTCGGGACGCTGTGTGAACAGATACTCACCTCGGGCGTTGCGCAACACGCCGACCACCACATCAATGATTTTAAGATTCATGGTGCGTCTTTAAGAGATATTCGCCCACCCACTGGCGCGCAAAGTGTTGGGCAACGCGTGCACTGCGCGAACCGCGTTGTTGCGCGAACTGCAAAGCCGCAGTGCGCAAGGCGTTTGTCTCATCGACATTCGCGGGTGTGTGGTGCAACAAGCGAATTGCGTTGTCAACAATCGTGAGGTAATCGTCTTGTTTGAATGGATAAAATGTCAGCCACAAACCAAAACGCTCGGACAACGCGATTTTTTCTTCGACGGTTTCCGATGGATGCAACTCGCCTGAGCGCGGCACAGTAAAACCTTCGTTGTCCGTGTCGTACTCGGGCAAAAGATGGCGGCGATTGGAGGTCGCGTAAATCAATACATTTTCAGCATAACCATTAAACGAGCCATCTAAAGTGGTTTTCAAGGCTTTATAACCGTGGTCGTTGGACTCAAAAGTCAAGTCATCACAAAACACAATAAAACGCTCAGGGCGATTGCGCAGCAAATCGACGATTTCGGGCAAGTCATGCAAGTCTTCACGCGCCACCTCGACCACACGCAATCCCTCGTCAGCAAATTGCGCCAAACACGCGCGAATGAGTGAGGACTTACCCGTGCCGCGCGCGCCCGTGAGCAACACATGGTTCGCAGGCAGTCGGCGCACAAACTGCTCGGTGTTTTGCACCACGGCTTGTTTTTGGCGGTCGATGGACAATAGGTCATCCAATTCTTGCAAGCGCGGATGATGCAAAGCCTGCAAAAACCCGCGCCCATTTCGTCTATTATGAACTTGCCAGACATACGCGTGCGCTGTCCAATCAACCAACTGCGCGGTTTGCGGCAACAATAACTGCGCTTGTGTTAGCGTTTCGGAGAGTTGGGTGAGGGTTTGGTTGAGTAGGGTTGTGTTCATTCAACTGACCTGCCTTAATGATGGTTTGTTTGAAATTGAACGAATTACTCACGCGCCGCTTCTCTGAGTAAAAGTTGCTCCAAAACGGTTCGCGTGGGTACACCGTCCAGTATGGCACACACCCCTTGGGTAATCGGTGCTTTGATGTTGTGGGCATTGGCGATTTGCAACATGGCGTTGGCACACAAAGCCCCTTCGGCCACATGGCCCAAATCCGCAGAGATTTCATCCAAGGTTCGACCTTGCGCCAACTGCAAACCCACGGTGCGATTGCGTGATAAATTGCCTGTCGCTGTGAGAATTAAATCGCCCACACCTGCCAAGCCACTGATGGTATCTGCGTTTGCGCCGAGTGCGCTGGCAAAGCGGCGCATTTCAGCAATACCGCGCGTGAGCAGTGCGGCGCGGGCATTCATACCCAACTGCAAACCATCGCTGATGCCTGCCGCAATCGCCAAAACGTTTTTGTGCGCACCGCCAAGTTCGACACCGATGACATCGGTGCTGTGGTAAATGCGCAGATTTTGGCTTGAGAGTTTTTGTACAAAAGTCAAATCCAATTGGGTAAATTCAGATGCCAATACCAAAGCACAGGGCAAGCCGCGTGCGACTTCCTGCGCAAACGAGGGGCCTGAAAGCACGCCAAATGGTGTTTGCAGACGCAGTATACTGCCGACCACTTGATGCGGGAATTGCAGGGTATCGCGCTCCACGCCTTTACATAGCCAAAGCACTGCGGCTTGGGTTGAATGCGCAGCGATTTTTTGTGCGGTTTCACGCAGTCCCGAGATGGGCGTGGCGATGATGAGCACATCATCGGGCGCACTGTGTGCATCAAGCGTATCCTGCAAATTGTCGCTGTAACGCAATGTGGGGTCAAGCTCAATCTCGGGTAAAAACTGAGTGTTGATGTGCGTGGCGTTTAGATCGGCAACCACCTCTGCTTCGCGCCCCCAAAGGGTCACGTGGTGTGTGGTGGCAGACAATGCCGATGCCAGCGCACTGCCCCATGCGCCCGCACCGAGAACGGCGATGTTCATACGGGCTTACTGCTTGGTTGCGTGCACTTGTTCCAATTGCGCTTGGTACAATTGCTCAAAATTGATTTCTGCTAAATACAAAGGTGGCAGCGTGGCGCGGGTCAATAAATCGGAGACATTGGCGCGCAAATAAGGGAACAGCATGGATGGACAAACGATGTTGAGAATTTTTTCCAATTGCTCTTCAGGAATGTTGGCAATTTCAAAAACCCCTGCTTGCTTGGCTTCGACCAAGAAAAATGTTTTGTCGTCAATGGTTGCGGTTGTGGTCACGCTGACCGTCACATCATAAGCATCGTTGCCCAATGTTTTGTTTTCGATGGAAACCTCAATCTGCACCTTGGGCTCGATTGCCTCTAAAAACACTTCGGGTGCATTGGGGATTTCCAAGGAAGCATCTTTGAGGTACACACGACGCATGTCAAATGTGGGTTGTTCAACTTCGGGTTCAATTGCTTGATTTTGCTCAGTCATAATAGTCTTTCGTGATATAAATGGTTTAGTGATGCGCGGATAATAATTGCCACTTCAAGATTGGGCGCGTGATTATTTTTCGTTCAACATGGGTAAAAGCTTGCCCGCGCGATCCAATGTCACCAAATCATCGCATCCGCCAACGTGGGTTTGACCTATGTAGATTTGTGGCACAGTGCGTCGCCCTGTACGCGCCATCATTTCTTCGCGTGCACCTTCGGTTTTATCGACAAAAATTTTCTCGATTTGTGTGACACCACGCTGCTTTAACAACATTTCAGCGCGCACACAGTAGGGGCAAAACCCAGAGGTATACATCAGAACAGATTGCATGATTTAGCCTTTAACCAAAGGAAGTTGAGCGTCGAGCCAAGTTTTAAGTCCGCCATCCAAAATGGCAATGTCCGTAAAGCCTTCTTTGGTCAATACAGCGGCGGCACGGCGTGCGCGCATGCCGCTGGCACAAACAATCAAGACAGGCTTGTCTTTTTTGAGTTTTGCTGTCGGGAGCAACTGAGCCAATGATTGAACGGGCAAGGATTTTGATTGACGAATATGACCCTTGGTAAATTCATCGGTTGTGCGCACGTCAACGATTTGCGCCTTTTGATTAATCATTTGCGTGGCTTGAGTCGCGCCAACGTGTTTGGCATTGCCTTTGAACAATAAGGGCTGTAACAATATGATGCCCGAAATGACCGCTATTGCCAATAATGCCAGATTGGTGGGTTGTAAAAAAAAGTTCACAGTAAAATTCCTAAGGTATGGACGTTGTTTGCGGTAAAATGTCAAGCGCAACGTTATTTTACCGCCGCATTAAATTGGCATTATAGAATAGAATGGGCTTTGCGTCATCCATAATCAAAACCACATACGGGTGCGAGTGGTATCACACGAGCAAATGATTTTTTTATTGTTAAGGAGTGGGTCATGTATCAAGTGGTGTTGTTTCGACATGGTGAGAGCCAATGGAATTTAGATAACCGTTTCACAGGTTGGGTGGATGTGGATTTGACTGAAAACGGTCGTGCAGAAGCGGTGCGTGCAGGCAAATTGCTTAAAGATGCGGGTTTTAAATTTGACTTGGCGTTTACATCGGTACTCAAGCGCGCGATTCACACGCTGTGGGGTGTGCTCGACGAAATGGATCAAGCCTACATTCCTGTGCAACCCGATTGGCGGTTGAATGAGCGTCACTATGGTGCGTTGCAGGGTTTGAATAAAGCGGAAACCGCGGCGCAATATGGCGATGAGCAAGTTTTGATTTGGCGACGCGCGTACGCGATTGCGCCCAATCCTTTGGATGAAAACAGTGAAATGAACCCCGCCAAAGACCCGCGCTATGCCCACGTACCGCGTGAACAATTGCCTTTGACCGAGTGTCTCAAAGACACCGTGGCACGTGTGGTGCCTTATTGGGAAAACACGATTGTGCCCGCTATCAAGTCTGGTAAAAAAGTGGTGATTGCCGCGCATGGCAATAGTTTGCGCTCATTGGTCAAGCATTTGGATAACATCAGTGACGAGGACATCGTTAAACTCAATATCCCAACTGCGCAACCTTTGGTGTATGAATTGGACGAAAACTTTAAACCAATTCGCAGTTATTATTTGGGTGATGCCGACGCGATTGCCGCAGCGATTGCTGCGGTGGCAAATCAAGGTAAAGCCAAATAAACGTGTTACAAATCAATGTTTGTTTTGCAATCGCATTTTGTACATAAAATTGGGTTAAACTCACCGACTGATTACACAAGTCATTGTTTACAATGGCTTGTGTTTGTTGGTGTGCTCGCATATTGCCAAGCGAGCCCACCATAAAAAATTGAAGGCTCTTTCAATGTTTATTAAAGAAATGGTTCAATCTATGAAAAAAGCAGGTTTGGTTCTGAGCGGTGCGGTTGCAGGCGTTTTGTTAAGCTTGGGTTTAACCGCTTATGCAGATAAAAAAGATGCAGTCTCTGCGCTTCCGATTGAGGATGTGCAAAAATTTTCACAAGTGCTCTCAATGATTAAAAACAACTACGTCGATGAGGTCTCAGACAAAGACCTCATTGCCAATGCCATTTCAGGCATGGTCAAAGAGTTGGATCCGCACTCAGCATATTTTGATGAAAAAGAATTCAAAGACTTACGTGAAGGCATCTCAGGCAAATTTTCTGGCGTGGGTTTAGAAGTCCAGCCAGGTAAAGGGGGCGGCGTGTTGGTGGTCGCGCCAATTGAAGATACACCTGCGTATAAAGCGGGGGTTTTGGCGGGTGACTTGATTGTCTCAATTGATGGTCAATCTGTGAGTGAGATGAAGGGTTTGTCTGAAGCGGTTTCTAAATTACGTGGGGCTGAAGGCAGTGTGGTTAAAATTGCGATTGTGCGCACAGGTGAGGCCAAACCCATTCTCAAAAGCATCACACGTGCCGTGATTAAAAGCCAAAGTGTCAAAGGCAATATCATTGAGCCAGGTTATGCTTGGGTGCGCATCACTCAGTTCCAAGAACCCACCCTCAAAGACTTCGTCACTAAACTCAAAGAATTGAGTGACAAAGGATCACTCAAAGGTTTGGTATTGGATTTGCGCAACGACCCAGGTGGATCCTTGGACACTGCAATCGGCGTGACAGCCGCGTTTTTACCGCGTGACCAGGTGGTGGTCACTTCGCGTGGTGCCAATGCGGATGCCCGCGAATACAAAACCAATCCTGCTGACTATGCGCGTGGGGTTGGTGATTTCCTTGCTCAAATGCCAGAAATATACAAAACAGTGCCTATGGTGGTCTTAGTCAATGGTGGCTCGGCTTCTGCGTCTGAGATTGTCGCGGGCGCATTGCAAGACTACAAGCGCGCCACCATCATGGGAGGGCAAACCTTTGGTAAAGGCTCAGTACAGCAGGTCATTCCTTTGGATAGGCAAGGCAAAACAGGAGTGAAACTCACGATTGCGCGTTACTACACGCCAAACGGTACGTCTTTGCAAGCGCGTGGTGTGATTCCAGATGTGTTTGTAGATGATTTTGCCGATGGTCGCAACGGTCATTACTCACGTGAATCAGATCTACCCAATCATTTGTCGAACGACAGTGGAGTGACTGTGGACAAGAAACGCAATGTTTGGGAAGATTGGGCAAAAGAAGAGGACGAGCCGAAAAAAGACCCTAATGAGCCTGTATTTAAATACGGCAGTGCCAATGACTTCCCATTGCAACAAGCCATCAATCAACTCAAAGGGTTGCCCGTACAGGTATCGAAAAAGCAACACGCAACGACCGGCCCTTAAATCGCAAGCGTGCGCGGTTTCGAATTTAAGTACAAAAAATGGAGCAGATGATTGCTCCATTTTTATACCATCGATGAGCCATTATTGAACCAATTGAACTTCCACACGACGTGCTTCAGGGTTGTCGCCCGCACCGCCACCTTGAGTGGTTTCTGGCTTTTTCAGTTCTATTTTATCCACGGGCACACCCAAGGCAATTAAGGCATCGCGAACATTTTCCGCACGCTTTTTCGCCAAAGCGGCATTTTGTTCGGGATTCCCCGTGCTGTCGTGATAGCCAGCAATCACCACTTTTTGACCTGCTTGAGCACCTTTAACAATATCTGCTAAAGCGGTATTTGCATCCTGTGCCAAATCAGATGCGCCTGAAGCAAAGTAAAATTTCACCACGCCGTTTTCAACAAAGACGCTGGCAACATTGTTGGCAATATTTGTGATTGCGCTCATCGGGCTTGTGCCCGCCGTGGTCATTGTATTGGTTGGGTTGGTGGTGACATTCGATGCTGCATTCGCCGCAGGCGCAGCACTCACAGTCGGGGTGGTGGGTGCTGATGTCTCAGAACATGATTTCAATGCCCATAAGGTAATAGCTCCCAAAACCAATAAGGGCAACAACCATTTTAAAAAACCCAATGCTGATTTACCATTGGTCGCTGCCACATTCATTGCGCCTGCGCTCGCTCTACCCAATGTGCTCGATGTGGCATCGCCCAAAGAACCGCCGAATTTAGATGCCAAATTACCAAAAAATCCACCGACAGATCCCCAACCCAACCAGCTGGCGATTTGTGCGGGCAGAGTTTTTTCGAGGTATGGTAATTGATTGACCAATAAATTGCTTAAGCCGTTTGCGTTCAAATTATTGCCCACGACGTAATTTTTCAACATACCAAACAGTGCGGGCGCAACCAATGCGGTTAAACCTTTAATGCCACTGGTCGCTTGAGCAGGTGCGCCAGTCAGGTGTGCCAGCTGTTCACCCAAACCATTGGCTTTATCACCAAATAACGAGCCCAAGATTTTACCGCCTTGTTCACCCAATGAGTGTACGCCTGATTCGCTCGCCAACAAGTTTGGCAAGTTATGCAGAATATTTGCGTCAACGCTTTTATCGGTAATTGCGCTGAGTAAACCTGCAGTGCCTTGTGCGGTGGATGATTGATTTAAAACGCCCGAAAGCAAAGTCGGTAAAATCGCATCCAAAGCCTTAGATGCAACACCGCTTTCCAAACCAAACAAAGAACCCGATTTGGTCAATAAAATCGGAACCAATGAAGACTTTGCTAAGTCCAATAAATTTAGAGACATGCTGACCCCCTTTAGAAAAAACATCAAAAAACAAACACCCCAAACGCTTGTTAAGTATTCATCATACACATTATCTTTGGAGGCAATATTAAAAGGACTGTGTTTTTTCGTGTGCGTCCAATTTTTAATATACGTATATTTGCCATATTTATTCACTTTTGATTTAAGGTTTACGTTGTGAGTGTCTGTTGTTTTTGCTGGAAAATTTTTATGCAACCCATAATTTGGCAATTCAAGAATTAACTTATGTTATTATTGACATATTGAATATGTGTTTTAAATGAGGACATTATGGCAGGCATTCCTTCTTATCGTGAATTGACAAGCGATATTAATAAGAATTTAACTTCCTTTCGCAAGGAGTCACCAGATGTGATGAAAGCATTCGGCGAATTGGCACGTGCCGCGACAACTTCGGGTGCGTTGGATGAAAAAACCAAGGAGTTGATTGCGGTTGCCATTGCGGTTGCCATTCGTTGTGATGGCTGTATTGGTTTTCATGTTAAGGCGTTGGTGCGTTTGGGTGCTACGCGTGAAGAGCTCAATGAGGTGCTCAATATGTGTGTGTATCTCGGAGGCGGTCCTTCTCTAATGTATGCGGCCAACGTATTGGCAGCGTTTGATGAGTTTAGTGTTGCGTCCTAATTGTTCTGCGTGTGGGGTGAATTGATTGTAAAATAACCCACCACAGAGAAAATGGCGTGGTTTTTGATGGTGTTTCTTAGGAGAGTGAAATGGCAAATGTTGGTGGAATGGATAAAAATATCCGCATCGCGGTCGGTGTGGTCTTGGTGGTTTTGGCGGTTTTAGGTTACGGCACACCGTGGACTTGGATTGGCTTAGTGCCTTTGTTGACGGGCTTGTTTAATTTTTGCCCGTTGTATACGTTGTTAGGTAAGAATACGTGCAATAAATGAGTGATTGGTGCTCAAACGAAAACCCCACAGCATCGTTGTGGGGTTTTATTTTTACCTCGTTTGATGGATGAATAAGTGGCAATTATTTGTGCTGAGCCACTTCTGCCAGCAAAGCGGTTTGGGATTCTTGCTGGCGCTGCAAATGTTTGATAATGTTGTCGCAGACCACATCGCACAATTCATACACCGCTTCATCGGTGATGTGGTAGTACACACTATTGCCTTTGGATTCGCGTGCAACCATGCCCTGTTGCGCGAGCAAAGACAAATGGCGAGAAATATTGGCAGCCGTGTAACCGCAGATGTGCGCTAAATCGCCGACGTTGCGCTCACCTTGGCGTAACTCATTCAATATTGCCAAGCGCGTCGGTTCAGAAAGCACGTGAAAGTAACGAGCCACCGCCTGCATGGTCGCTGGGGGCATGTCTTTTTTTGCGGTGTGTGGGGTGGGGTTCTCAACAGTCATTTGCGCATGATACTCGAAATTGGCATGCGGAGTATTTTGGCATTCGATGAATTTGTATCAAAACAACAAACTAATTAGGTAATTAACTATTTGGTTAAATAATGTATAATCGGTTCATTCGATAATGAGGTGATGTATGAAACTTAATCGCAAGTGGGTATTCGGTATCTTGTTGTTGGCGGCACTGGTCGTTGGGTGGTGGGTGTTTTCTAAAAAACCCACACCTGCGCCCAACGCAACGGCTGCGCCCAACATCGCGACCTATAAAATCACCGCAGGTGGCAGTGCAGGGATGACCAGTTTTGATGGCGTGGTTGAGTCCGTGCGCCAAAGCACCATCGCGGCACAGGTCGCGGGCAATGTGGTGCAAATCCATGTGCGTGCGGGTGACCGTGTGCGCGCGGGTCAACCATTGTTGCGCATTGATGGTCAAGCCGCCGAGCAAGCCGCCATCGCCGCGCGCGCTGAATACGAGCGTCAAGTTATGTTGTATAACAAAAAATACATCAGCAAAGCCGCGCTCGACCAAGCGAAAGTACAAATGAGTGCGGCCACCGCACAGTCGGGATTTTTCCTGATTAAAGCACCGTTCTCAGGCGTGGTCACCGATGTGAATGCAAAATTGGGTGAAATGGCGATGCCTGGAATGCCTTTATTACAAATGTTTGATCCATCGGTGATGCGCGTGAGCGCGCAAGTGCCTCAGTCACAACTGGCGCAAGTGCCGAGTTCTACCACGGCTCGGGTTGAATTATCGGGCATGACGGATGCCAATCAATGGCTCGTGCCTGCATCCATGGAGTTATTGCCTGCGGTGGACGCGCGCACGCACAGCGGTATGATACGCTTACCTTTGAGCAGAACCAATGTCGATTTGGTACCAGGTACGTTCGCTCGCGTATGGATGGAGTTACCAACCAGTGCAAACCCAACGATCCCAACGATTTGGATTCCTGCCGCTTCTGTGGTGCGCCGTGGTGAGATGAATGCGGTGTATGTGAAATCAGCGCAAGGGGTTTTTTTGTTGCGTCAAGTGCGCATTGGACAAACCCAAGGTGACAAGGTGCAAATCCTCACAGGCTTGTCGATTGATGAGGAAATTGCCATCGACCCGCAAGCGGCCGCCAGTGCCGAATCTGAATCTAAAAAATAATTGATGAACACGGTTCAATAGGAATCACGATGAGCACAACGGACAAACATCAAGCACACGAGCCTGCAACCGAAACCGCCCCTGCAAAAATGGGGATTTCGGGGCGCATCGCGGCGTTTTTCCTCAACGCACAAATTACGCCCTTGTTGGCGTTGGTGGCGTTGTTGCTTGGGGTGTTTGCGGTGATGGTCACACCACGCGAAGAAGAACCGCAAATCAACGTCACCATGGCGAATGTGTTGATTCCTTTTCCCGGTGCGTCCGCCAAAGATGTTGAACGCATGGTCGCCACACCTGCCGAGCAGGTTTTGGGGCAAATCGCTGATGTCGAACATGTGATGTCGGTCTCGCGCCCTGGCATGGCGGTGGTGACGGTGCAATACAAAGTCGGTGTGCCACGCACGGAAGCCTTGGTGCGTTTGTATGACACCTTGAATTCCAATTCAGATTGGTTGCCACACAACTTGGGCGTGGGCAATCCGATTGTCAAACCCAAAGGTATTGACGATGTGCCGATTGTCACCTTGTCGTTGTTCGATCAATCACCGAATTCAGATGCGCAGGATTTGGAGCGCGTGGCGCACAGTTTAGAGTCTGAAATCAAACGGGTCGCAGGCACGCGTGAGGTCAAAACCATTGGTGGGCCTGGGCGCGCGGTGATGGTGGAGTTGGACGCGGCACGCATGTCAAGCACGGGCGTGGGCGTGAATGAGGTGCGCGGCGCGTTGCAATCGGCGAATTTGGGCGCGCCAATTGGCAATCTACTCACAGGCAATCAAACCGCGTTGATTGAAGCAGGGCCGTATTTACAAAATGCTCAAGAAGTCGGAGAACTTATCGTTGGCGTATCGGGCGGCAATCCTGTGTATTTGCGCGATGTGGCGAATGTGCGCGATGGTGCACCACCGCCTTCAAATTATGTCTGGTTTGGCAAAGCTGCCGATGAGCACAGTGGTTTTGCTGAGTATCCTGCCATCACCATGAGCATCACCAAAAAACCGGGGTCGAATGCGATTGATGTCGCCGACTCGGTGATGAAGCGTGTCGGTGAATTGAAAAACACCATGATTCCCGCCAATGTCGAAGTGGCTGAAACCCGCAATTACGGCGCGACAGCGAATGACAAAGCCATCAAACTGATTCAAAAATTAATTTTCGCCACGCTCTCGGTGGTGGCCTTGGTGTATTTTGCCTTGGGCAAACGCGAAGCGGCGATTGTTGGCGCAGCGGTGGCGTTGACCTTGATGGCAACGCTGTTTGCATCGTGGGCATGGGGCTTTACGCTCAATCGCGTGTCCTTGTTCGCGCTGATTTTCTCGATTGGAATTTTGGTCGATGATGCGATTGTGGTGGTGGAAAACATTCATCGCCACCAACAACTATTTCCCAATAAAACCTTGGCGCAACTCATCCCCGCTGCGGTCGATGAAGTCGGCGGACCTACGATTTTAGCAACCTTAACGGTGATTGCGGCACTGTTGCCGATGGCGTTTGTCAGTGGTTTGATGGGGCCGTATATGAGCCCGATTCCAATCAATGCCAGTATGGGGATGCTGTTGTCGCTCGCGATTGCCTTTGTGGTCACGCCATGGATGGCTCGGTTGTGGCTCAATCCTATTGCCAACCACAGCGAGGGTCTGTCAGACAAGCTGCGTCCGATTTTTAACAAAATATTTCGCCCATTGCTCAACGAGCAGGACGAAAAAAAAGGCGTGCGTGCGCGCTTCAAACTCGGCTTGTGGGTGTTCGGCTTGATTGCGTTTTCGATGATTTTGCCCGTGCTGGGTTTGGTGCAATTGAAAATGCTGCCGTTCGACAATAAGTCTGAGTTTCAAGTGGTGGTCGATATGCCTGCGGGCACATCGCTCGAACAAACCTCGGCCGTGTTGCACGAGCTCGGCGCGCATTTGGGGCAAGTGCCTGAAGTGACCAATTATCAAGCCTACGCAGGCACGGCCGCGCCGATTAATTTCAATGGTTTGGTGCGTCAATACTATATGCGCAGCGGTGGCGAGTTTGGCGAATTGATTGTCAATTTGAAAGACAAACACCACCGCGATGACAAGAGCCACACCATCGCCATGCGTTTGCGTCCTGAGTTGCAAACCATCGGCGCGAAATACAATGCGAACATCAAAGTGGTCGAAGTGCCGCCTGGTCCGCCGGTGCTCTCACCGATTGTCGCTGAAGTCTATGGTGCGGATGATGCGGTGCGCACCCAAATTGCTAAAGAAGTGCGCGCGGTATTTTCAAACACCGAAGGCATTGTCGATATCGATGACAGCGCACCTGCGGATGCACCACGAACTTTGCTCGTGGTTGACCGTCGCAAAGCGATGTTGCTTGGTGTGCCACAGCAATCGATTGTGGGCACATTGCGTGCGGGTTTATCGGGCGAGGCGGTGACGTATTTGCACAATCAGAGCAAATACCCCGATGCGGTCACGCTACAATTGCCCGCAGACAAACAAGGCAGTTTGGACAATTTACTCGCGCTGACCGTGCGCAATGGTCAGGGGCAAAGCGTACCGATTCGTGAATTAGTGACGGTCAGCGACACGGTGCGTGAACAAGCGATTTACCACAAGGATTTATTGCCTGTCAATTACGTGGTGGCGGATATGGCAGGCAAAGTGGACAGTCCGCTGTACGGCATGTTTGGCATGCGCGGCGATATTGCCAAAATCACTTCACCCGATGGTGGCGCGCTCAAGGAGTACTTTATCAAGCAACCCGATGATGTCTATCGCGGCTATTCGGTGAAGTGGGATGGCGAGTGGCAAATCACTTATGAAACCTTCCGCGATATGGGAATTGCCTATGGGGTCGGTTTGATTATGATTTATTTATTGGTGGTGGCGCAGTTTGGCTCGTATCTGACACCGCTGATTATCATGGCACCGATTCCATTGACCATCATCGGCGTGATGCCAGGGCACGCGCTGCTCGGCGCACAGTACACCGCCACCAGTATGATTGGCATGATTGCGTTGGCGGGGATTATTGTGCGCAACTCGATATTGTTGGTGGATTTTATTCGTCTGCAAACCGAGCAGGGTATGCCGTTCGCGCAAGCGATTGTGGACTCTGCGGTCACGCGCGCGCAACCGATTATGCTCACAGGTTTGGCGGCGATGATGGGCGCGTTTTTTATACTGGACGACCCGATTTTTAATGGCTTGGCGATTTCACTGATTTTCGGGATATTTGTATCAACGATTTTAACTTTGGTGGTGATTCCACTGCTGTACTTTGTCGCGTATCGAAAAAAATATGCGAACAAACAACTTTAATTTTTAGGAGAAAAAAATGACTTCATGGGGTTTAACACGTTTAATGGGTGGCTCATTCATCTTGATTTCATTGGCTTTGGGCGCGCCTGCGAGTCCATTGTTTGTCAGTCAGTGGTGGTTGGCATTCACCGCATTTGTGGGTTTGAATTTTGTGCAAAGCGCGTTTACCTGCTGGTGCTTGCCTGAGAAAATTTTCCGCAAGCTCGGCGTTAAGGGTGGATGCTAATTCGGTAGATGTTACGTAGAGGAACAGGTATGAAATTCACATGGACAGCTCCAAGCACACGGATTGCCTTGGCAAATGGCGCACTCGCCATTGCACTGGCGTTTCCAATTTGGGCGCAAGCAGGTGAGTCCTTGAGTTTGCCTGAGGCAATCGATGCCGCGCAAATCCATGATAAAGAATACTTGGCATCACAAACCTTGGGTGACACGGCAGACGCATTGCGCAGTCAAGCCAACAGTCTGTGGCGACCACAAATCATGGCGACGGCTGCGATTGCCAAATCAAACCACGAAACCCGTGTGGCTGGCGCGCAGTTCTCGGCAGCGGCTTTTGGCGCAAATCCCATCACGGGCGCGAACTTCAACACAGACATCAACCGAGGCAATGCTTTTGAATGGGCGGTGAGTGCCAAACAACCTTTGTTCAACTTAGCACGCAATGCGCAGAGCAAACAGCTCAAAGCCGCCGCATCCATGACCGATTTGCAAAAAATCGGCGCGCAGCAAGCGATGATTGTGCGCATTTCTGAACGCTATTTTGACGCGCAATTGGCGCAACAAAAACTGCAATTATTGAGTGCGCAATTGGTCGCCACACAAAAAATGACTGAGGAGGCCAAGTATCGCTATGACATCGGCAATCGCCCAATTACCGAAGTGTACGAAGCGCAAGCACAATTGGCGCGGATTCAAGCCGAGCACTATGGTGCGCAAAGCGATGTGCAACTTAAACTACAACGCTTACAAGATGCCATTGGACATGTGCCCAGCACTTTGCCGAACAGCATCACTTTAAAAGAGCCTTTACCCAAGCTCGACGATGTCGCTATTTGGCTCGATAAAGCGCGCAACCACAATATCGAGTTAAAACTGCACAGTTTGGCAGTGCAAAATGCCCAAGCCCAAGCCAACGAATATGCGATAGGCGCATCGGCATCATTGGATTTGGTCGGGCAAATTGGACGCAAAAAACTCACAGGCAATGGCGACTATGGCAGTGCGAGTAATCGTGAAAACACCAGTATGGTCGGCGTGCAATTGACCGTGCCCTTGTACACGGGGGGCTACAACAGCGCGAAACACAAAGAAGCGCAAGCCGCAGTGAAAAAAGCGCAATTGGATTTGGCGACCACGCAAGAGCGTGTGGCACAACAGGTCAATGCTGCGTGGTTGGGCACGCAAACCGCACAACGACAAATCACTGCGCTCACCCACGCGCTCAAAGCGTCTGAGGCTCAATTGGATGCGACCCAAACAGGGCAAGAAGTCGGTCATCGAACCCTATTGGATGTGCTCAATGCGCAAAATCAAACCACCCATACACGCATTCAACTCGAATCTGCAAAACAAAATTACCTCTTATCGTATTTGCGGTTGGCTGTTTTGGTGGCGGAGGGTGATGATAAAACCGTCACACAGTTGTTGGCAAAATAAAAAGGTTGCGATAAGCAACCATCCCTTATATTATGAGGTGAACGCAGAGTCGCCCTGATATGCCTCAGATCGTCGAGGATGGCATCAAGCGTGCGAAATACACTCAAGCAAATGAATGCACGTAGGGTGTTTGGTATTGTATTTGAACGTTTTATTTAAAGAACAAAGGAGACCGTATGAAAGACGACAGCAATTTTCCAAATTTGTCGCGCAGAAAGTTTATGACTCAATCGGTAGTTGCTTCAGGTGCTGCGGTATTGGGGGCTGGTGCGCTCGTGACTCAAAACGCGCAAGCGGCGCAAACCATAGACAGCAAAGCCCATGTGGTGATTGTGGGCAGTGGTTTGGGCGGGCAAGCCGCCGCACACCGCCTGCGCAAACAATTGCCCAATGCCAAAATTACCGTGGTGGATGGCAAGAAAGACCACATCTATCAACCTGGGTTGACTTTGGTGGGTACCGGTATATGGGATGATAGTCGCAATGTTGAATTGGGCAGCAATGCCAGTTTATTGCCAGCGGGCGTGGATTTAATTGCCGAAGGCGTGGCTGAATTCAAGCCTGAACAAAACCAATTGGTCACCACAGGAGGTCAAACCGTTCAATACGACTTCATGGTCGTCGCCACAGGGACGCATCAAAAATGGGATGCGATTGAAGGCATGGATCTCAATGCGATTGGTCAAAATGGTTTAGCAAGCGTTTACCCAAGTAAAGATGCAGCCATCGGCACATGGAAGGCGATGGATGCGTATGCCAAAAAAGGCGGGCGAGCCATTTCCACCCTGCCCAAAACCTTTCTCAAATGTGCGGGCGCGCCTTTGAAAATCACCTTCATGGTCGCTGATCGCTTGAAAACCGCAGGTGCGCAAGGTAAAGTGGAATTTTATTCAGCTCTTCCAAAAACCATTTTTAGTGTGAAATCGGTCAATGACAATGTGATTGAGCGTTGGAACAAACTGTCCAACCCTGTCCCCGTGACCTACAATCGCAACATCACAGGCATTGACATCACAGGGCGTAAAGCGCATTTTACCGATGAAAATGGGCAAGTGTTGATTGAGGATTATGACTTCATCCACATCGCACCGCCACAATCAGCGATTTTGCCTGTGGTCAACAGTGCTTTGGCGGTACAAGAGGACGGTCCGCAAAAAGGCTGGCTCAACGTCAGTAAAGACACTCTGCAACACAAGGTGTTTCCGAATGTGTTTGGCTTGGGCGACACCAATGGCACACCTCGTGGTAAAACTGCCGCCACGGTGAAAAAGAGCGCGCCGATTGTCGTGCACAATTTATTGCAAGTGATGCAAGGCAAACCTGCAGATCAAAAATTCGATGGTTACACCTCGTGCCCTTTGATTATTCGTGAAGGCTCAGCGATGTTGATTGAGTTTGATTACGATGGCAATTTGACCCCAAGTTTGCCATTGATTAAACCATTGAACGACAGTTATTTGGGCTGGCTGTTGAAATACGCGTTGCTCAAACCCGCTTATGTTGCGACCCTCAAAGGTCATGTTTAAACACTATTAGGAGAATGCTATGTATGAAATTTGGTTGGGGATTAACATTATCTATGAATGGTGTTTGTTGTATCCAATGGTGCCGTTGATGATGTTTTTGGCGGTTATCGCCTCGTTTTTAATCAATAAAAGCACGCGCAAAAATTGGCGCACAGGTTTTCGCCCAGCATTTATCGAGGCGATGATTGCCTTTGCCATTTTATTTTTTGTCTATCCGATGTTGATTAAATCATCGGCCAGCGAAATGGCGTATTTCATTGATTGGGTTAATCACTTGGGCATCTGTTTGGGGTTGGCTGGTTTTGTCGGTTTGGTGGTCTGGCCATTCACATCAAAAGTGCGCTCGTAAATCTATCCGCATGAATGCAGTCCAAAGAAAAACCCTTGTCGTTGTGACAAGGGTTTTTTGTGTTTTAAGGGATAAGTGCGCGCTTACTTTTCGACAAACGCACGCTCAATCGCATAATCCCCAGGCTCGCCCATGCGGGGTGATTCTTTAAAGCCCATGTCGTTGAGCATGTCACAACAGCTTTGCAACATCGAGGGTGAACCGCAAATTAAAACGCGATCGTCTTTCGGATTCAAGCGTGGCAAACCAATGTCATCATTCAATTTACCGCTGATCAATAAATCGGTCAAACGCCCTTGGTTGTAAAACGGCTCGCGCGTGACAGTTGGGTAGTAAATCAATTTTTCACGCACCATTTCGCCAAAAAACTCATTATTGGGCAATTCATTCATAATAAATTCGTGATAACCCAATTCGCTCACATAGCGTACGCCGTGAATCAAAATGATTTTTTCATAACGCTCATAGACATCGGGGTCGCGGATAATCGACATAAATGGCGCCAAGCCCGTACCCGTGGAGAACAAATACAGATGTTTACCGGGTAACAAATTATCTTGTACCAATGTGCCCGTGGCTTTTTTGCTGATGGTGACTTCATCGCCGACTTTGAGGTGTTGCAATCTTGAAGTCAAAGGGCCGTCTTGAACTTTAATTGAATAAAACTCAAGTTGATCTTCGTAATTTGGGCTGACGATTGAGTACGCACGCATCAATGGTTTGTCATTGACAATCAAACCAATCATCACAAATTGACCATTGATAAAGCGCAGACCTGGATCGCGCGTACAGGTAAAACTGAATAAAGTGTCGTTCCAGTGGTGCACACTGGTGACTTTTTCATAATAGATATTGGACATACCGCTCTCGACAGAAATATGTAAAAACAATATTCTACTATTTTTGTCGGGTAATGACAGTGAAATTTAATCATAAGCTTAGATGTGCAAGCCCTATGTATCAATCTGTCAGATTTAACCCATAACCCTTACTTGGGCATGGTTTCTATGTAAGCGGCTTGATGCGCCAATTGTGTTTCAAAGCGTTTTAAATTTGCAAACTCTGCCCGCCAATCCCAATCATTGAGACGAAAATCGATGAAATTCAGGGCGCATTGCAAGGTTAAATCCGCAATGCTGTACTCATGATTTGCCAACCATTCGCGTGTCGCCAAATGTGCATCCAAGGTGGCAAAGCAGCGTTGTAATTTATCCTTTTGTCGGGCAAACCAATCTTGCCATTGCACCGACTCAGGGCGGATTTGCTCCATGCGGTATTTGACCGAAGTGTCAATCAGACCTTCGGCAAGGGCTTGCCATTTGAGCAGTTCGAGCCTGTGCATGAGGTTTTTTGGGGCTGGCTCAGGCACCAGCCAGTCCAAATATTCGGCGATGCTGCGCGAATCGGTCAATACTTCACCCGTGGGCAATAAAATACACGGTATTTGTCCGAGTGGATTAAATGCCAAAACTTGCGGCTGCGCGCCCCAAACATCGTCCAAAATAAATTCGTAGGGAATATTTTTCTCTGCCAACATAATCCGAATTTTACGAACGTAGGGACTGGTATATGAGCCAATGAGTTTGAGGGTTGGCATATATTCTCCTTTTGACAAGGCGTGGTAAAAACTTTGGTCTATAATGTGCGCAAGTCCTACCATTTAACCCCGCATCATCTACACCATGCCCTATTAAACCTTGATGGAGTTCAAAATGCAAATCTTTTCTCATGCGTCAAAATTGGCAATTGCTTTGACCATTCCCGTATTGTTCAGCATTGGCTGTACGCAACAAACTCAAAATCAAATCGGCCGCAGCGTGCAAAACTGGACAGGCACCAATGGGGTGTTGGAGGTGTATGCGGGCCAAATGGTGGTCAAACGTTTCCTACAGATTGATAAAATGTCCACCGCGATGGGCACTGGCGATGGCAAAGACCGTCCGTACCGTTATGGTTGGGGCGTGATGGATGCCAACCTAAATGGTGTGGTTGACCCAACCGAGAAAAAAGTGTATTTTGAAGTCAGTGATTATTCAACACCGTATGTGTTTTACTCATCACCCTAACAGTGCCTTGGTGTTTTTATCAAAAATTCTCCCCGTCTATCCATCAAAAGACGGGGATTTTTATATTAAAAACCCCAATAAAGTTATCAAATTAAATTCTTTTAATTATAAAGTGGTTGCGTTACAATCGCGCCATCAGTTCAAATTTCGCCATTCATTTAAAAATAAAGGACGACCATGAAAGCAGAAACTTTAGCCATACATGCAGGCTACAGCCCCGACCCCACGACCAAGGCAGTTGCTGTGCCGATTTATCAAACCACCTCGTATGCGTTTGACAACACCCAACACGGCGCGGATTTGTTTGACCTCAAAGTTCAGGGCAATATCTACACGCGCATCATGAACCCGACCACTGCGGTGCTTGAAGAGCGCGTGGCGCAACTCGAAGGCGGCATCGGCGCGCTTGCGCTCGCATCGGGCATGGCGGCGATTACCTACGCGATTCAAACCATCGCGCAGGCGGGCGACAACATTGTTTCGGTATCGACTCTGTATGGTGGAACGTATAATTTGT
>RRZT011481280.1_pt1 | contig 26741 bp, 28 predicted proteins | sample 2165551 | NCBI WGS metagenome assembly RRZT01 (sample SAMN10456910, study PRJNA506462) | wastewater metagenome | biome: wastewater; feature: sludge; material: wastewater sludge; isolation source: wastewater sludge with Escherichia coli K12::gfp cells carrying plasmid... | place: USA: Moscow, Idaho... | reverse complement strand
CTGAACTTCTCTGCCTGCATCGCAAGGACCGCACCGCATGAGTGACTGCATCTTCTGCAAGATCGCCGCTGGCGACATCCCGGCCACCCTGGCCTATCAGGACGACCAGTGCGTCGCGTTTCACGACATCCATCCCAAGGCCCCGGTACACCTGCTGGTGATTCCGCGCCGTCACATTGCCTCCCTGCTGGAGGTCGAGGCAGCCGATGCCCCGTTGCTGGGACATCTGCTGGCCGTGGCGGCCCGGCTGGCGCGCGAGCACGGACTGACTGCCGGTTACAAGACCCAGATCAACACCGGGCATGCCGGCGGGCAGGAAGTTTTCCACTTGCACATCCACGTACTCGGTCAACCGCAGTAAAATCCGCCACGTTTTCCGCCGTTCCGGCCAGCTCCGACTGGCCAAGTCGTACAGAAAGATAAAATCATGGGTTCTTTCAGCATTTGGCATTGGGTCATTGTTCTGGTGGTGGTCGTGCTGATTTTCGGCACCAAGAAGCTGCGTAACGTCGGCCAGGATCTGGGTGGCGCCGTCAAGGGGTTCAAGGAAGGCATGAAGAGCGAGGGCGAAGACGCCGCCCAGACGACGCCGGCTGCCCAGAAAGAAGGCGGCCGGGTGATCGACGCCGAGCCGGCTGACAAGAAGTAACCGTGTTCGACATCAGCTTTGGCGAGATGCTGTTGATCGGCATCGTCGCCCTCGTGGTTATCGGGCCGGAAAAGCTGCCCTCGGTGGCCCGCACGCTCGGGGCACTGGTCGGGCGCATGCAGCGTTACGTCAATGACGTGAAGGCCGACATCCAGCGCGAAACCAGCATGAGCGAGCTCAAGCAGCTCGGGGCCGAGGTCACCAGTGCCGCGCAGAACCTGCGGGACAGCGTGACCCGGCAGGTCGATGAAGTGCAGGCATCCGTCGAATCGGTCCGCCAGGACCTGACCACGCCGGTGGCCGAAGCCGGTCAGGCCGTGCAGGACGCTGTCACGGCCACGGCCGACGAGCTGGCGGCTGCCACCGAGGCCGCCCGGGCCGCCGTGGCACCGGATGCCGTACCGGCCGACGGGGATGCGCCCGCCTGCAGCGAAGAACAGCTTGATCTCTTCGAGGCCCGGCCGCAGGCCGGAACGCCCCCTCCGGCGGCTGCCGGCGACACCAAACCGCAGACTTCCGCATGACCGAACAACCTCTTGTGGCGCACCTGATCGAGCTGCGCCAGCGGCTCGTCCGCGCCATCATCGGCATCGTCGTCATCTTCGTGGTGCTGTTTCACTGGTCGGGCGACATTTACGCCCTGCTGGCCAAGCCGATGATGGACGTGCTGCCTGCCGGCACCAACATGATTGCCACCGACGTCACCACACCGTTCTTCGTACCGATGAAGGTGACCATGATGGTGGCGTTCGTGCTGGCGCTGCCCAACACGCTGTACCAGATCTGGGCCTTTATCGCGCCAGGACTCTACAGCCACGAAAAGCGCCTGATCGTGCCGGTCATGGCTTCGTCGATCCTGCTGTTCGTGCTCGGCATGGCCTTTGCCTATTTCCTCGTCTTTCCGGTGGTCTTCGGCTTCATGACCGCAGTGACGCCGACCGGGGTGTCGATGATGACCGACATCGACAAGTACCTGTCGTTCGTCCTCGGCATGTTCCTCGCCTTCGGCATCACCTTTGAGGTGCCGGTCATCGTGGTGCTGCTGACCCGGTTCGGCGTGCTGACGGTCGAAAAGCTGCGGCAGGGCCGACCGTACGTGATCGTGGGTGCCTTCATCGTGGCGGCCATCGTGACGCCGCCGGACGTGCTGAGCCAGATCATGCTCGCTGTGCCGCTGTGGCTGCTGTACGAGTTCGGCATCATCCTGTCAGTCTGGCTGGGCAAGGGCCAGTCCAGGGCCGGAGCCGAGGATACGCCGGCATGAACCGGGTAACCCTGCTGCACTGGAGTGCCATCACCAGCCTGATCGCGCTGATCCTGCTGACGCTGGCGTGGGAGCTGTGGCTGGCTCCGCTGCGCGAGGGCGGCAGCCTGCTGGCGCTCAAGGCCGTACTGCTGCTGCTGCCGCTGTTCGGCGTGCTACGCGGCCGGGTGTATACCTACCAGTGGGCCAGCATGGCGATCCTGTTCTTCTTTGCCGAAGGCGTCATGCGGGCGTGGGCGGATCTTGATCCCCTGTCGCGCCTGTGTGCATGGGGCGAAATCCTGCTGTGCCTGGTGTTTTTCGCCAGCGCGGTGTTCTATGCAAAGTACGCCCGGCTGGCCGGAGTGCCGGTGCGCTGACGGCCAGGGCAGTTTCCGCAAGCGGTTCCAGCCGGCGATGACCTTTCAGTCATCGCCGGTTTGCTGTCGGACCTGCCAGGCCTGCCACGCTGCCGTGGCCCGCTGGCCGGTGGCGCAGAAAGCCAGCACCGGGCGCGGTGCATTTGCCAGTGCCCGTTCCAGCCGGACTACATCGGCGGGCTGCATGGCGTGTGGCACGACCGGAATGTAGAAGCTCTGCATGCCGGCCTTGCTGGCGGCTTTGGCCAGTTCTTCATGGCGTGGCTGGGCTGCGCCGCCCTCACCGTCGGGACGGTGGTTGATCAGGGTGCGGAAGCCCTGGGCTGCCAGACCGGGCAGGTCGGCCGGCGTGACCTGCGGAGCAACGGCGTAGTCGTCCGCCAGAGCAGTGATGGAAAGCCCCATGGACCGAAACCTCGAAAACGGATGGCAGGTTTCCGGTATAGGCGGCGTTCGTCATGCCGGGCGGTTTACCCGACCGGCGCAGGGGCCGGCAGGTTGAGCGCAGCGCGGGCATTGGCGCTGGTTGCTTCGGCCACTTCCTCAATGCTGATGCCGCGCAGGCTGGCCAGTTCGGCAGCGTAGCGGGCGATGAAGGCCGGTTCGCTGCGCGGAGCCCAGGCGGGTGGAATGTCGGGTGCGTCGGTTTCCAGCACGATGCTGTCCAGCGGCAGGCTGGCGGCCAGCCGCCGGATGCGCTGGCTGCCGGAGTAGGTCATGGCGCCGCCAAAGCCGAGCTTGAACCCCTGGCGGATCAGGGCCTGCGCCTGTTCCGTGCTGCCGTTGAAAGCATGGGCAATGCCGCGCCCGATGTGCTGCTGGCGCAGGCATTTCAGCACCCGGTCGACCGAGTGGCGCACGTGCAGGATGACCGGCAGGTCATGGCGGCGGGCAAGCCGCAGCTGTTCGGTCAGCAGGTATTCCTGCCGGGCCGGGTCCAGCTCTGGCAGATGAAAGTCCAGTCCGATTTCGCCGACGGCACACGGCTGCTCGCGGGCCAGCCATTCGTCGAGCCGGTCGAGGTCGGCGGGCTGGTGTTGCAGCAGATACACCGGATGCAGGCCGAATGCCACGGCACAGCCATGTTGCTCACGCATGGCCCGGACCCGGGAAAATCCTGCACAGGTGACGGCGGGCACCACCAGTTGCCGGATGCCGGCTGCGCGGGCCGCCGTGGCGGCCTGGTCGCGGTCGGCGTCAAATTCCCTGGCATCCAGATGGCAGTGGGTATCGATGAAGTCCATGCCTGCCAGTGTAGCCCGTGGCTTACTGCGCCGGGCGGGCAGGCAGGACGGCGGCCGTGGTGACTGGCGGTGGTGCGGGGCGCTGGAGCGGTGCTACCGGTGGTGGTGGCGTGCGGCGTATGGTTTTTTTCTCGGTACGGACGCGGTCCAGACCGGAATGATAGGGCGATGGCTTGGCTGCCTGGGCGCCGGGTGTGGCCAGACCGGCAGCAACCAGCAGGGCGAGCAGCATGTTGGACATGGCAGGACTCCGGACAGGGCGACAGCCGCCGGAATGTCATGGCTCCGGCGAGGATGGACGGATTATTCCTGCCGGAGCGGCCGGTCTGCCAGCGGCAAAATGTCGGCGGATGTAACGTCGCGTAGCGTCCGGTCGCTGGTCGTGTGCGGTCCTTGTTCCAGGAGATGCGTCTTTCGGCCGGTTCCAGCGGTCACGCCAGCTCTGCTGGCATCATGCCGGGCCGGGGAGTGCCGGAGAGGAGATGATCCGCGCCGGTACGGAGCGTACCGGGTGATCCGGTGTTGCGGCCATGAGCATTGCACGGCCGGCCGGTCAGGCTGCCGGGGGCAATGTCAGTGGCGAAGGCCAGCTCAGGGTCAGGCGCGCGCCGCCCAGCTCCGGTGCTTCGTCGATCCGTACTTCACCCCGGTGCCAGTGCATGATGCGGGTGACGATCGCCAGCCCCAGTCCGTAGCCGCCGGTCTTGCGGTTGCGCGAAGCATCGAGCCGGGTAAAGGGCTTGAGGACCTGCTCACGGCTGTCGGCCGGAATGCCCGGACCATCATCGTCGATGTGCAGGACGACCTGGCCGTCCTGCCACAGGGCCGTCAGGGCCACCTGCCCGCCTGCATGGCGGCGGGCGTTGACCAGCAGGTTGCTGACCGCCCGCCCCAGATAGTAGGGATCACCCAGTACCTGCGCCGTGGGGGCGAGGTCGCAGTGGAATACGACCGGATGTTCACCCCAGTCAAAGCCGCCCAGGATTTCCGCCAGCCAGGGCTTGAGCGTGACCGGCTGGGTGTGGATGTCCAGCTCCTGCCGCTCAAGGCTGCCCAGCAGCAGCAGCTCGTCGGTCATGTCGTTGAGCTGGTCCAGTTCTCGGTTGATCTGGCCGATCACCTTGTCGGTCATCGGGTTGTCTTCGGACAGGCCCTTGAGCATCTCCAGCCGGTAGCGCAGGCGGGCGATCGGTGTGCGCAGGTCGTGCGACACGGCATTGATCATGACCTTGCGGCTGGCCAGCAGTTCTTCGATGTCGCCGGCCATGCCGTTCATGGTCTTGCCGAGATCCACCAGCGCCGATGCTTCCGGCAGGCTGGCGCGGGCGGCAAAATCGCCGTTGCCGAGCTTCTGCGACACCTGCGACAGCTCGCGCGCGTGCTTCCACAGCGGGCGGATCCACAGATAGGTCGGGATGCCGAGCGACAGGCACAGCGACAGCACGGCCAGCACGTCGATCCATTGCAGGGTGCCGACGTAGTGGAAGTAGCTGACCGGCCCCATGGCGACCAGATAGTCACTGTGCGGAATGCGCTGGAGGAAGAGGTTGCTGTCTTCCAGCCGGATGATGCTGCCTTCCTGCAAGGCCTTCTGGTTGGCCGGTGACAGCACGAAGGTATCCAGCGGCTCGATTTCGACCGGCAGCGGAATGCGGCTGCGGATGTTGTTGAGTGCGTCCTCCCACTCGGCTTCCGGATAGTCGGACAGTTCGCGCTCGATCAGGTACAGCGACGTTTCGAAAATGTCGACCAGGTAACGCTGGGTGGTGTTCTGCACCACGTTCTTGTAGATGGCGCCGACCACCAGTACCGAAAACAGGAAGCTGGTAACGACGGTCAGGTAGAACTGCAGGAAGAGTTTGCGCATGGGCGGACCGGAGCAGGCCGGAAAGGACGGCGGTCACCGGCACGGAGCCGGCGGCCGCGGAGCTGGCAGGGCGTCAGTGCCAGACGTCGTTGGCGAACAGGTAGCCCTTGTGGCGGATGGTCTTGATTTTCTTGGGGTCGGCGGTGTCGTCGTCGAGCTTCTTGCGCAGGCGCGAAATGGCGACGTCGACCGAGCGGTCCAGCCCGTCGTAATGCACGCCGCGCAGCTTGTAGAGCAGGTCTTCGCGCGTCAGCACTTCGCCGGCGTGGCTGGCGAGCTCCCACAGCAGGTCGAAGTCGCCGGTCGAGAGGGCGATGGTTTCGCCGCACAGGCGCACGGTGCGGTTCATGTGGTCGATCTGCAGCGAACCGAAATCGAGGATGCGCGCGCCCTTGGGCGTGGGCGCAGCCACCACGGGCGTGTCGGGGCTGCTGGCGGCCTGGCGCAGGTGGGCGCGCAGGCGGGCCAGCAGGACGGACGGCGGCGTGGTTTTCAGCACGTAGTCGTTGGCGCCCAGCTCGAAGCCGAGGATCTGGTTCATGTCGCTGTTGAGCGAGGTGAGCATGACGATCGGCCCCTGGTACTGGCCGCGCAACTCGCGGCACAGGGTCAGGCCGTCCTTGCCCGGCAGCATGATGTCGAGCAGGACCAGATCGGGAGGGGCGGCCAGAATGGCATCGAATGCCGTATCGCCGCGGTCGATCACGGTGACGTCCAGCCCGTAGCTGCGCAGGTAGTCACTGATGAGTTCGGCGAGTTCGGCGTCGTCTTCGACAAAGGTGATGCGCGGGTTCACGGCAGATTTTCCCGGTGAGTGCTCGATGGCCTGATTGTAACGATTTGTGTGACGGACGTGGGCGGTGAACCTGCAATCGGCATACCAGTAGTTTTACCGAGTCCTCCCGGCAATTGCGCCGATTATCCCGTAGCGGCAGGCGGGATATTGTTCGCGCATTGATTGCCGGACCGAACATAACAAGGAAAACCACCATGCCGACCTCCCGCCTGACCTGTACTTTGCTGGCCGCCGGACTCCTGTCCCCGCTGGCCTGGGCCGACAATGCCCCGGCGAAAATCTCGCTGATCGACCGGCCGGTACCGAGTCTCGATACCCTCAAGGATGACGCCTACGGCAAGCTGGTGCGGCGCGGGCATGAGCTGGCCACCCGCACGTTTGCCCATATCGGGCCGGAAGTGAAAAACCCGAAGATGCGCTATGCCGGCAACAACCTGTCGTGCACGTCCTGCCACCAGGACAACGCCACCAAGCCCTATGCCATTCCGTGGGTCGGCGCCTTTGCCAGCTTCCCGCAGTACCGGGCACGCGAAGATGCCGTCAGCACCATCGAAGAGCGCGTCAACGGCTGCATGGAGCGCAGCATGAACGGCAAGCCGCTGCCGCTGGGCTCGGATGAAATGAAGGCGTTTGTGGCCTATATCCATTTCCTGTCGCAAGGCATCCCGGTCGGTCAGGAAGTTGAAGGTGCCGCCACCAAGGCGACCAGGGTGCCCGACCGCCGTGCCGACCTGGTTGCCGGCAGGCAGGTTTACCAGGCGCAGTGCGTGGCCTGTCACGGGCCGGATGGCCAGGGCGTGCGTGCCGGCGCAGCGGGTTCGGCGCAGGGGTACGTGTTTCCGCCGCTGTGGGGCAAGGACAGCTTCAACAACGGTGCCGGCATGAACCGCCTGCTGACCGCCACCCGCTTCATCCGTCACAACATGCCGCAGGGCACCACCTTCAAGGCGCCGGTCCTGACCGATGACGAGGCATTCGATGTGGCGGCCTATGTCCTGTCGCAGCCGCGCCCGGTCAAGGCCGGTCTGGACAAGGATTTCCCGGCCCGCTGGAACAAGCCGGTCGATGCCGCCTTCCCGCCCTACGTTGACGGCGCACCGGCTGACCAGCACCGTTTCGGTCCGTATCCGCCGCTCCTGGAAGCGGCCAAAAAGCGTCAGCCCAACTGAAGCGGCTGACCGGCTTCGGCCTGCCGGGAGAGCGCCTCCGGAGCGGCGCTCATCACCAGCCGCACGAGGTCGGCCAGATTGCCGGCCCCGGTCTTGTCCATCAGGTTCAGCCGGTGCGAATGCACGGTTTTTTCGCTGATGCCGAGCTGGGCGGCGATGCGCTTGTTCGGATGGCCGGCGGCTGCCAGACAGGCGATTTCGTATTCACGCGGTGTCAGCCGGTCCAGCCGGTCCTGTGCCTGCTGCCGGCTGTCACGCAGCCGCTGGCGCATCTGGCCGTGGCGGTGGGCTGATTCCAGCGCGGTCAGCAATTGCTGTTCGCGAAACGGTTTTTGCAGGAAATCCGTGGCGCCGGCCTTCATGGCTTCAACGGCCAGTTCAACGTCACCGTGCCCGGTCATGAACAGGACCGGAAAGGTCGAGCCGCGCCGGACCAGTTCCTGATAAAGCTCCAGCCCGTTCATGCGCGGCATGCGGATGTCGAGGATCAGGCAGCCGGCGCCCGGATAGGGCGGATCGGCCGCGAGGAAGGCGGCGGCCGAATCGTATTCGACGGTGGACCAGCCGGAGGATTCCAGCAGAAACGTCAGTGACTGCCGGAACGGCTCGTCGTCGTCCACGATGTGGGCGACGGGCAGGCATTCAGTCTGAAGAGTGGTGGTCATGCGGGGGCAGGGTGAAAGTCAGGCACAGGCCGGGTGCCGGGGTGTTGGGCGCAGCGGTCAGGTGGCCGCCGTGCGCTTCGATCAGGGTGGTGCAGATGGACAGCCCCAGTCCCAGTCCGTCCGGTTTGGTGGTGAAAAACGGCTCGAACAGGCGCGCCAGGGTTTCCGGCGTGATTTCCGGTCCATGGTCGCGCACGCTGACCCGGTAGGGTGTCTCATGCAGGTCGACTAGGACATCCAGTGCACACGCATTGTCTTTCTGGGCATCGCTGCCGTTTTTCAGCAGGTTGAGGATGACCTGCTGGATCTGCATCGGATCGACCCTGACCGGCAAGGCCTGGCCGGGAGGCTGCCGGGTGTGGACGCGGACCGGCGGTGCATGCGGCATCAGCGTGCGGAACAGCTCGACGCTCTGCCGCACCAGGGTATCCAGCCCGTGCAGCTCGCGTACGTGCGGACGCTTGTGGATCAGGGCACGGATGCCGGCCAGTACGCTGCTGGCCCGGCGTGCTTCGGCCGCGATGGCCTGGGCGGCGGTCAGGGTGGCGGCATCGGTCAGCTGGCCGTTGGCCGCCCGTCTTGGCAGGCTGTCGGCGTAATTGGCGATGCTGGCCAGTGGCTGGTTGAGTTCATGGGCCAGGGTGCCCGCGACTTCTCCGAGCAGCGACAACCGTCCCAGGTGTTCGACCTCGGCCTGCTGGACGTGCAGTCTGGCCGCCATGCGCTGGCGTTCGGCCTCGGCGGCTCCGAGGGCTTCGGTCCGGCGCCGTACCAGCCGTTCGACATGAACGGTGTAGCCCAGCCAGAACAGGATGAAGGCCAGTGCCGCGGCCAGCCAGGGCCAGAAGCGCTGGAACAGGATCAGCGGACTGTCGTAGGCCAGCCCGGCATAAGGGCCGATGCGCAGGGTGCGCAGTACGTCATGGGCCGGCAGGTAGTCGGCCGGCACGCTCCAGCGCGGGGCGGTGGATGATGAGGCAGGCGGGTGGTACAGCGCCAGTGCCACGTCGTGCGCCAGCTGCGGCGGGGTATGCGGCGTGCTGGCAAAGGCCCAGCCCGGAAACAGGATCGAGCTGGACGCGCAGGGCAGGTCGGGAATGTCACGGGTGACAACGGGGCGCAGGCGCCCGGCCGGCAGCTGTCCGCTGTGTTCCAGGCTTTCCAGCAGGCAGGTCCGCAGGACGCCGGCATCGGCTTCGCCGGTCAGGACGGCATCCACGACGCTTTGCATCGGATAGCCGGTAAAGCGCATGGCCGGCGGAGCCGGATGGTCAGGAAGCTGCTGCTGCCAGTCGGCGGCAAAAATCTGGTATCCGCCGAATGCTTCGGGCGAGACGGCTGCCACGGTCTTGCCGGCAAGGTCTTCCAGTGTCTTGATGTCGTTGCGGTCTGCCCGGATGACCAGCACCGAGCCGACCACCTGCTCCGGTTTGGGCGGGGAGTCGATCTGCTCGGTGGCGATGCGCGACAGGCCGAAGCGGGCTTCCATGTCGACATAGTGGCCGGGGTTGGTGATCAGGAACGTCAGTTGCCGGCGGCTCAGGGCGCGTTCCATGCCGTTCGGGTCCAGCGGCTGCAACCGGAACTGATGGGCCGGCAGCTGTTGCTGCAACTGCTCCAGCAACGGATGCCAGCGTTGCTCGGCCGCTTGGGAGCCCTGCCAGGCCAGGACGCCGATGGTGACGGTCTGGGCCCGGGCAGCGGGCAGGATGAAACCGTTGCCGGACAACAGGCCGGCAAGAATCAGGACAAAAGGGAAAAGTCGCGGCATTTTTTATGACAAGCAACCGGTACGGCGCGCAGTGTAGCACTGTCCACCGCGACTTCCTGGCTGGTCAGGGCCGTTCGATGGCTACGGCCGTGGCTTCGCCGCCACCGATGCACAGGCAGGCCACGCCGCGCTGCATCTGCCGGTGTTCCAGCGCATGCAGCAGGGTGACCAGAATGCGGGCGCCGGAGGCGCCGATCGGGTGACCGAGGGCGCAGGCGCCGCCATGGACGTTGACCCGGGCAGGATCCAGCTCCAGTTCGTGCAAGGCGGCCAGTGCCACGACGGCAAAGGCTTCGTTGATTTCGTACAGGTCGACGTCCTGCGGCTGCCATTGCAGTTTTTGCAGCAGTTTCCGGACGGCGAACACGGGAGCGGTGGTAAACCAGGCCGGCTCATGGGCAAAGCTGGCATGACCGGCAATGCGGGCCAGGGGAGTCAGGCCCCGGCGCAGGGCTTCCGACTGGCGCATCAGTGCCAGGGCGGCAGCTCCATCGGAAATGGAGCTGGAGTTGGCCGCGGTGACGGTGCCGTCGCTGGCAAAGGCCGGTTTCAGGCTGGCGATCCGCTCCGGGCGGGCCGTGAGCGGTTGTTCGTCCTGGTCGATGCGGGTGTGGCCATGGCGCTGTACGGGATCGACGCCGACGATTTCGGCTGCAAACGCACCGGTCTGCTGCGCGTGCAGGGCGCGTTCGAGCGAGCGCCGGGCGTAATCGTCCTGCTGCTCGCGGCCAAAGCCGTAGTGCCGGGCGCAGCGCTCGGCAAACACGCCCATCAGGGTGCCTTTTTCGTAGGCGTCCTCCAGCCCGTCGAGGAACATGTGGTCTTGCGTCACGCCGTGCCCCAGACGCTGGCCAGTACGCATTTTCGGCAACAGGTAAGGTGCGTTCGACATGCTTTCCATGCCGCCCGCCAGCACGATGCGGGCGCTGCCGGCCAGCAGGGCGTCGTGTCCCTGCATCACGGCCTTCATGCCGGAGCCGCACATCTTGTTGATCGTGGTGCAGGGCACATGCGGCGACAGTCCTGCTGTCAGGGCAGCCTGACGCGCTGGAGCCTGCCCCTGTCCGGCCGGCAGTACGCAGCCCATGATGACTTCGTCGACCGCTTCGCTGGCGATGTTGGCACGGCGGGTGACTTCGGCCAGGGCTGCGGCTCCCAGGGCGCTGGCGGGCAGGCTGGACAGGCTGCCCTGCAGACCGCCGATGGGGGTACGGGCAGCGGCAACAATCACGACCGGATCGGTGGAAGACATGTTTTTCTCCTTTGCTTTTACGTAAACGGAAGCTTTACGGCAAACAGCCACCTGCCAGTGGCACATCAATCGTCGGTTTGCGAGCCCGGGCCGCCGGTACGCTTTTCCAGCAGGCGTTCACAGGTTTGCCGCAACGACTGCACTTCACGCATCACGACATTGATGTCCTCGATCTGCTGCATCAGACGTTGTTCACGCTGGCTGAGGATCTTGAGGAATTCCATCAACTGTGGTGCATCGTCATAGGCAGCGTCATACAGGCCGAACAGCTCGCGGATTTCCTGGAGTGTGAGGCCGATGCGCTTGCCCCTCAGCGTCAGCAACAGGCGTGTACGGTCGCGGCGCGAGTAAATGCGGTGCTGCCCCCGGCGTTCCGGCGCAATCAGGCCCTGGTCTTCGTAGTGGCGAATGGTGCGGGTGGTAACGTCAAATTCGCGTGCCAGTTCGCTGATGGTGTAGGTCTTGTCCAAACCGCTCATGCTGCTGCTCCTGCTTTGAAAGGCGATTTTATCGCGTTGCAACATTTCGCGCGCGGCTGTTATGGAGGTGTAATGAACGCATGGATTTCAAAATTGACGTTAACGTAAACGTATATTAGCGTGCCGGTGTCAATCAAGAGAAGGGGAGCGCCATGAAATTGCCGACAATCGCCGTGCTGGGAGCCGGCCAGATGGGAAGCGGCATTGCCCAGGTGTGTGCCCAGGCCGGGCTGTCCGTGCGGTTGCTGGATGTGGACCACGCCGCCTTGCAGCGTGCCCGGGCCGGCATGGAGGCAAGTCTTGCCAGACTGGCTTCCCGCAGCGGCCTTGACCCGGCTGCCGTACTGGACCGCATCGAGCCGGTGTCTGCCATGGAGGCCCTGGCTGGCTGCGACTGGGTGATCGAGGCAGCCCCCGAACGGCCGGAACTCAAGCTGCGCCTGCTGGCTGACGCAGCCCGGGTCGTGGGGCCGGCAGCGGTTCTGGCCAGCAACACGTCTTCCATTGCCCTGACACGGCTGGCGGCCGCAGTGCCACAGCCGGAACGGGTGATCGGCATGCATTTCATGAATCCGGTGCCGGTGATGAAGCTGGTCGAGGTGATCCGCGCCAGCCAGACCAGCGATGCGGTGCATGAAGCCACCGTGGCGCTGGCGCGACAACTGGGCAAAGAACCGGTCAGCGTCAATGACTCGCCGGGCTTTGTGTCCAACCGGATCTTGATGCCGATGATCAACGAGGCGGCCTTTTGCGTACATGAGGGCGTGGCGACTGTCGAGGCGGTGGACCAGGTCATGACCCTTGGCATGGCGCATCCGCTCGGGCCGCTGAAGCTGGCCGACCTGATCGGGCTGGATACCTGTGTGGCGATCATGGACGTGCTGTGGCATGACTTGCGCGACAGCAAATACCGCGTGTGTCCGCTGCTGGTCCGTCATGTCGAGGCTGGCTGGCTTGGACGCAAGAGCGGGCGCGGGTTTTACCGCTACGACCGGTGATGCGCTGCCGCATCGAAAATGCTTGCGCATGCTGTTCGGGTGGTTTAGCTTGCGCTCACAAGTTTACGTTCACGTAAATGTAAGACACCCAAAGAGGTGTCATCCATCACGAGGAGATAGTGCATGGCCAATCCGCTTGATCTGCCGGAAGGGCATCGCCGCACCACGGCGCCCGCTCCCCCCGACACGTTTCCCAAACTGCTGCGGCAACACGCCGACGTACGCGGCCAGCAACCTGCCATGCGCGAAAAGGATCTGGGCATCTGGCAGAGCTGGAACTGGAAACAGGTGGCCGACGAGGTGCAGGCGCTGGCCTGCGGGCTGGCGGCGCACGGCTTCGGGCGCGGTGAGCGGCTGGCCGTGATCGGTGACAACCGGCCGCGACTGTACTGGAGCCTGCTGGCGGCCCAGAGCCTTGGCGGTGTGCCGGTGCCGCTTTATCAGGATGCCGTGGCCGACGAGATGGTGTTCGTACTGGCCGATGCCGGCATCAGTGTGGCCGTGGTCGAAGACCAGGAGCAGGTCGACAAGCTGCTGGAGATCCGTGACCGCCTGCCGGACCTGCGCCTGATCGTGTACGACGATCCGCGCGGCCTGCGCCACTATGATGCACCGGGCCTGATGAGCTGCGACACCCTGCTTGGCGAGGGGCGGCTGTTTCACGAGCAGCACCCGCTCTTTTACACCGGCATGGTGGATGCCTCCCGTGGCAGCGACATGGCCATCATGCTGTATACCTCCGGCACCACCGGCCAGCCCAAGGGCGTGGTACATACTTTCGACAGCATGATCCATACCGCCCGGGGGGCGGCCGGGCTCGAAGGACTGACCGACCGCGAAGAAGTCCTCGCCTATCTGCCCATGGCCTGGGTAGGCGACAACCTGTTCTCGTTTGCCCAGTCGCTGGTGTGCGGGTTTTGCGTCAGCTGCCCCGAATCGTCGGAAACCGTGATGACCGACATGCGCGAAATCGGGCCGACCTATTACTTCGCTCCGCCGCGGGTATTCGAAAACCTGCTGACGCAGGTCACCATCCGCATGGAAGACGCCGGCCGCATCAAGCGCTGGCTGTTCCGCTATTTCATGGCCCACGCCCGCCGGGTCGGCGTCCGCATCGTTGACGGGGAAACGGTCGGATTCTGGGACCGTCTGGGCTACCGGCTGGGCGACTGGCTGGTGTACGGCCCGGTCAAGAACGTGCTGGGCTTTTCGCGCATCCGCCTGGCCTACACTGCCGGCGAAGCCATCGGACCCGAGCTGTTTGCCTTCTACCGTGCCCTCAACATCAACATCAAACAGCTTTACGGTTCGACCGAAGCCTACGTCATGGTGTGCGTGCAGCCCAACGGCGAGGTCAAGTCCGACAGCGTCGGCCGGCCGGCTCCCGGCGTGGAAGTGCAGCTGGACGACAGCGGCGAAGTGCTGTTCCGCAGCCCCGGGACCTTCCACAGCTACTGGAACCGCCCGGACGCCACGCAGGAAACCCGGGATGCCGACGGCTGGGTGCGGACGGGTGACGCCGGCTTTTTCGACGATGACGGGCATCTGCGCATCATCGACCGTGCCAAGGATGTCGGCCGCCTGAACGACGGCACCCTGTTTGCACCCAAATACCTTGAAAACAAGCTGAAGTTTTTCCCCTTCATCAAGGAAGCCGTCACCTTCGGCGACGGCTGCGACTTTGTCACCGCCTTTGTCAGCATCGACCTCGAGGCCGTGGGCAACTGGGCCGAGCGTCGCGGGCTGGCCTACACCGGCTATACCGACCTGGCGGCCCAGCCGGCAGTCTATGAGCTGATCCGCGACTGCATCGAGCAGGTCAACCGCGACCTGGCTGCCGATCCGCGGTTGGCCGGTTCACAAATCCACCGTTTCCTGCTGCTGCACAAGGAGCTGGATGCCGACGATGGTGAACTGACCCGCACCCGCAAGGTCCGCCGCCGTTTTGTGGCCGAGCGCTATGCCGACCTGATCGCTGCGCTGTACGGCAACCACGCCCGGGGCGTGATCGAAACCCAGGTCAGGTTCGAGGATGGACGCAGCGGCTGGCTGCGCGCCGATCTGGCCATCGAGGCTGCCCGTACCGTTGCCATGGAGGTGGCTGCATGAATCCGCACCGTCAAATCGGCGACGTCATCCTCGAAGCCAGCCACATCTCGCTGCGCTTCGGTGGCGTCAAGGCGCTGACCGACATCAGCCTTGATGTCCGTGAACATGAAATCCTCGCCATCATCGGCCCCAACGGTGCCGGCAAAAGCTCGATGCTCAACGTCATCAACGGTGTCTATCACCCGCAGGAAGGTGAGGTGCGCTGGAAAGGACGGGTGCGCGAGCGCATGAGCCCGCATCTGGCTTCCCGCCAGGGCATTGCCCGCACGTTCCAGAACATTGCCCTGTTCAAGGGCATGTCGGTACTCGACAACATCATGACCGGCCGCAACCAGAAAATGCACGCTGGCCTGCTGGAGCAGGCGCTGTGGTGGGGCCGGGCCGAACGCGAGGAAATGCGCCACCGCCGCCGGGTCGAGGAAATCATCGACTTCCTGGAAATCCAGCCGATCCGCAAGACGCCGGTCGGGCGCCTGCCCTACGGTCTGCAAAAGCGGGTGGAGCTCGGCCGGGCGCTGGCAATGGAGCCGACCCTGCTGCTGCTGGACGAGCCGATGGCAGGCATGAATGTCGAGGAAAAGCAGGACATGTGCCGCTTCATCCTCGACGTCAACGATGCCTTCGGCACCACCATAGTGCTGATCGAGCACGACATGGGTGTGGTGATGGACCTCTCCGACCGGGTGGTCGTGCTCGATTACGGCAAGAAAATCGGCGACGGCCCGCCCGACGAGGTCAAGCGCAATCCGGCCGTGATCGCGGCCTATCTCGGAACGTCACACTGATTGGGAGCGGACATGTCGTTTTTTCTCGAGGTTCTGGTCGGCGGGCTGCTGGCCGGCGTGATGTATTCGCTGGTGGCGCTGGGATTCGTGCTGATCTACAAGGCATCCGGCGTATTCAACTTTGCCCAGGGCGCACTGGTGCTGTTTGCGGCGCTGACTTTTGTCAGCCTGCAGGCCATGGGCCTGCCGTTCTGGGGCAGCCTGCTGGCGACACTGGTGATCATGGTCGGCATGGGTATCGCCATCGAGCGCGTGGTACTGCGGCCACTGGTCAACCAGCCGCCGATCACGCTGTTCATGGCCACCATCGGCCTGTCGTTTTTCATCGAAGGGCTGGCACAGCTGGTCTGGGGTACCGAAGTACACGGGCTGGAGCTCGGCATTACCGACGAACCTTTTGAAGTGGCCGGCGTGTTCATCTCCCGGTTCGACCTGTTTGCCGCCGGCCTGTCGGCCCTGCTGGTGGCCGTACTGGCAGCGTTCTTCCAGTACACCAAGCTTGGCCGCGCCCTGCGGGCCGTGGCGGACGACCACCAGGCCGCGCTGTCGGTCGGCATTCCGCTCCAGCACATCTGGGCGGTGGTGTGGGGCGTGGCCGGTTTTGTGGCGCTGGTTTCCGGCCTCTTGTGGGGCTCGCGCCTCGGGGTGCAGTTTGCCCTGACGCTGGTGGTGCTCAAGGCCTTGCCGGTGCTGATCCTTGGCGGGTTCACCTCGGTGCCGGGGGCAATCGTCGGCGGCCTGATCGTCGGGGCGGGGGAAAAGCTCGCCGAGGTCTATCTCGGTCCCTACCTCTCGGGCGGCATTGAAAACTGGTTCCCCTACATGCTGGCGCTGGTGTTCCTGCTGGTGCGCCCGGAAGGGCTGTTCGGCGAACGCCATATCGAGCGCGTCTAGCGCCCTGCCCTGGAGACTTGTCCCATGATTTATCGTGAATCCGGTCAGTTCAAGACCAGCTATCGTGCCGACAGCGTGATCTTTCCGATCGTGCAGGACCGGCTGTTTGTCGGCGCCCTGCTGCTGGCGGCTTTTGTCGCCGTGCCGGGGCTGGCCAGCGACTACCTGCTGTCCGGCATCCTGATTCCGTTTCTGGTGCTGTCGCTGGCGGCTCTCGGACTGAACATCCTGACAGGCTATGCGGGCCAGTTGTCGCTCGGTTCGGCCGCCTTCATGGCCGTCGGGGCCTTTGCCACCTACAACTTCATGCTGCGCATTCCCGGCCTGCCGCTGCTGCCGGCCCTGCTGCTCGGCGGTGGCGTGGCGGCGGTGGTCGGCGTGCTGTTCGGCCTGCCCTCGCTGCGCATCAAGGGGTTTTACCTGGCGGTGGCGACGCTGGCGGCGCAGTTCTTCATCGAATGGGCGCTGACCAAGTTCGGCTGGTTTTCCAACTACTCGAGTTCCGGCGTGATCAGTGCGCCGGCCCTGGAGGTGTTCGGCCTGCCGCTCGACACACCGGCCAGCAAATACCTCTTCACCCTCGGCGTGGTGGCGGTCATGGCGCTGGCTGCCAAGAACATGGTGCGCTCCAGCATCGGCCGCGCCTGGATGGCGGTGCGCGACATGGACGTGGCAGCCGAAGTGATCGGCATCCCGATGCTGAAAACCAAGCTGACCGCGTTTGCCGTGAGTTCGTTCTATTGCGGCGTGGCCGGCGGGCTGTGGGCTTTCATCCTGCTGGGTACGGTCGATCCGCAGGCCTTTGACCTGCACCGCTCGTTCCAGATCCTGTTCATGATCATCATCGGCGGCGTGGGCTCGATCCTCGGTTCCTTCCTCGGGGCCGCCTTCATCGTGCTGCTGCCGATCGTGCTGAACCTGGGCGGGCAGCTGTTTCACGGTGCCGTCAGCTCCTCGTTCCTGTCCAACCTGGAAATGATGCTGTTCGGCGGCCTGATCATCTTTTTCCTGATCGTCGAGCCGCTCGGTCTGGCCCGCCTGTGGCAGATCGCCAAGGAAAAGCTGCGCCTGTGGCCGTTCCCGCACTGAGTCTTACCGGCAGTTCCCAGTCGTTCCAACAGAAGTACGACTTTTTCCACGAGGAGACACTCCATGCAAAAACGCATCCTGATCGCCGCTCTGGGTCTGGCCCTGGCCGGTACGGCACTCGCTGCCGAGCAGTTCATTCCGGTGCCGAGCTACCGCGTCGGTCCTTATGCCTCCGGCGGTACCAAGTACTACGGCGGCATGATTGACTACCTCAACTACGTCAACCTCAAGGAAGGTGGCGTGGGCGGGGTCAAGCTGGCCTACGAGGAGTGCGAGACCGAGTACAAGAACGACCGTGGCGTGGAATGCTACGAGCGGCTGAAAAAGAAGGGCGAATCCGGCGCATCGGCGTTCAACTTCATGTCGACCGGCATCACCTACGCCACCATGGACCGGGCCGACAAGGACAAGATCCCGCTGATGACCATCGGCTTTGGCCGGGCCGATGCCAAGGATGGCAGCGTGTTTCCGTACGTGTTCCCGCTGGTGACCAGCTACTGGAGCCAGGCCACGGCCAAGATCCAGTTCATCGGCCAGCGGCTGGGCGGCATGGACAAGCTCAAGGGCAAGAAAATCGTCAACCTTTACCACGGCTCGGCCTACGGCAAGGAAACCCTGCCGGTGCTGGAAGCCATGGCAAAGAAATACGGTTTTGAACTGGTCAACGTCGAAGTGCCGGCACCGGGCACCGAGCAGCAGTCGCAGTGGCTGGAAGTACGCCGCCAGCAGCCGGACTTCGTCATCCTGCGCAGCTGGGGCGTGATGACGCCGGCCGCGATCAAGGCGGCGGCCAAGGTGGGTTTCCCGCGCGACAAGATTGTTGCCAACTGGTGGGGGGGCTCGGAGGAGGACGTGATTCCGGCCGGTGAAGCTGCCAAGGGCTATATCGCCGGCAGCTATGCCGCAGACGGCAAGAGCTTCCCGCTGATCCAGGATCTGGAAAAAACCCTCTACGCCCAGGGCAAGGGCAACCTGTCCGACAAGGGTGCCATCGGCACCGTCAACTACAACCGCGGCGTGATCGGCGGCGTGATGCTGGTCGAAGCCATCCGGGTGGCCCAGGACAAATACGGCAAGAAACCGCTGACCGGCGAGCAGATCCGCTGGGGCTTCGAGCACCTCAACATTGATGCCGCCCGCCAGAAAACCCTAGGCATCAGCAACATGTTGCCGCAGCTCAAGACCTCGTGCAGCAACCACGAAGGTTCCGGCTATACCCGCTTCATGCAGTGGGACGGCAAGGACTGGAAGCCGGTTTCCGGCTGGATCGCGGCGGACAACAGCGTGCTGGACCCGCTGGTGAAGACCAGTGCCGCCAGGTATGCGCAGGAAAAGGGCATCACCCCGCGCGATTGCAGCAAGGAAAAATAATCCAGCCAGCGGCCCGTGCCGCCGCCCTGGCGGACGCGGGCCGTGTCGGAGAACGTCATGCAAACAGCCACGGCCACCGTGACCGCAGCGCATCCCGCCGTTGCCACCCCGTTCCTGCTGTCGGTCAACAACATCGAAGTCATCTACAACCACGTCATCTTGGTGCTCAAGGGCGTGTCGCTGGACGTGCCCGAAGGCCGCATCGTGGCGCTGATGGGCGGCAACGGCGCCGGCAAGACCACGACCCTGAAGGCGATTTCCAACCTGCTGGGCAGCGAGCGCGGCCAGGTGACCAAGGGCTGCATCGAATACCGCGGCGAGCGGGTGGAGGCCCTGTCGCCGGATGCGCTGGTCAAGCGCGGTGTCGTGCAGGTGATGGAAGGCCGGCACTGCTTTGGCCACCTGACCGTGGAAGAAAACCTGCTGACTGGTGCCTATACCCGGAGCCTGGGCCGGGCCGGCATGCAGGCCGCCCTCGAGCGGGTCTACCACTATTTCCCGCGCCTCAAGGTCCGGCGCCAGAGCCAGGCCGGCTACACCTCGGGCGGCGAGCAGCAGATGGTGGCGGTCGGCCGCGCCCTGATGGCCAGCCCGCAGATGATCCTGCTCGATGAGCCGTCGATGGGGCTGGCACCGCAGATCGTCGAGGAAATTTTCGAGATCGTGCGCGATCTCAACCAGAAGGAACGGGTGAGTTTCCTGCTGGCCGAGCAGAACACCAGCATGGCCCTGCGTTATGCCGACTACGGTTACATCCTCGAAAACGGCCGGGTGGTCATGGACGGCGAAGCCGCCGCACTGGCGGCCAACGAGGACGTCAAGGAGTTCTATCTGGGACTGGGCGGCGAAGGACGCAAGAGCTTCCGCGAGGTCAAGCACTACCGCCGGCGCAAGCGCTGGCTGGCCTGAATCGCCGGTACCGTCCATTACAAGGAAAGAGGCTGTCGATGCATGCACCCGATCTGCGTGAATACCGCCCCCGTTCCGAACGGGAGGCCGAATGGTTCCGCCTGTTGCCGCGCCAGCTGGCGTGGGCCAGGGAGCACAGCCCGGCTTACCGGCGCCTGCTGTCGGACATTGATCCGGCCAGTGTTACCAGCTGGGAGGCACTGGCCCGCATACCGCTGACGCGAAAATCACACCTGCTGGCCGAGCAGATGGCCGAACCGCCGTTCGGCGGCTATGCCACGGTCGCAGCCGGAGCGGCCGGGCGGGTGTTTGCCTCGCCCGGACCGATTTTCGAGCCGCAGGGCGAGCTGGCCGATCCGTGGCGCATGGGGCGTGCCTGCCGGGCTGCCGGCTTTCGCCCCGGCTGGCTGGTGCACAACAGCTTTGCCTATCACCTGACTCCGGGGGGATTCATGCTCGACCTTGGCTGTCGGGCCAGTGGTTGCGCCGTGTTTCCGGCCGGCCCCGGCCAGACCGAGCTGCAGGTCAACGCCATGCGTGCCCTGCAACCGCACGCCTACGTCGGTACGCCGTCCTTCCTGCACATCCTGCTGCAACGGGCGCAGGAACTGGGCGTGCTGCTGCCCCGGCTACGGCGGGCGCTGGTCAGTGGCGAAGCCCTGACTCCGGACTTGCGCACGGCCTTTGAGGCGGCCGGTCTGGAGGCTTTCCAGTGCTATGCCACTGCCGACCTCGGGCTGATCGCCTATGAGGGTGTTCCCGGCGGCGGATTGGTGTGTGACGAAGACGTACTGGTCGAAATCGTCCGGCCGGGTACGGGTGAACCGGTGCCGGACGGCGAGGTGGGTGAGGTGGTGGTGACCACTTTCCACCCGGCCTATCCGCTGGTGCGCTTTGCCACCGGCGACCTGTCGGCGTTTGCCGGTGAACCCAGCCCGTGTGGTCGTACCGGCCGGGTGCTGAAAGGCTGGCTCGGTCGCGCCGACCAGACCGTCAAGGTGCGCGGGCTGTTTGTCCATCCGGCGCAGGTACATGGTGTGGCGGCACGTTTTGCCGGCCTGGGCCGGGTCCGGCTGGTGGTCGGGCGCCACGAGCAGCAGGACAGCCTGCGCCTGCTGGTGGAAACGCCGGAGCCGGCACTGGCGCCCGCCGTAGCCGACATGTTCCGCGAACTGGCGCAACTGCGCGCTGAAGTCGAGTGCGTGGCACCGGGGTCGCTGCCCAATGACGGCCGTGTGATCGAGGATCGCCGGCCGCACTGAATTTCCTGCGCTCCGGTACGCGGGCAGACTCGCCCGGAGCCGTATCCATAAGTAGCAAGAGGAGAAACAACATGGCTGCCAACAGTCAACTGCCGAGCCTGCCGCACCTGATCAACGGGGAATTCGTGCATTCCGATACCCGGCACTGGCGCGATGTCGTCAACCCGGCCACGCAGGAGGTGCTGGCACGGGTGCCGATGGCCACACAAGCCGAAGTGGCGGCCGCAGTAGCGGCCGGCAAGGCGGCATTTGCCGGCTGGAAGCAGACCCCGGTCGGCACCCGGGCGCGGATTTTCCTCAAGTACCAGCAACTGATCCGCACGCACATGGCCGAGCTGGCGGCCATCCTGACCGCCGAACAGGGCAAGACCCTGCTGGATGCCGAAGGGGACATTTTCCGCGGGCTGGAGGTGGTCGAGCACGCCGCTAGCATCGGTACGCTGCAAATGGGCGAATACGCCGAAAACGTGGCCGGCGGGGTCGATACCTATACGGTGATGCAGCCCCTCGGCGTGTGCGCCGGCATCACCCCGTTCAATTTCCCGGCCATGATTCCGCTGTGGATGTTCCCGATGGCGATCGCCTGCGGCAACACCTTCGTGCTCAAGCCGTCCGAACAGGATCCGATGGTGACCATGCGGCTGGTGGAGCTGGCGCTTGAGGCCGGCATTCCCGCCGGCGTGCTCAACGTGGTGCACGGCGGCGAGGACGTGGTGAACGCGCTGTGCGACCACCCGGACATCAAGGCGGTCAGTTTTGTCGGCTCCAGCCGGGTCGGCGCCCATGTCTACCAGCGTGCCAGCCTTGCCGGCAAGCGCGTGCAGTGCATGATGGGCGCCAAGAACCATGCCGTGGTCTTGCCGGATGCCAGCAAGGAGCAGACGCTCAACCAGCTGGCCGGGGCCGCGTTCGGTGCTGCCGGCCAGCGCTGCATGGCGCTGTCGGTGGCCGTGCTGGTGGGCGAGGCGCAGGCCTGGATTCCGGAACTGGTGGCCAAGGCCCGGTCGCTGACGGTCGGTGCCGGCCATGACAATCCCGATCTGGGACCGGTGATTTCCCGGGCTGCACGTGACCGCATCCACGGCCTGATCGCCGGCGGCATCGAGGAAGGCGCCCGGCTGGAGCTGGACGGACGCGACATCGAAGTGGCCGGTCTGCCTCAGGGTAATTTTGTCGGCCCGACCATTTTCAGTGGCGTCACGCCGCAGATGGGCATCTACCGCGAAGAAATCTTCGGTCCGGTCCTGTGCCTGATGGGTGCCGACTCGCTGGACGAGGCCATTGCGCTGGTCAACGCCAACCCCAACGGCAACGGTACGGCCGTCTTTACCCAGTCTGGAGCGGCCGCCCGCCGCTTCCAGGAACACATCGACGTCGGCCAGGTCGGCATCAACGTGCCGATCCCGGTGCCGGTGCCGCTGTTCAGCTTTACCGGTTCGCGGGCGTCCAAGCTCGGTGATCTGGGGCCCTACGGCAAGCAGGTGGTGCTGTTCTATACCCAGACCAAGACCGTCACCAGCCGCTGGTTTGACGATGCTGCGGCACAAGGGCGCATCCACACCACCATCAGCCTGAGGTAGCGTCATGGACTTTGCCCTGAACGAACAGCAGCGCGCCTTCCAGGACAGTGCGCGCGATTTTGCCCGTCATGAACTGGCCCCGTTTGCCGCCCGCTGGGACGAAGAGGAAACCTTCCCGCTCGACACCTTGCGGCGTGCCGGCGAAATGGGCTTTCTCGGGCTGTATACCCCGGCGTGCTACGGCGGACTGGAGCTGTCGCGGCTGGACAGTGCCATCGTGTTTGAAGAGCTGGCCCACGGCTGCACATCGACCGCGGCTTACCTCACCATCCACAACATGGTGAGCTGGATGATCGCCAGCTTCGGGGCTCCGGCGCTGGCCGAAGCCTGGGTGCCGCGCATGGTCACGGGCGAGCTGCTGGGCAGCTATTGCCTGACCGAGCCCGGAGCCGGCTCGGATGCTGCCTCGCTGTCCACCCGCGCCGAGCGGCGCGGTGACCATTACGTCCTCAACGGCAGCAAGATGTTCATTTCCGGTGCCGGCAGTACCCAGGTGCTGGTGGTGATGGCGCGTACCGGCGGCCCCGGTGCCAAAGGGGTGTCGGCTTTCGTGGTGCCGGCCGATGCCGCCGGTGTCCGCTACGGCAAGAAAGAGAAAAAGATGGGCTGGAACAGCCAGCCCACCCGCTCCATCTCGTTTGAGGAAGTGAGCATTCCGGTCGCCAACCGGCTGGGTGAAGAAGGCGAGGGATTCACCTTTGCCATGAAGGGGCTGGACGGTGGCCGCATCAACATCGCCACCTGTGCCGTCGGGACAGCTCAGGCCGCCCTTGATGCCGCACAGCGCTACGTTGGCGAGCGCCGCCAGTTCGGTGCGCCCCTGGCGCAGTTGCAGAACATCCAGTTCCGGCTGGCTGATATGCTGACGGAATTGGTGGCGGCGCGGCAGATGGTACGGCTGGCAGCCTGGCAGCTGGACCAGCAGCAGCCCGAGGCCGGCTGCTACTGCGCCATGGCCAAGCGGCTGGCCACCGATCTGGCATTCAACGTCGCCAATCAGGCACTGCAATGCTTTGGTGGCTACGGCTACCTGAAGGACTTTCCGCTGGAACGGCATGTGCGCGATCTGCGCGTACACCAGATTCTGGAAGGTACCAACGACATCATGCGGCTCATTATCGCGCGCCGTCTGCTGCAGGAAGGCGCGCCGGAGGTTTTGCGATGACGGATTATCCCGGTTTGCAGGTGGAAAAACGCGGCAGTACCGCCGTGGTTACCTTGTCCAACCCCCCGGCCAATACCTGGACCCGCGACAGTCTGGATGCGCTGGTGCGGCTGGTTGACGATCTGGAGGCCGATGCCGGCATCCGGACACTGGTGCTGGTGGGCGAGGGCAGCAAGTTCTTTTGCGCCGGCGCCGACCTCAAGCTGTTTGCCGACGGCGACAGCGGTACGGCGGCCGTGATGTCGCAGGCCTTCGGCCGCGCGTTCGAGCGCCTGTCGGCCTACCGTGGCGTATCGATCGCTGCCATCAATGGCTACGCCATGGGCGGCGGGCTGGAGGTCGCGCTGGCCTGTGACCTGCGCGTGGCCGAGGCCCAGGCGCAGCTGGCGCTGCCCGAAGCCAGCGTCGGCCTGTTGCCGTGCGCCGGCGGCACCCAGCTGCTGCCGCACCTGGTCGGCGAGGGCTGGGCCAAGCGGCTGATCCTGCTGGGCGAGCGCATCGACGCCGCCACGGCCGAGCGCATCGGTCTGGTCGAGCAGGTGGTGCCGGCCGGCGAAGCCTTGCCGGCTGCCCTGGCGATGGCCGAGCGGGCTGCCCGCCAGAGTCCGGACAGCGTGGTGGCGTGCAAGCGCCTGGTGCAGGCCGCACGTACGGTGCCGCCGGCACTCAACCTGCCGCTGGAGCGCGAGCTGTTTGTCGGCCTGTTTGCCGGCTCCAACCAGCAGGAAGGGGTCGGCGCCTTCTTGCAAAAGCGCCCGCCGGTCTGGCAGGCCGCCGGAAAGGAACACGCATGAACCCGGTGCCTTCCGTCATTTTTTCCGAGCAGGTCACGCCCGGCGGCCAGCGCATCGCCACGGCACTGCTCAACAGCGAGCGCACGCTCAATGCCCTGACGCTCGACATGATCCGGTTGCTGGCCGAGCGGCTGACCCGCTGGCAGCATGACCCGGACATCGCCCTGATCGTGCTGGCCGGCAGTGGCGACAAGGCCTTTTGCGCCGGTGGCGACATCCGGGCCCTGCGCCGCCAGCTGGTCGAAGAACCGGAGCCGTGTCCGCATCCTTTTGCCACGGTCTACTTCACCGAGGAATACGCCCTCGATTACCTGATCCACGCCTGCACCAAACCGGTGCTGGTGTGGGGCGACGGCATCGTGATGGGTGGCGGGCTGGGGCTGCTGGCCGGTGCCAGTCACCGGGTGGTGACCGAAACCACCCGCATGGCCATGCCGGAAATCAACATCGGCCTGTATCCCGATGTCGGCGGCAGCTGGTTCCTCAACCGCATGCCAGGACGCATCGGGCTGTTCCTCGGGCTGACCGGGGCGCCGCTCAACGCGGCGGACTGCCGCTACGTCGACCTCGCCGACTACGCCATCGCCCGCGAACACCAGCTCGCCATCATGGCGCAACTGGCGGCCACCCGCTGGTCGGAGCAGCCGGCCGACAACCACGTCCGCCTGAGCGAACTGCTGGCCGGCTTTGCCGCCCGTTCCATCGACATCATGCCGGCCGGACGCCTTCAGGCGCATTTTGACCGCATCCAGGAACTGACCGATGCCGCCACCCTGCCGGCGCTGGCTGCCCGCTTTGCCACTGCCCGTGACGATGTCGATGTCTGGCTGCGCGAAGCCGTGCGCGGCTTTGCTGCCGGATGTCCGGCCACCGCGGCGCTGACCTGGGAAATCCGCCACCGGGCCCGTCACCTGTCGCTGGCCGAGGTGTTCCGCATGGAACTGGTCCTGTCGGTGCGCTGCTGCTCGATGGGCAACTTTACCGAAGGCGTACGTGCCCGCATGGTCGACAAGGACAATGCACCCCGCTGGCAGCCGGCTACGCTGGAAGACATCCGGCCTGACTGGCTGGAGCAGCATTTCACTTCGCCGTGGGCCGAGTCGCCTCTGGCACATCTGGGAGAAAGCGCATGAGTCGCGTCGCGTTTGTCGGTCTGGGCCACATGGGTGCGCCCATGGCCAAAAACCTGTTGCGGGCCGGTTTTCCGCTGCAGGTGTTCGATCTCAACCTGGATGCCGTCAACGAGCTGACCGCGGCGGGAGCCCGCGGTGCGGCAGACGTGCGGCAGGCCGTACAGGGCGCCGAGGTGGTGGTGTCGATGCTGCCGGCCAGCCGGCATGTCGAAGGCCTGTATCTGGGGGACGAGGGTGAATCCGGCCTGCTGGCGCTGTTGCCGGCCGGCACGCTGGTGATCGACTGCTCCACCATCAGCCCGCATAGCGCCCAGAAAGTTGCCGCTGCCGCTGCCGCCAGCGGTATCGACATGATCGACGCACCGGTGTCCGGCGGTACGGCCGGTGCCGCCGCCGCCACGCTCACCTTCATGGTGGGCGGCAGCAATGCCGCGCTCGACCGTGCGCAGCCCCTGCTGGCCGCCATGGGCAAGAACATCTTTCATGCCGGGGGCAGCGGGGCCGGGCAGGTGGCCAAGGTGTGCAACAACATGATCCTGGGCGTGCAGATGATCGCCGTCAGCGAGGCGCTGGCCCTTGGGGCCCGTCAGGGGCTGGACGTCCAGGTGCTCTCGGGCATCATCGACCAGAGCTCCGGTGCCAACTGGGTGACCGAACGCTACAACCCGTGGCCGGGCGTGATGGAAAACGCGCCGGCCAGCCGTGGCTATACCGGCGGTTTCGGTGCCGACCTGATGCTCAAGGACCTCGGCCTGGCGGTCGAGTCGGCCATCGAGGTCAAGGCGGCCGTGCCGCTGGGCGGACTGGCGCGCGAACTTTATGCCCAGTGGAGCCAGAGCGGCCACGGCGCGCTGGATTTTTCCAGCATCGTCGGCCTGTTTGCTCCACGCGAAACCGGCGGCTGCCGCTGACCGGCCTCTTGCTGGTCACAACCCGGAGGGGGCGCAGGTTGCGCCCCCGTTTTCATGCGCCGCCGCCCAGTGCCTGGTACAGGATGATCTGGCGCCTGTACTGCTCGAAGCGGTTGTCGAGCCAGCCGGTTTCCGCCGTGCGCCGGGTCTGCTGCGCATCCAGCCAGTCCTTGAGGCTGGTGGCGCCGACGCGGTAACGCACGCCGTACAGCCGTTCCACTTCACG
>RRZT012330994.1_pt1 | contig 26758 bp, 22 predicted proteins | sample 2165551 | NCBI WGS metagenome assembly RRZT01 (sample SAMN10456910, study PRJNA506462) | wastewater metagenome | biome: wastewater; feature: sludge; material: wastewater sludge; isolation source: wastewater sludge with Escherichia coli K12::gfp cells carrying plasmid... | place: USA: Moscow, Idaho... | reverse complement strand
GCTGACCACGAAGCCCTGGTCGTTGACGTGCACCCACACCGACGCCGCCCCCGAGACCGGCAGCGCCCACGAGCCGGTGGTCGTCCCGCCGACCCGCAGCGTGCGCACGTGGCCGTCGCCCACCACGACCAGACCCCCGTCGGCCTCGGCGTGCGCTTCGACCGAGCCGGTCGCCACCCAGCGTGCGGTGCCGGACGCCGGGTCGAGCCCGACCGCACCCTGCGGCGTCCGCAACACCACCACGTCGCCGCCCAGGCGCGCCAGCGCGTCGCCGTCGCGCACCAGCCGCGTCCGCCACAGCACCGACCCGTCCACCGGCGACAGGCCGGTGATCCACGGATCCTGGGTCGCGACGACGACCGCGCCCGGGGTGACCAGCACCGAGCCGATGCGGGCGAAGCCGTCGGCCGTCCAGCGGGTCGTGCCGTCGGGCGCGAGCGCGTGCACGGTGCCCGAGGCGTCCGCGACGGCGAGCAGGTCGCCGCCGACGCTCGGCGCGACCGTGACCAGGTCGCCCGGACGCCGCGTCCACCGTGGGCGTCCATCGGACGCCCTGAACGCCGCGATCGTGCCGTCGAGCAGCGCGACGACGACCGTGTCGCCACCCATCGCCAGTGGTCGGAGTTCGGCGACATCGGGCAGGTCGGCGGTCCACAGCCGCAGCCCGTCGCCGGAGTAGGCGACCAGCCGTCGCTGGGTGGTGACGGCCACGACGAGGTCGCCGAATCCGGCCATCGTCACGATTCGCCCGCCGGGGTGGGCGCGCCAGCCGGGCACGAGGGTGGCGGCGTCCACGGAGTAGCCGAACAGGTCGGACCGGCCCGTCGGCACCAGGACGCCCCTGTTGCGGCTGAGTTGGGCCGGCGGCAGGGCCGGAGGCGTGAGCAGGCTCATCGCGGTTCGGTCGATCGGCTCCAGCGTCATGCCCTCCGGCAGCGGGCCGGACGCCGCGTCGGCGCTCACCGTCGGCAGCGCCGGCGCGCCGGGACGCGTGGGCGGCTCGTCGCCCACGGCGGACGCCACCACACCGCGGCCCGGGCACCAGGTGGTGCGGGTCGGCTCGTCGGGCTCCTCGCCCGACTGGGTGGTGGTCACGTCGAGGCATCCCTGCCCGGCGAGGGCCGCGTCGGACGCCCGCGTCGCCTTCGACTCGGCGCGCAGCGTGCGCACCGTCGCGATGTCTGTGCCCTCGCCGTCGAAGGCGTTGCCCTCCCAGGTCCACGTGCTGCCGTCGCGCACGTCGGCGGGCAGCTCGAGGCGGGCGGGTTTGAAGTTCGTGAACGACGTGCCGCCGTCGACGATCGAGTACAGCAGCACCCCCGCACCGGACGCCTCGAACAGCCGGTCGCGCTGCCGCACCACCTGGCCCGCCCCATCAGCGGCGTGGTCGGTGACGCGCACCCAGGTCTTGGCCACCACCTCGTCGGCGCTCAACCCGGTCATCATGAACGGCATCGGGCCGGGGATCATCGCCTGCAGCCCGTCGAGCCGGGCCGTCTCTGAGGTGACGCTGCCGCCGCCCTCGATGGTGGCGACGACGGCCAGCCCGTCAGTGGCGAGCCACCCATCGGACGCCGCTGCGGGCGCTGCGAGGGGTCGCGTCGCGAACGTCGTGAGGGCCACGACGACGACCGTCGCGGCGATCAACCAGCGGGTGGGCACGCGCCAAGCATCACAGACGGGTGGGGCGACGGGTCAAGCGGTCTGCTCGGCGGCGACCATACGCACGAAGTTGGCCAGGACACGTCCGGGCTCCTCGGTGACGCCCGAGACCCGAGCCGCCTCGATCAGCCCGTCGAGCTCGTCGGGGTTGAAGTAGCCGTGGTGCTGGTAGATCGTCATGCGTTCGACGAGGGCGTCGATGTCGAGTTCCACGTGGAACTGCACCGCGTACAGGTGGCTGCCCACCCGGAACGCCTGCACCGGGCAGGCCGTGCCGGAGGCCAGCACCACGGCCTCCGGTGGCAGCACCGTGCAGGCCTCCTTGTGGCCGGTGAACGCGCTGAACCGGTCGTTCACCCCGTCGAACAGCGGGTCGAGGCGTCCGGCGTCGGTCAGGGTGACCTCGACCGCTCCGGCGCCCTCGGGGTAGGTGCGGTCGACGATGCCGCCCAGGTGGGTGGTCAGAATGCCGACGCCGTAGCAGATGCCCAGCACCGGGAACTCGGCCTCGATCGCGGCGTCCAGCAGGGCGCCCAGCTCGGCCTCGACGCGCACTTGATTGATCGACTTTACGTCGTCGCTGGCGTTGAACGGCCCGCCGCCGATGAAGATGCCCGAATAGTCGGCCATGTCGATCGGCGGCAGCGGCTCCTGCTCGGCGCGCACGTTCACCAACAGCTCACGCGGCAGGCCGCTGAACCGCAGCACCGACTCGTATTCGCCGGCGACGGCCTCGTCGCTCTCGCGGATCTGGATCAACAGGAACGGCTTCACGCGGCGTCTCCTTCAGGGCTCCACCGGCGTCCGGTGCGGGTCTCTTCGAGCAGGGCGTCGACGACCGCGACCAGGTCGCCGTCGTGGGCGGCCGCCACCGCCCGCTGGCGCTCATAGCTGGCGCCCTCGTCGAGCAGGACGCCGGCGAGAGCGAGCTCGTCGGCGCAGCCCAGCTCGGCGGCGATGCCGCCGAGGCGTCCGAGCCACACACCGAAGACGTCGCGCAGGGGCTGCTGGCGGCGTCCGGGCTCGGGGGTGATGACGGTGGCGTCGAGGCCGTAGCGGGCCGTGCGGAACTTGTTCTCGCGCAGCAGCCACTGCGGCAGGGGAGCGACGTGACGGCCGGCGTCCAGTTCGCGGAAGGTGTATTCGGCGATGCACTGGGTCCAGGCGGCGACGCAGCCCAGCTCGCCGAGGGTGGGGGACGCGTCGGGCACCCGGTTCTCGACGGTGCCGAACTTGGGGGCGGGGCGGATGTCCCAGCGGATCTCGGTCGGGACGGTGATCATGCCGACCTCGACGAGTTCGTCGGCGTAGGCCTCGAACTCCGCCCAGGTGCCCAGATCCCATGGCAGGCCGTTGGTGGCGAGCTGCTGGAAGAGCATCGTGCGCTGCGACGCGAAGCCGGTGTCCTCGCCCTCGAAGAACGGGCTGGACGCCGACGCCGCCAGCACCAGCGGGTACAGCCGGGCCATCGCCCCCACGAGCGGCATCGCCCAGTCCTGCCGCGGGACACCGACGTGGATGTGGGTGCCCGACACGATCATGCGGCGTCCCCACCAGCCGTTGCGCTGCTTCACCACCTCGTAGTGCGGCTTGTCGACGACCTGCTGCTCGGACGCCACGCTGAACGGGTGCGTCCCGGCGGCCAGGACGCCCAGGCCGAGGGACGCCGCAGCGTCCTGCACGACGTCCAGATGGCCGGACAGCTCGGCGACGGCGTCGCCGACGCGCGGGTGGACGCCGCTGACCAGCTCAACCATCGTGGCCAGATACTCGCCGCGGATCGGCCCGTCGTCGGTGGCGCCGACGGCGTCCAGCACCTCGTGGGCACGGCCGGACAGCTCGCGGGTCTCGAGGTCGACCAGCGCCAACTCCCACTCCAGACCCAGGGTGCCGCGTTCAGAACCTCCGAAAGGGACTGGGCTCACCTGGGCAGCCTCGTCTCCAGGTCCTCGAATGTCAGGAAACTGCCTTCGTCGTCGGTGACGGCGCCAGCGATGAGCAGCAGCACCGACCTGGCGGTCATCGTCCAGACGGCCCCTCGGTCGTCGATGTGGGTCGGCATGCGCGGGTCGCACAGCCGCTCCAGCGTCTCGCGGCTCTGGATGGCGTTGAACGCCCACGCCACGTGCTGCATGGACGCCCCTGACCGCAGCCGCAGACCATACGTCTCAAGCACCGTCGAGTAGAAGGGGGCCCACAGGTCGTTGACCTCTTCGCGGTAGGCCAGCACCGCGTCGCGGACCGGCGGATAGCTCGGCCACAGCGACTGCAGCGCCTCGGCGGTGCGAAGAATGCGCGGGTTGTCGCGCATCGTGTGGGCGTACTCGGTGAACAGCCTGATGAACTCGCCGAGCGGGTGGCGCGACCACTCCTCGACGGCGTCACGCATGATCGTGGAGTTGAGCTGGTCGAACCGCGCCGGCCGCATGATGTAGGCGATCACGTCGTGATACCAGTCGGTGGCCAGAGGCCAGCGGCGCAGCATCTGGTGCTGGCTCATGTTCAGCACCGACTCGATGAACGGCTGGTGGCCGAGAGACCCCGACAGGGTGCGGGGCACGGTGACGCGGTCGGAACCCGGCGGGGCGTCCTCAGTCAGACGCTCGGCGAGGTGGTTCGCAGCCTCCGACAGGATGTACTGCGTGATCGGGCTCTGCGGGCCGTTGGCGCCAGACCGGCTCGAGATGCGCGACAGCACCGGATCCAGGTCTTCGATGACGACGGTGCCGCGGAGGCGCGGCTTGCCGCCGCCCCGGTCCTGGACCCACACTTCGGCGGTCTCCCCGGGCACGTACTCCGTCTCACGCACCATGGGCCTAGCTTGCCGTAAACATGCCTGTCGTGGCGACGTCTCACCGATTGGAGTCACCTGATCAGCTCTCAGCACTCGATCACGTTGACGGCAAGGCCGCCCAGCGACGTCTCCTTGTACTTGTCCTTCATGTCGCGCCCGGTGTCGCGCATCGTGCGGATGGCGGTGTCGAGGCTGACGATGTGATGGCCGTCGCCGCGGATGGCGGTGCGCGCGGCGGTGATCGCCTTGACCGCCGCCACGGCGTTGCGTTCGATGCAGGGAATCTGGACGAGCCCGCCGACCGGGTCGCAGGTGAGGCCCAGGTTGTGCTCCATGCCGATCTCGGCGGCGTTCTCGATCTGTGACGGGGTGCCGCCCAGCACGGCGGCGAAGCCGGCGGCGGCCATCGCGCACGCCGACCCGACTTCACCCTGGCAGCCGACCTCGGCACCGCTGATCGATGCGTTCGCCTTCACCAGCATGCCGATCGCGGCCGCGGTGAGCAGGAACCGGACGACGCCGCGGTCGCTCGCGCCCGGCACGAAGCTCGTGTAGTAGTGCAGCACGGCCGGAATGGTGCCGGCGGCGCCGTTCGTCGGGGCGGTCACGACGCGTCCGCCGGCGGCGTTCTCTTCGTTGACCGCCAGTGCGTACAGGGCGATCCAGTCGAGGCCGCGCAGCGGGTCGTCGGGCGCCGAGTCGACCTCGAGCTGCCGCCACAGTCCGGGTGCCCGGCGGCGGACGTGGAGGCCACCGGGCAGGATGCCCTCGTTCTCCATGCCGTTGCGGACGCACTCCTTCATCACGTCCCAGATGTGCAGGAGTCCGGCATGGGTTTCGTCGCGGGACCGCCAGGAGAGCTCGTTCGCCGCCATGACGCCGTCGATCGACAGGCCCTCCTCGTCGCAGATCCGGAGCAGCTCGGCCCCGGTCGTGAACGGGTGGCGCAGCGGACGGGCGTCGGGGTCGATGGTCTCGGAGTCGTCGGTCGGGTCGGTCATGATGAAACCGCCGCCCACCGAGTAGTAGGTGTGCTGGGCAAGCTGTTCGGCACCGGACCAGGCGGTGAACGTCATGCCGTTGGGGTGCAGAGGCAGGCTCCTGCCCAGGTGCAGCACCACGTCGGACGCGGCGTCCAGACTCACCTCGTGCTCGCCCAGCAGGGCGAGCCGACCGGTGTCGCCGACCTCTTCGAGGAGTTGGTGGGCCAGCCGCGGGTCGACCGTCTCAGGCAGTTCGCCCGCGAAGCCCATCAGCACCGCGGAGTCGGTGCCGTGGCCGCGTCCGGTCGCGCCGAGCGACCCGTAGAGGTCGGCGGTGACGCGGGTCACCCGCCGCAGGAGGCCGTCGTCGCGGAGCTCGCGCAGGAAGGTGCCGGCGGCGCGCATGGGACCCACGGTGTGGGACGACGACGGGCCCACACCCACCTTGAACAGATCGAACACGCTGAGTGCCACACCGGCAGGCTATCCGCCGTCAGGCGGGGATGACAGACTCGATGGCATGGCAGGCAGTGGGTGGTCGGATCCGGTGGTGTCAGAGGTCGGTCCGTTGCGGACGCCGTCGCATGACGACCCGAACGCGTGGGTGGTGCTGGCCGAGCATCGGCTCTGGGCGGCGGAAACGGTGCGCGCAGAGGGGTCCGACGACACCGTCGAGTCGGAGGCTGCGGCGCTGATCCGCTATGTCGACGACGAGACGTGGCGGCACCGCCGCTGGGCTGCCGTGGCGGCTGACGGGCAGGTGCTGGGGGTGGCGGCGCTGTCGATGGGGTTGCGTGACAACCTGCATCTCGGCGACTGCTCGGTCATCGTTGCGGACGCCGCGCGCGGGCACGGCGTGGGCCGCCTGCTGGCCGAGCCGCTGATCGCGGCGGCCGAGGAGGAAGGACGCCGCGTCCTGGTCGGGTGGGCCTATGTCACCCCGTCGGACGCCGAGGGCTCCGTGCCCGTCGCCACGGGCACCAACACGGTCGAGCCGGACGCCTCGGTGCGGTTCGCGATGGGGCAGGGGTTCACGCTGGAGCAGGTCGAGGCACGGTCGCAGCTGACGCTGCCGGTGGACGCCGACGTCCTGACCGAGGCGGAAGCGGAGGCGCGGGCGGCGTCCGTGGGGTACGTGCTGGTCGGGTGGGGTGGACGCTGCCCCGACGAGTGGGTCGAGCAGTTCTGTGCACTGCGGTCGGCGATGTCGGACGACGTGCCGAAGGGCGAGGTGCAGTCGGAGACCGAGCTGTGGGACGAGGCGCGGCTGCGGCGTCGTGAGCGCCGGGCGTCCGAGATGGGCATCGAGACGATGATCCTCGTCGCGGTGCACGAGGAGTCCGGGGCGCTGGCCGGCTACACGGAAGTGGAGCGCAAACGCGAGCGATTGGCGTCCGTGGCGCAGGAGGACACGCTGGTGCTCCAGGAGCACAGGGGACGCCGGCTGGGGCTGCTGCTGAAGACCGCAATGCTGCGGCGGGTGGCTGAGCAGTGGCCCGAGGCGGAGCGCATCGGCACCTACAACGCCGAGGAGAACTCGGTGATGCTGGGCATCAACGTCCGGCTGGGGTTCCGGCCGACGAGCGCCGACGGGCTGTGGCAGCGCGTCTCGGGTTTGAGGCAGGTCAGCGGGTGAGTTCGTCGTCGACGGCGCCGGGGGCGGCCGCGATGATGCCCGAGACGATCATCACCACGGAGGTGGCGATGAGCAGCAGGAGCGGAACGACCCAGCCGCCGGTGAGCTGGAAGAGCCAGCCGACGAGGAAGGGTCCGAGGGCGGCCAGGGTGTAGCCGATCGACTGGGCGAAGCCCGACAGCCGGGCGGTGACGTGGTGGTCGCGGGTGCGGGCCGTCATCAGGGCGAGAGCGGTGGGGAAGCAGGCCCCCGAGATGCCGAGGAAGATGGACCAGAGCCACGGCGTCCACGTAGGAAAGAGCCACACCCCCAGGTAGCCGAGCACGAGCAGGACGCCGAAGCCGACGATGATCCACCGCATGTCGCGGACCTTCTCGACGATCGTCGGCATGACGAGCCCGGCCGGGATGCCGAAGCCGGCAATGATCGTGGCCATCAGGCCTGCGGTGCCCTGGTCGAGGCCGCCGTCGCGGTACATCTGGGCGATCCAGCCGAACTGGACGTAGGCCTGCATCGACTGCATGCCGAAGAAGACACCGAGGGCCACCGACTTGCGCGAACGCCACATCGGGACGCCGCGCTCGCCCGTGCGCGGGCGTCGCCGCCACCCGCCCAGGCCCTCGCGGCGGGCGAGCAGCGCGAGCGGAATGACAGCGGACGCCGCCGTGACCCCCCACAGCCCGAGGCTGGCCCGCCAGCCACCGGGCAGCGAGTGGGCCAGCGGGACGGCCAGCGCGGACGGGAGCGTGGCGCCGACCGACAGGGTCACGGTGTAGACGGTCATTATGGTCGGCACCCGGGTGGGGAACCAGCGCTTCACAAACGGCGGCACCAACACGTTGCCGATCGCCATGCCTGCGAAGGCGAGAACCGTCCAGGCGAGGAAGGACGCGCCGCCGTCAGAAGTCGCGCGGGCCAGTAGGCCGATCGCCGCCGCGGACATGCCGAGAACGAGCGCCCAGCCGAGCCCGGTGCGCAGCGCCAGGCTGACCGCGAGAGCACCGAAGAACGCGAAACACAGTCCCGGCATGGCGGTCAGGATGGCCGCCCAGGTGGCGTTCTGGCCGAGGCCGGACATGACCTCGGAGATGACCGGACCGATCGACGTCGCTCCCGGACGCAGGTTGAGCGCCATGAGCACCACCGCCGTCGCCGCCAGCCAGAACGGGGCCTTGGGGGTGGGGCTGTCGGCGTTCGGGTTGTCGGGGGCCGGGGTCACCGGTCAGGTCTACCACGCACCCTCGGACGCGGTCGCGTCCGGTTGCCGCGGGGTTGCGTGTGGTGCTCAGGACGCCGTAGCCGCAGGTCCGCGTCCGATGCCGGGGAGGGCTGGCGTCCCGGCTCGCGCAGTGGAGTGGCTCTGCGCGCAGTTGAGTGGCTGGCGCGTGGGGTATCACCGTGGGCTTTCGGGGTGTCGGCGAGGCGTCCGATCGTGGCGTCGAGCGCGAGTGCGGAGCGGGTGTCGAGCCGGCCGTAGAGGACGCCGCAGCCGTCGGCGTGTTCGACGATGTCGACCCGACGCACGGCTTTCGCGTGGGCAGCTTCCTCGGCACCCAACGCCGGATCGGCCTTGACGATCCAGCGCTTCAGCTGCCGCATGATCCGCTTGAACGCCCAGCCGCCGAGCAGGGCGACCGCGACCTGGGTGTCGACCCAGCTGGCGGCGTCCTTCGACAGCCCCGCGAAGGCGCAGTCGGTTGCGATGCGGACTGCCTGCCGGGCCCGGATCCGCGCCCCGCAGGGCGGCGCCCGCGGCGTCTGACGATCGAAGCGTTCTGCTTCCCACAACGAAGAGCAGCACATGGTCATTTCCCCGAAACTCACCCGCCGCGCCGCGCTCGGAGTCGCTGGCGCAGGCCTGCTCGCCGGCTGCGCCCAGGACGGACATGGCGCCCCCCGCGCCGGCTCGCAGGCGCCCGCCACCCAAGGATCCTCGGGCACCAACACGGCCGCACCCACGGCGTCCCAGCAGCCGGCCAACCCCTCGGACGCCGTCGCGATGACCGCCCGCGCGACCGTTCCGGTGCTCTGCTACCACCAGCTCCGCAACTGGGCGTCGGGTGACAGCGCCTACAACAAGTCGGTGCTGATCTGTCCGCCGGCGAACCTCGCCCGCCAGCTCGACGGCATCAAGGACGCGGGCTACACCACGATTCTCCCTCAAACACCTTCGCACGGGCGCCGAACTGCCGCCGAAGCCGGTCATCCTCAGCTTCGACGACGGCAAGGACTCCCAACCGTTGGTCGCCGGACCCGAGCTCGCCAAGCGTGGCATGCACGGCGTGTTCTTCATCATGAGCGTCGTGATCGGCAACTCAGGCTGGATCTCGAAGCGCCAGATCAAGGAGCTCGCCGACGCGGGCAACGAGATCGGCTCCCACACCTGGGACCACCACGCCGTCACCAAGTACTCCGGCACCGACTGGGCCGAGCAGTTCGAGAAGCCGCGGGCGACGCTCAGCGCGGCGTCGGGGCAGCCGGTCGATTCGTTCGCCTACCCCTACGGCGCCTGGAACGCCGCCGCGCTGCCGCACCTGCGCGCCGCCGGCTACACAAGCGCCTACCAGCTGCAGGAGAAGCCGCTGGACGCTGCCAACGCCGATCTGACCCTGCGCCGCATCCTCGTCGACTCGCGCTGGGACGGCGCCAAGACGGTGAAGGCGCTCGAGAAGTGCCACGGCTGATCGGACGCCGCCGTCGCGGGCGTCCAACCGGCCACGCTCAGTCCGACAGGGCGCGCCTCAGGTTGTGCACCGTTCGTTCCAGGGCTGCCACCCGGCCCGCGAGGTCCCCGGACGCCGCCCCGCCCTCGGCGGGAGGCGTCCGGTCTGCCTGTGCATGCGCGGACGCCTCGGGCGCCCCGCCCATGACGGGCGCGAGCTGCTGGCCGCGTCCGAACTTCAGGTAGCCGATCGCGACCGTGACGGCCAGGGCCACCGCGATCACCAGCAGCCGGCTCCACGACTGGCCGGCGTTCAGCACCGAGCCGACCGCCCACAGCATCGTGAACAGGCCGCCGAACAGGAAGCCGTTCGACAGCACCATCTGCCGTTCGGCCCGCACCAGCGACAGCACCATGATCAAGGTCGCGCAGATCAGCATTGTGATGCCGACGCGCAGATTCCACGACTCCCAGGCCTCGGGGCTGTAAGTCCCCCCGTCGATCGGGCGCGGCATGAACGTCATCACCGCGATGCCGACAAACGCCACGACAACCAGGCCGAGGAACAGCGAGAAAATCACCTGCAGCATTCCGCCAGTCTTCATGGCGCCAACCTAACCCTCCGCGCGTGGCACGTCAGGGGGGCGCGGGCGAAGAGTTCACTGAAATGAACGTCGCCCCGCGGGGTCACCATCCCCCGGTGCGATGGCCCCGGGGAAGCCCACCCCGCCCCTGGTCAACTCGAGAAGAACAGACTTCCGAATCCGCGGCGCCGGTATTGGTGCCCGCCCCGGACGCCCCAGTCGGGTCCCTGCCCGTAACCGTGGCCGGGCGCCATCGGCTGCGGGGGCTGCTGCAGGAATCGGGTCTCCATCTGGGTCAGGTGCTCGAGCTCGCCGAAGTCGAGGAACACCCCACGACACTGCAGGCACTGCTCGATGTGGACGCCGTTGCGGTCAACGGTGCGCATCGAGCCGTGGCACTTGGGGCAGACGAGAGCGGCCGGCGAGGAGCCGGCGGGACCCTCGTAGGCGGGGATCTGGTCGGTCATGGCGTCCAGCATGCCAGTCTCAAGCAAGGGCATGCTGGGTGCCGTCGGTGTGGACGCTGTGAACCTCAGGGCGCCATACGGCGGCAGGCGTCGATCAGGTCGCGGGCAGTCTCCGGGTCTGCCCGGCCCGAGGAAGCCGCGACGTACACCGCGATCCGCGCCGGCAGGTCGAGTTGCGACCACGGGTCGCCCTCGACGGGCACGGCCGTGCCGCCGGCGTCGCGGTAGGCGTCCAGAAAGAGGTCGAAGGACGCGTCGTCCATCAGCCCGGCGGCCCGGAATCCGGCCGGCCGGGCGAGGTCCCAGGCCGGGCTGCCGAGGCCGACGTCGTCGGCGTCGATGAGCAGCCACTTCCCGGACGCCGTGCGTCCCAGTTGGCCGAGGTGCCAGTCGCCGTGGATGAGCGTGTCGGGCTCGGGGCGTCCGAGTGCTGCGTACATCAGGGACTCGCCGAGGACGCGCAGGTCGAGCGGTGCCCGGTCGATCGCGCGGGCCAGCCGCGGCAACCAGCCGTGTGAGGGGGCCAGGGATGCGGGGGCGGCGTCGGGAAGGGTGGAGGAATGGAGTTGGCCGAGCAGGTGTCCGGCCTCGGCCCACGGCTGATCGGGGGAGTCCGGGTCGGCCGTTGCCACCCTCGGCCAGAGGGTGAGGAGCAGGCCGTCGGGGCAGAGGGCGGCGTCGGGGACGAGCGGGCTGAGCAGGGACGGGTGGTCACAGGCGGACAGCCGCCAGCGCAGATCCTGCTCGATCGTGCCCGGGCGGTGCAGCTTGGCGACGACGTCGCCGAAGAAGTACAGCGTCGAACTCGGGCTGGTCGTCATGCCGGAGCAGGCGTCCGAGCTGTGGGGTCGCACCAGATCGACGATCCACGGCGGTGCCTGGGTTATCGCTCGCTCCCTTCTGCGTCGTTGCGTGACGACCCTACTGCCGTAGCCAGGGTCGGCCCGCGGGATGACCCGCCCTGCGCTGAGGGTTCTCCCTTCCACCCCAGGTGTCGGACGCCGCAGACGTAGGCGCGATGTGCCGGGTGGGCGGTGGCGGGCACGCTGAATGCATGATGATTCTCGCCCAGATCGCCGTTGTCGTCGCCGTGGTGTTGCTCGTTGCCATGGCCTTCTCGCCCGTTCTCGTCGACGCCTGAGGACGCCGACCCAAACCCCTCACCCACCCCAGCCGCAGCGGGGCGCGTCCGATGAAGGACGCGCCCCGCTGGCGGTTGTTCAGTGCTCGGGCAGCCTGCCGCGCAGAAAGTTGGGAACGCCAGCGGTCGCCCGGCGGTGGGATTAGCCTGAGTCGCGAACCGGATGGGCGACCGCGTCCGGAACGGTTGGCGTCTACGGGGGTGGCATGGTGAAACGCGTGGTCCCCAAGGCGTTGGTGGCGTGCCTGATCGGGATGGTGAGCCTCGCCGCTCAGGGATGCGTGGCCCAGTCGCCGTCTCGGACGCCGGTTTCGCCCTCGTCGCCGCGTGCGACACCGTCGTCGGTCACCGCGTCCCCACGAACCACCACCGCGTCCCCCACCCCGGTGCCGACCCGGCCCCGTGACGTCGCCGTGGCGGCAGCGCTGCGGACGAACGGAAAGACGTACGCCTACGAGACCGGTGATGCATCCGGCTACAAGTTCTGGGTCCCCGGGCCGGAGTCGGAGTGGTCAGGCGACTGCCTGTTCTTCGTCCGGTACATGTACCAGCGGGCAGGCATCGACATCGGCCAGTTTCCGACCGCGGGGGACGCCTACAAGGCGTACGCGAAGGTCGCCGTGAAGGGAGGAGAACCGCCTCGTGGGGCTGTGGTGTTCTGGCCCCACGCTGCTGGAGGGATCGGGCATGTCGCCATCTCGTTGGGTGACGGCACCGTCGTCACCACCCAGGGGATGGACGGCAGCCGGCTCCCGAACGCGATCAGGCCGATCTCCTCGTTCGACACCGCCTACTGGATGATGCCCAAGGGCGCCTGAGAGTCGGCTCAGGCCAGCTGACGCACCTCGGACGCCGCGTCGACGAGCGCGTCGCCGGTGAGCCGGTGGATGGTGGTGTCCTCCTGGGCCTCGCCGCCGAATGCCTTGTAGAAACCGATCGCTGACTCGTTCCAGTCGAGGACCGACCATTCCAGCCGGGCGAATCCGCGCTCGACACACACCTGGGCCAGCGCGTGCATCAGCTCGCGGCCGACGCCACGGCGCCGGTACTCCTCGGTGACGAACAGGTCGTCGAGCCACAGCCCGGAGCGGCCCTCCCACGTCGAGAAGGTCGGGTACCAGATGGCCGCGGCGACGATCTCGCCGTGGACCTCGGCGACGTGGGCGTACGCCGACGGCGTCCCGGTCGCCGGGAACATGGCGGCGGCGAACAGGTCGACGGTGGCCACGGGGGCGTCCGGCTCGTTGACGTAGGCGGCCAGATCGCGCACGAAATCCAGCACGATGGGCAGATCGGCCTCGGTCGCGGGCCTGATAGTCGTCTCGGTCACCCCGACACTGTAGGCGCTCTTCGGTGGGCTCGGACGCCGTCCCGCGGAACCCCTTGCCACGCGTCCGCGCATCGTCGACGATCGAGACATGACAGATCAGTCGGGAGCGTGCGACCTGCCCAAGCTGCGGGGTTACGCCGACGAGGGCGACGATCGCATGGTGGCGATGCTGCTCGCGGCGGGCGCCGACCCGGCCGACCTGGATGAGGGGTTGGACAGCGTCCTTCACCAGCACCACGAGACCGACGAGCGGCCCGAGCCGGACGCCGACACCCAGTAGCCCTCGGCACGATCCCTCACCGCCGCAGCCGGACGCCCTTCGGCGTCTGGTGGAATCCGGCAGCGATCAGCGCCGTCACGAACGGGTGGGAGGAGCCGAGCGCGTCGGCGCCGTCGACCTTCTCGATGGTGAGGGAGGCGAGGCGTCCGGAGTGCACCAGGCCGGCCAGCTCCTTGGACGCCGCCGCGAGCCGGCCGGGATCGGTCGACCAGGTCAGCGCCGTCCGTCCGCCGCGCTCCAGCCAGACGAGCGGGTCCCCGTCCAGCACCACGATCGCCCCGGCCCTGCGCGAGGGCCGGTGCGCGCTCTCGGGGTCGGCCAACGCCGGCCAGGGCAGGGCTGCCCCGTACGGGTTCGCCGGATCGGACGCGGCCAACACCACCACCGCCGGGTCGTCGCGGGTCGCCCGTAGCCGGTCGATGGCTCCGACCGTCGCGAACTGGGCTGCCCCGAGCGCCTCGATGAAGTAGCCGCGGCGCACGCGTCCGGCGTCTTCGGCGGCACTCAGCACCCGGTAGACGCCGGCGAACCCGCCGGGCACCTCCTCGGCCGCCACGCTGCCCCTGGTCAGGACGCCGTAGCGGTCGAGCAGCAGCTCGGCGCGCAGCACCGCCGCCACCGTCGGGTCGGACGCCGGCGTGGGCAGCAGCGACCATCGCCCGGCCAGGTCGGGCGCGCTCGGACGCCGCGGCGTCCGCAAGGTGACCCTGCCGACCCGGCCGCGCGCGGCCGGTGCCCGGACGCGGTGAGTGGTCGAGCCCGCCGCGAGCCGGGCCCGCAGCGGGGCGAGGGTGTCGTTGGTGACGAGGCCCTTCCAGACGAGGTTCCACAACGCGTCGCCGACCTCGGTCTCCGTGCCGGGCAGCCGGGTGACCAGGGTGCCGAAGAAGTGGCCGCCGCCGTCGGACAGGGCGGCGACGATCGCGACTTCGAGGTCGCCGTCGGGTTCGCCGTGTTCGGACGCCACGTCGACCCCGGCCGGCACGAACGACACCCAGCCGTCGTTGCGGGCCAGCGCGCCGTGGCCGCGCCAGGTCACCTCGCCGGAGCTGCACAGCTCGTCGAGCAGCGCGGGCGTGTAGTCGCGGACGCGGGCCGGCAGCACCAGCGACTCGACCGCGCTGGCGGGCAGCACCACCCCGGCGAGCTGCTCGAGGGCTCGCAGCACGGCGTCCACCCCACGCGCCCGAGCCGGGATCCCCTGCCACACCGGCAGGAACCGGGCGAAGTCGACGGCGGGAACCGGCTCCACCTCGGCGCGCAGCGCCGCGACCGACCGGCGTCGGATGGTGCGCAGCACCGCGGGGTCGCACAGTTCGCGTCCCGTGGCGTGCGGACGGAACTCCCCTTCGGCCAGCCGACCCGCCTCCTGCAGGGGACGCACCCCGGCCAGCACCACGGCTCGGCCGAGCCCGTAGCGGGCGGCGAACTCGTCGGGCCTCCACGGGCCGTGGGTGCGTGCCCACCGCACCAGCAGGTCGCCGAGCGGGTCGGTGGTCGGCGCCGTGTAGGCGTCGGGTAGGCCCGGCGGCACCGGGACGCCGAGGGCGTCGCGGAGGCGTCCGACATCGTCGACGGCCGCCCACCGGTCGTCGCCGCCGATGCGGACCGCCACGATGCGGCGGGCCTCGGCGAGCGTGACCAGCCAGGCCGCGTCGAAGTCGCGGGACCGGTCGGCGATCTCGGCGTCTGACAAGGGGCCGAGCACCCGGAGCAGGTCGGTGACATCGTCGGCGTCGCGGGCCCGGCGCTGCTCGGTGAGGTGCTGCAGTTCGCGTTCGGTGGTCTCGATCGCGGCCGGGTCGAGCAGGTCGCGCAGGCTCAGCACCTCGCCGGTGCCGAGCAGCTCGGCCATCAGGTCCGGGTCGAGCGTCAGCGCCGCCGCCCGCCGCTCGGCCAGTGGCGAGTCGCCCTCGTAGAGGAACTGGGCCACGTAGCCGAACAGCAGGCTCTGCGCGAACGGCGACGGACGCGGCGTCGTCACCTCGACCGCGGTGATCTCGCGCGAGCGGATGCGGCGCATCAGGTCGACGAGCGCCGGCAGGTCGAACACGTCTTGCAGGCATTCACGCACCGCCTCGAGCACGATCGGGAACGCCGGATACCGGGACGCCACCTCCAGCAGCGCCGCCGACCGTTGCCGTTGCTGCCAGAGCGCCTGGCGGCGTCCTGGACGCCGGTTCGGCAGCAGCAACGCCCGCCCGGCACACTCGCGGAACCGCGACGCGAACAGCGCCGAGCCGCCCACTTGTTCGGTGACCAGGTGGCCGATCTCGTCGGGGTCGAGCACGAGCTGGTCGAGCAGATCTGTCAGGGGCGCCAGCCCCGTCGACGGTTCACCGCCCCAGCCCGCGTCGTCGCCCCATCCGGAGTCGCCACCCATGTCGGGCAGCCGCAACACGATGCCGTCGTCGGCGTGCATCGCCTGCACCTCGACGCCGTACCGCTCCCTCAGCCGGGCCCCGATTGCCAGCGCCCACGGCGCGTGCACCCGCGAGCCGTAGGGGGAGTGGATCACGATGCGCCAGTCGCCCAGCTCGTCGGTGAACCGTTCGACGACGATCGTCTTGTCGGTGGGCACCACCCCGGTCGCCTCGCGCTGCTCGGCGAGGTAGGCGCCCACGTTGTCGGACGCCCACGCATCCAGCCCGGCGCCCGCCAGCCGGGACGCCGCGGCGTCCGGGGCCAGCGACGACACCTCGCGGACGAACGAGCCGACCGCCGCGCCGAGCTCGGCGGGGCGTCCGAGAGTGTCGCCCTTCCAGAACGGCAGCCGCCCCGCCTGGCCGGGCGCCGGCGAGACCAGCACCTGGTCGTGGGTGATGTCTTCGATGCGCCAAGTCGACGTGCCGAGCGTGATGACGTCGCCCACGCGCGACTCGTACACCATCTCTTCGTCGAGCTCGCCGACGCGGCGTCCGGGACCGTCGCCGGCGATGAACACCCCGAACAGCCCGCGGTCGGGAATCGTGCCGCCCGATGTGACCGCGACGCGTTGCGCGCCGCGCCGCCCGGTGAGGACGCCGCTGCCGCGATCCCACGTCAGGCGCGGCCGGAGTTCGGCGAACTCCTCGCTGGGGTAGCGGCCGGCGAGCATGTCGAGCACCGACTCGAACACGCCGCGGGTCAGCCCGGCGAACGGGGCCGAGCGGCGCATGAGGGCCAGGAGGTCGTCGACGGTCCAGTCGTCCATCGCCACGCAGGCCACGACTTGTTGGGCGAGCACGTCGAGCGGGTTGGTCGGGATCGCCACCGACTCGATTCCGCCCGCCCGCATGCGCTCGACGATCACCGCCGTGGTGACGAGATCACCGCGGAACTTCGGAAAGAACACCCCGCGCGACGTCGCCCCCACCTGGTGACCGGCCCGACCGACCCGCTGCAGCCCCGACGCGACGCTGGGTGGCGCCTCGACCTGCACCACGAGGTCGATGGCGCCCATGTCGATCCCGAGCTCGAGCGACGACGTGGCTGCCACGGCGTGAAGCTGCCCGGCTTTCAGCGCCCCCTCGGTCTGCGCGCGCTGCTCGCGCGAGACCGAGCCGTGGTGGGCCCGTGCCAGCAGGCCGGACGCCGCGGCGTCCGACTCTGTGCCCTCGTGCGTGTCGAGCGGGCCGACTGAGTAGCCGGTCGTGCCCAGGTTGATCGAGTGCGGCGCGCCACCGAACCCTTGGACGCCGTCGCGCGGGTCGACCCCGGTCGCGCGTTCGGACGCGATCTCGTTGAGCCGCGAGGTGAGGGTTTCGGCGAGGCGACGGGAGTTGGCGAAGACCAGCGTGCTGCGGTGCTGCTCGATGAGGTCGACGAGGCGCTCTTCGACGTGCGGCCAGATCGACGGTTGCCGGGGTGCTCCTGCGGCACTCATCGGGCGGTCGGTGGTGGGCTCGCCGAGTTCGGTCATGTCGGGCACAGGGACGCTGACGGTGAGATCCCACTGCTTGTCGGCGCGCGGATGGATGGTGGTGACGGGGCGTCCGCCGGCGAGGAACCGGGCCACCTCGTCGGGTGGACGGACAGTCGCCGACAGCCCGACGCGTTGAGCGGGGGAGGGGAGCAGCGCGTCGAGCCGGTCGAGCGAGACGGCCAGATGCGCGCCGCGCTTGGTGCCGAAGACGGCGTGGATCTCGTCGATGATCACTGTCTGGACGCCTCGGAGCGCCTCGCGGGCGTTGGAGGTGAGCATCAGGAAGAGCGACTCGGGGGTCGTGATCAGGATGTCGCTCGGGTCGCGGGTGAATCGCCGGCGCTCGTCGGCAGGGGTGTCGCCGGAGCGGACGGAGACCCGCAGCTCCGGACGCGGCAGGCCCAGCCTCGCCGCCGCGTGCCCGATGCCGACCAACGGGGAACGGAGGTTGCGTTCGACGTCGACGGCCAAGGCCTTGAGCGGGGAGACGTACAGGACCCGGCAGCGGGGCTTGGGGGTCGGGTCGGCTGGATCGGGGCTGGCTGGATCGGTAGCGGCTGGGTAGGTGGGGAGCGCGACGTGTTCGGCTGCCTCGGTGGCGGGGTGGGCTGAGTGTGGGAGGCGGGGACCCTCGCTGCGGACCAGCGAGTCGATCGCCCAGAGGAACGCGGCGAGCGTCTTGCCCGAGCCGGTCGGCGCGATGACCAGGGAGTGCTCGCCCGACGAGATCGCCCGCCACGCCCCCGCCTGAGCTGGGGTGGGCGCCGCGAAGCTGCTGGAGAACCACTCGCGCGTGGCGGGCGAGAAGCGCCCCAGGATGCTGTCGTCAGTCGGCTGATCCATGGTGCTGCACACTCTGCCACTGGCGTCCGACAGTTTTCGTGTGGGGGGTGGCGCGGGGCGTCCGCGGGGTGGGGACGGACGAGTTCCGCCGCGGGGTCGGTGCCTCGACACCAGCAGCTTCCCCAGAGAGATGGTTTCAACGCCGAGGGCCTCGGGTTCCATAACGCTGTTCCCGCCCGCCGAAGTTTCTTCCCGCTGCCGATCCGTCTCGACGCTGCTCCTATCGGGGCGGCGACAGGAACGATCGGCAGCAGGAACTCACGATCGGCAGCAACAACGCCTCGTTCGCCCGCAGTATCGGCAGCGGGAAGTGAGGAAGGGCAGCGGGAAGTGAGGAAGGGCAGCGGGAAGTGAGGAAGGGCAGCGGGAAGTGAGGAAGGGCAGCGGGAAGTGACGAGGGGCGGCGGGAAGTCACGAGCGGCAGCGGGACGTCAGCACGGGCACTTCCGATGGCCCCAGGGCTGCGTAGCGGTGCGCGTGGCCGAAGAAGGCCGTGCGAAGGGGTGTTCTGACACGCCTCTCGTCGGCCCCTCTTCGCAACGGGAGGGGGTTCGGCCAGATCAACCCAGGTCGTCGGCGGGCTTGCGGAGGAAGAATCCGGCGACGACGGCGGCTGTCCAGATGGCTCCGGCGCCCAGGAACGCCCAGTGGGAACCGCTCAACAGGGAGTGCACTTCGTCGGCTCCGCCAGCGCGGGCCGCTTCGGTCTGCATGGCGAACACCGTGATGAACAGCGCAGTGCCTGCGGCTCCGGCGACCTGCTGCACGGTGCCGACGACGGCAGATCCGTGCGAGTAGAGCCGCTTCGGCAACGAACCCAGCGCCACGGTGAACAGCGGCGTGAAGGTGAACGCGAACGACACGCTCATCAGGATGTGGCCGATCATCACGTACCACCACGGGCCACCTGCGGTCAGGGACGAGTAGAACGCGAACACGCCCAGCACGACCAGGCTGGCGGGCACGACGAGCGCACGCGGTCCGACGCGGTCGTAGAGGCGTCCGACAACGGGCGACAGGACTCCCATCAGCAGGCCGCCGGGCAGCATCATCAGCCCGATCTGGAGCGGCTCGAGGCCGTACGCCCGCTGCAGCAACAGGGGCAGCATGATGATCGTGCCGAACAGCGCCATCATGGCCAGGACCATCATGAGCACGGCGACGGTGAAGGAGCCGAAGGTGAACGGGCGCAGGGCGAGCAGCGCGGCGCCCTTCATCTGAAGGACGAACTGCCGCAGCACGAACGCGACCAGGCCGGCCAGGCCGACACCGAGGGCCAGCATCGGCTCCCAGAACGGGACGCTCGCGTCGCCGACGAGGCTGAGCCCGAAAACGAGCGGTCCGAAACCGAGCACGGCGAGCGGCACCGACACCAGGTCGAGCGGGGTGCGGCGGGGCTCACCGACGTCCGTGAGGCGCCACAGGCCCAGCGCGAGCATGGCGAGCGCGATCGGCAGCATGGCGGCGAAGATCAGGCGCCACGAGCCCATCTGCAGCAGCAGGCCCGAGATGGTGGGGCCGACCGCCGGGGCCACCGAGATCACCATCGAAATGGTGCCCATGACGCGCCCGCGCGAACTGGCCGGCACCAGGCGCATGATCGTGGTCATCAGCAGCGGCATCATGATCGCGGTGCCGAAGGCCTGCACGACACGTCCACCGAGCAGCAGTCCGAACGTCGGCGCAATGGCGCACAGGGCGGTGCCGAGGCTGAACAGACCCATGGCGAGCGTGAATATGCGGCGGGTGGTCATCTGATCGATCAGCCAGCCGGTGATCGGAATCACCACAGCCATCGTCAGCATGAACGACGTCGTGAGCCACTGGGCTGCGCGCTCGTCGACGTGGGTGTCCTGCATGATGCTGGTCAGGGCCACGTTCATCGTGGTCTCGTTCAGAATCACCACGAAGGCCGCCACCAGAAGAATGGTGATGATCGAGCGGTGCCGCTTGGCGTCTCCGCTCGGCGCCGCGACTGCCGGAGAGTCGGCCACGTCGGTTGCCGTCTGCATGAGGGGGTCCTTTCGAACTGCACCACCCGGGGGTCCAGCGGAATCAGGCTACTTCTTGAACGTTCAAGTGCCAAGGTTGTTGCCAGAGTGGACGCGGTGGGCGCGCTCGTCCGGCCCTGCGGCGGACGCGGTGGGCGCGCCCTGATGCGCGCGTGGGAATCCGGTGGTGTGGCCCCACCTAACCCGACGCCGCAGGGCCTGTCACTCCACCCGCACGAACCCGCTGCGGTACGCCAGCGCGACGGCGGCGGCGCGGTCGCGGGAGCCGGTCTTCATCAGGATGCGGGCCACGTGCGTCTTCACCGTCGCCTCCGACAGCCACAGCGTCCGTTTGATCTCGTCGTTGCTCATTCCCTGCGCGACAAGGGTAAACACCTCACGCTCGCGGGGCGTCAACAGCGCGATGGCCTCGATCTCGGCGGCCGGCGTCGGCGGGCGCAGGTTCTCCAGCACCCGCCCCGCCACGGCCGGATCGAGCCAGACGTCGCCCTGCGCGACGCGCCGGACCGCGTCCGCGACCTCGGTCGCCGACGCGTGTTTCAGCATGAATCCGGATGCCCCTGCCCGCAGCGCACCGTACAGCGCGTCGTCGTCGTTGAACGTCGTGAGCACCAGCACCCGCGTCGGCGTCTCGGACGCCCCCCGCTCCGCCACGATCCGACGCGTCGCCTCGGCGCCGTCCATGCCCGGCATCCGCAGGTCCATCAGCACCACCTGGGGTGCGTGTTCGGCGACGCAGGCGAGGGCGTCCGCGCCGTTGGACGCCTCGCCCACCACCTCGATGTCGGCCTCGGCCTCGAGCAGCATCCGGAGCCCGGCCAGCACGAGCGGCTGGTCGTCGGCGAGCACGACGGTGATCATGTGTCCTCCTCGGGGTGGGTGGCCGGCCGCACGGGCAGCCTGGCCTGGGTGACGTAGCCGTCGGGGGTGGGGCCGGCGTCGAAGCGGCCGCCGAGCAGGTCGATCCGCTCGGCGAGGCCGACCAGACCGTGCCCTCCGGACGCCGTCGGCGCCGGCCGGTGCGCCCCGCTGTGCGAGCGCACCGTCAACACGAGGGTGTCCGGACGCCACGCCAGCTCCACGGCGACCCGGCAGCCGGTGCCGCCGTACTTGAGCGCGTTGGTCAGCGACTCCTGCACCGTCCGGTAGGCGGCATGCTCGACGCTCGGGTCGAGCGGGCGCGGCGTCCCGGTCTGCGTCACCGCCGCGCTCAGCCCGGACGCCTCCGCCCGGCCCACGAGGGCGTCCAGTTCGGTGAGTCGGTGCTGGGCCAGGTCGGCGTCGAGGACGCCGCCCTCATCGCGCGCCCCGCGCATCAGCCCGAGCAGCCGGTGCAACTCGCGCATCGCCTCTCCGCCGGTCGCCTCGATGGCGCCGAGGGCGTCGGCGATTCGGTCGTCGCCGGCACGCGTGGCGAGGTTCCGGGCGCCGGCGGCCTGCAGCACGATGCCGCTGATCGAGTGGGCGACGATGTCGTGCAGCTCGCGGGCGATCATCGTGCGTTCGGTCAGGCGCGCCTGCGCGCGGGCGGCGTGCACGGTGCGTTCGGCCCGCTGGGCTTTGAGCGCCTGGCCACGGGTGACGCGTCCGGCCGCCCAGACGGCGGCGAACAGGGCCGTCCAGAGCAGCCCGATCGTCAGCAGCGACTCGGGCGTGGGGGCACCGTTGAAGGACGCCGCGTTCCACGCGTTGATAGCGATCGGCACCAGGCTGGCGACGAGCGGTGGTACGGCTTGGCGCTGCGGGCGGTGTCGTGCGATGCGGTACAGGCAGACCAGCAGGCCGGCGAAGAACTCATACCCCGGCAACAGCAGCCCCGCCAGGCTGAACACCCACATCGCCCAGAACGCCAGCAGCGGCGACGCGCCGAGCGCCAGGGGCGCGTAGGCAGTGACCGCGACGGCCACGACGACGGCGACCGGGGCGTCCCCGCCGGTGCTCAGGCTCGTGTCCAGCCCCCACATCGCCAGTTCGACGGCGAGCGCGGAAGCCGCGACCAGCGCCGGCGCGACGCGCCGACGAGCGTGGACGCCGCGGGCGCGGGGGGACGCGTCGGCCACGGCTCAGCAGCAGGGGAGCTGCGGGAAGAGCCAGCACCAGAACGGACGGTCCCGGTAGCGGCCGAGTCCGCCGGGACCCCGGATGCCCGCGGTGGTGTCGAAGCCCCACTCCATGGGCAGGTCGGCCAGGGGCCCGGCCTCGGTCGATCCGGCGGGCAGCTCGAGGGCGTGCAGCACCTCGCCGTCGCCGACCTCGCGCTCGAGGGCGGCATACACGCCGAGCGCCGAAAACTCGTGGACGCCGTCGGTCACGGTCAGCGGCAGCGCCAGCCCCTCGGGTGCTGAGGTGACGACGTAGTCGGCGTCCATGCGGTAGGCCGGCCGGCGTTCGCCGGCGGCGTCTACGACGAACAGCTGCGCGAGGACGCCGTCGTCGATCTCGTCGGGACCGAGTGCGTCGCGGCCCGGGTTCGGGGTGTCGGTCATGGTGTCTCCAATCATCCGCGGGTGGTGGTGGACGCCACCCTCCCGCACCGCGGGAGCCTGGTCGTCAGCCGGTGGCGGGCGCTCGCGTACCGCGCTGGGCTGATTGTCGCGACATGGCGTCCCGGGGTGTTGGGAACAGGGTGCCATGGACAGCCGTCGAAAGGCCCAACCCATCCTTGCCCATCCCAAATAGTCGGGCTTGTCGTGCAAGTGCCCCTGCACCCCGTCGAGAAGGGGGAGTTCGATGGACCACTGGCGTGGCCCCCTCGCGACGTGGCTGGCCTGCTGCCTGGTTGGTGGGTTCGTGGTCGCCTATGTGCTGGTCAACGCAGCCCGCTACGACGTGTTTCTCGTGGCGGCGGTGGTTGCCAGCGTGGTGTGTTCGCTCGCGCAGCCCTGGCGAAGACGAAGCCCGCCCGATGGCTGGCGATCGCCGCGGCGGCCGCGACCGTGATTGCGGGGTTGTGGCGAGGTGCGCCGGAGGCTGCGCCCACCGTGATCATGGTCGTGCTGTTCGCCGTGTTCTCCGTGCGAGGCGTTGGACGCCGGGTCGACAGGGCGCGCTGACGAACGATTCAACCCCTCAACAGTTGACCGATCACGACGTTGACCCGTGCCCGCACCGACGCCTCGTCGGCCGGGTCGTACAGCAACTGGGTCGTCACCCCCTGGGCGAGCGCGAGAAACCCCCAGGCGACGGCGTCGGGGTCGACAGCGGCGTCCAATTCGCCCTCGGCCCGCGCCCTGCGGATCAGCTGCGCCAGCAGGCCCCGAATCTCGGCGTCGCTGGCCGCGATGGCCCGCCCGACGCCTGCGTCGTAGGCCGCGAGGTCGCCGAAGGCGGCCCCGTGCAGGGCGGCGGTGCGGCGCTCGGCGTCCAGGGGGGCCAGGCCGAGCAGCAGCTCGACGAGCCAGGCGCGCAGTGTCGGACGCCCCGGCTCGGACGCGGGGAGGCGTCCGGCGGACTCACGGAGCCGGGCGAACATGGCGGTGAGGATGGCGTCCTTGGTGGCGAACGCCTTCTGGACGGCCCCCAGCGACCAGCCCGACTCGGCCGCGATCGAGCGGAACGTCACGGCCGCCAGGCCCTCGCGGGCCACGATGCGCAGGGCGGCGTCCGCGAGCTCGGCCTGGCGCGCGGTGAGGTCCATGGCGTCCACCGTAAGGGTCACGGCAGCCGGCGCCACAGCCAGACCGCGTACGCGGCGAGGATCGCCGAGCCGACGCCGAGGGCGACGAGCGCGTTGTTGTCCAGGGCGTCGCCACCGGCGAAGGCGGTGACGTCGTACACGGCGTGCCAAACGATGACCGGCCACAGGCTGCCGCTGACGGCCACCAGTTCAGCAGCCACGAACCCGAACAGGGTGGCGAACAGCCACTGCAGCACCGCGTACAGAGGGCTGGCGCCGCCGGCCAGGTTGGCCAGGTGCAGCACGCCGAACAGCGCCGACGACGCGACCACCGCGTACCTCGCGCCCCGACCGCGGAAGGCCGCCAAGACGCTTCCGCGGTACCAGATCTCCTCGTTGAATGCGGTGGCCACGGCGAGCCAGGCGAAGACCGGCACGGACGCCGGTGGCACCTGCCAGCCGCTGCCCGCGAAGACCAGGGCGGGCATCGCCAATGCCGGCAGGAACCAGAGGCACGCACGCAGGTTGGTCGGCGTCCGGAAACCGTACTGGCGAAGCTTCGGCCGGGTGCGCCCCAGCACGGTCAGCCCGATGAGCGCGCAGGCCGTGATCGCGACGGCGCCGGACGCGTAGGTGCCGATCGGATCCAGACCTCGGATCTGACCGACCACGAAGCCGACAGACGTGAGCAGGGCGGGGACGAGGGCGAGCAGGGTTCCGGTGACCCACGGGCGGCTCAGGGTGAGAGTTGCGGGAGTGTTCGCTGAGGTGGCTGGCAAAGAATCAGATACGGATGTATTCGGCATGGCTGTGACGCTACAGATACGCGTGTATTCGCGCAAGAGGTTGGTGCGCCGGCCGCGTCCACACGGCGTGTCCCCGGTGATGGTGCTTTCATGGGCAGCGTGACCGAAGTCCAGCCTGCGCCGGCCTCCCTGCCGGTCTCCGAGCGCCCACGCGGGTCGCTCGTGCCGCTGGTCGTGGTCACCGTGGGCTGGATGGTGCTGATGGTGGGGGTCGGCTTCGGTCTGGCGCTCGCGTCGCGCGGTGCCTGGTCGGACGCCGCCTGGCGCGTCATCGACGCGACGCTCATCGCGGTGGCGTTCTTGGCGCCATCGTTCTGGGTGCACCGCCGCGACCCCGACCGGTGGTTCGGCCAGGCGCTGTTCGGTGCCGGGTTCGCGTCGGCCCAGATCGGGCTCGTGGCCCTGCACGCCAGCACGCCGAGGGTTCCGGTCGGCACCTTCGAGGGCGTCGCCGTGGTCGTCGGGCTCGGCGCGGTGGCTGTCGCGGCGTCCTGGCGGGCCGAATGGCTCGCCGGCATCGTGGCCTTGCTGGCGGCCGCCGGCATCGCGTGGGCGTCCGCCCCCGACGCCGTGGCCGTCGCCGCCACGCTCGTGGTGTTCGCCGTCGCCGGCGTCGGCGCGGCTGTGGTCTTCCGGACGCCGTGGCCCGCCCTGCTCTGGTGCCTGCTGGCGCCCGCCACGATCGCCGCCTCACTGGCGGTCATCGCCGCCCCGGCGCGGTTTGGCCCGTTCCTGTGGACGCTCGTGTTGGCGTCCGCCACGCTCGCGTGGTCGGTCGTGCTGCGCGACGCGCAGCCGAAGGTCGCCGGCGCGCTCGCCGCGCTCGTGGTGGTCACGACTCTCCCCGCCCTGCTCGCCGGCACCGGGTCGGGGGACGCGGAGGGGCGGGCGGCGTCCTATCTCGCGCTGGTCGCCCTGCAGGCGGCCGTGGGCATGGCGCCCAGGCTGGCACCGCGTCCGGTCGCGGTGATGGCGCTCGCCATGGCCGCCGCGACGCTGGTGGTGGCGCTGAGCCGAATGATCCAGGGTCACGGATTCGTCGCCGTCGTGATGGGTGTCGGGCTGGTCTGGGCGATCCTGGCCGAACTGCTCGACGACGTGTGGCCGCTCGCGACGGCCACCGTTCTGTGCGCGCTGTCGTGCGTGCTGTGGCTGCCGACCGCCGTGGCGCTGCCGTTCTACGACGCTCTCGACCCGGCCCGGTTGAGCCCCGTCGACGTGCTCACCCCGCTGATGGGCGGGCTGGCCGTGCTGATCGGCTGGTGGAACGTCGCCGAGAAGAACCCGCGTCCGGCGGTGCCGTGGTGGTTCGTGACCGTCGGGCTGCTGTTCGCGTCGGCGACCGTGATCGCGGCCGGCGCCATGACGACGCTGATCGGCGACAAGGAGCGCATCGGCCTGCAGGTGGCGCACCTCGTGGTGACGTTCGGGCTGCTCGGCACGGCCACCCTGTTCGCCCACCGTGCCGCGCTCTTCGGCGAGCGCGCCGAGCGTCTGGACGCCCCGGCAGGCAAGGTGCGCCGCAGCGAGGCGTCGCGCACCGCGTATGTGCGGGCGGCGGCTGTTGTCGTGGCGGCGGTGCTGCTGAAGGTGTTCCTGGTCGACCTGGGGCAGCTCGGCGGGTGGCCGGGCACCGTCTCGGTCGTCGGCGTCGGCGCGACGGTGGTGCTGGTCGGCGGCGTGGCTGCGCGCGGGTACTACTCGCGGCAGGGGCGTCCGGGGGAGCGTCCGCAGGGGCGTCCGGGGGAGCGGGCAGCGCCCACGTCGCCGTAGCCCCCGGTGATTGCCGTCTTTTTACGCAACGAACGGGTTGGCAAATACCCGACGCGGGGTCTAGGTTAGGGATGCCTCACCTAACAATCAGGGGAACAACATGCTCGGCAACCTCCTCATCGGTCTCCGCGAAGGGCTCGAAGCCTCACTGGTCGTGAGCATCCTGGTGGCCTACCTCGTGAAGACCGGACGCCGCGACGGCCTCGTGCCCCTCTGGGGCGGGGTCGCGGCCGCCGTCGCCGTCTCGCTCGGCTTCGGAGCACTC